>Ga0307515_10000702_pt1 | contig 77364 bp, 60 predicted proteins | sample 17_EM_MG_FD_194513 | JGI IMG/M metagenome (GOLD analysis project Ga0307515, IMG submission 194513) | Populus trichocarpa ectomycorrhiza microbial communities from riparian zone in the Pacific Northwest, United States - 17_EM | ecosystem: Host-associated > Plants > Roots > Unclassified | place...
CATCTCGAAGGCGCGCAGTTCCAGCAGGCCCAGGCGGCCGGTGCTGCTGTCGGGCGAGTACATCTTGTCGATGGAGAACTCGCTGCGGTGGGTGTTGCCGGTGGCGTCGATCAGGATGTTGCGCAGTGTGCGGTCGACGATCCACGGCGGCATGTCCTGGCCGTATTTCTCGCGGTTCTTCGCCACCTGCTCGATGGCGATCTCCAGCTCGTACAGCTGGTCGTTGCGGGCTTCGTCCACACGTGGCGACTGGCTGGTCGGGCCGACGAACATACCGCTGAACAGGTAGCTCAGCGAAGGGTGGTTGTGCCAGTACAGCAGCATGCTGGTCAGCAGCTCGGGCCGGCGCAGGAACGGGCTTTCCGCGGGCGTGGCGCCGCCCATCACGAAGTGGTTGCCGCCGCCGGTGCCGGTGTGGCGGCCGTCGGTCATGAACTTCTCTGCCGACAGGCGTGACTCGAAGGCCGCGTTGTAGAGGAATTCGGTGTTGTCCACCAGTTCGCCCCAGGTGGTGACCGGGTGCACGTTGACTTCGATGACGCCCGGATCGGGCGTCACGGCCAGCAGTTTCAGGCGGGGGTCGCGCGGTGGCGGGTAGCCTTCGATGACCAGCTTCACGCCGAGTTGCTCGGCCGTGGTTTCGATCGCGGCCAGCAACTCAAGATAGTCTTCGAGCAGTTCCAGCGGCGGCATGAATACGTACAACACGCCGGACTTGGTGCCGATGGCTTCGGCCTTGGGGCCGCTGGCACGGCGCGGGTCGCGCACTTCGACACACAAGGCGGTGCGGGTGATCCAGTGGGCCGATTCATGCGGCGACGGCGCGCGGCTGAAGTCGACGGGCTCGGTCTGTGCCGTGGTGCGTGCGTTCACGCTGGAGGAGGGGGCGTTGGCCGCCTTGGCCGTGCCGTCCTGTCGCAGGCGGGCGGCTTCCGGGGTGGGCGAGACACCGGCGGTATAGGGCATGCGCGCCCGGTCGCCGAGCCTACCTTTGGCGAAGGCCTCGGCCCAGCGCGGATCCACGCCAGCGCTGGTGCCGGCCGCGGCGCCGGCGCCTCGGGCATCCGCATAACGCGCGAACATGGTATTCGCTTCGGGCAGCGGGCCGCGCGGGATCGAGGGGTCTTGCTCGACCAGGTAGGGGTAGTCGCCCTCGCTGACCCAGGGCAGCGAGTCCAGCGGCAGGCGCAGGCCCATGGGCGAGTCGCCGGGCATCAGGTACATGCGTTCGTCGCGGAAGAACCAGGGGCCGGTGGTCCACACCGGGCCTGAAAGGCGCGGGCCGTCCAGCGGCTTCAGCGGCAGCACATAACCGATCACGGCATCGAGCTTTTGCTCGAAGACGCGGCGCAGCCGGGCGCGTTCCATCTCGTCATCGAGCCTGGATTTGAAGGGATCGACATTGACCGGCAGGCGGCGTTCGCGCCACAGGTAGTACCACACGTCCTCATGGCCGGGGACGATGTAGTCGCCGGTCAGGCCGAGGTTGGCGGCCAGCTGTTCGGTGAAGCGGCGCGCGTCTTCGCTGGTGTAGCTGGACGGCAGGCGCTCATCGGCGAACAGGGCGGGGTTGCGCCACACCGGTTGTTTGTCGGCGCGCCAGAAGATGTTGAGGGCCCAGCGCGGCAATTGTTCGCCGGGGTACCACTTGCCCTGGCCGAAGTGCAGGAAACCGCCCTGGCCGTATTGGTCGCGCAGCTTGTGGGTGAGTTCGGTGGCGAAGCCGCGTTTCGTCGGGCCGAGGGCGTCGGTGTTCCATTCGGCCGCATCGCGGTCGTTCACCGCCACGAAGGTGGGTTCGCCGCCCATGGTGAGGCGCACGTCGTTGGCCACGAGTTCCTCGTCGACCTTGACCCCGAGGGCCAGCACGTCGGCCCATTGTTCGTCGGTGTAAGGCTTGGTGACGCGTGGCGACTCGTACAGTCGCGTGACCTTCATGTGGTGCTCGAATTCGACCTCGGCCTTGTCCACGCCGCCTTCGATGGGCGCTGCGCTCGAGGGCTGAGGTGTGCAGGCCAGCGGGATGTGGCCTTCGCCGGCGAACAGGCCCGAGGTGGCGTCCAGGCCGATCCAGCCCGCGCCGGGCAGGAACACTTCGCACCAGGCGTGCAGGTCGGTGAAGTCGACGGTGGTGCCGCTCGGGCCGTCGAGGGCCTTCACGTCGGGTGTGAGCTGGATCAGGTAGCCTGAGACGAAGCGCGCCGCCATGCCGCAGTGGCGCAGCAGTTGCACCAGCAGCCAGCCCGAGTCGCGGCAGGAACCGCTGGCCTTGGCCAGGGTTTCTTCCGGCGTCTGCACGCCCGGCTCCATGCGGATCAGGTACTTGATGTCTTTCTGGATTTGCTGGTTGATGTAGACCAGGAAATCATTGGTCGGCTGCTTCTTCCGGTCGATCTTGTCGAGGTAGGCCTGCACCAGCGGCGTGACCGGGTCGGTGGCCAGGTAAGGGGAGAGTTCCTCGCGCAGCGTTTCGCTGTACTTGATCGGGAAATTCTGCGCCTCGGGCTCCAGGAAGTAGTCGAACGGGTTGTAGACCGCCATCTCCACCACCAGGTCGACGGTGACCTTGAACTCGGTGGTTTTCTCGGGGAACACCAGCCGCGCCTGGTAGTTGGCGAACGGGTCCTGCTGCCAGTTCACGAAGTGGTTGGCCGGCTCGATCTTGAGCGCGTAGGAGATCACGTTGCTGCGGCAATGCGGGGCCGGACGCAGCCGAATCACTTGGGGCCCGAGGTTGACCGGGCGGTCGTACTTGTAGTGCGTGACGTGGTTCAGGGCGGCGTGGATGGACATGTAGTTGTCTCTGGAGGCTTCGGTGGTAAAGATCAGCTCGCATGGCCGAGCTACCCGCGATACTAGCAAGACCTGAGCCAGTCGGCGTGTCAGCCGCATGGCCATTGGACATGACCTTATGCATCGTCTCGGATGGTCGTTGAGTGCGCGCGCTGCCTGGATCGGCCCGTTCCTGGCTGGTTGGGCCGTGGGCACGGCGGTTCAATTGCAGCAGCCGGTGCTGTGGTCCGCGTCGGCTTATGTGTGCGGCATGCTGCTGGCGTTGCTGGCTGGGGCCTTGCTTGCTATGAATAGGGGAGCGGGTCGACGCGCTGGCTGGCATGCCTGGGCCTTCGGCCTGGCCGCCATGGCCTGTGCCGGGGCTTGCGCGTTCAGCCTCTGCGGCCTGCGCAGCGCGGTCTTTGTGCGCAATGCCATCGCCCCGGTATTGGAGGGCGCTGATCTTCGTGTCAGCGGTGTTGTGGTGGCAATGCCACAACGCAACGACGGCGGACTGCGCTTTCGCCTTCAGGTCGATGCGGCCGAACGTGCGGATGACGCCGCGCCCGTTGTCTTGCCGTCGCAGATCGAGCTGCACTGGTACCGCGGCAGCATCAGCTTCGAGGTCGGCAACGATGTGCGCGACGAGTTGCAGCGTGCGCCGCCCGATCTGCGCGCCGGCCAGCGCTGGCAGATGACGGTACGGCTGAAGGCGCCGCATGGTGGCCGCAATCCGCGCGGCTTCGACTACGAATTGTGGCTTTGGGAGCAGGGCGTGCAGGCCACCGGTTATGTGCGTGCCGGACCTCATGACGCGGCGCCTCGGTGGCTGGGCGACACCTGGCGGCATCCGGTCGAACGCGCGCGCCAGGGCGCGCGCGACGCCATCTACCAGCGCATGGCGCCGCCCGGGCTGCAGGGGGCCGAGGCGCGTGAACACCAGCGGCTGGCCGGTGTGGTGGCCGCACTGGTGGTAGGCGATCAGGGGGCGATCGACCGGGCCGACTGGGATGTGTTCCGCGCCACAGGTGTCGCGCATCTCATGTCGATCTCCGGCCTGCACATCACCATGTTTGCGTGGCTGGCCGCCGCGGTGGTGGGCTGGCTGTGGCGCCGCAGCGATGTGTTCGGCTGGCGCGCCGGCCTGCTGTGGCCCGCGCCGCGTGTGGCCCTGGTCGGCGGCGTTGTGCTGGCGGCGGCCTATGCGGTGTTCAGCGGCTGGGGTGTGCCTTCGCAGCGCACGGTGTGGATGCTGGCCACGGTGGGGGTGCTGCGCTGGCATGGGCTGCGTTGGCCTTGGCCGCTGGTGTGGCTGCTGGCCTGCGTGGTGGTGTTGGCGGTCGACCCCTGGGCGCTGTGGCAGGCGGGGTTCTGGCTCAGCTTCGTGGCGGTGGGGATGTTGTTTGCCAGCGATCCTGGTACTGGCGGTGCTGAAGGCCGTGCCGCGCGCGGGCTGGCCGGGCTGCGGCAACGGGCCCTGGGCATGCTGCGCGAACAGTCGATCGTGACCCTGGCGCTTACGCCGCTGAGCCTGCTGCTGTTCCAGCAGGTGTCGGTGGTGGGGCTGTTGGCCAACCTGGTGGCGATCCCGTGGGTGACCCTGGTGGTGACGCCGCTGGCCTTGCTTGGAGGGCTTGCTGCACCAATTTGGGATGTTGCGGGTGGCGCCATTGCCTGGCTTGCCTGGTTTCTGCAGTGGTTGGCCGGTTTGCCTGGGGCCACGGTGTCGGTGGCCGCTGCCTCGGCCATGGTCAGTGCGGCCGGTGTGCTGGGTGGCCTGTTGTTGGTGATGCGGCTGCCCTGGGGTGTGCGTGCCCTGGGCATACCGCTGCTGTTGCCCGTGCTGCTGTGGCAGTCGCCGCGACCGGCTTCGGGCCAGTTCGAACTGTTGGTGGCCGACATCGGGCAGGGCAACGCGGTGCTGGTGCGCACCGCCAACCACAGCCTGGTGTTCGACACCGGACCTCGCTTCGGCCCGGACAGCGATGCCGGCCATCTGGTGCTGGTGCCCTTGTTGCGGATGCTGGGCGAACGCATCGACACCGTGGTCGTGAGCCACCGCGACAGCGACCACAGCGGCGGCGCGCAGGCGGTGCTGGAGATGCAACCCCAGGCGCATTTGCTGAGCTCGATCGAGGCCACGCATCCCCTGGGGCTGGTGCGGCCCATCGAGCCCTGCCTGGCCGGCCAGCAATGGCGCTGGGATGGCGTGGCCTTCGAGATCCTGCACCCGCTGCCGGCCGACTACGAGGCCCATCCCAAGCCCAATGCCATCAGCTGTGTGCTGCGCATCGCCAATGGCGAGCACACCGCGCTGCTGGTTGGCGACATCGAAAAAGCACAAGAGGCGCGGCTGGTGGCCGATGTGCCCGCGCAACTGCGCGCCGACGTGCTGCTGGTGCCGCACCACGGTAGCAAGACCTCCAGCAGCCCGGCCTTCCTCGACGCCGTGCAGCCCCGCTACGCGCTGGTGCAGGCCGGCTACCGCAACCGCTTCGGCCATCCTGCAGCGCCGGTGCTCGCGCGGTATGACGAGCGCCGTATCGACGTTGTCGACTCGGCGCATTGCGGCGCGATGTCCTGGTCATCGGCCGATGCATTGGCCCTGCACTGCGAGCGCGAAGTGCAACAAAGCTACTGGCAACATCGGGTGCCTGCGCGCGCCAATGCGCTGTCGGTTGCAAAAAAATAGCATCGTGCGGGGGGCTGGCGGCAAAGACAGGGTGATCGGCGGTATACGATGATTGCTTCGCGAGGCCGGTTTAGGATGCCAGGCCCCGCGGATATGGAACGAGAAGATGTGAAGATGTGAATAGGTGGATATCTCTTGCGCCCGCTGGTCAGGTGCCCTAGGTAAATACCCTGTCTGTAAAGCCTCTGCGTGAAGCGGCTTGCATGACACCGGGCTGGCGCGCAACTTGCTATTCTTTGTTTTCAGGAGATGGAACTTTATGCAGAAATTTGACGAGATGTACACCAAGCTGCCCTACGAGTTCTTCTCGAACGGTGCGCAGATCCGGGACCACTACAAGATCTACGATGCATGGCTTGCCAAGCAACCCGGAGACATGATGGCCAAGCGGCGCGAAGAAGCGGAAATGATCTTCCGTCGCGTCGGCATCACATTCGCGGTGTATGGCGCCAAGGACGAAGACGGCTCGGGCACCGAGCGCCTGATTCCCTTCGATCTGATTCCCCGCATCATTCCGGCCCATGAATGGGGCAGCATGGAAAAAGGCCTGGTCCAGCGCGTCACCGCGCTCAACCGCTTCATCCATGACGTCTACCACGACCAGGAGATCCTCAAAGCCGGCATCATCCCGCGCGAACAGGTGGTCAACAACGCGCAGTTTCGCCCCGAGATGATCGGTGTCGACGTACCCAACAACATCTACTCGCACATCTCCGGCGTGGACATCGTGCGCGCACCCAACGCCAAGGGCGAGGGCGAGTACTACGTGCTCGAAGACAACCTGCGGGTACCGAGCGGCGTGAGCTACATGCTCGAAGACCGCAAGATGATGATGCGGCTCTTCCCCGACCTGTTCAACCGCCACCGGGTCGCCCCGGTGGCCCATTACCCCGACCTGCTGCTCGAGACGCTGCGCGCCTCGGCACCGGCCGCCACCGCCGATCCGACGGTGGTGGTGCTGACCCCCGGCATGTACAACAGCGCGTACTTCGAACATGCCTTCCTCGCGCAGCAGATGGGCATCGAGCTCGTCGAAGGCCAGGACTTGTTCGTCAAGGACAAGTTCTGCTACATGCGCACCACGCGCGGCCCGAAGCGGGTCGACGTGATCTACCGCCGCGTCGACGACGACTTCCTCGATCCGCAGGTGTTCCGCCCCACGTCCACGCTGGGCTGCGACGGCCTGATGGCGGCGTATTCCGCGGGCAACGTGACGATCTGCAACGGCGTCGGCACCGGCGTGGCCGACGACAAGTCGATCTATCCCTATGTGCCGAAGATGATCGAGTTCTACCTCGGCGAAAAGCCGATCCTGAACAATGTGCCGACCTACATGTGCCGTAATCCGGACGACCTGAAGTACACGCTGGCCAACCTCAAGGACCTGGTGGTCAAGGAAGTGCACGGCGCTGGCGGCTACGGCATGCTGGTCGGCCCGGCCTCCACCAAGGCCGAGATCGAGGAATTCCGCGCCGCGCTGCTGGCCAACCCGAGCGGCTACATCGCCCAGCCCACGCTGAGCCTGTCGAGCTGCCCGACCTTCGTGGAGTCCGGCATCGCACCGCGCCACATCGACCTGCGGCCGTTCGTGCTGTCGGCCAAGGAAGTGCAGATGGTGCCCGGCGGGCTGACCCGCGTGGCGCTGAAAGACGGCTCGCTGGTGGTCAATTCTTCGCAGGGCGGCGGCACCAAGGACACCTGGATCCTGGAAGACGACGCAGCCCCGGTGGCCGCGCCGGTAGCAGCCGCACAAACACAGTCCCAATCGTAGGCAACGGGCAGAGGAAAAAGAACATGCTTTCAAGAACCGCCGACCATCTTTTCTGGATGTCCCGCTACACCGAGCGCGCGGAGAATACCGCTCGGATGTTGGACATCAACTACCAGACCGCGCTGCTGCCGCAGTCGGCCGCCGTCGCCCAGGTGGGCCTGCAGGGCCTGCTGTCGATCAGCGAGCTGCTGCATCCGTACAAGGAAAAACATGGCGACATCACCTCCAAGGCGGTGATGGAGTTCATGGTGAAGGACGAGCAAAACCCGTCTTCCATCATCTCCTGCCTGCGCGCTGCGCGCGAAAACGCCCGTGCCGTGCGCGGCACGTTGACCACCGAAGTCTGGGAAACGCTGAACACGACCTGGCTGGACGTGAACCGCATGCTCAAGGCCGGTGAATTCGAAGCCGATCCGGCGCAGTTCTTCGAATGGGTCAAGTTCCGTTCGCACCTGTCGCGCGGCGTCACGCTGGGCACGATGCTGCAGGACGAGGCCTTTCACTTCACCCGCCTGGGCACCTTCCTGGAGCGCGCGGACAACACCGCACGCCTGGTGGACGTGAAGTTCCACGCGGTGGAAAGCGACTTCTACGGTGCCGCCAGCGAGAAGGACCAGGAATACGACTTCTACCACTGGAGTGCGATCCTGCGCAGCGTCTCCGGCTTCGAGGTCTACCGCAAGGTCTACCGCGACGTGATCAAGCCCGAACGCGTGGCCGAACTGCTGATCCTGCGCCAGGACATGCCGCGCTCGCTGCTCGGCTGCCTGAACGAAGTGTTGTCCAACCTGGGCCTGGTGTCGGGCAATCCGTCGAGCGAAACCCTGCGCCGCGCTGGCAAGCTGCGCGCCGACCTGCAGTACGCGCGCATCGACGAGATCCTGGCCACCGGCCTGCATGCCTTCCTCACGCAGTTCCTGGACCGGGTCAACGAACTCGGCTCGCACATCAGCCGCGAGTTCCTGGTGCCTGCGGCAGCTTGAGATGTGCGAAGGCGACAGGCGACGCTTTTTTGACGCGAGCCTGGCCAAACCACGCGCTGCGCAAGCGGTGCGTGGCCTCCGCGCCCTGGAGATGCTGCAGGCCGAAAGGCATCGGCGTTGAAGGTTTTCACCCAATGGCTCGGCCGGCTGAGTGTCGGGCGCAAACTCACGCTGATCTACCTGCTCGACCTGACGGCGGTGATCTACGTCTCGAGCATCCTGATCCACGAGAAATTCCAGGCGATCGATTTCACGCGCAAGGAGATCGTGGGCACCAGCTACAGCGTGGCCGTGCGCGACGTGCTGATGATTCCGTTCCTCGCGCCGCAAAACGACGCGGAGGCGGTAGAGCCGACCTTGCAGCGCCTGCTGACGCTGCGCGAGGAACATGACCCGGCGCTGAAGACGGTAGAGGCCAGCCAGTCCTTCCTTGACAGCTGGCATCGCGTGCCACAGGCCAGTGCCGTGTCGGCGAATGCGGCCAACCGCCAGAACGCCTTGCGCAACCTGGTGCGTGAGGCGCGCGAACTGCTCACCACGGTGGGCAACCAGTCCAACCTGATCCTCGACCCCGACCTCGACAGCTACTACGCGATGTCGCTGGTGGTGCTGCGTTTTCCCGAGCTGCTGGAGGTGCTCAACGACACGGTGCGCATCCTGCCGGCTTCGGCACCGGCCAACACCGGCGTGGCCGATCGGCGCACCGAGCTGTTGATCCTGGCCGGCCGGCTGGACGCGGTGGCCCTGGGCATCCGCTCCGACTACGCCCAGGCCTTCGCGGCCGGCACGCCCACCCAGCGCACCGCGCTCGAGCCCGGCCGCAAGCTGCTCGAAGACCGGCTCGGCGAATTCCTTGCGGCGGTGCAGACGCTGGCCGATGGCAACACCAACCCGCGCAGCCTGGAGCAGTTGCGCGGGCATTACGCCGGCTCGATGGAGGCGTTGACCCAGGCCTGGGCGTTGACCGCCACCGACCTGGACCGGTTGCTGCGCGAACGTGTCGAACTGCTGTTCACCCGCATGTGGCTGCACCTGGGCACGGCGCTGCTGCTGCTGAGCTGCATCCTGAGCCTGGTGTATGCGGTGGCGCGGCAGATCTCGCGGCCGCTGAAGAACCTGGCCGGCGTGGCCGACACCGTGCGCCAGACCGGCGACCACACGCGGCGCATGGTCTGGCACAGCCGCGACGAAATCGGCCAGCTCGTCACCGCCTTCAACGACATGCTGGCCCAGCTCGACCACCAGCGCCTGGTGCAGCAGGAAGCCGCGGCGCGCGAACGGGCGGCGCAGGCTCAGCAGGCGCTGGTCGAAGCCATCCCGATCGCGCTGGTGATGACTTCGGTGCCCGACCACGAGGTGCTGCACGCCAATGCGCCGGCGCAAGTCTGGCTCGGTGGCCGCACCGTGGACCCCTGGTACACCGGGCTGGAGCCGGGTGTGCGCACGCGTTTCTTCCAGCATCTTGCGGACCGCGGCGCGGTGGACGAATTCGAGGTGCGCTGGCTCGGCGGCGGCGAGCCGTCCTGGGCCGTGCTGTCGGCGCGCCGGCTGCAGTTCCAGGGGCGCGACGCGGTGCTCACGGCGTTCACGCCGATCAACGTGCTCAAGGTGATGGAGCGTCGGCTCGAGCTCTGGGCCAAGGTGTTCGAAGCCTCCTCGGAGAGCATCATCATCATGGACGCGCAGCAAAAAATCCTTAGCGTGAACCGGGCGTTCTGCCGCAGCACCTCCTACGACTTCTACGAGGTGATCGGCGAACACCTGAGCTTCCTGCTCGAAGGCCAGCAGGCCATCACCGTCGGCCAGCGGCTCGACAACCTGTCGCAGGAGCGCGATGCCTGGCAGGGCGAGGTCAATTTTGTGAAGCGCTCGGGTGAAACCTATCCGGCCTGGCTGATGATCTCGGCGGTGCGCGACGGTTTGCGGCACGGCTCGGTGTCGCAGTACATCGGCATCTCGGTGGACATCACCGACCGCAAGCGCACCGAGGCGCGTGTGCAGTTCCTTGCGCAGCATGACGTCTTGACCGAACTGCCCAACCGCGCGCTGTGCGTGGTGCGCCTGGAGGTCGCGCTCAAGGCCGCCGAGGCCAGTGGCGAGCGCGTGGCCGTGCTGTTCATCGACCTGGACCGCTTCAAGAACATCAACGACACGCTGGGCCACCACATCGGTGACGGCGTGCTGCGCTCGGTGGCCGGCCGCCTGAGCCATGCCGTGCGTGCCGACGACACGGTGAGCCGGCTCGGCGGCGACGAATACGTGGTGATCCTGCGCGGCGTGGCCGATCGCGACGAGGTGCAGCAGATGGTGGAGCGCCGGCTGATCCCGCTGATCCGACAGACCCACCATGTCGAAGGCCATGCGCTGCACGTGTCCTGCAGCGTCGGTGTGTCGCTGTACCCCGATGACGGTACCGATCTCGACCAGCTCATGCGCCGCGCCGACGCGGCCATGTACGTGGCCAAGAACGAGGGGCGCGACATGGCACGCTTCTACGAACCCGCCATCGAACAGGTGGCCCAGCAGCGCGTGGCGCTGGAAAACCACCTGCGCCACGCGCTGGCGCTGGGCGAGCTCAGCCTGCATTTTCAGCCCAAGGTGAGCTCGGTGTCACTCGAAGTGGTGGGGGTGGAAGCCCTGCTGCGCTGGAACAGCCCCGAGCTCGGCCTGGTGCCGCCTTCGCATTTCATTCCGCTGGCCGAAGAGACCGGCCTGATCCGTCCGATTGGCGCCTGGGTGCTCGAGCAGACCTGCGGCCAGCTCGCCCACTGGCATGCGCTGGGGCTGGGCTTCTTGAATGTGTCGGTCAATCTCTCGGCGCTGCAGCTCTCCGACATCGACCTCGTCGACCAGGTGCGTTCCTGCCTTGCCAGGCATGGCGTGCCCGCGTCCGCGCTGGAGATAGAGATCACCGAATCGCTGCTGATGGACAACACCAGCCTGGCCGAGGAACAGCTCATGGCGCTGAAGGCGCTCGGGGTGCAACTGTCGATCGACGACTTCGGCACCGGCTATTCGAGCCTGGCCTACCTGAAACGCTTCTCCATCGACAAGCTGAAGATCGACCAGTCCTTCGTGCGCGACATGTTGTCCGACCCGACCGACCTGGCCATCGTGCGCGCCATCATCGCGCTCGGCCATACGCTGGGGTTGCGGATCGTGGCCGAGGGGGTCGAGGGCGAAGAAGTGGCCAGCCAGCTCAAGACCCTGGCCTGCGACGAACTGCAGGGCTACCACTTCGCCCGGCCGATGCCGGCAGCTGCCTTCGAGGGCTGGCTGCACGACCGCCATTTGCTGCCGGAGCGCCGGCGCGGTTTGCCTGCATAGCCGCTGGGGCCCGCGGCCCTCGGCGTGATCCGTGCCGAGGGAGGGCAAGTGAAAGAGCTTGCTTTGACATTGGACAGATAATTTGTTCTTTGAACGGGCAGAATCGAAGGTTGAGTCTGTGGCAGTCGGTCTGCTGTGTAAGCTTGGCTTCAGTCAGTGGCCTGTAAGAGGCAACCCCGACATTACGGCGCAGTTCGGATTAACCCTAGGTCTTGAGGAGACATCAAATGAGTACCCCCGCCGCCAATCCAGCGTCCAGCATCGAGTCCGTCCTGGTCGAGAACCGCGTGTTTCCGCCGGCCGAGTCGGTGGTGAAGAATGCCCGCATCGCAGGCATGGCCGCCTATGACGCCTTGTGCGCCGAAGCCGAGCGTGACTTCGACGGCTTCTGGGCCCGCCTGGCCCGCGAGAATTTGCTCTGGAAGAAACCCTTCACCCAGGTGCTCGACGAATCCAACGCGCCTTTCTACCAATGGTTTGCCGACGGTGAACTCAATGCCTCGGCCAACTGCCTGGACAAGCACATCGGCACACCGGTGGAGAACAAGACCGCTGTGATCTTCGAGGCCGACGACGGCACCGTCACCAAGACCAGCTACAAGGAACTGCTGGTGCGTGTCAGCCAGTTCGCCAACGCGCTCAAGGCCGACGGCATCCGGAAGGGCGACCGCGTGCTGATCTACATGCCGATGACGCTCGAAGGCGTGATCGCCATGCAGGCCTGCGCACGCATCGGCGCCACCCACAGCGTGGTGTTTGGCGGCTTCTCGGCCAAGGCCTTGAACGAACGCATCATCGACGCCGGCGCCGTGGCCGTGATCACCTCCAACTTCCAGATGCGCGGCGGCAAGGAATTGCCGCTGAAGGCCATCGTCGACGACGGCATCGCCATGGGCGGCTGCGAAAGCATCAAGACGGTGTTCGTCTACGAGCGCACGGCCAGCGCCTGCCCCATGGTGGCCGGGCGCGACAAGACCTTTGCCGAGGCCATCAAGGGCCAGAGCACGGATTGCCCGCCCGAGGCCGTGGGTGCCGAGCATCCGCTGTTCATCCTGTACACCTCGGGCTCGACCGGCAAGCCCAAGGGCGTGCAGCACAGCACCGGCGGTTATCTGTTGTGGGCCAAGCTCACCATGGACTGGACCTTCGACCTGCGTCCCGAAGACATCTTCTGGTGCACCGCCGACATCGGCTGGATCACCGGCCACACCTACGTGGCCTACGGCCCGCTGGCGGCCGGCGCCACGCAAATCATCTTCGAAGGCATTCCGACCTTCCCGAACGCGGGCCGTTTCTGGCAGATGATCGAGCGCCACAAGTGCAGCATTTTCTACACCGCGCCCACCGCCATCCGTTCGTTGATCAAGGCCGCCGAAGGCGATGCCGCGGTGCACCCCGACCGCTCCAACCTGGACAGCCTGCGTATCCTCGGCTCGGTGGGCGAGCCGATCAACCCCGAAGCCTGGATGTGGTACCACAAGAACGTGGGCCATGAACGCTGCCCGATCGTCGACACCTTCTGGCAGACCGAGACCGGTGGCCACATGATCACGCCGCTGCCGGGCGCCACGCCGCTGGTGCCGGGCAGCTGTACCTTGCCGCTGCCGGGCATCATGGCCGCCATCGTCGACGAGACCGGCAACGACCTGCCCAATGGCGCAGGCGGCATGCTGGTGGTGAAGCGCCCCTGGCCGTCGATGATCCGCACCATCTGGAACGACCCGGAGCGTTTCAAGAAGAGCTATTTCCCCGAGGAAATGGGCGGCACGATCTACCTGGCTGGCGACGGCGCGGTGCGCAGTGCCGACCGTGGCTATTTCCGTATCACCGGCCGCATCGACGACGTGCTCAACGTTTCGGGCCACCGCATGGGCACGATGGAGATCGAATCGGCCCTGGTGTCGCATGCCGCCCTCGTGGCCGAGGCCGCCGTGGTGGGCCGGCCGGACGACCTGACCGGCGAAGCCATCTGCGCCTTCGTTGTGCTCAAGCGTTCGCGCCCCACCGGCGAAGAGGCCAAGCAGATCGCCAACGAACTGCGCAACTGGGTGGCCAAAGAGATCGGCCCGATCGCCAAGCCCAAGGACATCCGTTTCGGCGACAACCTGCCCAAGACCCGCAGCGGCAAGATCATGCGCCGGCTGCTGCGCAGCATCGCCAAGGGCGAGGCGATCACGCAGGACACCTCGACTTTGGAAAACCCCGCCATCCTTGATCAGTTGGCTGAGAAGCTTTGATCGAAGCTTGAGAGTGGCAACAAAAACCCGCTGGAGACAGCGGGTTTTTTGTTGACGTGCTTGGGGATTACAGGCCCAGGATCCAGGTCACGAGTTTTTTCGCGTCGGCCTCGTTGACCTGAGGGTTCGCGGGCATCGGCACCGGCCCCCACACACCCGAGCCACCCTTGATGACCTTGGCCGAGAGTTTGTCGACCGCGGTGGCGTCGCCCCTGTATTTGGCCGCGACCTCCTTGTAGGCCGGGCCGACCAGCTTCTTGTCGACCGCGTGGCAAGCCATGCAGTTCTTGGCTGTGGCCAGGGCCTGGTCGGCGAGGACCGGGCCGGCGACGGTCATGGCGGTGGCCAAAGTCAACAGCATACGTTTCATCGTTTTCACCTCTTCGGGACGCGTGGGTTGGAGTACAGTTGTTTCAACGCGATTGTAGTGACAGGGTATGAACCCGCACCGCTTGCGAGGCTGTTGTCTTGAATGGAGGAGAGTGCGATGTATTTGCTAGGACTGGGTGTCGTGCTGCTCGCTTTGAAATACCTGGAAATCGGTCCGGTGGCGCTGTGGAACTGGTGGACTGTGCTCGCGCCGTTCGCGCTGGCCATCGCCTGGTGGATATGGGCCGATTTCTCGGGCTATACCAAGCGCAAGGTCGTCGAGCGTGAGAACCGCCGCAAGAAGGCCCGCATCGACAAACACCGCCAGGCCATGGGCCTGCCACCCAAACGCTGAAGAGGTTCAACCTCCTTCGGCTCAATCGACCCTGGCCGTCTGGTTCCTGCCGGCGTTCTTGGCCAGGTAGAGCGCCCGGTCGGCACGGCGAAAGACCGCCTCCAGGCTTTCACCCGCACGCGCGTCGGTGATGCCGGCGGAAAAGGTATAGCTGCATTCGGGCCGCGAGCTGACAGGCCGTGCCTGGCGTACCTCGGTGTGCAGGTGGGCGACGAGTTGTTCTGCCTTGTCGGTGCACAGCGACGGCAACAACAGCATGAACTCTTCGCCGCCGACCCGGCCCACGGTGTCGGTGTCGCTCAACAGCCGCTGCGAACGCTGCGCAAAGTCACGGATGATCTCGTCGCCCGCGGGGTGGCCCAGGCTGTCGTTGATGCGCTTGAAATGGTCCAGGTCCGCCACCACCACGCTCAACTGGTCTGTCGGCGCGCGCAGGTTGGTCAACAGATGGTCGAGCCGGCCCAGCACGTAGCGCCGGTTGCCGATGCCGGTCAGCACATCGGTGTTGGCCGCGGTGACGGCGGTGTCGCGGGCATGCCGCATCGCGTGTTCGCTGGCCTTCAAGGATGTGATATCGGTGGCGATGCACAGCATCGAGCCGTCGGCTTGCAGGGTCTCGGTCATCCACAGCCAGCGGCCGTCGCACATGTCGGTCTCGAAGGCGCGAAACGGCTGGCTTGCGCGGCGTGCGCGGGCCGAGGCGAGCCAGGTGTCGAAGTCAGTGGTGATGAGTGCGACGCCGCGCTTGTGTACATAGTTGTCGCGCAACAGTTCTGACCAGGTGGGGGCCGCAGCCAGGCTGGTGTGGTAGGTACTGAGGAACGCAGCGTTGGCGTGACGCAGGCGGTCCTGCGGATCGAACAGGGCCACCAGCACGGCCGAATCGCGCAGCAGTGCGTTGATGTCCAGAGACAAGTTGTCGGGCGTTGTTGCGTGCATGGTGACCAGAGAATAGTGCAACTGGCCCCAATAAAAAACCCCGGAGCCTTGCGGCTACGGGGTTGGGTCTCATATTCGATGGTCCGAATCAATAGTCGTCCAGCACCGCGCCCTTGCTGGCCGTCGACGCGTTGAACGCGAACTTGGCCTGCACGCCGCGGGTGTAGCGTGGCTTGGGCGCGGTCCAGGCGGCGCGGCGCTTGGCGATTTCGACCTCGTCCACATTCAGTTCCAGCAGCAGCTTGCGCGCGTCGATGGTGATCGAATCGCCCTCTTGGATGAAAGCAATGGTGCCGCCCACCGCGGCTTCGGGTGCCACGTGGCCGACCACCATGCCCCAGGTGCCGCCGGAGAAGCGGCCGTCGGTGATCAGGCCCACGCTTTCGCCGAGGCCGGCGCCGATCAGCGCACCGGTGGGGGCCAGCATCTCGGGCATGCCCGGGCCGCCCTTGGGGCCGAGGTAGCGCAGCACCATCACGTCGCCGGCCACGATCTTGCCGGCCAGGATCGCGGCCAGCGCCGATTGCTCGTCGTCGAACACCCGTGCCGGACCGGTGATCACCGGGTTCTTCAGGCCGGTGATCTTGGCCACCGCGCCTTCGGGCGAGAGGTTGCCCTTGAGGATCGCCAGGTGGCCCTGGGCGTACATCGGGCGGTCGATGGCGCGGATCACGTCCTGTGTGGCGGGCGGCACATCGGGGATGTCGCGCAAAACCTCGGCAATCGTCTGGCCGGTGATGGTGATGCAGTCACCATGCAGCAGGCCCGCAGCCAAGAGCGTCTTCATCACCTGCGGAATGCCGCCGGCCTGGTGCAGGTCGACCGCCAGGTACTTGCCGCTGGGCTTCAGGTCGCACAGTACCGGCGTCTTCACGCGCACACGCTCGAAGTCGTCGATGGTCCATTCGACTTCGGCCGCGTGGGCGATGGCCAAAAAGTGCAGCACGGCATTGGTCGAGCCGCCGGTGGCCATGATCACGGCCACGGCGTTTTCGATGGACTTGCGCGTCACGATGTCGCGCGGCTTGATGTCCTTCTTGATGGCTTCGATCAGCACCTTGGCCGATTCCTTGGCCGAATTGGCCTTCTCGTCGTGCGGATTCGCCATGGTGGACGAGTAGGGCAGGGACAGGCCCAGCGCCTCGAAGGCCGAGGACATGGTGTTGGCCGTGTACATGCCGCCGCAGGAGCCGGTGCCGGGGATGGCGCGCATTTCGATCTCGCGCAGGTCTTCGTCGCTCATGTTGCCCGCGGCGTTCTGGCCCACGGCTTCGAACACGCTCACGATGTTCAGGTCCTGGCCCTTGTACTTGCCGGGCAGGATGGTGCCGCCGTACACATAGATCGCCGGCACGTTGGCGCGCAGCATGCCCATCATGCCGCCGGGCATGTTCTTGTCGCAGCCGCCGACCACCAGCACGCCGTCCAGCCATTGGCCACCGACACAGGTCTCGATGCAGTCGGAAATCACCTCACGGCTCACCAGCGAATACTTCATGCCTTCGGTGCCCATGGCCATGCCGTCGCTGATCGTTGGCGTGCCGAACACCTGGGCGTTGCCGCCGGCTTCCTCGATGCCCTCGATGGCCGCATCGGCCAGCTTCTGCAAACCGCTGTTGCACGGCGTGATGGTGCTGTGGCCATTGGCCACGCCGACCATCGGCTTCTTGAAATCGCTTTCCTCGTAACCCATGGCGTAGTACATGGAGCGGTTCGGGGCGCGCGACTTGCCTTCGGTGATGTTGGCGCTGCGGCGGTTGATCTGGATCGGTTTGGTTTCCATTTGGGGCGTATCTCTTGTTTGTCGTGGGGGAAATTTTCAGCGCGAAGTATGCGCCGTAGCAAAAATGGTTTCCAATCTATTTTTCAATGGTCATTAATTCATTTGGCATATGAAGAAAATATGAAAGAAGTGCAAATCGAACTCCGGCTGTGGCGCCAGTTCGCCACCCTGGCCGAAGAGCTGCATTTCGGCCGTGCCGCCGCCCGGCTGCACATGACGCAGCCACCGCTGACCCAGGCGATTGCGCAACTGGAGCGGCTGCTCGGCGTGCGCCTGTTCGACCGCACCAAGCGCAGCGTGCAGTTGACCGCCACGGGCCGGGCCCTGTTGCCCGAAGTGCTGGACTTGCTGGCCCGCGCCCAGGCTCTGCCGGAACACGCCCGCGCCGCTGCTGCCGGTGAACTCGGCCGCCTCCGGCTGGCGTTTGTCTCCACCGTGGGTTTCGCGCTGCTGCCGCAGTGGGTGCGTGGCTTTCGCGAGTCTTATCCAAACGTGCGCGTCGAGCTGACCGAAGCCACCGGCGACGTGCAACTGCAGGCTTTCGCACGCGGCGAGATCGACGCCGGCTTCATGCTGCATGCGGCCGGCTTCGCGCCCGCGGGCCTGGCGCGCTGCCTTATCGCGCGAGAGCCGCTGGTGATTGCGCTGGCCGAGCAGCATCCGCTGGCCACTGCGCCGGCATTGACGCTCGACGCCGTGCTGGCCGAGCCGCTGGTGATCTTTCCACGGCGCATCGTGCCTTCGCTGTTCGATGCGATTTTTGCGCTGTACCACGCGGCCGGCCGCTCGCCGCAGGTGGCGCAGGAGGCAATCCAGATGCAGACCATCGTCAACCTGGTGTCGGCCGGGCTGGGCGTGGCCTGGGTGCCGGAGAGTGTGCGGCAGTTTCAGCGCTCGGGGGTGGTGTACCGGGCACTGGACGCGGGGAAGGGCGCGAAAGGTACGAAAGGAGCGAAAGTGCGCAAGCTCCCCGACCTGCCGGGCTGCGAGACCAGCCTCGTGTGGCATGCCGAGAACGCCAGCCCGTCGCTGGCGCGGTTCGTGGAGTTCGTCGCCGAAGGTTTGCGCGGCGGGGAATGAAAGACGGTATATGCCGCAGGCACAATACCGGCCATGCTGATCCATCCTCAAATCGACCCCATCGCACTGCAGGTGGGGCCATTGGCTGTGCACTGGTATGGCCTGACCTACCTGGCCGCATTCGCACTGTTCATGTTCCTCGGTGTGCGCCGGCTGCGCCACGAACCCTATGCCTCGATCACCGGCCCCGGCGCCTGGTCGCGCAGGGACGTGGAGGACATCCTGTTCCTCGGCGTGATGGGGGTGGTGATCGGCGGGCGCATCGGCTACTGCCTGTTCTACAAGCCCGGTTATTACCTGTCGAACCCATTGGAGATTTTCTACGTGTGGCAGGGCGGCATGAGCTTTCATGGCGGCATGCTCGGTGTGATCGCCTCGATGGTCTGGTTCGCGCGCTCGCGCCACAAGCCCTGGCTGCAGGTGGCCGATTTCGTGGCACCGTGCGTGCCCACCGGCCTGGCTGCCGGCCGTGTCGGCAACTTCATCAATGGCGAACTCTGGGGCCGCCTGGCGCCGCCCGACCTGCCCTGGGGCATGGTGTTCCGCGGCGCCGGCGACCTGCCGCGCCATCCCTCGCAGGTCTACCAGTTCCTGCTCGAAGGCCTGCTGCTGTTCGTGCTGTTGTGGTTCTATGCGCGCAAGCCGCGCCGCCAGGGCGAGGTGGCCGCGGCCTTTCTCGTGGGCTACGGCGTGCTGCGTTTCGTTGCCGAATTCTTCCGCGAACCGGATGCCTTCCTCGGCCTGTTGTCGCTGGGCATGAGCATGGGGCAGTGGCTGTGTGTGCCGATGGTGCTGGGCGGGATCGGGCTTTGGCTGTGGGCGCGGCGGCACGCTTGAGGCGCCGAGATCCTGTGGTCTATGGTGCAGATGCCGGATTCGGTGACTTGGTCCGGTACATCGACTGATCGCTTCGGTGGAGCACCGATTCGGCCGTGTCATCGGCTCGCACTTCGCTGATGCCGATGCTGACGGATATCCGCAGGCCGGGCGCAATCGACTCCCAGTCGAAGCTCACAACCGCCTCGCGGATGCGGATGCAGATCTGAGCGGCTTGCTGCTCGGTTGTGTTGTCAAGCAGAACGACGAACTCGTCACCTGCCCAACGTGCGGGGAGGTCGTTTTGGCGCATTTCCGCTGACATGATCGCAGCCACGGTCTTGAGGACGCGGTCGCCGACGCTGTGCGTAAAACGATCGTTCACCGCCTTGAACCTGTCGACATCGACCATTGCGACCGTGATGGGCTTGTCAAGCAAAACAGCGACGGCCATCCGCTCTGCGAGCGACTGTTCAAAATGTCTTCGATTGGCGATACCGGTCAAGGCATCCTCAAGCGACCATCGTTCGAATTTCTTGGACGTCACGAGTGCCTGTTGCAGGTGGCGTTCGCTTTGGCGGGCGCCAAGCCTCCAGGAAACGAGTGATTCCCGGCTGTCCAGGCCTTCTGCCGCGACGCGGCGTTCACGCAGGCGCAGTGTGCGGTAGGCCAGGCGAATCGCGCCGTCCTTGCCTTGCAGTTCGTAGACCTGCGCCAGCAGGAGATCGGCCATACACGCGAGTCGTTCGTGCTCGACGGCCAGGGCCACCTCGCGCATCGCAGCCAATTCGCTCTCCGTGCGGGCCCAGTCCCCTTGCGCCCACGCAAGTTCAGCGTTGCCCCAGCATACGAATGCATCGAGCCATGTCGCGTCGTTCGATAGCGAGAGATTGGCCGATTCGAGAGTATCTCTGGCGGTAGGCAAATCGCCTTGCCAGATCGCCACGATGCTTGCCGAAGCGAGCGAGAGGGTCCGCCACAGCGACTGAAGCCCGGGCATGACCGGCATTCCCTGGCCCGCGCTCTCCAGCGCCAGGCATTCCTTCATCAACTGAGCCAGCTTTTCCAGGCTCTGCATTTGCCCGGTTTGGTATCTTTCGTCGACCAGCCTGGACAACTCGACCCAGACCTGGTTAAGCCTGGGCTGGTAGATGCTCACCGCCGGCACGCAGCTCTGCGCGACCAGGACGGCCTTTTCAAATGAGGCGTCCGCACGCGCATGGTCTCCACTCCAGCAGTAGGCCAGCCCAAGGCAGTTGTAGGCCAGCACGGTTTGCGCATTGGCGCCCTCGACTTCGCACAGAAGGGTGGAAAGAATGGCGGCTTCGATGGCTTCTTCGTTGCGGCCGATCAGGATGCTTGCGTGCGCGAGCGTGATGAGCGCATTGGCCTCGCCTTGCGCGTCGCCGAGCTGCTCGAAAAGTTGCGCCGAGCGGCGAGCGGCGTCGCAGGCACGCCGCGGTCTCGAGCCGAGACGATCACAATGCGCGAGGACGGACAGCGCACGGGCCTCGTCGTAGCGGAGATCAATACCATGGAGTGCTTCCAGCAGCGACTGGGCCAGTGCCCGGGCTGTGCCGATGTCACCTCCATCCAATGCGGCATAGGCGTCGGTGAGCGCTTTTTCCCTGTCTGGATCGGAATTGACGGTTTGTGCGTGCGTAACGTTTAACACGGGCAAAAGCTCTGTCGGTGGTCACGGCCGAACAATGGGGCAGGCCTGGGCGCCATATCAATTCTCAAAATTCATCCTCAAAACAGGGGCTTGGGGCGAATATTTCCCAAGGAATTTGATCGGAACGGAATCTCCACCGGCGTGTTGCTGACTACAGCACAGTCCTGCATTCTATGATCTTCAAATTGATAAGTGTGGTCAAGTCAAACCTTGCCTGTGATTGAAACGAGCGGAGAAGGGCGTTGTTCTTCAGGCTGCACGTTGCGGCGGAGACATCAATTCAATACCATCGAGCGCTCATCCTCCGCAATCTATCACTCCAGCCCTATGCCAATTCAATACAACCGGAAATACCATCGTGACCTGGCCCTCTTCGCACATTGGGACCGTCTTGACGATTCACTTTTCGAGCGCATACCTCGGGAGCGGCTGAAGGCGGCACAGGCCGCCATCCAGGGGTATTTTGTTCTGCCCGGCGATCCGGCCTACGATACCGATCGCAAGCTCTCGAATCCCGTGTTCAATGCCTATCCGACCGTGATCATCTATTGCGAGGTCGAAAGTGACGTCGCCATTGCACTGGAGCTTGCGCGTGGACAGAAGCTGCCGTTCACCGTCCGCTCGGGCGGGCATTGCACGGCGGGGTTTTCTGCCGGCCCCGGCGCGTTGATCGACGTCAGCAACCTCAACGACGCAACGGTCGACGCGGCCCAGGCGATCGCCACCGCCGGCACCGGCTGCCAGTTCAAGAAGTTCGACGCCGTGCTGGCGAGCTACGGCCTGCACGTGCCGGGCGGCGAGTGTGAGGACGTCTGCATCGGCGGCTTCATGCAGGGCGGCGGCTACGGGTTCACCTCGGTGACCTACGGCATGAATTGCGACAACGTGATCGACTTTCGCATGATGCTGGCCGATGGCCAGATCATTACCGCCAGCGAATCGGTGAACACCGATCTCTGGTGGGCCGTGCGCGGCGGCACCGGGGGCAACTTCGGTGTGCTGCTGTCGGTGCGTTATCGGCTGGTTCCCCTCGGCGATGTATTCGGCTGGGCCCTGATCTGGCCCTTGCAGACCGAGTCGGATTTCGAGAATGCGACCGGCGCGATGATGACGCTCCAGTCGAACTACATGCTCGCGAACCTGCAGCCTGCGCTGAACATCCAGGTCTCCCTGTGCTTCCAGCCCGGAACGCAGGCTGGCGCGCCGCCGGGCACGCCGCTGCAGCCCTACCTGATGGTGCGCGGGCTGTATGTCGGCTCCGAGGCCGACGGGCAGGCCGCGATCCAGATGCTGTGCGACTTGCCAGGCGCCATCCTGCAGTGGTCGAAGACGGACAGCTTCTTCGTCCTCAACGATGAACTTCTGAGTGTCCCGTACAGCATGCCGTGCTTCCCGCCGGAGGTCACTTCGTGGCCGTGCGAAGACAAGGCGTCCCGGTACGTGAGCCGGCCACTCGCCGCCTCGGAGTGGCGCGGCTTGCTGAACTGCTTCGTGTCGTCTCCGAACACCTGGTCCTACTTCTACATGGAGTTTTACGGCGGCGCCATCAATGCGTACCCGCAAGGCGAAAACGCCTTCGTGCACCGCAACGCGGCATTCAATGCGGTGCTGGATGTCTTCTGGCTCGACGAAGCGGGCCGTCCAGTGGCCGAAGACTTTTTGCTGGGGTGGATGGACTACATGGCACCGATGTGGAATGGTGAGATCTATCAAAACTATCCGCGCCTGGACGAGCCCGCCTATGGGGCCCGCTACTGGGCCGATGCGCAAGCCGACCTGTTCGCGGTCAAGACGAAGTACGACCCCAGCCACTCTTTCACATTTGCGCAGGAGATCCGCCAGCCGCTGTTGCCGCAGGCGCAGACCGGCGCTTCGGCGCAGGCCTCGAGCCGCGTGAAGCAGGCGCTGGGCCTGCCCATCGTGTACGCCACCGCAGCGCGTGCCGTGACGGCGCCATAGGCAGCCGCTTGGCAGATTCCTAGGCGGTGGAGGGGCGTGCGTCGAAGCGCTGCACCTGGTTGCGACCCTTCTGCTTGGCCTGGTACAACGCCTTGTCGGCGTTGTTGAGCAACTGCTCGAAAGACTGCCCGCCTGTCAGGCAGGCCAGGCCGATGCTCACGGTGAATGCCACATGCCGATCGTCGTCGCTCACCACCTGCTGATTCGCCACTTCCTTGCACAGCGCCTCGGCGAGTTTTTCGGCGCTGTCGCAACTGGTCTCGGGCAGGACGACGACGAACTCCTCGCCGCCCAGCCGCGCCACCGTGTCCACCCCTTCGCGCACGCGCAGGCGGCAGGTGTTGGCCACGGCGCAGATCACGCGGTCGCCGATCATGTGGCCCCAGTTGTCGTTGACGCTCTTGAACGAGTCGATGTCCACCATCAGTACCGACAGCGGGTGTTCAAACCGTTCCGTGCGCTTGCATTCCTTGGCGCCGAGTTCCATCAAGGTGCGGCGATTGGCCAGGCCGGTGAGCGAGTCGGTGGCGGCCAGCAGCTCCAGGGTGTGGTTCATGGTTTGCAGCAGGCTGTTTTGCTCGGCCAGCTTGCGGTTGATCTCCGCGATCTCGTCTTCCTTGCGCTTGCGGTCGTCGATGTTGAAGGTGACCCCGATGAAGCGATGGCCTGGCGCGACTCCGGCCGCATCCATGATCCTGCCGTAGTTGGCATACCAGACCCATGTGCCGGTTTTGGTCATCAACCTGAACTCGCAGCGGTACTGCTGCGTCTGCCCGGACAACACGTCGGACAAGGACGCGGTGAGCATGTCCAGGTCTTCCGGGTGCACGAGCCGCATCAGGTTGTCAACCAGGTCGGGAATTTCCTTGTCGCTGTAGCCCAGTTCCTGGAACGTCTTGATCGCCTTGCGCGTGACTTCGCCCGTGACAAGATTGTTCTCCCAAAGATCCAGCCCGGCGGCTTCGAGCGCAAGCTCGAGGCGTTCTTTGTTGAGATCTTTTTCGTTCATGGCGGGGCTTCACTGTGCCGGCATGGCACCCGCGTAGCCGATGCTGCGCAGCAGCGCGGCGAACGAGGCCACGACACCGGGCGCGGCATACAGCATCGGTGCCGTACTGACCTGAATCACGCTGACCATCTGGCCGGTGCTTTTGCCGGTGGCGGCATCGAAGTACACGGCCAGGTCGTCGCTCGCGTTCGAAAAGCCCAGCCCCGTGCTCTCCGAGTAGTAGCAGATCGAATCCGGCGCGATGATGTCGGGCGCTGCACTCTGGCTCGAATACATGATGAGGTTTTCATTCATGTTGTAGATCGTGTGGGTTTGTGTGCTGTCGGCCGGGTCCTGGGTGTTGTCCAGCCGGATCACGCCGGCATCGAGCGACGCGGCCGTGGTCGACTGGCTGACCGAGGTGATGTAGAAATTGGTGACGGTGGCCGTGGCCGTGCGCCCGGTGAGCAGGGCGATCTGGGCGGCCACCGCGGCGGTGGACGGTGGCTGCGCCGCCGAGAGCAGGAACTGGCCCAGCGCCCAGGCCTGGGTCAGCGTACCGGGGATGTAGTTGCCGGTCAGCGCATAGGCATTGCCGCCATTGGTGGGCCACAGCGCGATGCCCGAAAATCCGCCAAAGCCGGAGACGACGCCGCCGGCCAATGTCTCCATCTGGGCCGCGGTCGGTGCGGTGAGCAGGGCCGACTCGAGTGTGCTGGCATCGGCCACGTCGGTGGCCAGTGCGCAAGGGCTGACGGGCAACTGTTCGGCCGCGGCGAAGGTGGTTTGCGGCAGCTCGGGCACGGCCCGGCCCGCGCCGTCGCCGTCTACCACCCACAGGCTGCCGGACGACATCGCCGCGGCAATCAGCGGCACCAGGGAGTTGATCGCGCCGATCTCGACCGGGACCACGCAGCCAACGGAATAGCCTGTGCCGGCCTGCAGCAGCGACAAGGTATTGGCCACCGAATTCTGGATGTCGGCAAGGGTGAGCGCATCGCCGGCATCGGGGGAACCCATCATCGCGATGACGCAGCCATTGGTGGCGTTGTCATAAGGCTGGACGGTGACGCTGCCGCTCCAGCCGCTGTTGGCCAGTTGCTGAAGAATGGAAAGCGCATCGCCATAGCTGCCACCGCCGCCGCTGGCCAGAACCGCGGCACCCGCTGCGATGTATTGGAAGTCGGAGACACCATAGCTGTAAGAAGGCATTTTTGTTTCCCTGGAATGACGTTGAATGACGCAATAACTGAGCCCAGCCTGAAGTCTGGCACAGAATGTAACAGTGGGTAAGGGGGATGTTGCGCGACAGCATTCGCGACGGTACTGTTGCTTTTCATAATTACGGGTAATTACTGAAAATGACGGCTGAGGTTTGCAGTTAAAGTCTCGGCAGTCCGCCGGTCCGGCAGGCTGAGATTGTCGAGATCGCTAAACCCCCAGAAAGCCAGCATTTCGAATGCGCCTCGTCCAGAACTCCTTGCACCAGGAAGTCGCCAGCACCCTGCGGGAGCAGATTTTTGCCGGCGACCTGGCGCCGGGCACGTTCCTGGACGAAGTCGGTTTGTGTGAACAACTCGCCATCTCGCGCACGCCGCTGCGCGAGGCGCTGAAGGTGCTGACCGCCGAAGGCCTGCTGCGCCACGAGCCGCGGCGCGGCTGCTTTGTGAATCAGGTCACCGAAAAGGATCTGGACGAGATCTTTCCCGTGATTGCGCTGCTCGAAGGGCGCTGCGCCTTCGAGGCCGCGCACAACGCCACCGACGCCGACCTGGCCGAGCTGACCACGCTGCACGAGCGGCTGCAAGGCCATGCCCAGGCCGGGCGCATCACCGACTATTACGCCACCAATTTCACCATCCACGAGGCCATCATCACCCTGGCCGACAACCGCTGGCTGGCCCAGTCGATCGCCGACCTGCGCAAGATCCTGAAGCTTGCGCGGCTGCAGCAGCTGCATGCGCCGGGCCGGCTGAAGCAAAGCCTGGCCGAGCACCTGGCCGTGTTCGCGGCGCTCAAGGCCCGCGACAGCGAAGGCGCCGAGGCCGCGATGCGCACCCACCTGACGCGCCAGCGCGTGGCGCTTCGCGAGCTGGCGCGTAGCCAGAAATCGAGGTTGGTTTCATGAACGCAGATGAATGCAGCATGGAGGCCCCATCGTGAATACGCCTGACTGGATCACCCGCAATTTCCCCCAGGTTGCGAAGTTGCGTGCGACCGGCGAAGCGGCGGCTACCGTGAGTCCGAAAGCCAAGGCCCCGCGCTCTACCCGCGAACGCCTCAAGGCCACCTTGCGCCAGCGCGAGGAAGCCTTGTCGCCGCGCGTGCTGCGCCGCACGCTGGAAGAGCTGCGCGCCATCGTCGACCCGCGGGTGAGCGAGGTCGAAGGCGGCCGCCGCGCCCAGGGCGTGGCCGGCTGGTATGCCAAGGCCACGGTGGACGAGCGGCGCGACATGTGGCTCTTGATGAGTGAGCAGTTCGTGGCCGACGCGGACAAGGTCCGGCAGGCGCAGGCCAAGTTCGCAGCCGCGGTGGGCACGCCCGACGAGGCTGTGGCCGAGGTCAACTACCGGCGCGCCACGGTGTCGCCGCGCCGGCGCCTGCTGCAGCGCTTCAGCGTGTTCCCCGAAGGCATTCGTTTCCTGGTCGACCTGCGCGCGGAAATGGTGCCGTATCTCAAGGCCGACAAACGCCTGCAGGCGCTCGATGTGGAGATGGAATACATGTTCTCCACCTGGTTCGATGTCGGCTTCCTCGAACTGCGCCGCATCAGCTGGGACTCGCCCGCGTCGCTGATCGAGAAGCTGATCCAGTACGAGGCCGTGCACGACATCAAAAGCTGGGCCGACATGAAGAACCGGCTCGATTCCGACCGGCGCTGCTACGGCTTTTTCCACCCCCGGCTGCCCGAGGACCCGCTGATCTTCGTCGAGGTGGCGCTGGTCGACCGCATTGCCCAGAGCATCACGCCGCTGCTCGACGAATCGGCCGACGCCGCGGACCTGGGCAAGGCCACCACCGCGATCTTCTACTCCATCAGCAACACCCAGGTGGGGCTGCGCGGTGTGAGTTTCGGCGACTCGCTGATCAAACGCGTGGTCGAGACGCTGAAGCAGGAGTTCCCCCAGCTCAAGACCTTCGCTACCTTGTCGCCGATCCCGGGCTACCGCAGCTGGCTCGGCAAGAACAGCGCGGCCATGCTGGCGCGCTTGAACCCGAAGGAGCTTGCCGAGCTTGGCCGGGCCGTGGGTTTCGAGCCACCGCAGGTCGAACACGTGCTGGCCATGATGGAAAAGCCCTTGGCCCTGGCCGAGCCCTCGCCGGTGCGCAAGTTCATGCTGCGTGCCGCTGCCCACTACCTCGGCCGCGAGATGGTGGACGGCAAACCCAACGACCCGGTGGCGCGTTTCCACCTGGGCAACGGCGCCCGCGTCGAGCAGCTCAACTGGGCCGGCGATCCCTCACCCAAGGGCCTCAAGCAATCACACGGCCTGATGGTGAATTACCTGTACGACCTCAAGCGGCTGGACAAACACCGCGCGCTGCTGGCCCAGGGCCGGATCGCGGTGTCGGGGCAAATCGAATCCTTGCTGTAGCGTGATCCTGGATGAAATAAAAGCCTGAACGCAGCGCGGGCGGCCACAAAAAAGAGAGACAACATGAATTACCTGAACCGACGTCAAATGCTGCGCCTCGCCGCAGCCGGCGCGGGGGCTGCCACCCCGCTTCTCTACGCGCAGAGCAGTTGGCCGATCAAGCCGGTCACCATGATCGTGCCGTTCCCAGCGGGCGGCGGCACCGATGCGTTTGCACGGCCGTTGTCGGCGCAGTTCTCCAAGCTCACCGGCCGCCAGCTGATCATCGAAAACAAGGGCGGAGCCGGCGGCACGCTGGGGGCGGGCATCGCCGCGCGGGCCCAGCCCGATGGCTACACCTTCTTCATGGGCGCGGTGCACCATGCGATCGCGCCGGCCATGTACCCCAAGCTCGACTACGACATCGAAAAAGACCTGGTGCCACTGGCCCTGCTGGCCAACGTGCCGCAGGTGCTGGTGGTCAATCCGAAGAACGTGAACACGCCCGACTTCAAGTCCTTCCTGGAGATGGTGCGCAAGAACCCGGGCAAGCTGAACTACGGCTCGGCCGGCACCGGTACCTCGCACCATCTCGCGGGCGAGCTGTTCAAGCAGCAGACCCATACTTTCATCACCCACATCCCCTACACCGGCGCGGGGCCGGCGCTGCGCGACCTGGTGGCCGGCCAGGTGGACATGATGTTCGACGGCCTGGGCTCTTCGGCCAACCACATCAAGGGCGGGCGGGTGAAGGCGCTGATGGTCTCGGGCGGCAAGCGCAACCCGGCTTTCCCCGACGTGCCCTGCGCCGCCGAAGTGGGGCTGCCCGACTACACCGTCACCACCTGGTACGGCCTGTGGGCGCCCAAGGGCACACCCGCCGAGGCGCAGAACCGCATGGTCGAAGAGGTGCGGCGCGCGGGTGCGACGGAGGAGCTGAAGACCATCTGGGCCAGCAACGGCGCGGATTTTCCGAACCTCACACCCGCGCAGTTCGGCGCCTTCGTGAGCTCCGAGGTCAAACGCTGGGCGGCTGTCGTGAAGGTCTCCGGTGCAAGGCTAGACTGAGAAGGTATTCGCACCCTCTGACGTTTTTGCCTGCCTTTTGCTTGCCTATCCATGCCCATCGATTTTCAGCCCGCGCCCGAATCCCCGGGCATTGCCTTCGTCACCTTGTCCAACCCCGGCAAGCTCGGCGCCATGAACCGCGCCATGTGGCGTGAACTGCGTGCCGTGTTCGAGGCCGCACAGCATGACGGCGCATTGCGCTGTGTGGTGGTGAGAGGCGAGGGTGGTGGTTTTTGCGCCGGTGGCGACATTTCGGAATACCCGGATTTTCGGTTCCAGGCGGACAGCCTGCGTGCCTTCCACGAGGGAGATGTCTGGGGCGCTCTGCAGGCCATGCTCGACTGCGATGTGCCCATCGTGGCGCAGATCGAAGGTGCGTGCATGGGCGCAGGCGTGGAGATCGCGGCCTGCTGCGACATCCGCATCGCCGCCGACAGCGCGCGCTTTGGTGCGCCGATTGCCAGGCTCGGTTTTCCGATGGCGCCGCGCGAGGCCCAGCTCGTGGCGCGTACCGCCGGCCTGCTCACGGCCAGGGAAATGCTGCTCGAGGCCGCCGTTTTCACCGCCGCGCAGATGGCGGACCGCGGCTTCCTGAACCGCGTGATGCCCACGTCCGAGGCTGTGTCCGAGGTAGCGTCGGATGCCGCGGCCGAGGCCCTGGCCTCGGCCCGCCGCATCGCTGCGCTGGCGCCGCAGGCGGCCCGCCTGAACAAGCAGACGCTGCGGCTTTGGGGGCAGCCGCCGGAGAACGATGTTTTTGCCTATGCCGACAGCGCCGAACACCGCGAAGGCATCACAGCCTTTCTGCAAAAACGCCAGCCCGCTTTTTAAGATCACTTTTTGCCACCATGAATCCATCCAACGCCAATCTTTTCGCCGCGCTGCGCGCCGCCTTCCCGCAAGACCTCGACAGCATCGCCGTCGAGACCGACCTGAACCTGCGCTACAGCTGGCGCGACATTGACCGCGCCACGGCGATGATGGCCAACCTGCTGGGCTCGCTCGGCCTGCCCGCCGGCGCGCGCATCGCGGTGCAGGTGGAAAAGTCGGTGGAAGCCATGGTGCTGTACCTGGCCACCCTGCGCGCGGGTTATGTCTTCCTGCCGTTGAACACCGCCTACCAGAGCAGTGAGATCGAATACTTCATCACCAACGCCGAACCGGCGGTGGTGGTCTGCACGGGCAGGAATTTCGGCTGGGTCAGCAAGATCGCCTTCACCGCCGGAACGCAGCATGTGTTCACACTCAACGACGACGTGACCGGCTCGCTGCTGGAGCGCGCCGCCCACCACAGCGACCAGCATGTGGTGGCCGAGCGCGGCCCGGACGACCTGGCTGCCATCCTCTACACCAGTGGCACCACCGGCCGCAGCAAGGGGGCGATGCTGTCGCACGGCAACCTGCTGAGCAACGCCAAGACACTGAAGGCTTATTGGGACTGGCAGCCTGGCGACGTGCTGATCCACGCGCTGCCGATCTTCCATGTGCACGGGCTGTTCGTGGCCATCCATGGCGCGCTGCTCAATGGCAGCAAGATGCTGTGGTTCGGCCGCTTCGATCCCAAGCTGGTGCTGCAGAAACTGCCCGAAGCCACCATCTTCATGGGCGTGCCCACGCTGTATGTGCGGCTGCTGCAGGAAGCCGGGCTGACCCGCGAGGCCGCGCGCCACATGCGCCTGTTCATTGCCGGCTCGGCACCGCTGCTGATCGAAACCTTCAAGGCCTGGCAGGAGCGTACCGGCCACACCATCCTCGAGCGCTACGGCATGAGCGAGACCGCGATGCTGACCTCCAACCCCTGCCGCGCGGCGGACGGCGAGCGGCGCGGCGGCACGGTGGGCTTTGCGCTGCCGGGCGTGCAACTGCGGGTGATGGACGACGCCGGCCAGCCGGTGCCCGGCGGCGAGATCGGCGGCATCCAGGTGCGGGGGGCGAACGTGTTCCAGGGCTACTGGCGCATGCCGGAGAAGACGGCGGAGGAATTCACCGCCGATGGCTTCTTCAAAACCGGCGACGTGGGCCGTATCGATGCCGACGGCTACGTCACCATCGTCGGGCGCAGCAAGGACTTGATCATCAGCGGCGGCTACAACGTCTACCCGGCCGAGATCGAAGGCCGCATCAACGACATGCCGGGTGTGGCCGAGAGCGCGGTGGTCGGTGTGCCGCATCCGGACTTTGGCGAGGTCGGCGTGGCGGTGGTGATCGCCAAGCCCGGCGTGGCGCTGGCGCCCGAGCGGATCCTGGCCGCGCTCAAGGCCGACATGGCCAACTTCAAGCTGCCCAAGCGCTGCTACCTGGTGAGCGAGTTGCCGCGCAACACCATGGGCAAGGTGCAGAAGAACCTGCTGCGCGAACAGTACAAGGCACTGTTCGCGTAATCGCCGACCGCCTTATCGGAGTACCAGCACCGGGATGTGCGAGTGTGTCAGCACGTGCTGTGTTTCGCTGCCCAGCAGCAGGCGCTTCAGGCCGTTGCGGCCGTGCGAGGCCATCACGATCAGGTCGCAGTCGTGCTTGAGAGCGGTGGAAATCACCGTCTCCGACACCAGGTCGGAGGTCGCCGTCTCCGGCCGCACCCGCACGCCCATGGCGTCACCTGCCGTCTGCACGGCGCCAACCACCTTCTTCGCGGCTTCCAGCCATTTCATCTCGACTTCGCCCACCGCCTTGAGATCGATCGGCGCCGAGCCTTCAAAATAGCTTTGCGGGTAGTGCGGCACCACTTTCAGCGCCACCACTTCGGCATGCAGCTTGGCCGCGAGGCCCAGCGCGCTGTCGACCGCCTTCTGCGAAAGTTCAGAGCCATCGGTGGCGACCAGGATGCGTTTGTACATGGTGTATCTCCTTGAAGTGATGGGATCAGCATAGGTGAGGGCATACACCCGGGGCTTGATGCATGTCAAGCCCCTGTCGCGCGGCCGAGAGGGTTGGGGGCGTGCGTTGTTGGGGTCGCGGGAGCCACTGGGTTACTGGCAGGCCGGCAGGTTGACGACGCGCGCGAGCGCTTCCGCGTCGAGGATGCGCAGGTGTCGCTGCCGGACTTCGACGATGCCGTCCTCTGCGAATTTCGAGAAGGTGCGGCTGACGGTTTCGAGCTTGAGCCCGAGGTAGCTGCCGATTTCCTCTCGGGTCATGCGCAGCACCAGTTCCGACTGCGAGAAGCCGCGCGCGTGCAGCCGCTTCACCAGGTTCAGCAAGAAGGTGGCCACGCGCTCCTCGGCGCGCATGCTGCCCAGCAGCATCATCACGCCGTGTTCGCGCACGATCTCGCGGCTCATGATCTTGTGCACGTGGTGCTGCAGTGCGTTGACCTCGCGAGACAGTTCCTCGAGGCGATCGAAGGGCATGACGCAGACTTCGGCGTCCTCCAGCGCCACCGCGTCACAGGTATGGCGGTCGCTGACGATACCGTCCAGGCCGATGATCTCGCCGGCCATCTGGAAGCCCGTCACCTGGTCGCGGCCGTCCGCGGTGGTCAGCGTGGTCTTGAAGAAACCGACCCGTATCGCATACAGCGAGGTGAATTTTTCGCCTTCGCGAAACAGGCTCGCACCACGCTTGACGCTGCGCCGCGAAGCAACGACCTCGTCGATGCGGGCGAGCTCGGCCCGGTCGAGCGAGATCGGCATGCACAGCTCGCGCAGATTGCAGCCGGAGCAGGCCACTTTGATGGTAGGCAAGGTCATTTGGACGGTTCCTGATGTGGCGCAAATTGTCGTTGGCCGAGCCGTTGCGGCCCTTGATGCAGATCAACTGGCGACCTGCCACCCGTGCCTCGGGGGAACCTTTGCATACCACTCCCGACCTGCATGCGGCTTGAGCGCAGGCAATGCGGCGTTACAAAAATGCCGACCGAAATGTCTTATAAATGATGAGCGGAGTAACAATATGTCACGTTATCGCGTCATAATGTTTCGATGCTTTGTGCGCACATTCTGTTTTAGCTTATGCAAGATAACCAGTCGATGTGGATTGATGTCGCGCAGCTACGGCGCGGGCTTTTTGTGCAACTCGATCTCGGCTGGATGGACCACCCTTTTCCCAAGGGCAGCTTCCGCATTGTTTCCGACGATCAGATCAGCACGATCCGCGCCCTCGGGCTGAGCCAGGTGCGTTACTTTCCGGCGCAAAGCGATGCCGAGGCCCTGGAAGACGCCACGCCCCGCAGCGAAGCCCCAGAGTCTGTTCAGTCTGTTCAGTCTGTTCAGGCCACCGAGCGTCCCGGCGAAGTGACCCCGCAAGCGCAAGTGGAAGTGCAAGTGGACGCACCTGAGGCCGATGCCGCACCGGCCGACGATGCGGCGTTGCTGCGCGCCCAGCGCCGCGAAAAACTCAATGCCCAGCAGCGCAGCCTGCAGGTCTGCGAGCGCCGCTTCAACGAAGCCATGCGCCAGTTTCGCCGGGTCGAGGAATTGGCCAGCAGCAAGCCGACGGCGGCACGCGAGCAGAGCCAGGCGTTGGTGAGCGGCTGCGTCAACGACATCCTGGGCGACGGCGAATCGGCGATCCGCCTGTTGTCCGAAACCATGGGCGACCGCAGCGCGGAGCATCCCGTCAACGTGATGGTGATCTCGCTGCTGCTCGGCAAAGCGCTGGGCCTGCCTTTGGCCGAGATGCATACCCTGGGGGTGGCGGCGTTGGTGCATGATCTGGGAAAATCGAAACTGCCCGAGCGCATGCGTTACACCGACCCGGGGTTTTCGGACAGCGAAATACAGCTCTACCGCGAACACGTGCCGCACAGCCTGGCCATGGCGCAGCGCATGGCGCTGCCCCCTGAGGCGCTGGCCGCAGTGGCCGAACACCACGAAATGATGGACGGTTCGGGCTTTCCGCTGCAGCTGCGGGGCGACAAGTTGTCGACCGCCGGCAAGATCCTGGCGCTGGTCAACCACTACGACAACCTGTGCAACCCTGCGCGGCTGGTCAACGCGCTGACGCCGCACGAGGCCTTGTCGCTGATTTTCGCGCAGATGAAATCACGCTTCGACAGCCTCACGCTGGGCGCCTTCATCCGCATGATGGGCGTGTACCCGCCGGGCTCGGTGGTGCAGTTGGCCAACGACGGGTTTGCGATCGTGGTGTCGGTGAATTCCGCGCGCCCGCTCAAGCCGCGGGTGATCGTGCACGACGTGAGTGTGCCGCGCGAGGAGGCCCTGATCGTCGACCTCGAAAACGCGCCCACGCTGGGCATCCGGCGCAGCATGAAGCCGTCGCAGCTGCCGCGTGCCGCGCTCGACTACCTGTCGCCGCGGCCACGTGTGTGTTATTACTATGAACGAGCGGCCGGCGCAGACCGATCCGGGCAGACCACGTGACGCCCGCGGTCATGGGCGGCTGGATCGAGTGTGTCCTCGATGCGGTCTGGATCGTTGAGCGGCACAGCCTGAACATCATCGCGGTCAACGCCGCCGCGGTGCAGCTGCTGGGCCTGGCCAAGTCGGACCTGATCGGCCGCCGGGTCACGGACTTCACCGCCTCGCCCGAAGACATCTTCTTCTGGGAAGACGTGGCCGCCGGCCACGACCAGACCATCCATTCCGAAACCCGCATGCCCTGCGGCGACGGCCAGACGCTGCAGGTGGAGCGGCGCATCAGCCTGCTGCCGCTGAGTGGCGAGCCGGGCGGTGAACTCGGCGATGGGGGCGAGGCTTACATGGTGTGCATGCGCGACCGCAGCCAGCAGCGCCACATGGAAGACGAGCTCGAACTGGTGCTCGCCGAGATGCAGGCCACGCTGGAGGCCACGGCCGATGGCATTTTGGTCTGCAACCTCGACGGCGGCATTGCCGCATGCAACCGCCGATTCGCCGAACTCTGGGACGTGCCCGAGGCCATGCTGGTGCGGCGCGACGACGAGGCGCTGCAAAACCACATGGCCTCGTTGATGCTCGATCCGGCGGCCTACAACCAGCGGCTGGCGGTCATTGAAAGCAACCCCCTGAGCGAAAGCACCGACGTGCTGGTGCTGCGCGCCGGCCGGCTGATCGAACGCATGACCCTGCCGCAGCACAGCCAGGGCCGCTCGATCGGGCGGGTCTATTCGTTTCGCGACATCACCCAGCGGGTCGAGGCCGAGTCCGGCCTGCGCCTGGCCGCCAAGGTGTTCGAGTCGAGCCTGGACGCCATCTTCATCGCCGGGCCCGACCACCGCATCATGGCCGTCAACCCGGGTTGCATGCGGCTCACGCGTTACACGCAGGAGCAACTGGTTGGCCGGTTCGCGCCCGAACTGTTCAGTGAAGCCGAGGAGGCCGACCTGTTCGAACGTGTGCAGGCGCGCTGGGAACGCGAAGGTTATTGGGACGGCGAGGCCCTGCACATGCGCGGCGATGAAAGCCTGTGCCCGGTGCAGTTGTCCTGGGTGGTGCTGCGCAACGAGCTGGGCGAGGTGCGCCAGAGCATCGGCTTCTTCAAGGACCTGACCGAAAAGAAGGCCACGCAGCAGCGCATCGAACAACTGGCCTACACCGATCTGCTGACCGGCCTGCCCAACCGCCTGATGCTGACGCAGCGGGTGGATTTTGCGCTGCGCCTGGCCGAGCGCGACGGCGGCGAGTTCGCCGTGTTGTTCATGGACCTCGACCGCTTCAAGAACATCAACGACTCGCTCGGCCATGTGTTCGGCGACCGCGTGCTGGTGGAAGTCGCCGGCCGCATCGCCACCTGCCTGCGCCAGGTCGACACCCTGTGCCGGCTTGGCGGCGACGAGTTCGTGGCCTACCTGCACCAGGCCGACGTGGCCGCGGCCGAAACCGTGGCGCGCAGAATCCTGGAGAGCCTGGCCCAGCCCTTCCTCGTCGAGGAAATGCATTTCTCGGTGAGCAGCAGCATCGGCGTGGCGATGTTCCCCAATGATGGCCTGACGCTGGACGATCTCATCAAATGCGCCGACACCGCGATGTACCGCGTCAAGGAGCGCGGCCGCGCCAACTTCCGCTTCTACCAGCGGCAGATGAACGTGGAGATGCTGTCCCGCATGAAGATGGACCACGCCATGCGGGTGGCGATGGAAAACGGCTTGTTCCGCCTGCACTACCAGCCGCAGGTGAGCCTGAACAGTGGCCAGGTGATCGGTGTGGAGGCGCTGATCCGCTGGCTCGACCCCGAGCTCGGCCATGTCTCGCCGGCCGACTTCATCCCGCTGGCCGAAGACACCGGCTACATCGTCACCATCGGTTCCTGGGTGCTTTCCGAGGCGGTGCGGCAGGCGGCCATCTGGCAGCGCATGGGCTGGCCCACGGCGGTGTCGGTGAACGTGTCGGCGCTGCAGTTCCAGCAGAGCGATTTCGTCGACCGCGTGGCGGCCGTGCTGGCCCGTGAAGGGCTCGCGCCCGAGCTGCTGGAGCTGGAGCTGACCGAATCCATCCTGGTGAAAGACGCGGCCGAAGCGCTGGCCCGGCTCGAAGCCCTGGCGGCGCTGGGCGTCACGCTGTCGATCGACGACTTCGGCACCGGTTATTCGAGCCTGGCCTATCTGAAGAAATTTCCGATCCACAAACTGAAGATCGACCGTTCGTTCATCAGCGGCCTGCCCGAGGACGAGAACGACCACGCCATCGTCAGCGCCATCATCCAGATGGGCCGTGCGCTCAAGCTCACCATCATCGCCGAGGGGGTGGAGACCATTGCCCAGCGGGCCATGCTGCAGCACCTGCAGTGTGACCAGTACCAGGGTTACCTGTGTGCGCCGGGCATGCCGGCCGATGAGTTGGAGCGCACCATCGAGGCGGTGCGGGAGCGGGCGGCGCTGAGCGCGGCCTGAGCCCCTGTTCCCCTGCGCCAAGGCGCCAGGGCTGAGAAAAAGGTGTCTGCGAATGATCCACCGGACCGGCATCCTGAACCGGGGTTCAGGTGGGCTAGGTCAACCTGACGTTGGGTTCATCTAACGCGAGATGATCACGCTCACCAGGTGATGTTCCAAGCCCGGGCTCATGGAGCATTGGTTCAAGGAAATATAAAGCCCGACGGGTTCGCAGACAGCCTGATTGTAGGCCTATGCGCGGGTGCCGGGCGGAATTTACCGTGTATCCGGTGCGGACTTGCGCCGCGGTGTTTGACAGGCCCGGAAGTACCCGGGCTCAGCGCCTCAGATGAGGCGGCCGTCGTCGCTCAGCGCATCGTCGAGCCGCGCCAGCAGCGAACTCAGCTGTGTATCTTCGTCTTTCGGCGCCGAGGCCGGCGCTGCAGCCTTGGCGGCGGGGGCCGGGGCTGGTGAAGCAACAGGCGCGGGGGCGATGGCCACGGCCGGTTCGCGCTCGGACAGGTCGAACGCCAGGTTCAGCGCCGCCAGCACGGCAATGCGGTCGCGCGCCTTGACCTTGCCCGCATCGCGGATGGCGCACATGGCCGCGTCCACCTTGAGCACCGCCGCCTGCAGCCGCTCGGCACCGTCTTCCGGGCAGCCCAGCCGGTAGCTCTGCCCCATGATCTGAACTTCGAGCTGATTCATAAGCTACTGTCCTTGCGCGGCGCAGGTCGCACCACCGGCGGGGCGGTGATTTCCGGCAGGCGCTCCAGCAACGCGTCGATGCGTGCGCGCGCCGCGCCCAGGCGGGATTTGAGGGAATCGCGTTCATGGACCAGCAGCGCCACCTGCTCGGACAACAGGGCGTTGGTACGCTGCAGCTCGTGGTAGCGCACCAGGAGGCGTTCGGTGCGCTCGGCGATCTGTTCGATTTGGGTAGGTTGGGCCATACAGAGCGATATTGTAGGGTTGATGGCACTTATCCATTCGGTAAAATCGAGGCCTTGGTGCGCGCGGCGTGGCGCGCAGGCCGCAGTTCAACGGGAAGTCTGCCCCCTCCGCAACGGACAAGCGGGCGAGTCGTTTCGAGCACCGGCGCTCTACATTGGGCTGAAATGGGCGCCACAATATGGCCGATGAGACACATGTCAACCAGCGAAGACTTTTCACATGGCTGAAGCTTTGTGCTGCCCCGCCGTGCTGGTTGCCGCCCCAGCGTCCGGCCAGGGGAAGACCACGGTCGCCTCGGCGCTGGCGCGGCTGCACACGCGGCGTGGCTTGCGCGTGGCGGTGTTCAAGTGCGGACCGGATTTTCTCGACCCGTTCTGGCTGAGCCTGGCCGTCACCGCGCCGGGCGCAGAGCCCGCGCCGGTGCACCAACTCGACCTGTGGATGACCGGCGAGGCCGACTGCGCGGCGCGGCTGCGGGCGGCGGCGCAGGCGGCCGATCTCATCATCGTCGAGGGTGTGATGGGCCTGTTCGACGGCACGCCCAGCGCGGCCGACCTGGCGCGGCGCTTCGGCCTGCCGGTGCTGGCCGTGATCAACGCCGCGGCCATGGCCGGCACCTTCGGCGCGCTGGCCTTCGGGCTGCAGCATTACCAGCCGGGCTTGCGCTGGGCCGGTGTGCTGGCCAACCGCGTGGCCGGTGCCCGCCATGAGGAGATGCTGCGCAGCGGCCTGCGCGATCCCGCGAGCTGGCTCGGCGCCTTGATGCGCAACACGGCGCTGAGCCTGCCCGAACGCCATCTCGGCCTGGTCGCGGCGGGCGAGTTGGCCGACGCGTCCCAGCGCCTCGATGCCGCCGCCGATGCCCTGACTGAGACCCCGCTCGGGCGCATGACGCCGCAGGACTTGCAGGCCTGGCGCGTCGACTTCGGCGCTCAGGCATTGGCCCTGGCCCCCGAAGGTATGTTGTCTCGGCAGCCATTGAACGGCCGCACGGTGGCCATCGCGCGCGATGCGGCTTTCTGTTTCATCTACGCGGCCAACCTGGATTGCCTGCGCTCCTTGGGGGCCGAGCTGGTCTTTTTCTCGCCGCTGGCGGGCGAGCCCCTGCCGCGCTGCGACGCGGTGTGGCTGCCCGGCGGTTACCCCGAACTCCATGCGCCGGCGCTGTCGGCGCACGCCGCGCTGCGCGACGGCCTGGCGCGGCATGTGGCCGAGGGCCGGCCGGTGTGGGCCGAGTGCGGCGGCATGATGGCGCTGTTCGAGCATCTGCACACCGCAGGCGGCGAACGCCATGCGATGTGGGGCTTGCTGCCGGGCGCCGTGCACATGCAGAGCCGCCTGGCCGCGCTCGGGCCACAGCAGTTGGTGCTCGACGGCCAGGTTCTGCGCGGCCACACCTTCCATTACTCGACCTGCGAGACCACGTTGCTGCCGCTGGCACGCAGCACCCGGCCCGGCACGGCGCCGGTCGCGGGGCAGGGGCAAGGCGAGGCGGTGTATGCGCTTGGCGCATTGCGCGCGAGTTATTTCCATGCCTGGTTTCCGTCGAACCCGGCACTGGTCGCCCGCTTCTTCGGCGCCACCGACGCGACAATGCCGCATGTCTAAAACGTCTGTCGCGCGCAGCGAACTCATCCTCGGCGGCCAGAAGAGCGGCAAGTCGCGACGTGCCGAATGGATCGCACGCCAATGGCTCGAAGCCGATGCCGGGCACCACGCGGTGCTGGTGGCCACGGCCCAGGCCTGGGACGCGGAGATGGCCGAACGCATTGCCCGCCACCAGCGCGACCGTGCCGCGCGCGCGCCCGGCCTGGCCACGCTGGAAGAGCCGCGCGCCCTGGCCGAAACCGTGGCCCGCCTGAGCCAGCCCGGCACACTGGTGGTGGTCGACTGCCTGAGCCTGTGGCTCACCAATCTGCTCATGCCCGCCGACCCGCAGAGTACGCCGGAGCCCGATGCGGCACTGGCCTCCACCCGGCTGGCCGAGGCCGTATGCGCCGCGCGTGGGCCGGTGGTGCTGGTCAGCAACGAGATCGGCCTGGGCGTGATCCCCATGGGCCGCGAGGTGCGTGCCTTCGTCGATGCCCTGGGCCGGCTGAACCAGGACCTGGCCCAGGCCTGCAGCCGGGTCACCCTGATGGCGGCCGGCCTGCCGCTGAGCCTGAAGGACGAAGGCCATGATGCCGGGTAGATGGCTGCTGGGCGTGCTGGTATTGCTGTGCTGCAACCAGGCTGCACTGGCCACACAGGGCATCGACATCACCGATGCGCGCGGCCGCCAGGTGCATTTCGCGCAATCGCCGCAGCGCATTGTGAGCCTGCTGCCCTCGCTCACCGAAAGTGTGTGCGGGCTGAACCAGTGCCAGCGCCTGGTCGGCGTGGACCGTTACTCCAACTTTCCCGACAGTGTCCGCCAACTGCCGCAGGTCGGCGGCGGGCTCGATCCGAGCATCGAGGCCATCGTCGCGCTCAAGCCCGACGTGGTGTTGCTGGCCACGTCCTCGCGCGCCAGCGACCGCCTCGAGGCGCTGGGCCTGAAGGTGCTGGCACTCGAACCCAGGAGCCATGCCGACGTGCGCCGTGTGCTGGAAACCTTGGGCCGTCTGCTCGAAGTACCCGACGCCGATGGCGCCGACCGCCTGTGGCGCGTGATCGATGCCAGCGTGCAGGCCGCGGCCCAGTCGCTGCCGCCGCGTGCGCATGGTGTGCGGGTGTATTTCGAGGTCAGCCGCGGGCCGTATGCGGCTGGTGCCACCTCGTTCATCGGCGAGACGCTGGCCCGGCTCGGTGCGCGCAACGTGGTGCCGCCCGCGCTCGGCCCGTTCCCCAGGCTCAACCCCGAGTACGTGCTGCGCGCCGACCCGGACCTGATCATGATCGGCAACCGCAGCATGCAGGCCATGCTGCCGTACCCGGGCTGGGCCGGGCTGCGCGCGGTGCGCGGCAAGCACATCTGCGTGTTCGGGCCTGAAGAGTCCGACGTGCTGGTGCGCCCGGGCCCGCGCATGGCCGAGGCCGCGCGCATCATGGCCCGATGCCTGGCCGACAAGGCGCCCTGAACGATGTCCGCCACCAGCCAGAACCTACCTCCACGCACCCGCCGCCGCGCCTTCGGCCTGGGCCTTGGCCTCGGTGTGCTGGCGCTGGTGTTGCTGGTGCTTGGTATGGCCATCGGCAGCACCGGTATCGACAGCCTCACGGCCATGCGGCAAGACCCGGTGGCCTGGCAGATTGTCTGGGACATCCGGCTGCCGCGCACCGCCGGCGCCTGGATCACCGGCGCGCTGCTGGGCCTGGCCGGTGCGGTCGCCCAGGGCTTGTTTCGCAATCCACTGGCCGACCCCTACCTGCTCGGCAGCGGCGCGGGCGCATCGCTGGGAACGGCGCTGGCGTTGCTGCTGATGGGGCGGTCGCAGCACCTGATCATGGCCGGCACCACGGCCGGAAGCTGGTGGCTGCAGCTCGGCATCACCGGGGCGGCCTTTGTTGGCGCGGTGCTGGCGGTGATGCTCACTTTGACGCTGGCGCGCGGCGCGCAGCACACGCTGCGGCTGCTGCTCGGCGGGGTGATCGTCGGCGTGGTGTTCGGTGCCGCCAAGGACCTGGTCACCGCGGCCGCGCCGAGCATCCTCGAATCGATGCAGGGCTTCACGCTGGGCAGCACCAGCTTTCTCGGCTGGCAGGCCGTGACGCTGATGGGCGGCGTGTTGCTGCTGTGCCTGGTCGCGGCCTTTTTGCTGGCGCCGGTGCTCGATGGCTTGACGCTCGGTGAAGCCACCGCAGCCAGTCTGGGCCTGGCGCTGCCCGGCCTGCGCGCGGCGCTGGTGGCGGTGCTGGCGCTGGCCACGGCCACCGCGGTGGCGCATGCCGGGCTGATCGCGTTCGTGGGCCTGGCGGCGCCGCACCTGGTGCGTCCATTGCTGCGGTCGACCCATGGCGCGCTGCTGCTGCTGTCGGCGGCCATGGGTGGCGCCTTGCTGATGGTGGCCGACCTGCTGGCGCGTTGGTTGCTGGCACCGCAAGAGTTGCCGGTGGGCGTGTTGACCGCGTTGATCGGCGGCGGCTACCTGCTGTGGCTGATGCACCGGCGCGGTTTTGTCGGAGCCGCGCGATGACGTCGGCCTTGATGACGCCGGCTTTGCAGACCCAGGGCCTCACCGCCCGCCTGGGCCAGGCCGAGGTGCTGCACGGCATCGACCTGGCGCTGCCGCGCGGGCGCTGGACCAGCATCGTCGGCCCGAATGGCGCGGGCAAATCCACGCTGCTCAAGGCCTTGGCCGGGCTGCTGGTTCACGGCGGTGCGGTCAGCCTGCTGGGCCAGCCGCTGGCCGGCATGGCCACGCGCCAGCGTGCGCGGCAGATGGCCTGGCTCGGCCAGAACGAAGGCTCGTCCGAAGACCTCACGGTGTACGACGTGGCCATGCTCGGCCGCCTGCCGCACCAGGCCTGGCTGGCCGCGCCGAGTGCCGCCGACCGTGCCGCGGTGGCGCAGGCCCTGCGTGACACCCAGGCCTGGGACTGGCGCGAACGCCCGCTCGGCCAGCTCTCGGGCGGCGAACGCCAGCGGGTGCTGCTGGCCCGGGTGCTGGCCGTGCAGGCCCAGGTGCTGCTGATGGACGAACCCCTGGCCAACCTCGATCCACCGCACCAGGCCGACTGGCTCGAACTGGTGCGCCGCCTGGTGGCCGGCGGCACCACCGTGGTCAGCGTGCTGCACGAGATCTCGGTGGCGCTGCATGCCGATGAACTGGTGGTGATGGCCGACGGCCGCGTCACCCACCAGGGTCTGTGCAGCGACGCGGCCACGCACCAGGCGCTGGAGGCGGTGTTCGACCACCGCATCCGCGTGCACCGCCTGCAAGACCAATGGCTGGCCTTGCCCCACCTCACTTCCACCTTGGACTGAACCCATGCAGATCGAAACACCTCCCAGCGTCAAACCCTATGAAAAGCCCGAAGGCGAACGCCGCGGCCTGATCCTCGTCAACACCGGCGAGGGCAAGGGCAAGAGCACTGCCGCCTTCGGCCTGGCGCTGCGCGCGCACGGGCGCGGCAAGCCGGTCAAGATCTACCAGTTCATGAAGGTGCCGACGGCGCGTTTCGGCGAACACCGCATGTTCGAGCAGCTGGGCATACCGATCGAGGGCCTGGGCGACGGCTTCAGCTGGAAGAGCCAGGACCTCGAGCAATCGGGCCAGCTCGCGCGCGAAGGCTGGCAGAAGGCCAGGGCCTCCATCTTGTCGGGCGAGTTCTTCCTGGTGGTGCTCGACGAGATCACCTACCCGCTGATCTACGGCTGGCTGCCGCTCGACGAGGTGCTGCAGACCCTGCGCGAGCGGCCGAAGAACGTGCATGTGATGCTCACCGGCCGCCGCTGCCCGCCGGAGATCATCGCGCTGGCCGACACCGTGACCGAGATGACCAAGATCAAACACGCCTTCAACGCCGGTATCCCCGCGCAAAGAGGTATCGAAGATTGATGCCTGCCTTGCTCCCTCTCCCTGCGGGAGAGGGCTGGGGTGAGGGCACGGTAGCCTTGGTCGCCATCGCGGCCTTGGGGCTGGCGATGCTGATCGATATATTCCTCGGCGAACCACCAGCGCGCTGGCATCCGGTGGTCTGGATCGGCCGTTACCTCGGCTGGGCCGGTCAGCGTACCGCGCCGCGCAGCGACAGCGACGGCGGAATGGGGCCACGGAACCTGAAAAGTTTCTGGGCCGGGGCTTTCCATTGGCTCGCCGGTGCCGTCGTTGTCATGGTGCTTGCGTGGTGCTGGCAGCATCTCGCGCTGCGCTTGCCGGCGGTCGGCGCCGCGTGCTTGATCGGCCTGGCGCTCAAGCCCATGCTGGCCTGGCGCATGCTCAGGGACGAGGTGCTGGCGGTGGAGGCCGCGCTCGGCACATCGTTGGCGGCCGGCCGCGCCCAGCTCGGCCGGCTGGTGAGCCGCGACGTCCATCAGCTCGACACCGCCGCGGTGCGTGAGTCGGCGATCGAGTCCCTGGCCGAGAACTTGAACGACTCGGTGGTGGCACCGATCTTCTGGTTCGTGTTGTTCGGCCTGCCGGGCGCGGCGCTGTACCGCTTCGCCAACACCGCCGACGCCATGTGGGGTTACCGCGGCGTGCGCGGCGGCCGCGTCTGGGAATGGGCGGGCAAATGGGCGGCACGGGCCGACGATGTGTTGTCCTGGCTGCCGGCACGCCTGACCGGCCTGCTGATCATGGCCCTGGCCGGCGAGGTCGGCCGAAAGGGCTGGTCCCGCCTGCGCACCGAAGCGGCGCGCACGCCGTCGCCGAACAGCGGCTGGCCGATGGCGGCGATGGCACTGGCGCTGGATGTGAAGCTGTCGAAGAAGGACGTCTATGGTTTGAACGCGGCCGGCCGCTCCCCGGCACCCGAGGACACGCGGCAGGCCGTGGCACTGTGCCGGCGCGTCGTGCTGGCGCATGTCTTGCTTTCCATGTCGGCTATGATTTTGATCGTCACTGTGGGGTAAGACTAAGGCATGACTGAGGCATGAACGAGATAAGACGGATATGACTGGCACCGGTGCAAGCCCCATGGAACGGTGCCCATCGACCCACGGCTTGGGGCGGGTCCACGGCGGGCCGGATGCCCAGGGTGCCGCGGTCTTCGACTTCTCGACCAACAGCAACGCCTGCGGCCCTTGCCCCGAAGTGTTGGCGGCACTCCAGCGGGCCGACGCCTGCCACTATCCCGATCCGCTGTACACCGATCTGCGCGAGCGCCTCGCCTCCTGGCACCGCGTGCCGACCTGGCGCGTGCTGCTGGCCGGCAGTGCCAGTGAATTCATCTTCCGCCTGACGTCCTGGGTGGTGCAGCAGGGCGGGCGCCGTGTCTGGATTCCGCCGCATGCCTATGGCGACTACGCCGAGGCGGCGCGGGCCTGGCAGTTGCGCCGCGTGGCACAGCCGGGCCAGGCGCAGTTGTTATGGGCCTGCGATCCCTCGAGTCCGTTGGGCCAGGACGATCCGGCGCTGGACGCCATCGGCCTGGGCGAAGCGGTGTGTGTGCTCGACCGGGCCTACGAGCCGCTGCGCCTGAGCGGGGCACTGGCGCTGCCGCTGGAGCGGCTGAACCGTGTGTGGCAGCTGTGGTCGCCCAACAAGGCGCTGGGCCTCACCGGTGTGCGTGCGGCCTATGTGATTGCCCCGGTGGGCGCCGAGGAGGCCGTGCAGGTACTGGAGCAGCTCTGCCCGTCCTGGCCGGTGGGCGCGCATGGCGCGGTGCTGCTGCAGGCCTGGACCACGCCTTCGGTACAGGCCTGGCTGGCCGACAGCCTGGTCACGCTGCGCGCGTGGAAAGCGCGGCAACTGGCCCTGTGTGAATCCCTGGGCTGGGCCTGCCGGCCGAGCCATGCCAACTTCCATCTCGCGCGGCCCGAGTCGCCGCAGACGGTGACGGCGCTGCTGAAGTTTCTGCGCCAGCACGACATCAAGCTGCGCGACGCCAGTTCCTTCGGCCTGCCGGGCCAGATGCGGCTGGGGGTGCTGCCGCCGGCTAGCCAGGACGCACTGCGTCTGGCGATGCAGCGGTGGCGCTTGCCGGCTGCGCCTGGGGTGTCCGGGGTGCCTGAGGCGTCGGGCCGGGCGGGGTTTTCTGCGCCTGCGGGACCGGGGGCACGGGTGTAGGGTCGAGGGGCGCGGCCCGTTCGGCACTGACCTCGGTCAACAGGTCGAGCAGCCAGCCATCGTCGAACGACATTTCTTCCACCCTGAAGTAGCGGCCGTCGACCATGTCGATGGTGAAGCTGCGGCGCGGCCCGCTGCGCCGCTTGGCATCGGCTACCGCGAGCCAGGCATCGATGTCTTCGGTCTCGATGCGCGGCCCGGTCTGCTGGCTGTGGCAGTGGCGCATGATGTCGCCGAAGCAGCGCGCCTGCGGCTGCACGGCGTAGAGCTGCAGAAACACCGGATTGGCCCAGGCCAGCCGGTCCGAAGGGTCGAACAGCACGGCGCCGATGTCGCCCAGGCTCAGGCCGGCCAACACCCGTTTCATGGCGGCCGCGTCGTCGCGCATGCGGCGCTGCAGGCCGTCTGCGGGCAGCAGCGGGGAGGGCCGGCTGTCGCCTGCCGTCACCACGCAGTCGCGGCCACGGTCCTTGGCGCGGTACAGCATCTGGTCGGCCAGGCGCATCCAGGCCTCGTGGCTGGTCAGATCTTTGCTGAGCGCGGCCACGCCGAAGCTGGCGGTGACGGTGCGTTGGGGCAGCAGCGGCTCGCTGGTCAGGCTGGCCTGCAGGCGCTGCATCAGTTCGCCGGCTTCGCGTGCTGCGGTGTAGGGCAGCAAGATGCCGAATTCTTCGCCGCCGTAGCGGCCCGGCGTGTCGGTGTTGCGCAGGTTGTTGCGCAGGCGTTTGGCGAAGCCGCGCAACACCGCGTCCCCGGCGGCATGGCCAAGGGTGTCGTTGACGCGCTTGAAGTGGTCGAGGTCGACCAGCACCAGCGTGGCGGTTTCGCCCGAGCGGCGGAAGCGGGCGAATTCGAGCTTCACCATGTTTTCCCAATGCCGCCGGTTGTACAGGTCGGTCAGGCCGTCGTGCTGGCTCAGGTGGGCCAGTTCCTCGCGCTGGCGCTTGAGCTTGGTGAGTGCGCGGTAGGTGATCTGCCCGACCGAGATCGGATGCAGCAGCAGCAATGGCAGGCAGGCCAGTACCTGCGACGGGCCCGACTCCGGCTGCCAGTGCATGCCATACAGCAGCACGCCGACGGCCGCACCACCGGCGTGGGCCAACATGCCGCGTATGAACTGGCGTCGACCGCCGGCGATCATGCTGTCCATGCCCATCAGCGTGACCATCAGCACGCTGGGCAGCACGTTGAAGCCCATGACCGCGATCCATATGCCGCCGAAGAAATGGTCGATCAGCAGGTTGCGGCGTTCAGCGCGGGCCGCTTCGGCCGAACGGCTCGCCCAGATCCATGCCAGGTGGGGCCACACGATGCCGTGCAGCAGCGGGCCGATCCATATCCACCAGGGCAGATCGCGCGTGACCAGAACACCGGCCACGGAAACGAGGCCGAGCGCCAGTCCGACCACCCGTGGCCCGTAGCTGGCGCGCGCGAAGTTGTGCGAGGGCTTGATTTTTTGTTTCACCGTGACAATGCGGTTGGCATCGGTTGGCCGCGCTCGGCCAGCCAGGTCACGAGCGCTTCGGCGGGCATGGGGCGGGCGAACCAGTAACCCTGCAGCACCGGGCAGCCGCGCTCGGCGAGAAAGCGGCGCTGGGCTTCGGTTTCCACCCCTTCGGCCACCACCTTCAGCGCCAGGCTTTCGCCGATGCGCAGCACCGAGGTGGTCAGCGCGCGTGCGGCTTCGCTGTGTTCGAGATCCTGCACGAAGCTCTTGTCCAGCTTGAGTTCGCTGATGGGCAGGCGGTGCAGGTAGCCCAGGCTCGAATAACCGGTGCCGAAATCGTCCATCGACAGATGCACGCCCAGGGCATGCACGGCCTTGACGGTGGCCAGCACCACGGGGTCGGGGTCGAGCATCACGCTTTCGGTCATCTCCAGCGTCAACTCGCCGGGCGACAGCCCATGGCTTTTCAGCAACTGCGCCACCCGCGCCGGCAGGTCGGCATTCTGGAAGTTGCTGGCCGACAGATTGACGGCCATGCCCGGGATTTCAACGCCGCGGCGACGCCAGTCGTCGAGCTGGCTGCAGGCCTTGCCCAGCACCCACAGGCCCAACTCGTCGATGAGCCCGCACTCCTCGGCCAGCGCCACGAAGCGCATCGGCGGCACCGCGCCGAGCTTTGCGTGCTGCCAGCGCAGCAGGGCCTCCAGGCCCAGCAGATGGTGGCCGCTTGGGTCGACCTGCGGCTGGTAATGCAGCGTCAGGCCGTCATTGCGCAGCGCCAGCCGCAGATCGGCTTCGAGCATGGCGCGTTCGGCGGCGACGCGGTTCATCTCGGCGCTGAAGAAGCGGGAGCCGCCCTTGCCGCTGCTCTTGGCCTGGTACATGGCAATGTCGGCGTGGCGCATCAGGGTGTCCACGTCGGCACCGTCGTCGGGCGAGACGGCAATGCCCAGGCTCGCGCCGGCCTGCAGCGTGATGCCGAGCGCGTGGATCGGCTGGCGCGCCGCCTCGCACAGCCGCTCGGCCACCTGGGCGGCCTGCTGCGCCGTGCAGTGCGGCAGCAGGAACACGAATTCGTCGCTGCCCAGCCGGCCCACGGTGTCGGTTTCGCGGGCGATGCGGTTGAAGCGGTCGGCCAGCTCGCGCAGCACCGCGTCGCCCGCGGCGTGGCCGTGGCTGTCGTTGATCGCCTTGAATCGGTCCACGTCGAGATGGATCAGCGCCAGCGGCGCGGCATTGCGCGTGGCATTGAAGATCGCGCGCTCGGCCTTGGCGTGCAGGGTGGCGCGGTTGGGCAGGCCGGTCAGGGTGTCGAAGAAGACCAGCTTGTGGATGTGGCTGCGGGCCTTTTCGCGCTCCAGCATCAGCATGCACAAGTGCAGGCAGACGTCGACCAGGCGCAGGTGAAAGGCGTCGGGCCCGCGTTCTTCGCGGTAGTAGAAGGCGAAGGCGCCCATGACCTGGCCGTCGCCGCTCTTGATGGGGCTCGACCAGCAGGCCTTGAGGCCGAGCGGCAGCACCAGGTCCTTGAAGTCTTCCCACAGCGGATCGTTGGCGATGCTGGTCACGGTGACGGGTTCGCCGCGCCAGGCGGCGGTGCCGCAGGACCCCTGGCTCGGCCCGATGGGGTGTCCGTCCATGGCCTTCGACACGGATTCGGGCAGGCTGGGCGAGGCCAGCGGGCGCACCCGGCCTTCGCCATCGATGGCGACCACCGTGGCCACCACTTCGGGCGCGAGATGCTCGACCTCGCGGCACAGCAGCGTCATCACCTCGCGCACCGGCACCTCGCGCACCATGGCGGCCAGCACCTTGTTCTGCAATACCTCGTGCACCTTGGTGGAGGTGATGTCGGCCAGCACACCCAGCACGTTCACCAGCTGGCCGGTTTCATTGAACACCGGGTTCATCACCACCGACACCCACAGCGGCCGTGCGGACTTGGTGTAGACCAGGAGTTCGGTGCTCATGCCCTGGCGTGCGTGGGCATAGGACAACACGTTGGCCCACAACAACTGCAGGGTTTGCATGTCGGTGTGCGGCCCGGCCAATGCCTTGTCCGGGCGCTTGCCGCGCATGTCGGCGAGCTCGAACCCCAGCATGCGGGTGACCCCGCCGGTGATGGCCACGACCCTGCCGTGCGGGTCGGCCAGGATGGTGGCGTTGTCGCTGGCGTCGATGGCATGGGCCATCTGCAGCATCGGGCGGCGCTTTCGCTCGGACGCGGTGACGTCCTTGACCAGTGCGGTGTAGTGCACATCCTCCGCCGTGCCCCAGCGCGTCAGCGAAAAGAGCACGTTGCGGACCTGTGCATCGTGGCGCACGATCTTGAGTTCGAGGTCGCGCGCGAGGAACCTGTCGAGGTTGGTGCTGCCGCTGGTTTGCAGAAGGGCCGGCAGCAGCAGTTTGGCGTGGCGGCCGAGTACCTCGCGCCGCGGCAAGTCCCACAGCGATTCTGCGGCGGTGTTGAAGAACCGCACGGCGAGTTGCGCGTCCAGCACGATCACCGCATCGGCCAGCTGTTCCAGCGCTTCGGCAAAGCCAAGGCTTGCGGGCGGGACGTGTGTGACGACGTGCATCGAGAATCCCTTGGGTTTGGCAGTTGACGCGGTCAAGCGTATCCGTATCTGGTGGCGTATGCAGGTCTGCGTGGGAAGCTAGCAACATGATTGTGTGCCATATTCCTCTCACTCACTGCGGGAGTTCCCCTATAGTGTCCAGCCCCGCTCGGCTGGCGGTGCGCCCAGCTCGTTTTTTCCGTTTTTCAAGGCCGGCTTGCATGCGATTTCCCCTTCCTTTTGAGGGCACCCGAACCCGCGCCGCAGTGCATGGCACGGAGGTCTCTCAATGACCGCGCGCAGCGTGATGGTGCTGGGCACCACCAGCGGTGCCGGCAAGAGCTGGCTCACCACGGCTCTGTGCCGCTGGTATGCGCGGCAAGGCCTGCGTGTCGCACCTTTCAAGGCGCAGAACATGAGCAACAACGCAAGGGTTGTAGCCCCCACGTTTGCCACTTCGTGTGCTGCACTGCCCCCCGAGGGGGCCGCGCCTGGCCTTGGGGCGGCCCGGCGGCCAGGCCTGCCGCCGGTGAACGATCTGCCCGGCGGCGAGATCGGCAGCGCCCAATACTTCCAGGCCCTGGCCGCAGGTGTCCAGCCCACGGTGCGCATGAACCCGCTGCTGCTCAAGCCCGAGCGCGACACACACAGCCAGGTGGTGCTGCTCGGCCAGGTCAGTGCCGAGCTGACCGGCATGGCCTGGCGCGAACGCAGCCAGCATGTGTGGCCGGTGGTCGCGCAGTCGCTCGACGCGCTGATGGCCGACAACGACGTGGTGGTGATCGAAGGCGCGGGCTCGCCGGCCGAGATCAACCTGCAGGCCAGCGACATCGTCAACATGCGTGTGGCCCTGCACGCCAGGGCGCGCTGCCTGCTGGTGAGCGACATCGACCGCGGCGGCGCCTTCGCGCACCTCTACGGCACCTGGGCGCTGCTGCCCGAGGCCGAGCGGGCGCTGATCCACGGCTTCGTGCTCAACAAGTTCCGTGGGGACGCCGCGCTGCTGGCGCCCGCGCCGCAGTTGCTGCAGCAATTGACCGGCGTGCCCACCGTGGCCACGCTGCCGATGTGGTGGCAGCACGGCCTGCCAGAAGAAGACGGGGTTTTCGACGACCGCGCCGTAGGCCATGCGGCACCGGTGCGGACCACGGTCGCCGTGGTGGCCTATCCGCGCATCAGCAACCTCGATGAATTCCAGCCGCTGAAGAACGTGCCCGGCGTGCGCCTGAAATGGGTGCGCAGCCCGGCCGGGCTGGCCGATGCCGACTGGGTGATCCTGCCCGGCTCGAAACACACCAGCGGCGACCTGGCCTGGCTGCGCCAGCAGGGGCTGGACCGGGCCATCTGCGCCCATGCCGAAAAGGGCGGGGCGGTGCTGGGCATCTGCGGCGGCCTGCAGATGCTGGGCGAGGCGCTGATCGATCCACATGGCATCGACGGCAATGCGCCGGGGCTGGGCCTGCTGCCGCTGGTGACGCTGTTCGAACCCGAAAAAACCGTGCGCCACACCCGGGCCCGCTTCGATGGACAACTGGCGCAGTTGGTTTCGTCGCCCTGGGCGCGGCTGGCGGGCGTACAGGTGGCTGGTTATGAAATTCACCACGGGCAGACACAGCAGCATGCGGCCATGGCCCGGGCGGGTGACCTGGCGTCGGCGGTGATGCCCGACGGCCTGGCCTGGCGCAATGCGGCCGGCAACGTGCTGGGCTTGTATCTGCACGGCCTGTTCGAAGACCCGTCCGCCTTGCAGGCCTTGTTTGGCCAGAGCGTGCCGACCCTGGATGTGGTGTTCGATGGCCTGGCCGACTACATCGACCAGCACTTCGAGCCCGGTGTGTTGCAGGCCTTGATCGCCTGACGCGCGGGCCTACTTCAGGTTGCCCGAGAGGAACTGCCCGAGCCGCTCGCTCTTGGGCCGCGACAGCACTTCGGCCGGCACGCCCTGTTCCTCGATCAGGCCCTTGTGCAGGAAGATCAGGTGGTTGGCCACCTCGCGGGCGAAACCCATCTCGTGGGTCACCACCACCATGGTGCGGCCTTCGAGCGCGAGCGTGCGCATGACCTTCAGCACCTCGGACACCAGCTCGGGGTCGAGTGCGCTGGTGGGTTCGTCGAACAGCATCACCTCGGGCTCCATGGCCAGCGCGCGGGCAATGGCCACGCGCTGCTGCTGGCCGCCGCTCATGTGGGCGGGGTAGGCGTCTTCCTTCTGCTTCAGGTCGACCAGGGCCAGGTATTTGCGCGCGCGGGCAATCGCTTCTTCACGGCCGATGCCCATCACATGCATCGGCGCCTCGATGATGTTTTGCAGCACCGTCATGTGCGCCCACAGGTTGAAATGCTGGAACACCATGGCCAGTTTGGTGCGCAGGCGCTGCAGCTGGCGCACGTCGACCGGGGCGAGTTCGCCATTCTTGCCGGGCGTGAGCTGCAGCTCTTCACCGGCCACCACGATGCGGCCCTGGTTGGGTTTTTCGAGCAGGTTCAGGCAGCGCAGAAAGGTGCTCTTGCCCGAGCCCGAGCTGCCGATGATGCTGATCACGTCGCCCGCATGGGCCTGCAGCGAAACGCCCTTGAGCACCTCGTTATCGCCGAAGCGTTTGTGGATGTTGTTCGCCAGCAGTTTGAGGTCGGAGGTGTTCATGGCGGGCATGGGCAATTCGGTCGGATCTGTGGGGGTCGGCATGGTGGGCACGGTGTGCATGCGGTTCAGGCGCTGAGCAGGTTGCCGGTGCGGTACGGCACGCTGCCGGCGATGTTGCCGAGTTTTTCGCCGGCCATCACGTAGCGCCGCGCAATGCGCGCGTACAACACGCCGGCCACTTCGGCGCGGACCAGATGCACGGTGTTGTTGATCGGGTCGATGACTTCGGCGACGGTGTCGCCGATCTCCAGCCGCTGCCCCACGGCCGCGGCGAACACCACGATGCCGGGCACGGGCGACTCCACCGTTTGCGAACCTGACAGCGGCGTGGCCGCGCAGGGCAGGGCCGGCAGCGTTGGCGCCGGGCCTTCGACCACGCCGAGGTGCTGCAGGTAAGCGAACAAGGCCTTGGCATCCTTTTCGCCGAGCGCATGCGTGACGTCGACTTCGCCGCGCAACTCGATGGTGGCGCTGGCGGTGGCCTGGGGCAGGGCGGCTTCAGGCAATTCGGTGGCCAAGGCTTCAGCGAGCTGCCACCAATGACCGGACAGGCCTTCGTCGAACGACAGGCCGCCCGAATTCCTGGCCAACAGCACGGCCTCGGCGCCGAGCAGTTTGGCCAGCGGTTCGATCTTTGGCCAGCAGGGCGTCTCGGTGTAGATGTGCAGCGGCGCCTCGAAGTCGCAGTGCAGGTCGAGCACCACGTCGGCATCAAACGACAGGCTCACCAGTCGCTTGCGCAAGCTCGCAAGTTCGGTCTTCGGCTGCCAGGCCTGCAGGTATTCGGCCACGGCCCGGCGCACGGTGGCCACATTCTGCGCCGCGTCCTTGCCGAGCTGGCCGCGGACCTTGGGCAGCACGGCGGCGCAGAGGTCGGGGTAGTGGCGGTTGAAGTTCTCGGAGGTCGCCAGCTCGAATCGGCCCATGGGCTTGTGGTCGAGCTGCTGCGCCAGGCCGATCGGGTTGGCCACCGGCACCAGCACCACCTGGCCCAAGATCCGCTGCGCGGCATCGGCCTTTTCGAGCAGGGCGCGCAGGTGGTAGGCGGCCATCATGCCGGGGATCTCGTCGGCGTGCAGGCTGGCCTGGATGTAGACCTTGGGCTGTGCGCTGTGTTCGTCGGCCGTGCCGAAGTGAAAGCTGGTGAGGGTTTTCTGGCTGCCCAGGCTCTGGCTCAGAAGAGGGTGATCAATGCGCTGCATGGTGATTTTGTTTTGCGGACGGCCGCGCACTCAGCCCTTGCGCGGGCCGAGGTAGCCGAGAAAATGCCGTTCCGCCAGCCTGAAGAAACCGATCAGGCAAAAGGTGGCGACGAGGTAGATGGCGGCGGCCGCCAGGTAGGCCTCGAACGGCAGGTAGAAGTCGGAGTAGATGCGGCTGGCCGCGGCGGTGACGTCGAGCAGGCCGGGCACGGCACTGGCGAGACTGGTGCTTTGCAGCATCATCACCACCTCGTTGCTGTAGGCCGGCAGGGTGCGGCGCATGGCGCTCGGCAGCACCACCCGCAGCAGCACCTGGAAGCGGCTCATGCCGAAGGACTGCGCGGCCTCGATTTCACCGGCGTTGGTCTCGCGGATCGAGCCGGCCAGCATCTCGGCGGTGTAGCCCGCGGTGTTGAGGCTGAAGGCCAGCAGCGCGCAGAAGAAGGGTTCCTTGAAGTGCGTCCAGGGCCAGATGGTGTCCCAGCGCGCCTGGATCCATTCGAGCTGGGCCAGGCCGTAGTAGATGAGGTAGACCTGGATCAGCAGCGGCGTGCCGCGGATCACGAAGGTGTAGGCGCCGACGATGCGCTGCAGCAGCAGGCTCGGGCCGGTGAGTGCGAGCGCGAAGATCAGTGCCAGGATGGCGCCGGCCGCCAGCGAGGCGAACAGCAGGCCCAGCGTGGTCAGGATGCCTTCGCCATACATGGCCAGGCTGTCGGGGGTGAAGATGACTTCCCAGTTCATGTCAATGCCGCCCGGCCGCCCGAAGGCATTGACGCGCCCCCTCGGGGGGCAACGATACGCGAAGCGATGAGTGTGGGGGTCGCATTTAAAGTGTCACCCTCTTGGTGCCGAGGCTGTAGCGCGCGTTCAGCCAGCGCAGCACGATCAGCGAAACCCAGGTGTAGACCAGGAACAGCCCGGCGGTGAACAGGAAGAAGGCGAACGGCGAACGTGTGGCCGCGCTCGCCTGCTTGGCGAGGTAGGTCATTTCCTGCAGGCCGATCAGGCTGACCAGGGCGGTGGCCTTGATCAGCACCAGCCAGTTGTTGGTGAAGCCGGGCAGCGCATAACGCAGCATCTGCGGTGCGGTGATGCGCATGAAGGCCTGGCGCGGCGACATGCCATAGGCCATGGCGGCTTCCATCTGGCCATGCGGGATGGCCAGCATGGCGCCGCGGAAGGTTTCGGTCATGTAGGCGCCGTAGATGAAGCCCAGCGTGAACACGCCGGCGAAGAAGGGGTTGAGGTCGAGCGTGGCCTCGCTGCCGGCGAGTTCCAGCAGGTTGTTGATGCCGATGGTGCCGCCGTAATAGACCAGCAGCATCAGCACCAGGTCGGGAATGCCGCGGATGACGGTGGTGTAGAGCGTGGCCGGCACGCGGAACACGGCGCGGTGCGACAGCTTGGCAAGGGCGCCCACCATGCCGAGCAGCGCAGAGACCAGCAGGGCGGCCAGGGACACCCCGACCGTGAGCAAAGCGCCGTGCAGAATCGACCAGTAGTAAGCAGTCAAGGGAAGGTCACCCGGAGCTTGGAAGACAAATGAAAAAGGACCTGCATCCGCCCGGCCCGGACGGATGCTTCATGCGCCGAGGCTTATTTGCCGTAGACGTCGAACTTGAAGTACTTGTCGTTCAGAGTCTTGTAGGTGCCGTTGGCGCGGATCGCCTTGATGGCCCCGTTGAGTTCTTCCTTCAGTGCCTTGTCACCCTTGCGGATCGCCACACCGGCGCCGCCACCGAAGTATTTGGGGATGAACAGTTCCGGGCCGACGGCGACATAGTCCTTGCCTTCGGGCTTGCTCAGGAAGCCGCCGGTGACTTCGACGATGTCGGCCACGGTGCCGTCCAGGCGGCCGGCCTTGATGTCCAGGTAGACCTGGTCTTGTGCTTCATAAGGCGTGATGACGACGCCGACTTTCTTGAGTTCGCCGTTGGCGTATTTCTCTTGCGTGCTGCCCTTGAGCACGCCGAGCTTCTTGCCCTTGAGCGAAGCCAGGTCGGTGAACTTGATGTCGTTCTTGACGACGATCTTGCTGGGGGTGTTGTAGTACTTGTCGGTGAAGTCGACCACCTTGAGGCGATCTTCCGTGATCGACATCGAGCTGATGATCGCATCGTACTTCTTGGCCTGCAGGCCGGGGATCATGCTGTCCCAGACCTGTTCGACGAACACACACTTGCGCTTGATCTGTTCGCACAGCGCGGTGGCGATGTCCACGTCGAAGCCGGTGGGCTTGCCGTCGGCCGTCTTGAAGGTGAAAGGTTCGTAGGTCGGGTCGATGGCGACCTTCAGGTCCTTGCCCTGGGCAAAGGCGGAGGCGGTGAGGGCAGTGATTGCAAGGGTCAGTATCAGTTTTTTCATAGGTGTCCTTTAAGCAATGCCTGCATACAGCAGACGTACTGATTTGTATACGAAGAGTGAAGGTGACCAGATTCTAGTGTTTCGGCGCGCTGCTCCCCGGAGGTGTTTGCCCTAGTCGGATACTCCGGCCTTGCCGCCCTGGGGCGGCTGGCCGTACATAATTCGAGGCCTTCACATCAAGCAGTATTCATGCCCAACACCTCCACTGAACCCCGCAGCCTGTCGCCCGCGTTGCAAGACCTTTCCCAGCCCGCTTTGCGCGCGGCGCTGCAGGAGCGGCTCGACCAGAAAACCAAACCCCTGGGCTCGCTCGGCCAGCTGGAGTCGCTGGCCTTGCAGCTCGGCCTGATCCTGCAGACCGAGACGCCGCAACTGCAGCAGCCGCAACTGGTGGTGTTCGCCGGCGACCACGGCCTGGCCGCGCGCGGCGTGTCGGCTTATCCGAGCGACGTGACCTGGCAGATGGTGGAGAACTTCCTCGCCGGCGGAGCCTGTGTCAGCGTGCTCGCGCGCCAGCACGGCCTGGCGCTGACCGTGGCCGACTGCGGCGTGCGCCATGACTTCCTGCCGCCGGGCGGCCCGGCCGAACGGGCCGGCCTGGTGGTCTGCAAGATCGCCCCCGGCACGGCCGACGCTTTGGTCGAAGAGGCCATGAGCGCCGCGCAATGCGACCAGGCCATCGAGAACGGTAAGGCACTGGTCAAAGGCCTGCCCGGCAACGTGCTGCTGCTCGGTGAGATGGGCATCGGCAACACTTCCGCCGCCTCGCTGCTGCAGGCCCGGCTGACCGGTCTGGACATCGCCGCATGCACTGGCTCCGGCACCGGGCTGGACGCGGCCGCCGTGGCGCGCAAGGCGCAGGTGCTCAGGGACGTGTTGGCACGCCATGAGGCCGCGGTCGATCCATTGGCCGCGCTGCGGGCCTTCGGTGGCTTCGAGATGGCCACCATGCTCGGCGCGGTGTGGCAGGCCGCCGCCGAGCACCGCGTGATCGTGGTGGACGGCTTCATCACCACCGCCGTCATCCTGGTGGCGCAGGCCTTGCAGCCCGCGGTGTTGCAGCGGTGCGTTTTTTCTCACCGCTCGGGCGAGGCCGGCCACGCCGCGCTGCTGCGGCATCTGGGTGTGTCGCCGCTGCTGGACCTGGGCCTGCGGCTGGGCGAAGGTTCGGGTGCTGCGCTGGCCTGGCCGCTGCTGCAGTCCGCCTGTGCGGTGCTGCGCGAGATGGCCAGTTTTGCCTCGGCCGGAGTGTCGCAAAAAGAAAGCGAAGGCCATTCGAGGTTGTCGATGTAACAGGGTGACACCAGGGGGCGCTGGCGCCCTTTGGCGGGGTGGTGCGCTGCTAAACTGCCGCCCTCACATGGTGACCTTCTTGGTGACCTTCGGGCACGATGACACCCTACCACCCTCAAGATACAACGGCCGAAGACGAGCCTGCCAGGCGCAAGATCCCGTCCGCCTCAGCCGGTCCTTCGGGTCCTCCGGGCCACTCCATTGCGCCGCACCTGCTGTCGCTGTTCGCGTTGGAGAGTGACAGCGCCATGCTGCTGGCCGGCCCCGACCAGCGCCTCCTTTTTGCCAATGGCGGGTTCACCCGCATGCTCGGCTACACCGAAGCCGAGGTATTGGGCCAGCGGCTGATCGACGTGCTGGCCGGGCGCGACACCGACCCGCAGCTGGTCCACGAGATCCATGGCCGCACACCCATGCCTGGTGGCCACCAGAACGAAATGCTGGTCTACAACCGCCAGGGGCGGCCGCTGTGGGTGTCGGGTGTGGTGAACCCCGTGTTCGACGAGGCCGGGTGCCTGCTGCACCTGGTGTATGTGCTGTCGGACATCACCCTGGCCAAGATCCACGAGGTGCTGCAGTTCAAGGTGCTCGACGCGATGCTGCACGAGCAGTCGCTGGCCGAGGTCTTGTCCCTGGTCTGCCAGGAGATCGAACGCATCGCGCCCGACCTGGTGGCCACGGTGCTCGACGTCAATGCCGCTGGCGGCTGGCTGCGTTCGCTGGCCGCCCCGAGCCTGCCGATCACCTATTCCGAAATGCTGGAGCGCCAGGAGGTGGCGCCCTCGGCCATCCAGTACTGTTATGAAGAGCGGGTGGTGGCGGTGGACGAGTCCCCTTCGAATGCCGAAGGCCTCGGTCTGTTCAATCCGAGTGACGAGCCCTACCAGCGCATGCTTGCCGCGTTGAACATGGCAGCCTGCTGGATCCGACCCATCGAAGCCAAGAACGGCGAGGTGCTGGGCGCCTTCGTGTTCTATTTTCGTGCGCCGCACCATCCTGATGCGTTTCAGCAGCGCCTGGTCGAACTGTGCACGCCGGCGTGCGCCCTGGCCTTGGAGCGCGAGAAGACCCGCGCCCACCTGCACCGGCTGGCGTTCTATGACGTGCTCACCGGCCTGCCCAACCGCGAGATGCTGTACAGCCAGGCCGAGCGCGAACTCGACGAGGTGGCGCTGAAAGTCTCCACCCTGGCGGTGCTGGTGATCGACCTGGACCGCTTCAAGCTTGTCAACGACAGCCAGGGCCATGCCGCGGGCGACGCGCTGCTGCGCGAGGTGGGCGGGCGGCTCACGCGCGGCGTGCGTGGCATCGACCTGGTGGGGCGTCTGTCGGGCGACGAGTTCGTGGCCATCCTGCCCTCGTGTTCGGTGGAGCATGCGGCGGTGGCGGCCGAGCGCCTGCTCGATGCGATCGCTGCGCCCTTTGCACTCGAAGGCGGTGTGGTCAACCCCGGTGCCAGCATCGGCGTGGCCATGTTCCCCGAGGACGGCGGCGACATGGACTCCTTGCTGCGCCATGCCGACCTGGCCATGGCCCAGGCCAAGGTCGACGGCCGCAACTGTTCGCGCTTCTTCAACGACGGCATGAACCGGGTGGCACAAGAGCGTGTGGCGCTCGAATCGGCGCTGCGCGAGGCACTGGCCCAGGGGCAGCTGAGCCTGCGCTACCAGCCGCAGATGTTCTGCGCGCCGGGCCAGTCGATGTATGGCGTGGAGGCGTTGGCGCGCTGGCAGCATCCGCATTTCGGCCAGGTGTCGCCCGACCGCTTCATTCCACTGGCCGAAGAATGCGGCCTGATCGGCGCACTAGGCGAATGGGCGCTGACGGAGAGCTGCCGGCAGATGGCCGACTGGCGTCGGCGTGGCGTGGCCGTGCCGCGGGTGGCGGTGAACCTGTCGGCGCAAAATTTCGAGGACGTCGGCCTGGCCCTGCGGGTGGCGGCCTGCCTGCGCAACTATGGCCTCAGTGGAGGCGACCTCACGCTGGAGATGACCGAGCGCGCCATGCTCGACAACAGCGAAGCTGCGCAGACCACCATCAAGGCCATCCACGCCCTGGGCGTGCATCTTTCGCTCGACGATTTCGGCACCGGTTATTCGAGCCTGAGCTACCTGCACCGCCTGCCGATGCAAGAGCTCAAGCTCGACAAAAGTTTCGTGCAAGATCTGGACGCCAGCGCGGCCGCGCGTTCGCTGATCCAGTCGGTGATGCACATCGGCGAAGACCTGCACCTGTCCATCGTGGCCGAAGGGGTAGAGACGCAGACGCAGTTCGACTTCTTGCGTGATCGCGGCTGCGCCGTGGTGCAGGGCTACCTGTTCGCGCGGCCCATGTCGGCAGATGCACTGGAGCGCTGGCTGGCGGAACGTTAGAGCGGTGCTCAACCCGGCACCTAACCCGGTGAGGGTGTCTTGGGCCGGAAGTCGCAGTAGGGCGACACCGCGCATTCCCAGCAGCGCGGCTTGCGTGCCTGGCAGATGTAGCGGCCGTGCAGGATCAGCCAGTGGTGTGCGTCCACGATATAGGCCTTGGGGATGCGCTTGAGCAGTTGCAGTTCCACCGCCAGCGGCGTCTTGCCCGGCGCCAGGCCGGTGCGGTTGCCCACGCGGAAGATGTGGGTGTCCACCGCCATGGTGGGCTCGCCGAAGGCCACGTTGAGCACCACGTTGGCCGTCTTGCGGCCCACGCCGGGCAGGGCTTCCAGCGCCTCGCGGGTGCGCGGCACCTGGCCGCCATGTTCGTCCACCAGGATGCGGCAGGTCTGCATCAGGTGTCTGGCCTTGCTGCGGTACAGGCCGATGGTCTTGATGTAGCCCTCCAGTCCTTCGAGTCCGAGGTCGAGGATGGCCTGCGGCGTATTCGCCACCGGGTAGAGGCGGCGCGTGGCCTTGTTCACCCCCACGTCGGTGGCCTGGGCCGACAGCAGCACGGCGGCCAGCAGCTCGAAGACGCTGGTGTAGGCGAGCTCGGTGTTCGGCTGCGGATTCGCGGCCTTGAGCGTGGCGAAGAAGGGTTCGATCTCGGCGATTTTCATGGGGCAAGTATCACTTGAGATCGGTGCTACCCGCACGGGGCGTGCCAACGAACTCCGCGCACACCGCGCCGATCAGCCTGGCCTTGCTGTTGGCGCGCGGCTGTACCAGGGCCATGTGGCGTGCTTCGGCCGCGCCGGGGATCTCGAGCACACGCAGCTTCGGGTCGCTGGCCCAGCGGCTGTCGCGCAGTTGCGGCACCATGGTCACGCCCAGGCCGGCGCGTACCAGGTCGACGATGGTCTCGATGGCATTGAGCTCCAAAAACTCCTGCGGCCTGGCGCGCAGCCGGCGCAGGGTGCGCTCCACCAACTGGCCGGTGTGTTCGTTGCGGTCGAAGCGGATGAAGGGCTGGCTCTGCACCAGGCTGCGGATGGTTTGCTCGGGCATGCGTTTTGGCGCCAGTACCACCATCGGCTCGGCGTACAGCGGGGTCCATACCAGGCCGGCCTGCACCCGTTCGGCGCCGGGTTCGTGCACCGCGATGGCGGCGTCGAGTTCACCCGTGGCCACCCGCGCCAACAGCTCGCCCGACTTGGCCGCGCTCACATGCAGCTCCAGCCCGGGGTGGCGGCGCTTGAGTGCCAGCGTGGCCTGCAGCAAGGGGCGCAGGGCGGAGACGACGGTGCCGAGATAAAGCGTGCCTTCCATGGCCCGGGGGGCATGGGCGGGCACACGCATCTGCTCGAAAAGATCCACCATGCGCTCGGCCTGCGGCAGCAGTTCGCGGCCGGCCTGGTTGAGCCGCACGGTCTTGCCGCTGCGCTCGAACAGCGGCCGGCGCATGTCGCCTTCGAGGGTGCGCATCTGCAGGCCCACGGCTGCCTGCGTCAGCGCCACCCGCTCGGCCGCGCCGGCAAATGAACCCTCGGCGGCCACGGCCAGGAAGGTCTTGAGAAGGCGCACGCTGCTCATGGCGATGGCAAATAAAAATAAGGTTTCAGTACCTGTGGCTAAAGATTTTCTTTAATCATGGTAAAGCATTTTTCGCTTTCCCTGACGGTGCTGCGTTTCGATAATCGGCCTCCATGCCCTTGTTTTTGAAAGAGTCCTCCATGCATTCCTGGCGCAAGCTGCTCATTTCAACCGCCGTGGCGCTGACCGGCGCGGCGGCCTGGGCCCAGGCCTATCCGACCAAGCCGGTGCGGCTGCTGGTGCCGTTCCCGGCCGGTGGTGCCACCGACATCTTTGCGCGGGTGTTGTCGCAGAAGGTCGGCGAGAAGCTGGGCACCGCGCTGGTGGTGGAAAACCGCCCGGGCGCGGGCGGCGCCATCGGCTCCGACGTCGTGGCCAAGGCTCCGGCCGACGGCTACACCTTGCTGCTGGCCACCTCCAGCACCCATTCCATCGGCCCGGCACTGAACCAGCGCCTGCCCTATGACACGGTGCGCGACTTCACGCCGATCTCCCATGTCGGCAATGCGCCGAGCATCATGCTGGTGCCCAACAGCAGCCCGGCCAGGACACTGAAGGAATGGATAGCCTACGCGAAGAAGAACCCCGGCCGGCTGAACTACGCCTCCAGCGGCAACGGCACCGTCGTGCAGCTCACGGCCGAGCTGTTCAAGTCGCAGGCCGGGCTGTTCCTGGTCCACATTCCCTACAAGGGCACGGCGCTGGCCATTCCCGATCTGGTGAGCGGCAAGATCGACGTGATGTTCGACGCGCTGCCCACCGGCCTGCCGCATGTGCGCGACGGCCGGCTGCGCGCGCTGGCCGTCACATCGGCCAAGCGCACGGCCATGGCGCCCGAGCTGCCCGCCGTTGCCGAGGTGCTGCCGGGTTATGAGTCGAACACCTGGTTCGGCCTGTACGGACCGAAGGCATTGCCGGCCGACATCGTGGCCCGGCTCAACACCGCGGTGAACCAGGCGCTGGCCGATCCCGAGGTCAAGGACAAGCTGGCCCGCCTGGGCATCGAGCCCGTGGGCAGCACACCGGCGCAACTGGCGCAGATGGTGGCCGCCGATGCAGCCAAGTGGCATAACATCATTATCGAACGCAAGATCACCGGCGACTGAACCCAGCATCCAGGAGACACCCTTGTCATTCAACTACAGCAACCCATACCCCTCCGTCCGCATTCCGGTGTTCGCGCGCAATGTGGTGTCGACCTCGCACCCGCTCGCGGCGCAGGCCGGCCTGCGCATGCTCTACAAGGGCGGCAGCGCGGTCGACGCGGCCATCGCCGCGGCGGCCACCATCACCCTGACCGAGCCGGTGAGCAACGGCCTCGGTAGCGACGCGTTCTGCATCTTGTGGGACGGCAAGGAACTGCATGGCCTGAACGCCAGCGGCACCGCGCCCCAGGCCTGGACGCCTGATTACTTCAGGGCCAAGTACGGCGCCGACACCAAGACGCCGCCCAAGCGCGGCATCGACAGCGTCACCGTACCCGGCGCCGTGGCCGGCTGGATGGCGATGAGCGAACGGTTTGGCCGGCTGCCTTTCGCCGACCTGATGGAGCCCGCCATCGAGATCGCCGAGCGCGGCTATCTGGTCCCGCCGGTGGTGCAGCAGAAATGGGCCGCGGCCACGCCCGAGCTGCAGTCCTGCGCCGGTTTTGCCAAGGCCTTTCTGCCCTGGGGCCGTGCGCCCGAAGTGGGCGAGTTGTTCCGCTTCCCCGCGGCCGCCCGCGCGCTGCGTTTGATCGCCGAGAGCAAGGGTGAGGCCTTCTACCGCGGCGAAATCGCCCAGGCACTGGTGCGGTTTTCTGAAGGGCAGGGCGGCAGCCTCGCCCTGCAGGATCTGGCCTCGTACCGGCCCGAGTGGGTCAAGCCCCTGGCGCAAAACTACCGTGGCCACACGCTGCACGAGATCCCGCCGAACGGCCAGGGCATTGCCGCGCTGATCGCCGTCGGCATCCTGGAGCACTTCGACCTGGCCAGCCACGCGATTGACGGCGTCGATTCGCAGCATCTGCAGATCGAGGCCATGAAGCTGGCCTTCGCCGACGTCTACCGCTTTGTTGCCGATCCGCGCGCCATGGAATTTCCGCCCGAGCGCCTGCTCGACCCGGCCTACCTGGCCTCGCGCGCGCGCCTGATCGACATGAAGCGCGCGCAGGACTTCGGCGCCGGCAACCCGGTGAAGGGCGGCACCATCTACCTGACCGCGGCCGATGAAAACGGCATGATGGTCAGCTTCATCCAGAGCAACTACATGGGCTTTGGCTCGGGCTGCGTCGAGCCCGAATTCGGCATCAGCCTGCAAAACCGCGGCCACGGCTTCAACACCGACCCGGCCGGCCCCAACACCGCCAACCTGGTGGCGCCGGGCAAGCGGCCGTTTCACACCATCATCCCGGCCTTCCTCACCAAGGACGGTCAACCGGTGATGAGTTATGGCGTGATGGGCGGCAACATGCAGCCGCAAGGCCATATGCAGACCCTGGTGCGCATGCTCGACTACGGCCAGAACCCGCAGGCCGCCTGCGACGCGCCGCGCTGGCGCTTCAACGCCGGGCTCGAGATCAACGTGGAGGCGGCGATGGCCAAGGCCACGGTGCAGGGCCTGGCCGAGCGCGGCCACCGCATGGACGTGATCAACGATTCCTACCAGGACTTCGGCGCCGGCCAGTTCATCTGGCGCATGGGCGACCCGAAGGTCGAAGGTTACCTGGTGGCCAGCGACTCGCGCCGCGACGGGCTGGCCGCGGGCTTCTGACCGGGAGCGGCCCGGGTCTGCTCAATCGAGTTCGTCCACGAACAGTTCGGCCTGCGCCAGCATGCCGCGGCGAATGGGCTCGAACACGCTGGCCGGGAAGCCTTTGGGCAGCGCGGTCGCCACCCGCTCCAGCGCATCCGGCACCTGCAGCACCAGCGCCACCATCTGGTCGAACGCGCCGGGCACGCCGCTTTGCAGGGCGAGTTGCTGCCAATGGCGGGTGCGGATTTCATGCAAATGGTAATGGGCGTTCTTGCCGCGCAAGGCCATGGCCAGCTTGGCGCGGCGCGGATGGATCTGGCGCGCGCCGGTGCCGATGACCGGCCAGGCGGAGATCACGTCGTACAGCGGCGTCATGCGGTAGCCGCCGCCGCGCTCCAGGAAGATGGAAAAGTTCTTGGCATGGCCATCGGTGGCGGCCAGGAGCCAGAAGGCGAGTTGGGCCTGGATGAAGTGCAGGCTGTTCGCCTTGGCCTGGTTGCCGCCGGAAAGCAAGGCCAGGCCCGCGCGGATGCCAGGGCCGCCATCACTCTCGTATTTCTGCTCTCCGGCGATGCCTGTGGCCTGGCAAAAATCTTCTTGTGGCAGGCGGGCAATCCATTGGCCGTCATTCATCCATCGGCGGTCAAAGCGCTCCACGATGAGCGCCTTGCTGCCGTTGAATTGCCCCATTTCGGTTTGTGCCACCTCGAAGCCGAGCGCCCTGAGCACAGACGCACACAACCATTCGTTCTCGACCGATTCGGTCATGTCGGCCCGCATGTTGCCTATCAGGCCGAGGGGTAGCTTGAAGATGTGTGTGGTCGGTGTTGCCCCGGCGGGCAGGTGCCAGTTTTCGCCGATTTTCAACAGCGCGGTTTTCTCCTGCGCCCCTGCGATGGAGATGCGAAAGTCCTGCGCCAGCGTGTCGCGGTCGGGGCCGTCGTTCGTGACTTCGCCGAGCAATCGAGCGATCTCGGCTTCGCTCAGCGCCGTGCTTTCGATGCGGTCGTGTGCGGGGGGCTGCGTGCCCACAGGCATGAGCTGCACTGCGCCCACGCAATCGCGACCGATGGCCGCCAACAGGTCCGCCGCGCGGATGGAGCTTGTGCCGAAACGACGCCGCAACCGTTCCCGAATGCGGCCGCTGTCGGGCAATAGATTGTCGAAATAGTGTTCGACCCTGGGGCCCATGACATCAGCGCCACCGGCCGGAATGGGCAGAGACAGGGACAAGGGACGGGCGTTCGGGGATGCCGTCCATGATGCGTCGTAATGCAGGCCGGGTGTTCCTGTGCGCGTCCAGAACCAGGTTCCGACGTGCTGCCCGTTCATCCAGATCGCCAGATCGGTAAAGGCCATGGCCGCCTCGCTACCAGTCCGCCGAAGGGCTTTGCGCCGCCTGCGCGGGCGAGGGTTGCGATGCCGAGGGGGCGGCCAGAAGCAGCCGCGCGTCCAGCGCATGCAGCAGCTGCAGCAACTGGTCCAGGCTCACCGCTCCCGGGTTTTTTTCGATATCGGCAATCCGCACCTGTTTGACGCCGATGCGCAATCCGAGTTCGGTTTGCGTCATGCCCCGGACTTTTCGCAGGGATTTGATATGCACCGACAGCTGGGACGCTGCGTGGATGGGAAAGGTGGCTGGCGGATTCATGCGAATTTCACTCTTGTGTTATTTATCGCCTTCGTGCGATTAATGCATTTTATCGGTTTAAAGAAATAAAATCAATTAATCTTAAATAAACGATATTTTGCCAACAAAGGACAACCGCGAAACGGCGCTAACATCCCAGGACTGTTTCCAACTCGCCTCACAACCGCCATGTCCATCCCTTTCGCCGCCCGCCTGAACAACGTCGAAACCTCCGCCATCCGCGAACTCTTCAAGCTGCTGGGCAAGCCCGGCATCATCAGCTTCGCTGGTGGCTTCCCCGATAGCGCGATGTTCGACGTGTCGGGCATCCAGGAAGCCGTCAACACCGCGTTGGCCACCGAGCCTGGCGGCGCGCTGCAATATGGCGCCACCGAAGGCTACAACCCGCTGCGCGAGCAGTTGGCTTCTTTCATGGGCAGCAAGGGTGTGGCCGGGCTGAAGCCCGAAGACCTGATCGTCACCACCGGCAGCCAGCAGGCGCTCGATCTGCTGGGCAAGACCTTGATCGATCCGGGCGACAAGGTGATCGTCGAAGGCCCGACCTTCCTCGCCACCATCCAGTGCTTCCGCCTGTATGGCGCCGATCTGGTCAGCGCTCCGGTCGATGCCGACGGTGTCGACACCGACAAACTGGAGCAACTGATCGCCGAGCACAAGCCGAAATTCGTCTACCTGATCCCGACCTTCGGCAACCCCAGCGGCGCCATGCTCTCCTTGGCGCGCCGCAAGAAGGTGCTGGAGCTGGCCGTCAAGTACCAGACGCTGATCGTCGAAGACGACCCCTACGGCGACCTGTACTTTGGCGATGCACCACCGCCGAGCATCCTGTCACTGAGTGCCGGTGTGCCCGGCAGCCGCGAGTGGATCGCCCACTGCGGCAGCCTGAGCAAGGTGTTGAGCCCCGGCCTGCGCGTGGGCTGGATGATCGCCCCGGCCGAGCTGCTGGCCAAGGCCACGATGTGCAAGCAGTTCAGCGACGCCCACACCAGCACCTTCGCCCAGGCCACCGCCGCCCAGTACCTCAAGGCAGGCCACATGCCCGCCACGCTGGCCAAGGTGCGCAAGGTCTATGCCGAGCGTGCCCAGGCCATGGGCAACGCCCTGCGCCGTGAACTCGGTGACGCCATCGCCTTCAGCCAGCCACAGGGCGGCCTGTTCTTCTGGGCGCGTCTCACCGGTGCGGGCGGCAAGGTGGCCGACGGCGCCGAACTGGCCAGGCGCGCCATCGAAAAGGGCGTGGCCTTCGTGCCCGGTGCGCCGTTCTACGCCAAGAACCCCGATCACGCCACGCTGCGCCTGAGCTTTGCAACGGCCGACGTGGAGAAGATCGAGGAAGGTGTGAAGCGGCTGGGCCAGGCGATCTGATCTGGACGAATGGGTGATGTGGGCGGCATTGGCTGTGGCGCAAGCGCCCGGCCAAGTTAACATCGCCCATGAAGAAAACTTTTCAGCTCAACATCGAAGGCAAGCACCGCGACCGCGTTCTGGACGCGGTCAAACACGAGATTCGCAAATACGTCAAACGCGAGCGGCGGCGTGATCTGCCCGAAGGCGTGGACTTTCTCGACTTCGATTGCCGCTTCGGCGCCACGCCGGACACCGCGGCGGCGGCCCATCTCACCGCGCTCAATGGCCTGATCGACACGCTGGCCAAAGACGGCGGCGATCAGTTCTACGTCGAAATCCTCGCCAAGCCCGGGCATCGCCAGGCACGGCCGGCCACCGTTGCCGGCGAGGGCGATGAAGCCAGCGCTGACTAAATATCCGTTTTTCTGAACGGCTTAGAGTTGGCCTTCGGTCAGCGTGTCCAACTGGAAGCGGCCGCTCTTGTCCCACAGCCAGGTGTCCGTATAGGTCACCTTGCCCATGCGCGTGGGCAGGGGGAAGGGCGCGGCCTCACGCACCGTGCGTTCGATCTCCTGGACCACTTCGGGCGCGTGCGAGGGCGCGCGCATCCAGTGCAGCCGTGTGATGCGGCCTTCACGGTCGAGATCGACCTGCAGCGTGCCGATGGCGTACAGATTGGGCTGCAGCTTGCCCTTGTAGATGCGTTCACCGTTGCGGTCGTAGAGGTGCTGGGCCGCGTCGCGCCGGTAGTCGCGCGGGTTGGCGGCGGTGGACACGCGCGGTGCCACGGGCACGGACAAGGGCGCCTGCGATGACGGACTTGACGGGCTTGGCGCGCTCGGCACGGTTTGCGGCGCGGTGCGCTCGGGTGCGGGGCTTGGGGCGCCAGAGCAGCCGGCGAGGATGGCCGCCGCGCCGGCGGTGAAGCCCAGGCTCAGGCTGCGAGGTGCCCAGCCGCGGATTTTCCAGTTGAATAGCGTGTCGGGAGTCTTTGGCATGTGGCTGGCCGGATGGCCTCCATGTTGGATCTGAAATAGTACAAGGCATACTTTGCCTTACAAAACGGGGGCGCGATGTTGCGCCACCGAGGCAAAGGTTTCTTGTTGTGAGCGTGATCGAGATTTTCCTGCACCGCCTGGCCAGTCCGGAAGGTGGCCCGGCCGTGCTGGTCAGCGTGGAGTCTACCCAAGGCTCGGTGCCGCGCGGCGCCGGCACCTGGATGGCTGTGTTCGCCGACGCGCTGGTGGGCACGATCGGTGGCGGGCATCTCGAATTCGACGCCATCGCCGAGGCGCGCGCCCGGCTGGCCGGCACGGTGCCGTCATCGTCACCATCGTCATCACCATCACTCCCCGGCGACGTGAAGCGGTATGCCCTGGGCCCCAGCCTGGGGCAATGCTGCGGCGGGGTGGTGCAGCTGCGCTTCGAGGCGGTGGGCGCGGCCGATGTGCCGCGGCTGCATGCGCGGCTGCTGCGGCCGATGCGGCCGGTGGCGCTGTTTGGCGGTGGCCATGTGGGCAGTGCCCTGGCCCAGGTGCTGGCGCCGCTGCCTTTCGGCCTGACCTGGATCGACAGCCGCGACGGCATCTTTCCCGACGCCGTGCCCGGCCAGGTCGACTGCGAAACCTCCGACCCGGTGCAGGCCGCAGTGCCCGGCCTGGCCGCCGGCACGCTGGTGCTGATCATGAGCTTCAGCCATGCGGAAGACCTGGACATCGTGGCCGCCTGCCTGCGGCGCCAGCGCGAGCGAGCCGACCTGCCCTACATCGGCCTGATCGGCAGCCGCACCAAGTGGGCCGCCTTCCAGGGCCGGCTGCGCCAGCGCGGCTTCAGTGAAGCGGAGCTGGCCCATGTGACCTGCCCGATCGGTGTGCCCGGCATCCATGGCAAGGAACCGGAGGTGATCGCTGTGGCGGTGGCGGCACAGTTATTGCAAATCCCGGATTGAGGAGCGTTTGAAGATGGGGAGCGAGAGAACTACCTTGTTTCTCTTCTTACAATTGAAATAACAGGCCGCAGCGGCGCAAGGCTCTTCATGGGTTTTTGTTCGCGACCGATTTCCTGCTCAGAGCGCCCGCGGTGGTGAGCAGTTTGGACATCACAAAGGTGCCGCGGCGCAACACGTCCTTTTTGGGGCGGGCGCGCAGGCACCCAAAAGGTTGAGAGATATGGAAAGTTATTACCTCGACTGGGCCAACCTGCTGCTGCGTTGGGTCCACGTCATCACCGCGATCGCCTGGGTGGGCTCGTCGTTCTATTTCGTTTTTCTGGACAGCAGCCTCACGCCGCCAGAAGACGATGACCTGAAGCGCCAGGGCGTGAGCGGCGAGCTCTGGGCCGTGCACGGCGGGGGCTTCTACCACCCCGTCAAGTTCGCCGGTGCGCCGCCCAAGCTGCCCGGCCATCTGCACTGGTTCTACTGGGAAAGCTACACCACCTGGATCACCGGCTTCAGCCTGTTCACGGTGTCTTATCTGTGGAACGCCAGCGTCTACCTGATCGACCGCTCGCTGATGCACTGGTCGCCCGGCGCGGCCATCGGTGTGGCGCTGTCCTTCCTGGTGGTGTTCTGGATGCTGTACGACGGCATCTGCCAGCTCTTCGGCAAACGCAAGAACGGCGACGCCATCGTCGGCGCGCTGGTCGGTGTGCTGGTGTGTGTGGCCGCCTGGCTGGCCTGCCACTGGTTTGCCGGGCGCGCCGCCTTCTTGCTGGTGGGCGCGATGATCGCCACCAGCATGAGCGCCAACGTGTTCTTCTGGATCATCCCCGGCCAGCGCAAGATCATCGCCGCCATCGAGGCCGGCACGCCGGTCGACCCGGTGCACGGCCAGCGCGGCAAGCAGCGCAGCGTGCACAACACCTATTTCACGCTGCCGGTGTTGTTCGCCATGTTGAGCAACCACTACAGCTTCACCTACAGCCACCCAAGGAACTGGCTGGTGCTGATCGTGATGATGTTCGCCGGCGCGGCCATCCGCCAGTTCTTCGTGATGCGCCACGGCTGGAAGCTGGGCCGCAACCGCAACCCCATCGGCTACGCGCTCGTCGGGCTGGTGGCGATCGCCGGCGCGGTGGTGTGGATGAAGCCCGCGCCGCAGCCCGCGGTGGTGGCCGCCGCACCAAGCACGGCTGGCCCGGCGGCCGCCGCGGCTACGGCCGGCCCCGGTTATGCCGAAGTGCAGAAGGTGCTGGAGCAGCGCTGCTACCTGTGCCACGGCGCGCAGATGCAGATGAAGAACGTGCGCCTGGACTCACCGGCCAGTGTGAAGCTGCACGCCCAGGCGGTGTACCAGCAGGCCGTGGTCACCAGGATCATGCCCATGGGCAACGCCACCAACATCACCGATGCCGAGCGCGCCCTGATCGGCCAGTGGTTCCAGGCCGGCGCCCAAACCGAATGAATTGACCGAATGAGCCGTGCGCGCGGCGCGGCACCTTCGGGATTTCCATCAGGGCGGGAAGCCAACAGTGCCTGTCCGCGACGGGGCATTGCGTGTAGAGTGGTTCTGCTCGTCAACCGTTTTGCGCGGCCATCGCCAGGCTGCGCCACCACCCCGACCGGGAGCCAATCCATGCAGCTGAACCTCACCATCCGCCACAAGATGCTTGTCTTCAGCCTGCTGGGGCTGGTCTTCGTGCTGGCCGTGGGCGGCATCGGTTATGCGGCCGTGGTGCGGCTGGCCGACGCCGCGCACGGCATTACCGCCACCAGTTCGGCGCTCAAGAGCCAGATGGAAGCGGACATGATGCACGACGCGCTGCGCGCCGATGTCTTGCACGCGCTGCTGGCCGGCAGCCGCAAGGCAAGCGCCGAGCAAGCGTCGGTCCAGGCCGACCTCGACGAGCATGTAAAACAATTCCGAGCCTCCATGGAAGCCTTGCGCGCCATGTCGCTCGCCCCCGAAGTGGATGCCGCCCTGACCAAGGTGCGGCCCACCATCGACGACTATGTGGCCAAGGCCGGGCAGGTGTCGCAACTGGCATTCAGCGACCTGGCCGCGGCCGAGACCCAGTTTGTCGTCTTCAGCGCGGCCTTCAAGAGCCTGGAAGACGAGATGGAGGCGCTGGGCGAACTGATCGAGGCCAAGGTGCTGGCCACCGAAACCGAAAGCGTGGCCAGCGCCGGCACGGCCCGCCTGATCATGCTGGCGGCCGCGGTGGTGTCGGCGGTGCTGCTGCTGCTCATCGGCACCCTCATCGGCCGCAGCATCACCGGCCCGCTGGACCGCGCCCTGCACGTCACCCGCAAGGTGGCCTCGGGCGACCTGGGCTCGCGCATCGACGTCACCGGCACCGGTGAAACCGCCGAACTGCTGGCCTCGCTCAAGGGCATGAACGACAACCTGGTGCAGCTGGTGCGCACCGTGCGCGACAGCGGCCAAAGCATCGCCACCGGGTCGTCCGAGATCGCCATGGGCAGCGCCGACCTGAGCCAGCGCACCGAGGCGCAGGCGTCCAACCTGGAGCAGACGGCGGCGTCGATGGAAGAGCTCACCGCCACCGTGCGGCAAAACGCCGAAACCGCGCAGCAGGCCAGCCAGATGGCGGCCAGCGCGTCCAAGGCGGCCGAGCAGGGCGGGGTGGTGGTGGGCCGGGTCGTCAGCACCATGGACGACATCACCGCCAGCGCGCGCAAGATCGCCGACATCATCGGCGTGATCGACGGCATCGCCTTCCAGACCAACATCCTCGCGCTCAATGCCGCGGTGGAAGCGGCCCGTGCCGGCGAGCAGGGCCGTGGCTTCGCGGTGGTGGCCAGCGAGGTGCGTGGCCTGGCGCAGCGCAGCGCCGAGGCGGCCAAGCAGATCAAGACCCTGATCGGCGAAAGCGTGGGCAATGTCGAGTCCGGCACCGCGCTGGTGGCCGACGCCGGCAAGTCGATGCAGGACATCGTGGCCCAGGTGCAGCGGGTGAGCGTGCTTATCAACGAGATCAGCGCCTCCAGCGCCGAGCAGACCAGCGGCATCAGCCAGATCGGCCAGGCCGTGGCCCAGCTCGACCAGGTCACGCAGCAAAACGCCGCGCTGGTCGAAGAAAGCAGCGCAGCCGCGGACAGCCTGAAGCAACAGGCGTCGCAGCTCGCGCAGGTGATCAGTCACTTCAAGCTGAGCTGACGCGCCTCGCGCAGATGTTCAGGTTGCAGCTGCCAGCGTAAAACTTCCCAGCGCTTCGGCCCGTCCGTTCAGGATGGCCTCTACGTGGTGCAGCCCGGGATAGTGCTTGCGTGTTGTCATCTCCATCAGCGAAATGCGCTTGCCCACGCGCTGGGTTTCATGCGGGGCCAGGTCCAGCGTCTTCAGCTTGAACACCTTGGCGCGGCTTTGCCCATTGGCCTTCACATAGTGCACCGCGAAATCGACCAGAACGCGCTGCGGCCGGGCCGTGGTGTTGGTGACGTCGAAGGCGATGTTCAACGCACCGCCGATGACCGCGCGCTGCGGCGTCACGCTTGATGCGCCGATGCGCACTTCGGCCGAAGCGCCAAAGCCCAGCGCCGCCAGAGCGCCCGGCTCGCCGCGCTTCAGCGCCGAGCGCAGCGCGTGCTGCACGGTCCAGCGGCGCTCGGGCGTCGCATCGCGCAGCCAGCTTTGCGCCGTCTGCGCCAGCAGGTCCGGGTGGTCCTTGCCGATATCGTTCAGGTTGTTGGCCACCGAGCGCCGCACATACAGCGCCTCATCGTCCTTCAGCCGGTCCAGCAGCGCCAGCACCGGCGCCGGATCGCGCTGGAACGCCGGCAGGCGCGAGGCCCAGGGCAGCCGTGGCCTCGTGCCTTCGGACACCAGCCGCCGCACATGTTCGCTCGGGTCGCGTGTCCACTCGGCCAGCTGCGCGAGCGTGGCCTCAGGGTACCGCTGCAGGAAAGGGCGGATGCTGAACTCGGCGGTGAAGTACTGCGTCAACACATGCTGCGCCTGCATCGACAGCTCGAAGTGATCGAGCCCGAATTCGGCGACGAACACCGTGTGCGGCAGATACAGAAACGAGGCCAGCGACAGCCCCGGCACCCGCCCATGCGGCTGGTCGAGCGAACCGAGCAGGATGCGCAGCGCCGCCGCATAGTCCTGCGGCAGATGCCGGTGCAGTGCACGCGCGATGTGTTTGCCACGCGGCATTAGCACCAGCGCGTCGTAGCCGGCGAGGGCGTCATGCAGGAAAGCGTCGACGGGAAAGCGTGGATGCACCGCGGAGACCATGCGGGCGATGGCCTGAGGGACGTCGGGGCCGTATTGGGTGATGAGGGGTTCGGCCATGGATTTTTGAAATTGGTAATAAGACCAGAAATCAAGAATTGTGGCGCGAAGTCACCATGCGCTGAGGCCGATATGGGCTGATTTCAGAGGAGAAAAGACGAAGGCCGCATATAGCGGCCTTCCATTTGGTGCATCTTTCAGCTTGTTAGCGTCCAGAGCGCATATCCCAATCGTGTAACGGGGTGAAGTATAACAGTCATTGCGTTACAACTCTTCGTTGGTCGGGAGGCCGTATGACAAAAATGCCGTATCGGCTGGCATTGGATTTGGGTTCTACATCACTTGGCTGGGCCATGGTGCGATTGAGCGTTCAGCAGTCGCCAGCGCCTATAGCAGTGATCAAAACGGGCTCGCGCATCTTCAGTGATGGCCGCAATCCCAAGGATGGCTCCTCCCTTGCGGTGACGCGACGAGAGGCCAGAGCCATGCGCCGCAGGCGCGACCGTTTACTCAAGCGCAAGGCGCGCATGATGCGCACGTTGATTCAGCATGGCTTCTTCCCAAAGGATGAGGCTGATCGCAAAGCTCTCGAAACATTGAATCCCTATGGACTTCGTGCCAAAGGATTGAACGAAGCTTTGACGCCTGAAGAGTTCGGGCGCGCACTGTTTCATATCAACCAGCGACGCGGCTTCAAGAGCAATCGTAAGACCGACAAAAAAGACAACGACAGCGGCGCGCTGAAAACTGCCATCAGCAAGTTGCGGACCGCGATGACGGAAGACCACTGTCAGACGGTCGGGGAGTGGCTGCACAAGCGTGACGCAGCCAAGCTCACCGTGCGCGCCCGCTACCGTCAGCAGCGTGTCGAAAAGGAAGATGGCAAGAGTCGCATAGACAAAAGCTACGATCTTTATATCGACCGCGCGATGATCGAAAACGAGTTCGATGTGTTGTGGCGCAGGCAAGCCGAATTCAACCCGGCGTTGTTCAACGACATCGCACGCGATGAACTCAAGGATTGTTTATTGCATCAGCGTCCGCTCAAACCGGTGAAGCCCGGTCGCTGCACCTTGTTGCCCGATGAAGAGCGTGCGCCCTTGGCCTTGCCTAGTCAGCAGCGTTTTCGCATCTACCAGGAGGTCAACCACCTGCGCATTCTGCGTGAAGACCTGAAAGAGCAGGACTTGACGCTTGCACAGCGCGACGAACTTGTTGCATCCCTGGCGCAGAACGGAAAACGCAGCTTCACGCAGATCAAGAAGTTGCTTGGCCTGGGTGGTGTGATGCAGTTCAACTTCGAGGATCCGAAACGGCAGGAACTCAAGGGCAACATTACCAGCGCCATCTTGAGCAAGAAGGACAACTTCGGGCTTGCGTGGTTTGACTTTGATGAAGCCAAGCAGGATGCCATCGTGATGGAACTGCTGACGGAAGAGAATGAAAGCCGGCTGGTGCGCTGGCTGCAAGACGAGACCGGCGTGGATGAGGCTCATGCCGAAGTCATCGCGAACGCCGGCTTGCCTGAGGGTTATGGCAGTCTCAGCGCCGCTGCCCTGGCTCGTATTCTGCCGGAGCTGCGGCGCGGTGTTGTGACTTACGACAAAGCCGTACTGGCGGCCGGCTTTGACCACCACAGCCATATCAGCCATGCCGCCACCGGTGAAATCCTGCCTGAACTACCTTATTACGGGGAGTACCTACAACGGCACGTTGGCTTCGGCACGGGTAGGCCCGAGGACCCGCCGGAGAAACGCTACGGCAAGATTGCCAACCCCACGGTGCACATCGGCTTGAATCAGGTGCGTATGGTGGTGAATGCGCTGATCAGGCGTTATGGTCATCCGAGTGAGGTGATTGTGGAGGTGGCCCGCGACCTGAAACAGAGCCAGGAACAACGCAAGGAAGACAACGAGCGGCAAGCCGAGAACCAGAAGCGCAACGAGCGCATGCGTGCCGACATCGCCGCCGTTTTGGGTACTGCGCCAGAACGTGTGAGGCGCTCCGACATCCAGAAGATGATTCTTTGGGCGGAACTCAATCCTAAAAACGTGGCGGATCGCCGCTGCCCCTACAGCGGTGTGCAGATCAGCGCGCAGATGTTGCTGTCTGACCAGGTGGAGAGCGAGCACATCCTGCCTTTCTCGCAAACGCTTGACGACAGCTTAAACAACAAGACCGTGGCCATGCGCCAGGCCAATCGAATCAAGGGAAACCGCACGCCCTGGGACGCCAGGAATGATTTCGCCGCCATGGGCTGGGACTACGCCGGCATGCTGACGCGGGCCGAGCAAATGCCTAAGAACAAACGCTACCGCTTCGGAGAAGACGGCTACGAGCACTGGCTGCGCGAAGACAAGGACTTTTTGGCCCGCGCCTTGAATGACACGCGCCATCTCAGCCGCGTGGCACGCGAGTACCTGAGCCTGATTTGTCCGCAGGACACCCGTGTGATTCCGGGGCGGATGACGGCGATGCTGAGGCGGCAGTTTGGGCTGAACGACATCCTTGGCTTGGACGGAGAAAAGAATCGAAACGACCACCGGCACCACGCTGTGGATGCTTGTGTGATTGCGGTGACGGACCAAGGCATGCTGCAGCGGTTTGCCAAGGCCAGTGCCGACGCCCGTGAAAAACAACTTAACAAGCTGGTGGAGGAAATGCCTCCGCCTTGGCCAAACTACCGCGAGCACGTCGCCCGCGCTGTCGGTCACATCTGGGTGAGCCACAAGCCAGACCATGGCCACGAAGGGGCGATGCACAACGATACCGCGTACGCCTTGCTGGGTGGGGGGCGCGTGCGGGTGCGTAAGTTGGTTGAAGGTGTGCGTGTCCGGGAGGAAAGTGCGCTGAAGGTCATTGAGTTCACCAGCAACAAGGCCGGGGAGCGCCATGGACTTTTGCCGACCGGGGAGCCTCGTCCTTACAAGGGCTACAAAGGGGACAGCAACTACTGCATCGAGATCGTGCGCAACGACAAGGGTAAGTGGGAAGGAGAGGTGATTTCCACTTTTGAGGCTTACCAATTTGTTCGGCAACATGGCTTGGCGCGGCTTCGGCATCGAAAGTTGGCACTAAGTGGTCGTCCTCTGGTGATGCGCTTACTCCTGAGCGATACCCTTCGCTTGGAGATTGATGGCGTTCTTCGAACGATGCGCGTTGCTACATTGAGTGGTAACGGGCAGGTTTTTATGAGTGATACCGCAGAGGCAAATGTGGATGCTAGAAATCGCGACAAGGCAGATCCATTTGCGTACATATCAAAAATGGCGGGGTCCTTTTTGAAAGCGAAAGCACGACAAGTATCGATTTCTGCGATTGGCGAGCTTCGCGACCCCGGATTCAAGGAGTAGCTTTAATGATCGGCCGCATCGTGGAAGTGGCCGACGACCGGCGGCATCTGTTCATGCACCGTGGTTTCATGGTGGTTCAGGACACGGAGGGGCAGCGCAAAGAACTTGGTCAGGTGCCGCTGGATGACATCGCGGCGGTGATCGCCAACGCCCATGGTCTGAGCTACACCAACAATCTGCTGGTGGCACTTGCGGAACGGGGTACGCCGTTCGTGCTGTGTGCGGCCAACCATAACGCCGTCGGGATGCTGCTGCCCATCGAGGGCAATTTCGAACAGTCCAAGCGCATCGAGGCGCAGATCGCTGCCAGCCAGCCGACCCACAAGCGTCTTTGGGCTGCTGTGGTTCGCGCCAAGTTGGAGCAGCAAGCTGCTGCCCTGGAAGCAACTGGCGCGCCTCCTGCGCCACTGGCCGCGTTGGCACGCCGCGTCAAAAGCGGTGATCCGGAAAATCTGGAAGCACAGGGCGCCCGGCGTTATTGGGGCCTTTTGTTTGGAGAGGCTTTCAGGCGCGACCAGAACGCCCATGACGTGAATGCGCTTCTCAACTATGGCTACACCATTTTGCGCGCCGCTACGGCTCGGGCCGTAGTTGCAGCGGGCTTGCATCCTGGCATCGGCTTGCACCACAGCCATGACAACAACGCGATGCGCCTCGTCGACGATGTCATGGAACCGTTTCGTCCAGTGGTTGACCTGAAGGTGTGGCAGCTCAAGCGCAACAATGAGGAGTACGTTACGCCCGATACCAAGCGGGCGTTGGTGCGCACGCTGTACGACGACATGCAGACCGATGTGGGCGCCACTCCGGTGATGGTGTGCATGCAGAAACTCGCGACCTCACTGGCGCAGGTTTACCTGGGCGAGCGCGACAAGCTTGATTTGCCTTTGCCAGGCTTGCCCCTGTCGCTCGCCTCATCGTTGCAAGATGAATAGAAGGCCCCACCAATGCTGTCAGGGTACAGGCTCATGTGGATGGTGGTGATGTTCGACTTGCCCGTCGTCGAAAAGGCCGAGCGGAGGGCTGCGACGGGCTTTCGCAATGCGCTGCTGGACATGGGTTTTGAGATGAGCCAGTTCAGCGTCTACATGCGATTCTGTACCAGCCCGGTGCAAGTAGAGACCTACAGCAAGCGTGTGGAAGGGGTCTTGCCAGAGGGCGGCAAGGTCAATATCCTTCAATTTACTGACAAACAGTACGAACGAATTGTCAGTTTCCACGGAAAAGCCAAGCAGCCAGCCAATAAAACGCCAGATCAATTTGATCTTTTCTGAGCCATGACGCCCGTTTTTTCGACCCTAGAAACGAAAAACCCCTTGACGAATCAAGGGGTTATCGCAGCGCTAGTCTAGACGATTGGGATATGCGCTCTGGCCGGAACGAACGTTCCCGACCCAGTCACCGACTACCTAGTCTAGACGATTGGGATATGCGCTCTGGCCGGAACGGGTTTGGCGCTGCCCTCCACCCGCGACGGAGTCTAGACGATTGGGATATGCGCTCTGGCCGGAACTACACCGGGGAGGTGGTGGACTACGCCACCAGTCTAGACGATTGGGATATGCGCTCTGGCCGGAACCTTGACAATGTGCTGGTTGTACCAAGCAAAAGTCTAGACGATTGGGATATGCGCTCTGGCCGGAACGGCCTGCCAACCAGCATAGAAAGCAACAACAGTCTAGACGATTGGGATATGCGCTCTGGCCGGAACCAGTACCTTGCAGCCCGTACGCCACGCATTAGTCTAGACGATTGGGATATGCGCTCTGGCCGGAACGAGAATCGCCCTGTCTACTACTGCAACATCAGTCTAGACGATTGGGATATGCGCTCTGGCCGGAACCGATAAGGTCATCACTTTCAAAACCAGGAAAGTCTAGACGAGT
>Ga0307515_10000703_pt1 | contig 77295 bp, 30 predicted proteins | sample 17_EM_MG_FD_194513 | JGI IMG/M metagenome (GOLD analysis project Ga0307515, IMG submission 194513) | Populus trichocarpa ectomycorrhiza microbial communities from riparian zone in the Pacific Northwest, United States - 17_EM | ecosystem: Host-associated > Plants > Roots > Unclassified | place...
TCACAAAAATGATTCTCGCTATGCAATTTCTTCCCTTCTGTTCAGTGTTTACAAGCACACAGAAGCATTAGTTCAGAAAACCATGCATTTTTTTTTTAATTTTTCGCAACCTCAACGTTTGTTTATATGATTGGCAATTGTCATATGATTGTTGTCTACCTGTAATATCACTCATTCCTTGAATAGGCTCGTCTGTGTGTCTATATATATATATTAACATGGGTTATCGGACTAGTTTGTACGTATCTCGACTAATTCCACGGGCCCTGGAGTTAACGACCATGTAAGCCTCCAGTTACCCTGAAATTTATAGAACTCAAACAAGTAATTTTTAAATATAAATTTAAAATCTGACCAGTTGAGCTACATTAATCTAATTTAAGCTCGCAATATATCTTGTCCCGGACAAGTGGAGTTGCTGGCGCAGAGAGATTGGTATTGAATGCTATCAGCAATAATTTAAATAGCTCATCGATGAGGTATGTTCTCACAACATAACCATAATGAGAATCATTTCTAGCTAGATATGTTGTGTTGTGCAATATACCAGAGAGTACTTTAGTTGCAAGAATAATGTCGTTTATCGAAGGAATCCGAGCATTTGAATGGCAAGAGAATCTATCTTATACGGTGCAGTTTACAGCATAGAACCTCTAGATGCTTTAGACTGACGTCAAATAGCTATCAAACATGTAATTGACTCCATAAGATACAAGTTTCCCATCAAAATTGATTCCAACACAGGAACCCAGCAAGTTTTTTGTTTTTTTCACTAGGATTATAGACATGCAACAGAAGAGTGTCATGCACTATATAATAATAATAATAATAATAATAATAATAATAATAATTTGTAGAGGATATCTTTAACCATTTATAAAAACAGAGATGTAACTTGAATAATCATGAAAAAAATCCTTGTCATGCACTCCCTTTTATAAGAAAATTTTTAGAAATGGTATCTTTTTTATCCTTTGAATTTTCAAATAAAAAACAAAAATACTTCTACGTGTTCCCATGAAAATCTTTATATTTCTAACAAAATATCTCTATGAAATATTCATGGCAAGGTTGATATGACATATCAATCAAGAGCTACAATGACTAATCAAATTCATACGACACCAATAATACAATTTCTTCTCCATGAATAGATTCTAAGACGTAATATATAAATACACCCAACCAACAAGAAGCTAGAGGACAACCAATCCTACAAGATAGAAACAATTTCTAGCAAGACAATCTTAGTCAAAGCCACCAAAGCCACGAAAGCTAGCCGAAGGCATGGAAGCGAGGCCAAAACATTGAAAGCTAGACAAAACCAGGCTGGTCCATATGATATCTAGGCTAGATATGCATTTCCATTCACTTTATTTTTTATTTTTATTTTTACAGACACACTTACTTAAGTATTGAATAATTTCTTGTTTCTTAAAAAATATTTTTTCAAGCCTACTAGTTAAGTCCATCAACCTAACCATGAAAAATCTAATTTCTTTGGAGTGTTCTCACAATTTCATCAATAACTATGTTTTTTTTTAATCCGTTCATCAATCTGCTATCGTTAGTTCATGGGCTTCAAGGTATGGGCTTCAGCAGGATTGAAGAAGGCTTAACTAGGCCTTAAGCAGCCGAAAACGCAAGGCCCAAAACTAATCAATGGGCTTGGTCAACGTGTCTCTGCATTCCCTTCCATCGATCAAGAAAAAAGCAAGCCACCTGCCCCCCCCCTTAAGCGTTTGGGAATGCGGTTGAACCCGCGTTCTCAAAAAATTTGAAATTTTTTATTTATTAAAATTTAATATGGTTTGTGTGTTTTGGATCGTTTCGATGTGTTGATGTCAAAAATGATTTTTAAAAAATAAAAAAACATCATTGACATATATTTTGGTACGAAAAATTATTTAAAAAGCACTCATAATCATACTGCCAAACACGTTATTAAATCTTTTGATTGATGCGGTCGATGTTCAACTCTTAAATTATTGTGCTCTCCACTTTTTGTACCTGGCTAATGATTATTCACCCATGTTAAGTTGATTATATTTTCCATTTTCATTATTGTTCTAGATAAGACAAGGCAAAATGTGTTGCTCTGCTCTGCCTATCTGGTTTTAGGATAACAATACAAGTAATTCATTTGACACCCTTGATGATGATGATGATGATGATGATGTTTTAGGGTTAGAAATATATTAAAATAATAATATTTTTTTTTAATTTTTTATATTAGTATATTAAAATAATAATAAAAAAATAAATTTTCATGAAATTTTATGCTTAGCTTATACGTACGACTAGAATACTTGACACACTGATGTGGCCTGTGCCTCTAGGGATGCTTAGCTTATATGACTAGAATACTTTCTTTATTTCACTTTTGACTTTTGCGCGTGGCGGGTGGCCATGGTTGGTTCCTTTCCATTCCACGATTTCCACTTGCTGAAGTGTTCTAATCTTACCTTCCTTGATTGAGAGTTGAGACTGATATTTTCTGAATTTGTACCTTTCATCGGCATTTATATTGTTTTCTTTGACGTGAGGAGATTATTTAAGGAGAAAATTAACTTTATTTTTAATAAATATTATGCACACCTTCTAGCCAGCAAAAACTGAAGGTTTAAAATAGCCGGATGAGAAGAATTTACCTTAAATAGATTATATAGAAAGCATAGTAGATATTTTTATAAATAAGGAGAACATGGCTACACTAAAAAAGATCCCGTTGTTAGATCAATATAATGGCAATATAAGTGCAAAAAAAAACTTAAATAGAGCTTTTCTTGTTAAATAAGAATCATTAATATAAATATTAATTTTTTTATTATTGCTACAACGTAAGCGGTCGATAATTTTTTTTTCTACATTGTTTTTCAATGATTCTCTCAATTCTGAGACACATGAACTACAATGCGATCAAAATAAAAAAATATAAAATAAAAATAATAAAAATAAAAAAATACTATAGGCTGAAATCGATAAAAAAACACCTTAAAAACAATGTTAAAAAAAAACTTGCATTTTTACTCACAAACATATTTGGTCCCTATAATGATTATTGGAAAAAAATATACAATAATACATGAAGAAATAAAAAAAATAGCTTGCTTATGTTGTCCACTTTGACATGTTTTTATATCATGATATCTTTCACCATATAACCTATTTCTATTTTGTGTATGTCTCTTTCTAGTATATGCTATGTCATGCATAAGATATTATGTAAAAAATACAAGAAAACACGGTCTTAATTTATTAATAGAAAAAATTCATCGATTTTCCTACTAAACATTGCAATTTAAAAACTTAATGACTAATTATTTTATATACGATTAACTTCAATTATAGTTAATTAAAAAAAAAACTAACACAAACCCTAAACTAAATTCTAAAACCTTAACAGTAAAAAATTTCACAAATTAGCCTAATAAAACATCAAATTAATAGAGAGAGAAAATAAATTATACCACAAATTGATTAATCAGAGCTCTCGCCGGTGGTGAGAGTGATAATAACCATGAGAGAGAGATTGTCACGTGTGAAAATATAGAGAGATAACCAACGGTGGCGAGAGAAATAAAGAGAGTCAATATCTGTTAGTGGGTGAGGTGGCGGATGATGTTAGGAAAGAAGAGGAGGGGAAAAGAAAAGAAAAAAAATTTTGAGTTTTCAATTTAGGTAGTGGCGCGTGTATTACATGCACTGATTATTGATCCGCGCATGCAATAGGTATGTATACTGATCGCGCATATTATACATACAAAATTGCTTTTTTCAACTTAGATAGTATGAAAAATGTTTTTATTTTTATTTTTGATATTGTACTAATGTGGGGAAAAAAACTCCGTAATCGTTGTAGATCTCAAAGTAGATATTGCCCACATGGCACAGTGTTGGCTAAGCAAGTAGAAGAACTGTCAGCATCAAAATGCGAGTTGGTTAAGAGAAATAAATCATATTTATGTGTGATTAATGGTTTATGAAAATAATTATATATTGCATTTCAGTAATCTTTTCATGGCTAGGTAGGATACGAGTCATTTACGCCATCATCTACACTGACTCACAAGGGTAAGAATGAAAGTAAATAATTTTGAGGGGTATAACTAAATCAATGAAGTTTTAAATTTATTTTTTAAAGTTTACAAGTTCGAGTCTCACAAATCTTAAGAGTATTGGAGGTTTACATGGTTATTAACTTCAGGATTTATAAAATTAATCGAGGTGTATACAAGCTAGCCGGACATTCTTGTTAATAAAAAAAAATACTTAATTATTACCCCCAAGGGATCTTAACGACATGCTGCATCTTCGTTGTCGATGCTGATCGCTGCCTTTCGTAAGCCACTAACAATTATATTTTCGCAAGTATAAAATCCTCATATTCCTCTCTTTTCGTTTCTTTTTAACAAGCTTTCTCAGATGCCTTGCACTCGAAAATCTTAGGCGCCAACAATATTGATTGCCTCGAGGAAGGGTAAACGAGGGTGTTAATTTCCAGAGCAACAAGAATGGCTTGCCTAGCCCGGGAATTGATGGATCAAGAGCCTTTGCAAGAGATTGTTTCTCAATCTCCCGATGGCATCTGATGCTGCCCTAATCAAAGCAAAATCAGGAGTGCTCTTATGCACTGAGATCCTGACTCCTAAAAAGCTGAGATCGGCTGAAATATTTGAAATATGTGCTCCAGTTCGTAACATTTCTTTATTTTGAAAAAAAAAAAAAAAGGTTCATAAAACCATGAAATACTTTAGTAAAGCGACACAAAGCCACTCTCAAATCAGGCTGTTTTAATCTTACAATAAAAGGGGAAAAACATTTTCTGCTTTAGTGCTCTCGTTGTTTTGTTCCTTTTTTTTCAATTTAAAATGAGAGGGCAGGCCTTGTTTTAGGAACAGCATCAGCTAATGCACATGCAGTTAACCATGAGGATGTCCTTCAAATTATTTTTCTTTGCTTTTCTTTTTCTCCAATACGATGGGCCAACCCTAATAAGATGTATTTTAAAGCAATCAAAATTGGGTGGAAATTATTAGTGTCTTTAATTGCTGTACTCTCATATGAATGCCTGGATAACTCATGATGTTTTTTGAAAGTTATAGTCGCTTTTGCAATTAAATTTTTTATTTAAAAATAGGTTTTTAAAAAATTATAAATCATGGGTTTTTTTTTTAACTAAAATTTCAAAAAAAAAAAGTTTTTTAAGGACCATATATCATAATATGGGTGTGTATTAATTAACTAATATTTTTAAATATATAATTATAACAAAACTCAAACCATACTATATAAACAAGCTGAACATAAATTTACCCAACCTAATTAGTATTCTGCGGAGGGTAAGCAAACATAAAACAACAAATGTGAATTCAGAAATGTTCCTGTGCTAACTTTTGTGTTCAATGAAGAGAGTAATGACTAGGAACTAGGAAATCTGGCCTTTTATCACAAGGATCTTGTTTCTTTTCCCTGTTGTCTCCCAAGTACAAAAGCCAGATCCCTTAAAGCACAGACAACTTCTTCATATAGTGCAGACTTGCTAGATATAGAGGCATTTTGAGAGAGAGTGTAAACAAGAGACATGGCATCTGAGGCAGAAGACGAGCCTATCTTCACACCACCAAGGCTACTGCTGATGCCAAAACCACATGCACATTTACAGTCACCAGAGAGGTCAGGGACACTAACCCCACCACTCCAAACTTCAGCCTCTGTTCCATTTCGGTGGGAGGAAGAGCCTGGCAAACCCTGGGAGAGCACCGCCCTGGTCCCCAGGGCCATCAACTTTCCACAAAAGTCCCTAGAGTTACCTCCGAGGCTGTTAATAGACACCAACATGACCAAACTACCTTCACCCACCACAGTCTTGGAGGGTCCTTACATGGGCAAGTCATCAAGATTTCAGTCTTCTTCGTTCAGAATAATCAGATCAAGGGAATGTTATGGGTCCTTTCGCAGTTGTAGTCCTGAGAAGGGTCAGCTTGGCACCGTAGTTCCTAGCAAGAGGAGAGTCAAAGAGAAAGGCAGGTTTCTGGGTTCATGGAGTTGGGTAAGGAGGGGTTTGAAGGGTAAAAGAGAGTCTGGTGGGGGTAGTTATGTCTTTCCATCTTCAGTGGATAGGGAACCTGCTGATCATTGCGTCAATGAAGAGGAAGAGATGATCAGTAGCAGCGACAACGTCAAGATGACAAGGTCAGGGAGTCTCTCTGCTGTCTCTAATGCCAGGTCTCAATTCTGGGTTAGTTCTCGTCTTAACCTTCCTAAATTTCCTATCATTCTTGCTTATGTGCGATTCTTGAGTGAATTACTAGGAATTACCTTTCCTCAAGTAAAGAATAGAATTTCCGTACTCTTTGAGCAAAAAATAATCCATTCTGATTCTTATCAGGAACTAGCGATTTTCCTCTTGTAATCTCTTCATTAGTCACAAAAGATTTTTTTTTTCGCATTCTAAAAATAGCTTTTCACTTCTTCAAAGTTTAACAAATGAGTTTGTGACATAACAAAACAACAAAATTATACAGTCATAAAAGGCCATGAGTGAACAGCCTCAATTCTGCTGGTAATTTGAACAAATAATTCAGGATAGGTCCCATTTCACCAGCCGAAGCAGCTTGCTAAGTGCAATAATGTTAGCCTTTTGCTTGGAGTAGGTTGTTAGAGTGGGCTCCAAGAGCGTGGTCAGTAGAAATTTCAGTGTGCACAGTAGCCATTCGAGCTTCGATTACTATAAAGAAACCACTGTGTTGACATTTTGCAGGCGAATGTTTACGAGGGCTTGAAGCAGGTGGTGCCTTGGAGGAGCAAGGAGCTGAAGAAAGACCACGGGCTTCTGATTTGACATATCTTGGGGTCACAACAGGATAGAAAAAGTCCAATTAATTATCTGTACACCGCTAGGGATGGTCCTATATTCTATCGACCTTCGATATTTCTCTTTCAACGAAAATGACGTTTTTATTGTGGCATTTCCCACCGCCCCGTGCTTGTTCTCCTACTATGCTGTCATCTGCACCGGTTTTGCAAGGGCCTTCACCTGCAACCTTCATCTGATCAGTCAAAAGAATTACAGGACCCTTTTGTGACGTGGTCGGAGATGGCAGCAATTTGATGGTATTGTCAAATGCATTAGGAGTGCAAGCTTTTCTTTTCTTTTTTGATGAATAGCAGTAAAAGCTTTTTGCAAAGACTGAAATGTACTTTTGATGGTTCGCTTAGAGTGAGCAACAGTCCTACAGGCAAGAAGTGTTCAAAGAAAAAATGAAATTACCGCTGCCATTTATATTCTGCATGCACTGCCTAAAACCGCAAGCCCCTGCCCATTATCGATCTCTTAATCATCAGATGTTTACAAACCAAACTTCTATTGAATTGAAGTCAGTACATGACCAACAATTAGAATCTTCTTTCGGTGAGCCGCGTTAAACATTTTAGAGCATTACCCTTAAAATCCTGCTGGTACACGCACCCTCCACCATCAACATTTTGCATATGAAAATAGAAGAGATTACCAGTCGATCAGGTTGCCTCAACTGGGCTTGCCAGCTCCAACCTGTATAGCTGGAAACATTTTGATTGTCTCTCCTTGGTAATTTGACCAGTTGAATCACAGAAACAATTTAAAATTTAGTTATTCATCATTACCATAAGCTACGGTGGCTAGCAGCCCATAATAATATGATATCGATATGATTAATGTTAATATAGATATTAAGGAATCCACTCCTGCGGCCTCTGTAATGAAGAGATTCAAATTCAGCTGATAAAAATACAAATGAGTTTTGGAGGAAAATGAAGCTAGCTTTGCTTAAAGTGCAATCAACTTGACAAGAAAACATTCATGTGCTTACACAAAACAGCTTGATGCCCAACATTCTATATTTATGAGGGTTCCATCATGTAAAAAGGTAAGACTTATTTCACGCTGTTAGGATCCGGAAAAAAGAGTAACAATACAATAGGGCTGGGGGAACGTTTGAAACTCTGCCACTTGCTTCAACAAATGATTCATCCCTGCCTTTTGCCTGTCATACCTGCAAGCACCTGCAAAAATGCGAGACATCAATACTCAAAAACATATAAAGGAACGATAGCATAGTTGGAAATTCTCATGATGATGGTTCAAGGATGTTAAATGCCCTTTCACTATCACAAACTTGGCTTAGCCCTTTGATGCCCAATTAAGTACAGCACCTAAAACAACAAAATCAAGCATGCAACACGTCCCTGCAAGGTACTAACAAACCTCCAAGGCTTTGATAATTTAGACATGTGGTTTCAGCAGGTTTATGCATTCTTCATCTAAATATAATCATATACTTACAAAAACAGAACAAATGACGGGAAATTGAAAATGCATAACCATGCAAACTTTTGTTAAAATATGCAAACAACCAATTAGCTGTAACCTGATACAAACCAAGTTAGGTCTGAATTTTACCTTAAAATGACTACTGACCAGTTTTGCAAGATCGAGCATATCTCTCAAACTATATATTGGGTCGAGCTGAAATTTTACAAGGAGATACTAGACATATGGAGCTATATTGTGGTAAGATTTCAAGTCAATCAGAGTTTGGGAACATATTTTTTAAATTGATTGAAGTTGTTACTGTTTTGATATATTCGTCGCGAAAGTATTCTTTCTTGGCTTTTTTCAGCCCAATCAATCCAGATCTGAAATGAGTTAATTTTGGACAGAAAAGGGAATTAAATGAGGCTTATTTAGGCTCTAAGCTTATGCACAGACTTGGGCTAAGAGGGTTCCTAATGCTTGGATTCATTGAAGAATAGAAATCCATACTTTGCAAGGATTCCATGTCCCACATAGACTTGATGTGGCGGCATCTAAGAGGATCTTTCTCTTAAGTTTCTTTTCCTTATTTTGCAGGTATTCCTAGCCTATCAAGGAGACTAAGAAGATACAATATAAGAAAAGAAATTCTAGCAATCAAAACAAAGTTTCCTAGTTGAATTCCCACGCTAAAAATTTCAGTCAAAACACAACTCAGAAAAGCTTGGAGATTTCGGCTACATGGAGAGATTCTAGCGTGAAAACTTTGTTTTTATTATCCTATTTTATTTATTTGATATTAAACAATTAGTTTTAATTTGGGTTTGTTCTATCCCATTAGACATTGTTTAGGGATTTATTTCATTATTGGACTTATGTTAGTTGATTCCTAGTTTAGCTTTATTAGCTTGCAATCCAAAAAGGGTCCATTAGAGTTATTAGCTTGCAATCCAAAAAGGGTCTCTTAGAGTTAATAAATGAGAGTTTCTTTCTTTTGATTGTTTGCAGTAAAACATCATTTCTTTGCAGGGATAAGGATCGTACATCTGACTCATCGAAGATTACTGGCTTCGTGGCGTCATTCCTATACTTCGGGTTCTTAGTTACATGGTTATCTTTGGGTTCAAGTTTATTCTAATAATACATTTGGTTCTTAGATATATGGTTACCTCTAGGTCAGAGTTCTATCAAATCTGGTTTTCAGCTTTCCGGGATGTATTTCAACGTCACTGGGGGTTGCTTGACCACGTGATCAAGAGATCCACATCATAACCCAATCAGACCCAGCAAGAATTGTTTCCTTTCATATAATTAATCAAAATGCCATGTCTGGACAGAATATTCCAATTTATATCAATGTGGGCGAACAAGTTGAGACACCACGGAGTATCAACAAAACAATACTATAGCAAGGCTCATCTATTCAGAACAAGGATCATTACTGGATGAGTAATATGCCATGATCAAGAAAAATATGACCGTGCAGTGATAATTGCTAAAACTATCCACAGGTCCTAGGGCAGTGCTAATTGCTAAAATTATCCACAGGTCTTGAGGGGTTATCCACAGGTCTTAAGGGGTTAACACCTAAAATAGGAGCTCAGCTATGCATATTAGTACAAAACACAATCCACCCAAAAGTAGCACAGAGACTAAACATTTGTTCCAATGTTTTGGATTGGAACAGTTATACCGAGCTATAAAACTAAATACTCACATCACTAATGGAAGGCTGCTTTTCAGGGACGTGCTTGCTTCCTTCTAAGGAATCCAGAATGGGCCTCACCACAGCTGGAAGGAAGAGACCTGAAATTTTGATAAAGTTTAAAGAAAGCACTAGGGATTTTTTCCATTTTCCAAAAATATTAAGCCTCCATCGAGTACAATAAAGTAGGATGTTGTCGTTGCATAAGGTCTCTCCAGTTTATAAGCAAGAACACCACATGGATCGGTAGAATATTTACAGTTACTGCAAATTTAGAATTTGGCAACTCAAGGAATATTCAGTCAGAACGTGATCATCTGCTACGCGAAAGCTTTATCGGGTACAATTCTACTGTGAATTTCAATCAAACCGTAAACATCATTTACCAATTCAATTAAAGTAAATTTTAGAAAAAAAGAATTGAAAATTGAAATGAGAAACCCGAAGTCCCTAATACTGTTTTGGTACAGTTCACATGGAAATCCCACCAACATGAAATTGATTGTTAAGCATTTTAATCACTAATTAATCTTATCTAATCTTAACGAACCATAGTCTCATTAATTAAAAATTAATTGAAGGACGGAATTGAAAAACAAATTGACGAAGAAAACTTACCGATACCAGCAATAAGGCAAGAAGCAGCCACCACTGGCTCTTGCGCTACGAACATCCTCAACTTTTCCATCACCGGCATTTTTGTTTCTCTCTCTCTCCAAAATTCTGATGTAGTTGGGAGGATCTTTGAACTTTGAAGACGATGGGTACTCGCACGGATCCAGGTCCTCTCTTTAAAGCCAGATGGAGCCTCGAGTGTTCAGGCCGGGCCACTGTGGGTCGGATAATTGAGTTGGTTGGACTTTTATATAAGGGCCATTGTCCTCTAAGCCTAGATCGTTTAAAAACGATATAAAAAAATTATTTTTAAACAAAAAAATTCTCAAATTTTTAAGAAACATTATGCCAAACAGCTACAGGAAAAGGATTGTAGATATACATGTCAAGCAGCTTAATTAAATTGCATTTGCAGAAGTTCTTAGCTGAGGGGTCAGGTACCCATGAAAAAAACATTTGAAGCTCAGGTGATAACTCAACAATCCAACCACAATATTCTTCGGGCATTGTCCATTATCATGTTTTATAATCTTTTATTTGAATTTGGTAGGTCCAAATTGAATTGATTTCTAACTAACCTAGGATTGAAGTTTAGCATGCACCCGAAATGACGTAAATTAAGAAAGGGCTATTATCGGAAGATTACGACTACTGCATAAAAAGATAGTATTCATGCAGCCATTTATGCAATTATTAATTTTATTTTATGCTTCACCTTAAAACTACCCTAAAACAAATTGACGGGTACAGAAGAAGAAGAAGAAGAAGAAAGAGGCAATTTTTAGCCCTAAACTTTCTAGTTTCTACACCCATAACCACACGTGACAGGCACCAAAATCAGAATTTTCAGTTTTCTCAAGCTGAGAAAAATTAAAGCACACAACCACCAACTCATGAATCCATAAACAGGGTGGATTCCAGAGAAGAGTCGGGACATGAATCCTGGCTGTTGTACAAGAGGCTTCCTGCTCTAGTTTTTAAGTTCCACACCAAACCACCGCCTCACTTTTTAATCCACAATGCCACCGCCTCACTCAATTATACCACCTCTCTATAATAAAGCGTATTTTTAAAAAATATTTTTTATTTTAAAATATATTAAAATATTTTTTTAAATTTGTTTTTTTTTTATTTTTAACATTTATGCGTCAAATCTTTTATAAAATATTAAAAAAACTATTAATTTGATATTTTTTTCAAGCCGCAAACACTTTCCAAACGCAACCAAAAAGGCTCCCAAGCACAATTTCTGAGCACCACAACATTGGATGGGGAGAGAGAGAGAGATAGCAATCAAATATACAGATGATCACCAAAAGATATGATTGATGAGATCTTCTGGAGCCAGAACACAATCAACTCAAAATATACACACGAACAGCTCCACACATCAGGACATCGGGCAAAGAACAAATAAAAAAAAAATACATACATGGAAACAAATGTTTCCTTGTAAATCAATTTTCACAAGGGGGGAATTTGGCTGATACTCTAGAAAGGCAGAACCCAACCCACTGTCCATCCCAGAAGCAACCCAGCACCAACAAGACTCAACCCTAATGCCAAAGCAACAGCATACTTGCCAACATCATGCTTTGGATGACTTTCCTTGCCTCGTTTACCCTTTGATGACTTTTGCCAGCTCTTGCACAGTTTCCTACCTTTTTGAGGAATCCATGGAAGAACTACAGGGAAGAGATTAGATATTGGCTGGTCGCTGTTTTTCATCTGGTAGTAAAGGGTTTCGAGCTGCAGCAGTTGGAACCACTGCTTATAGGCAAAGAGTTGAGAGGCTTGTTTGAAGAAGAGTTTGACAATATGCTCCTTCTCAGCACATGCTTGCTTTGCTACCTGCTCAGCTTCCCTTGCACGTGTCTGAGAATGACGGAGTGCTTCCAGTAGTTGAGCCTTGCAAGGATCACTCTCAGAAATTTGTCCAATTTCTGCAGCTTCCTTAATAGTTGCTGCATAACTTCATTTCAGGTTGCAGGTAAGAAATTTGACCATCATGGATGAGTAGCATACATGCACATAGAAGTATTGTATGTTAGTAAACTGCTACAATAGCCTTTTTTTACAACATAATAGCAGAGAAGTAGTGCAGCGAAATAATAGGACAAGTGTCGAGATATTTGGCCAATAAATTGATGCATTTACATATCAGGCAAACTTATTCAAGAACAAATATAAGAAATTTGAACACCATGGATGAGTAGCATGACTTTGACTTCTTTTTTTTTTAAATCCAGATCCACATAATGTGAAGCAATGAGTTCATTGTAAGAATTCATTAGTTCATAGTATGCATTGGTCTTTATTTTATTTTTATCTTGACCTTTGAAAAACCAACGAATCACACACTGAGCACGGCATATTAAATAATCAATCGGATTTTTTATTTACTCAACCTTTTAGAATTAGAATTCTTTCATTTTTTTTGGAGGTAAGAAATTTGAACACCATGGATGAGTAGCAAACACGCAAATAGAAGTATTTACATGTTAATAAACAGCTATATTAGGCTATTAGCTTCTTCTTTTTTTTACAAAATAATAGCAGAGGTAGTGCAGCAAAATAATAGGAGAAGTGTTGCAATATTCATCCAATAAATATCACCAGAAGATATAAGCTCAGAGAAAACCTGGATGACTGGTCAAAACCATGTTGTGTTTGAACAATAGATTGACGCATTTATATATTGTACAGAACTAATGGAGAACAAATACCACCAGAAGACATGATCTAAGAAATACCTGCATGCCTTGTCAGAACCACTTAGTGATTGCCCTTCAGTTGAACCTCTTTGTTTTCCAGGCATGCCTTCAGATTTGGGACAGCCCTGCACATGACCAGTTGCTGAGGGGATACAGCCAATTTGTGCCTTCCAATCCAAAGATGATGCCAGTGTATTATCATGCTGAAAAGATCCAGAATGAGCACATGGGTATTTCCTGATGTGAACCTTTTGAGGTGGGGGAAGGTCACAATTCCCAATATAATCAAGTGACTTCTGTGCAACCAGGGAGGCCAAATCATCTTTATCTGTTTTGCGCCACCATGGCATATTCTTTTCACTCCCAATCCAAGATGATTCTGGATCAAAGCCATGCTCATTGTCCTTTTGTGATTCGGGCCATCCAGTAAGATCCATCTCCATCAACTTGGAGTTCTTCCTTGCATCCTTAAGCTCATTAAATTCTTGAAAATCCTTGTCATATAAAGCCTTTAGCTCTTGTTTCTTAACATCACAATCTTTCTTCATATAATCAGCAGAGATCCTACAATATGAATCAAGAGATGACTCGCTATTCTTGCTGCCATCCAGAAACATGTTGTCTTCGTCATCTTGTTTACAAATCTCATTTTTAGAGGGTGAGTCTACAATGTTAGTTCTCAAGCTTTCCAACTCAGTTTCCAAAGCATTCAACTGCTCACGTGTTAAACATTTTTGGTACCCATAGCTAGGTTGCAGTTGAAGCCACCAACTTGTATCAGGGGGTAGACTGTAATATGAGGGATTCGTTTTGGGGGGCATAAAACCTACAGAAGATTGATCTGGCATATCTGCTGCACTTGTTGGTTATCCATCCAATTACTTAGATGATGAGGATGATGATTGGCAACAAGCTAGCTTGGGAGCTCTTTTGGCATCTTCTTGAACAAAACAGCGATTAGCTGTTCTTTGCCATACAGCCCCGGCTTCTGCTGCTGCCATCACTCTCTTTTATTTCACACATCAGCAACGCGTAAGAAACTTTGATTACAATTCACCTACATCAGAGTTCAAATTTTGTATGACCTCTACAGCCAGTGAGGCTCCAAAGTGGAGGGGAAGTAACAGTTAAAACACAAAAGAGAGTATATATAGAGTACCCTGGAACTAGATAACTTCAATAAAAAATTAAAGCAAGTTATGCTCAGGTATACCGCAACCAGGATTTTGGTACATGTAACCAATGCTTATCCAATGAAAACATTGAGCTTGAAAACCTCCACACTTATCCCTTGACAATGTAAGTGAGTAGAAGAAGCTTGTAGAGGATTCCAAAGTAGTCGAGGAAGTTTTCATCCTATAAAATAGCAGCAGAACTTGAGAAATACCAGATACGGTAACTAGAATCAAAGATTATACAAGAGCTTTTGCACTAAAACCAGAGCATAGAGCTAAAACAACAATGAAGACGGTAGTGGATCATGGAGAGCAAATGAGAGCAACAAATAGAGCCGAAAGAGTTCCAAGCATTAAGCTAGGTAGGTGCTAACAGACTTGCAAAAAGCATGTCTGGATGCAAGCAAATTCCATAAATGCCAATAAAATGACATCTCTCTCTCACACACATAATCACCAAAGCCAAACAGCACGCACGCACGCAAGCACGCTCAGCGTCTCTTTTGCAAAATCCTACACTGCCAACACACACAACGCGGCGTAGATTTAAACGAGATTTATCGTGTATGTAGAAATAGCAAAAGCACAATCCATAAAATTGAAGCATAAACACAAAACTCTTGTCAGTAAAACAGAAACTAATAAATCTGCCTTCGCTTTAGCATCCAAGAAGCAATAAACATATCCGATTAAAGCAAACAAATTAATAAAGAGGGAGAACGAGAAGATTACAAACCAGAGCAAAGCAGAGAGAGAGAGAGAGAGGGAGAGAGAGAGCAAGCGGAGGTTGAATCAGTCAGAAAAATTGGATATGAGCAAGCGGAGGATGACTCTAGTGGGAGGTATATAATATTATTCCTAATTCGCAGAATTGCAGATATGATAGAGTTTAATTCAATCCATTGTGAGATAGTATTATCAGCAGTAGTCGTTTTATAGCTCCGGGTGAAATCAATTTTTTTAACATAAAAAAACGTTTAAGCATTGCTAATAGTTTTTTAATAAAAAAATAATTATAATATTAAATTATATATTTTTTAAAATATTAATACAACAATTGAATGATATTTTTTTAATATTAAGATAATAATATATTATTTTAACTTGGATCACGAGACTCTAATAACTTTATAAAAAACATACAGAAATAAATTATAAAAACTAGTTTCTAATACTGAAGAATAAAATAAAATAAAAAAAATTAAAAAAAAAAAGACTATCAAAGTTAATCTGTCAAACCCTTAATTTGGATGATGAGATCGAGATAAACTCATAGAAAACAAATAAAAAAATTATAAAACTCAATTTCCAACTAACTTAATATTGATGGATGAAGTAAAAAACAAATCAATTAAAAAAAAACCCAAGTCAACCCGACCTAGCTTAGTCAACCCAACTTAACTTTTTAAACCCTCAACTTGAATCATGAGACAATTATAACTCTATAAAAAAGTAAATAAAAAAAATTACAAAGCTTCACTTCCAACATATCTAATGTTAAATGTTGAAATTAAGAAAAAAAACTAAATTCATGAAACTGAGATAACTCCACAAAAAGTAAATTGAAAACAATTATGAAATTTTATTACCAAACCTAATATTGAAGGATGAATTGAAAAAAAATAAAAAAAGATTGAGTTGTTCAAGGGTGAAATTGAAAAAAATTCAATTAAAAAAAGACCCAAAAAAATAAACCGAGTCAACTCGATTCAACTTGCTAACCACTAACTCGGGTCATGAGATCGGGATAACCCCATAAAAAATAAATAAAAAAATTATGAAATTCAATTAAAAAAACAAAAAAATAAACAAAATCAATTCGAGCCATCATAATATGATTATTAATAATAACTAAAATCTTTACACTTTTGATTCAATGATATGATTAGATTCTACTAACCAAGCAAATATATTAAGAATTTGATCATGAGACTTTAGTCAAGCTTTCTTCTTATTACCATTCTCTACATGCATTTTTCTCTCTACTAAGTATAGTTATTAAACTTGGCTCGGAGGTTGACTCGGCCAAGAGGTTGGGTCTCGAGTGACATAGGTTAACCCGGGTCAACCCGGAAAAATTAAAAAAATATATTTGAAATTTTAATATCTCACATGAAAAAAGATTTGAAACAATGCATATAAATGTAAGTTGTAAAAAAAATATAAGGGATAAAATGTAGTATAGTTATCTCACATTGAAAAGTAAAGAAATAATTCATGTGGATGTAAATTATATAAAAAAAATGTGAGGTGCAATACAATTATCTCACATTGAAAAGTTAAGAAGCAATCTATGTGGATATATACTATATATAGCTATCCCACACCAAAAATTTATAAAAATCTAAGAAACAGTCCATGTGAATGTAAACTATAAAAAAAGATATGTGAGGTGTAATATACTAATCGCATATAAAAAATTTAAGAAATAATTTATGTAGATGTAGCCATATATAGTTATCTCACATCAAAAAAATACGAAACAATGTATGTGGATGTAGGTTATAAAAAGAAAAGGAAATGCAAGGAATGAAATGTAGTATAGTTATCCCACATTAAAAAGTTAAAAAACAAGTCACGTGAATATAGGTTGTAAAAAAGAAATATAAAGTGTAGTATAGTTACCCCACATCGAAAAGTTAAAAAACAATCCATGTGGATGTAGGCTATAAAAAAATTGTGAGGCTAAGTATTCATAAATTAAGTAATGTTTTTTGGGTTTATTAAGAAAATGTTTTTAAAAAAACTTGGGTCTCACCCGGATTATGTTGGGTCACCCGACGTTTCGAGTTGAACTAGTGGGTTGCTAGGTTTGATCAAGCTAATTGCAAGCCCAAATTTTGCCTATTTGAAACCCGACCAAGAACCCAGGTCACCCAGGTTCCAGGTTAACTTGTTAGGTATGGCCGAGTCAGGTTTCATAACTATGCTGTTAAGGACCAACCAACCAGCTATATGTTTATTGAAGTTATTTAACACGACATCGTCTCTATGCGTCCCTTTACACCTAGCATGGCCTTGCCAATAATTTTTGCCTATGAGACACTTGTTAGCTACTTGTAAGGATGTAAATGAATATCCCCGAGATATTATACATATATATATATATATATATATATATATATATATATATATATATATATATATCTTTTCATTATTATTTACTTGTAAAAATAATAATTAGATATTCATATTTTATCCATCGTGTTTTGGGTATTCATGTGGATATCTATTATTCCACCATTATTTAATATTAAAAAAATAGTAATATATATAGGGTTAGGTTTGAGTCGGGTTTAATAATATTCATATTATCTATTACCCATCAAATAAGGTAATTATCCACAAATTCAGGTCAGGTTCAGATTAAATTATCATCCTTGACTACTTAAATACAAGGTTGTCAATTTTGTTTTGTTTCGCTCGGAATGACCAATATATCTTGTATCATTTCAAAAAATGGAACAACCTGAGAAAAATTTCATCTCGCTCAGAATCTTGATCCATTCTAGATTTTTCATTCAAATTCTAGATGTTTCAGTTCCATTCCATCCGTTTTTATTTAATGAATAATGTTTTTTTTTCTTTTTGTTGTTTCTTTTTTAAAAAAAAAACAATGTTTTTATTTTTGTTTTTAATTTCGTCCTTCAACACTTGGTTTATTGGAGATTGAACTTCATAATTTTTGTGGTTTGCTTTCTTTATGGTTATTTTAGTCTTATGGCTCATATCACAGGTTTGGCGAGTTAACTTGATTGATTAAAAAAAAAAATTTCTATTTTTTAATTGATATTTTTTTTTTCAGTTTCATCATTCAACACTTCAACATTTAATTGATTATGAATTATGCTTTGTCATTTGTTTCAGTTTGTTTTCTATGAAGTTATCATAGTTTTATGACTTGGGTTACGAGTTTACGAGTCAACCCATATAGACCTAGGTTGTTTTATTGTGCCATTTTTTTAGATTAATTTTTTTCTCGATTCCATCATTCAAAAATGAGTTTATTAGGAATTGAGTTTTATAATTTATTTCAATTTCTCTTTATAGGATTATCATGGTCTTATTGTTGACCTTTAGAGTCACACATTCATATTTTTATATATTTTGACGATAACAATAAAATAAAAAATAAACTAATAATATGTCTGATTGAGAATAAGCTTTAAACATATTTTATACAAAGAACATATCAACAAACATGATGGATTACGTAAAGAACTCAATCTCGAAATCTAAGAAGAGAGCAAAGTGAAGACTTATAATAAATGTTCATTTTAGTGATTAAATATTAATCTTTATATTTTACTTGATGACATAATTAAAATGAATTTACACATTTTCACTTTGCATGCATTAAAAGATTGATAATAATCATATAAAATATAAGTTTGACGGTTCTAAAAATTCATCTAGATTAAATTGTTAAATCTAAAATTCTGCATGAACCTGTCGATTGTTTGAGATTATCAAATGAACCGGTCAATCGTTTATTCATTAGTGATGAACACCTATGAATTTTTGAGGAACTGGTCGACCAATTGGCTTGACTAATCTAAACTGGTAGACCATTTTAGCTGCTAGTGGGACTGTAACGACTATAAATGACTAATTTTTCTTAGAAATATATATATAGCTTGTCTAATTACAAAATCAGAAAGAGAATCCGAACATATATGATATACAAGCTATTATAAGAGTAAAACAACATCAAAATCATCAATCCTTGATCATACTCTAGTTTATGCTATTAAAGCTTTATATTCTAGCATAAATAGTACTCAATCTCATTATCACTATACTTAAACACCTTTATATCTTATAAGTGCTATTTAGTGAGGTATAGAAATATTAGAACTTTAAACTGTAATACCCAAGTATAGTTTGGTATTCAAGGTGTACATGTAGGTTTGTCGAACCACGTTAAATTGAGTTTGCAAATTCTCTTTCGTAACTCTTTTCTTTAATTTCTTTAATTATATTATTGGTTATTGTATTTACTTGAAGTAATTTGTTATAATTGTAAAATTAATGATACACATAATTCATCCCCCTTCCTAGATGTTAAGTTGCCTTAATTCTTAAACAACACTTATGATCTAGGTTGCAGATTTGGAAAGTTTACTCGGGTTGACCCGATTCAATTCAATATATTGTCGTCTTATTATTTTTTCTAAAAAAAACCGTCTTGAATTGTTTTTAGTTAAATTATATTTTTATCAGCCACCCAAGTTTTTTGAGACTCGTTTGGTTGATTAGATTATATCAAGTTAACTCCTACATAATTAAAAAAAAATTCTACTAGAAAAATATTAATTACGTTTAGATATTTATTTTATGTTAAAAAAATTAATCTGAAAAATTTAATACATAAAAGTTACGCTTGAATGTTTTAATTTTAAAATTATATTTTCATGCGGTTTAAAATTTGGATGGCATAACTTAAAATTAATTTATCTTTAAATTTAAATTATACATATTAAATTGGAATTATATATTACACGTGTCAGTCGATTAAGATGGCAATAGCATAGACGAGGGTTCTGGGTCCACCCCTTATTTTCAAGATAGGACCTCCCTCCTTTCTTTTAGCTGGGGGACCATCAAATGATAGTGCCACGCAAATCCCAGGTCCCCATCTACCCTTTCGGCTTCTCCTAGGCCAAATGTCGTCTAGTTATTTTTTAGTCTGCGGTGGTGAATGGAAGCCCACCCTGTCAAGCAAGAAAGAAGCGGCTCTTTCCACGGCGGAGTCGCCATTGACTCTATTTATTATTATGGTAAATCGGTGTATTAAAATGTCAATCTGAGATCTTATTTCGGTTAAATCAGTGTATTTAGCCTTCAATTTACTATTATATCAACTACAAAATAATGTTGCATTTTTATTATACAGCACAGAGAGTTTTGAATTTCAAAAAAACAATAGAGTTTTTTTCAGATTAATTTTTTATTTTACTTTTATACTTAAATATTCCAATTAACCACAGTTTCAAAACAACTTTTTTAACAGTAGCCACTAGGCAGTCCGTGGGTTTCTCGGATGCTTGACAAGGAAGATCTATGGTAGCCAGCCAGTGCACATTGTTTTCGTGCTTGGTTCAAGGTTTCTTTGATTGACAATGGCGTCAGAGGGCAGATTTTCAACTAGAAATTTATGTGTCAGTTTGTGATTGATAGAAAGGAGAGAAATTCAAGATTCAAGGTAGGCAAAGAATCTACGAAAACGCAACAAAAAGCATACTGGAGACGGAGCTCCAAAGATTTGGAGCAGTTATGATGATTCGAGAGAAATCCACCAGCATTATTTACAATATCCTTTGTGCTCTCATGGTTGTTTGTTTGTTGGTTGGATACTTGGCAATCGTCATGCGTGCAGTACAAAGATGATGCTGCCGAGGCGAGAGATGCCATGAATCACATTCTTCCACTCGTGCAATCCCCACAGCAAGCTCCCTACTCTCCCCTTCTAGTATTATTTTATTTTTTTTCTTTATTTATTTGACTTCAAGAAGCTAGCAAGCAACAAAGAGCAATCTTAAAATAAGTTTTTCTTTTTTTGTCAAAAAAACTCGAGTCATACCAGTTTAATCTACTAACCCTATAATCATGAGTATAAAGTTGGGAAAACTTTATAGAAAAAAAACTGAAAAATAAAAAACACGAAAACTAATTCTCAATCAAATGATGATAGATGAAATTAAAATAAAAAATCATTTAAAAAAATAAATGGTTGAAAGATTTTATCTGATAAGAAAAAAAAAATTAAATGAGAACGTGATAATCTCATAAAAGTAAAATGAAAAAAATTTGAAGTTCAATATCTAGCAAGTAAAATATTGAAGGATGAAATTAAAAAAAAATATATAATCAAAAAAAGCTAAAACAAAACATGACCTGAGTCCACCTGGGTTAGCATGCAAAACTTGCAACCTTGTTGTGATATTGGGTCAATCCCATTAAAAACAAATTGAATAAAACTATGAAGCTTGATTACTAAACAACCTAATGTTAAAAGGCATGATAACCTATGTCATTTTCAAAATTAATGAAAAATAATTCAATAGAAAGAAATAAAAAAAAAAGTCTAATATCTAATTAAATAAATGTTGAAAGATGAAACTGAAAAATTATAAGTTTTTTTTAAAAAAAATAAACAATTAAACCCATATGAAAATCTTAAACCCGAGCTAATTTCTCAAATTCATAACCTATAAAATACTAGATTTGGGCTTAACCAATAAGCTCAATTCTTTACTAATTTAATGTTGAACGATGAACATGAAGAAAAATATCCATTTAAAAAATCTACCAAAAAAAAAAATAACAATCAAAATAATGAAGATCAAATCTGATAGGAAAAAAATTGAAGGAGGATGAAAACGCAAAAAACAATTCAATTTTAAAAATTATCTTAAATAAAACAAATAACAATAAAAAGAATTAAGACCAAATTTGACATATGAAAAAAAAAATTAAAGGAGGATGAGATTGAAAAAAAATTCAATTTGATAAATTATTACATATAAAATAAATAGTAATCAAAAGAACATGAATTAAATTTGAAAGAGAAAACAATTGTAGGGATGCCTTGAAATTTTGAAGGGTCATGTGCGAAAATCAAAGAGACGAGAAAAGAAAAAAAGAAAAAAGTCATATACGTTAAACCGAAGGGTTGTTGGTCACGCAAACCATCTAATAATGAAGGGGCCACCGTGACTATTCCAACGTCACCTTGGAAGGTTGTGTTTGATTACCAGATGACCTTGTGAATGCTTACATGTACAACAAAAATGTCTTCAACTTCTTTTTTTTTTTAATTATATTTATATTTATTAATTACCAAACAATGAAAATGCCCTTGAACAGTAGCATTAGATATTTTTTTATTTTAAAGGTAATTATGTTATTTCACCATGTCAAAAAAAATAAAAAGATGAAAAAGCTTCTTTTTAAAAAGCTAATTTTTTTCTAAAGGGTATTTACACCATTTAATGTGCCAAAAAAAAATAAAAATAATTGAAAGGACAAAAAAAGGTCCTTGTACAAAAGCAGGTCCAAGTGTTAGGCTTGAAGTTCATTTAGGTTGTCTATGACGCCTTGGCGAGAACGAAGAAAGAAATGGCTTCTGTGTCTTTTTTTTTTTAAAAAAATCTAATCTAAAAGGCGATATCAGGAAGGCAACCATTTAAGTGACATTTCTTAGCTGGATTCACTTTTCAAAGGAGCCATGTGAGAAAAGTTCCGACCGTAACAGTGAATACTCAGGAACCGTCCTCATAAAAAAAGTTTATTAACCATCTAGGTGGTGACCCAGTGATAAAAACTTGGGATCAAGAGGTTTGCTCCTTCTGTGGTCTCAGGTTCGAGTCATGTGGTTGCTCATATGATGGCCACTGGAGGCTTACATGATTGTTAACTTCAGGGCCCGTGGGATTAGTCGAGGTACACGCAAGCTGCCCGGATACTCACGTTAAACTAAAAAAAAGAATTTATAGAGGAAAGAGAACCTAAGATAGATATGCCCTTGATCAAATATGAACAAGTACCAAGCTTCACGCATGTGGCTCAAATCCAAGTAATATTTGCACTGTAGTCTTATCCTAAAGTCATTAGTTCATCATTACAACTGCCATGAGCCTTGTGGCTACATAACATGTAATCCAAAACTAATATTAAATATAGTGACTAAAGATTGTTTAGTTTAACAAAATAAAAATCATACTGATTAAATTAGATGCCCAAGATAAAATTAGACAACATTCCAGTTTAGATTATAAATATTATATATCATGAAAAATTTAGTAGAAATCTAGCATGCATCCAAGGTATATATTCAAACTTGCAATTAATTTTAAATAACACTACTTGTTTTAGATGTATTCCTAAACAAGGTCTAGAATTCAAAAAAATTATACTCAATATTTCTTTATAAAAACTGAACCTCCACTCTAAAATATAAGGAAAAAAAAACAAAGAACAAGTATTTATAAACACCAATAATAAAGAGAGAATAACTCAAGAAAAATATTAGATTCTATTTCACTTATCCAAAACACCTGTTTATAAGACTTGAAAATCAAAATATTAATACTCCTAATTCATGAATGTTTTATTAATTATAATGAATGTTCATCTTTCATGAATATTTATAGTTCATGAATTATGCATATACATACTTCATGAAAAAATTAATGAATATTCATGGTTAATGAATTATTCATAATAATATTTATTCTCATTATATAATATATTTTAGAAACTAAAATAAAAGAAACTATTGTTCAATAACAAATAACAAATATATTTTTTATTATTTAAACTTAAACCAAGACTCATGAGTCCACATACTATTGTTAAATCATAAAGCAATTTTGAATTTAAAACTTTTGTTATTCTTAGAATAATTTTTCATTCACTTTTTAAAGCACGCTAATATCTCATCGTTAAAATACACATGTTAAATTACAAAAAACACCAAATATAAATAGACCTCACATATGTTTTATAAATCAATTCCAACATAACATCCATGTCTCCCTCTTTCCGATAATTGGAGCCTGTCCTTACAACCTTAAAAAAAATTGCATGCATATTTTGGACCAGAAAACACATGAAAATGAAATCCTGAGATGACTGAAAATGTCGGTTGACTAATTGTCAGGAAGGGCTTTCATTACTTGCAATGTCAAGTATACATTGTATTTGTATCAGAAACAAAAAAAGAAAAAAAAAGAAGAAGAAGAAACTACGAAGCAACTATGCTTCCACAAATTCAACAGGAAGCTCTGAATGTACAAATTTGTTCCCTTCTCATACATAGACACATTTACACATGTATAAAGTTGAAATCAAAATGTCAGACCACGATACCCCAAACACACTATAATTTGGATATTTCGGAAACGTCGTCCCAGCAGGGTTCAGAAAAAAACTTACAAGAGCATTGGTCAACGCCAGTGAAAATCGATTGACACCAATCCAAACATCAATACCAGTGGCCAATCTGATTGGTTTAATTGATCCCTTTCTGACTTTCTGGACTTTGTAATGAGTTGAGTAGCTTCAAGTTAGCTTTCTGGGTTTCATTTCTATTCTGTTAGTCCAGACTGACTTTAATGAGGCCGACGAAAATTGTTCATCAAGGATCAATTGACAAGAACGTTGTTCTCCAATGCAAATTAACTTGTGTGTGTTTACGTTGGATGAACATATAGCAGTCTGGTGGGAAACAACACCAAACTTCCACCAAGAATCAGTTCCAGGAATTTCAAAGTTCTCTGGATTTCTTATCTTGCCAAGAACAGCTCCTAATCAGTAACTCATCCTGTCCTACATTGCTTATCTTTGAGCTGAACAAACTTTACAATGCCATCTCCACCACAGGAAAGAAACCCATGAGAAACAACTTGTATATCTGTCACTGCAGCCTGCAAAATCCAGATATGGATCTATTTAGCAGAAGCACAATGACAAAGTAAATTCTACTTTTAAACAAAACCAAATCCTCTGATACAAAGGTCAATCGCAGCTAGTTACCCTCACAACTCCACCAAAACCCCGCGAGCTTGGTTGCAAAAAGGTGCGTCTTTCATGCAATTTTGGCCAATGGCAAACCAACTTGGCTGCTTTGGCATCCCAAAGTTTAATGTCTCCATCCTTGCTTCCAGTCAAGAACAAACTGGTATGAGGGATTGTGGATATTTTGGTGACACTTCCTTCACTCAGATTATACACTTAAAGTTAGATTCAAAAACCAAAAGTCCATATGTAAGCTTATTTTTCATTAAAAAGAAGCTTCCATACCTAAATGAGCCTTTGGCATGTACCACAGCATCCCGTTTGGATTCTGCCCTCCCAATTGGCGACCGACTCCTGTCTGCATGTCAATATTAGAAGGGAGATTGCTGTTCATGTTGTGCCGTTTAGTCCTTCCAGTTGCTATGTACCGGAAGTCATGAAGTCCAACATCACCATTTTTACCACCAGTTACGATAAGAGGAGAAATAGAACCACTTCCAATGTCATTATCAAAAACAGAAATGGAGCGGGCACCACCTTCACAAAGTCATGCACACACAGGGTTGGTACCGGTGTAGATGAAAGAATATCTGGTAACTAAATGCACAGTGCATGAGATGATAAAATGAGTATGTTCTGTGTTTCATCAGTTATATTTCTTTTGGGAACCAGAAAACTAAATTTCAACTTGGATTCTTTGGTCATTGTAAACCATGCATTCCTTGTCAATCTTACCAATTGGTTATGTCAGCACCGGCAAAGTATCTTAAGTGTGAGGATAAGTAATTGGCCAGCCACCTTAGCTTACAGTGGTCTGCTGCTTATTTTGTCTATGATCATGCAATGGAATGTAGAAGACATGGTAAAATCATGCATACAATCAACATTAAGCAGTTACAAAATTAGAATGAGAAAACCTTCATGACAAACAATGGAAGCTCGTGAGGTTGTGGGTGGAGCCAATGTATCCCAGATAACCACATTAGCACCGTTAGAGCTATATCCAGTTGCAGCAATAACTGATCCACTGGAAGTAATGTATGTGACATCCCTGCAAAGGTAATATTATATTAATAACCATGTTGAAACATGGGTAGAACTTCTTTAGCATCAAAGAAGATTCATCATGTAAATTGGTCGAGTATCTTAACCAACCACAGATGCACTGGAAACAAACACTGGTTAAAAGGTTAACACTTAGTGGGCATTCTTCAGTCTTCCTATACTGCTACAGAAGAAATAAAAAAAAAGGACATTCCCATAAGAGGAAACTTCCTGCAAGAGTTTGAGGAAGTTTCGTTCATTGTTTTGGAGAATTAAGGGATCTTTTTGACCAAGTACATTTGGAATCTGTTCCTTGGACTCCTTCAACAGTTCCCAGAAACCCAGTATGGGATCAGTGTAGCCTTGCAAAGTAGAAAGAACGGTATACATACGATGCATGGCCGTTCAAGCAGAGACACGATTCTGTCGGATGGATGTTGCTCCTTCCTCCAACCTCCAGCTGCCATGTGCAGACAGTTCCATCTAATGCAGCAGTAGCAAATCTATGTCCGTAGTGATCAAACTGCACAGCTGATATTGATGCAAGAGCATATGGTGGGGGAACATTTGCAGCAGGGAGCACCCCATATGTCGCAGTAGCTTTTTCCTTACCGAACTGCAAAGTATTGTGTTGCACATTATCAATGTGTACCATACAGTGACAGCATGTAAGACAAAAAAAATTCACCAACAGCTTCTCTGAGTGGGAAAAAACATCAAATCTTCAATGACTCTCCATCTGAAGAGCCTTTTGTGACTTTCTCCTCAGCACTGATTCGGTGCTTTAAGTAGTGCATGATGTATAACTAAGTGATCATTTAAAAACAACAGTGGCAGTTGGGGAAAATATGAGACAACAGCTCCGCCATATGATTTTTATTTCAATTGTATCATCACAGTCCCTTTTTTTTTAAAAAAAAAAAGACTTGTCCATAATTTGCGAGAAACTTAACGAAATAAGCAAGAAGATCAGAAATGCCTCACAAGACAATAGCAAGTCTTATCCCCTTTCATTTTCTTTCCTAGTCTTTGATTTATTTGATGCATAGCTGATATCAACAATACCATTTATCAGTGCAAGCCAAGAAAAAACACAAAAATCCCTGTAATAATACTATGTGGTGGAAACAAATGCTGACCTGCATAATTTACATAAGACAGACATTCGAAGAAAGTAGAAACAAAAAGAGGAAAAAGCTTTACATGAAAATAAATTGTGTAGAAAAATCTTATAAAATGAAGCGGGATGTGATTTATGGTGCTATTATTAGCCATAAGTGGTATGATTTCATATAATGACATCATTGCATTAAATGCTATCTCTATTTGTAAGATTTTTCCATATGGTTTTTTTGTTTGCAAGATTTATTCAAAAGGAAAATTCCTGAAATGGAAAGAACAGTGCAACAGATGCAATTGTCATTAGAAGTGTTACACGCATGGATAACATAGGATTTATCAACAATTGATTATTAAAGATATCCTGCAGTTTGTAGGAATTCTATTATTCAGTATTCAGCAGCTTATTAGAAATCTTGTTCCATACTTCTATTTCCGATCATGGTTGGTTCACCCATTTAATGACTAGCCCTAGTTGTTCAAGGTCTTCAACTGTTAATTAGCACTTCGTGTTCCTGTTTTCTATTTGGTTTTGTGCCTTTTAGCACCATCATTAGCCATGCCAGACAGGCTATTAATATTATAATTAATTAATTAAAAAAAATTGTTTCACAAAGAATCTACTTGTGTTCTTTTCTTCATAACTTGGGTTTTGTCAGGGGGGCATGATAGAAGTAACATCCATATTTCTTGATCATATTTCCATACCTCCCATAGGTAAATATGTGTATTGCTGGAACCAGCCAAAAAGAAAGGCCTTGAGGGGTGACTGGAGAAAGCTCTTGTACTTGTATTTTCCACAGTAGCTAGTGGATCAACAAACTCCTCAAAATCCTCTTGAACCTCCCAACCCAAGCCTGAGGCACCAATACCAGCATAACCTGGAATGCCAAATGCTCCATTGCCTGTTAAATTTCTCCTTCGTCTTGCTAAAGCACCCACACCAATAGTTGCCCCACCCAACCCAAGGTGTGCCCCTTTCGTGCTCCCAAGACCAACACCAGGAGAGACGCATGTAGGAATTGGGGTTGATTCAGCACCCGCCCAGCCATTTGGTGGCCAATCAGCATCTGACCATATGTACTCTGATTGATCTCCAAAAGGTATCCCATCTTCCCAAGAAAAAAAAACTATTCCCTGAAATAGGTACAATTCAACATTAGATATTGACTGTATATTGAAGACATAAATATGTAAAAGAATGAAACAAACAGAAAAGGAAAAGGAGAGAAGCAACTTCCAACACGCACTGTGCCAGCGATCCCAATAAAATTTTCTTTTCCACTTTATTGCTGCTTATATCAAGCTCATGGAAAGAACCTACTTGACAATTTTTTTCCCTGGAAGAATTAGTTTTTGTACTTTTTTTTGGAACAAAACAAAATTAGTCACTGTCATACATCTTTTTTAAAGTTCACCTCTGATTCTTTAATATTCCACATGAATCTTCAACACTGTCATGAGAATTTCAGCAATAGACACTTATATTCTGTATCAGATGATTATTTCAGTAAGTATTTACTAACTAAATAAAGACTAAAAAATGAGGAAGTCGGTTGGGTGAAAAAAGGAAGATAAAAAACCTAAAGAGAGGCATCTGTATCATGAGAGGTTAAGATAACACATATCATGTTCATACAATTTTGGTCTTACTTAGACATCACAGCGACATATAAACATACACATCCTTCAATAGTCAAACTAAATTATCAAATCTTGTAATCACAATGTCATCCAATGCAAAATTAATGCAACCATTTGACAGTGTATATCCAAGGCAAATATATCATTTGCATACTTGCAATGTCCTTGATGGCCAAAACTAGAGGATGTAAACTGATCTCGAAGTCCTAGTTGCTATTCTAAGAACCTTCAGGCACAGAAGATGACAGATGTTAGAGACCACCCATTGTGATTCCCCTTGACAATAGCTTGGCATGTGGATAGGATGGGACTAAACGTGACCATGCATCAGTAGTGTGGTCAAACAACCTCAAATACTTCTTAGATATTAAAACTCTCTCTTCCAGGGGGTGGGGACACCCATAAAATTTAATCCTTCAGAACAAAAGAAGTAATATGTGTGCAAAAACTAACCTTACGGTTGCTGGCCAGAGCAGCTTGCCTTTCATCAACAGAGTTGATACACAGTGCCTGTGCAGAATTGAATAGATAACCATCAAACATAATGGAAACTCAAGAGATATTATTCACTTTTCAAACTAACTGACTAATGGCACCGATTTAATGCCAGAGCCTTGGATTATGGTTAGGATAAAAGATGTAATAAAAATTACCTCCACAAGCTCTCCATCTCTCTTATGTACTACTTTAGCATTTTGAAAATGAGACACCTCCTTCGTCATAACTGCATCCTTCTGCCAGGAACTTAAAAAAGCACGGCCATTCCTGAACAGACCAATAGAAGGCGATCCAATTTCATCGCCAGAAGGGTGATTGCCAAGTTTTAATTCATGTTCACAAGTATCCTCAGTTTCAAGCTCTCCAGTGATGCTCATGTATTCATCACTCCATCCTTCATATGATTTATGATTGAAAAACAGCGATAAATTTATTTCTTCTTGCACAAAACCTTCAGATACCATGCGAGGGTCAGCACAGGCATCCCACAATACATCAAAAGATGATAATTCATCTTTGCTATTCATCATGTCTGCACTGACATCCTGATAGAGAGCTTTGGCTTGAGAAAGACTGGATTCTTTCATCCATACTAGAGTTGGTATTTGTAATCTATTCTCTACTTCCTGCTGCAGGAATAACCCAAGTAGTTTTACATGATAAGATGAAACATGTACAAGCATGGTCCTTAGTAACTTAGCCAATATCAATGAGCAAAACCCAATTTCTTCCTTTCTGCTGATGCTATCAGATCCAAAAATTGTCAAACTAGATGCCAAGGAAGAAACATTGCCATGTGAAACCCCAGAAAAGCAACCATCTTCAAGCTTAATGGACAGCAAATGCAATTGGTGTTTCATGAATCTAGACATGTGCATCCACAAACAAGCCCCTACGACGTGCCATTTTTCATCTTTTGAAAATGAGAGCATTGTTTGTCCATCTTGTTCATGTGATGAACATTTAACAACCTCATGTCCTGATCCTGCATCATCAATTGACAAACTGAACGGCAACTCTGCAATGTGGTGGAGAATGCTCTTGAGATTCCCAATATCAACTTCATAAGGAGTGTGCCCACTAGTCAAAGTTATCAAGAGGGGTTGTACCATCAACAATAGACCTTTTGATTTTCGCTGAAGCCATGCAGATGCAAAATATATATAATACTCAAATAAATCAAGAATAACAAGGGATCTTGAGACATCTTCTGAGCTGGAAAAAATCCTCATAGCAGCTCTTAAACTCCTCAATGTCTGCATGATACCCTGAAAATAAAACCCATGCATGTCTGACCAGATGGATTTAACTTCGACAGACATAGTTCCTTCAATATAAAACGGTTTAGGTTGAAAGCATGTTACGCTGCACGAAGTAATAAATCTTGAAAGTAACAGGGAAGCATCTTCCATAAATTTCAAACAAGGCTTATGCAGAAGTGGATATAAGATGAAACTTTCAACACCATCGCTCTTATCTTGTGTATGGTTTCGAGAAGCGTAGTTAACTATGAGATCATGCCCAATAAATGGTAATCCATTACTGCATGACCAAACTAAAATCTGTAAAGCAGGGTTAAAACAAAATTAATCACCACGGGACAGAAAAGGCAAGGGGAGAACAAGTCAAATGACTTGATGATAAGGTACAAGTATTAGAACTGCAAACTACATACCATTTTGATCACGCAGGAAGGAACCACCAAAAACTTCTGCTCAAACATTAAAAGTCCTGTATATAATTTTTCTCGAAATTCTTCTAATAATTTCTCATGTTGGTGAATTTCACAATCCTTGGAGGATGTACCAGGTTGAATGGATCCTACTATAGTGTTAAGCCAACTAGGATGCTCACTCATCAATTTTGAAAAATACTGAAGAGCCAAATCTAATTTACCATGGGACTGCAGACATAAAGCCACATCACCTGACAGCCAGTTACAGGATTCACTAGCAAATGGATTCAAAATGCCATGTAAAATTTGAGATTGATCAACATCTGATACGCTTCCTGGATCAATACCCCCAAGAATGTTCAAAGAAGATTGAAGGCACTCCAAAGCTTCAAGCTGATATTAAATGATATTCGTCAAATTACCATTAGAAATACAAGAAAATAAATTCACAAGTGCACACACACAAATAATAACAATCATGACAAACAAAAGAATATTCAAGTACATGCAAAAACATCATGGAACAGGCAAAAGGCTCTCCAAAGCTTCAATCTTACAATCAGGAATAAAAATTGTAAAATCAATCAAACACATCACTACACGGATGCATGCAACAAGCTACAACAAAGTACTGAATTGTTCAGACTGTAGTTTGATGTTGTTAAACTTGAACCAACTTCAAATAATGTAGAGTGGCTTAGGACAGTCTAAATGGACTTCCTAGTTCTAAATTCCCTTGCAAAAAGCTAAGGATTGTCTGGTGCATCTACTACACTATGTTTTGAAGGAATGAAAAGGTGGGGTTAAAACTCCCAACCCTTGTTTGGCTCTCACTTCTAATAGAGGGAAGGGTAGAGTTTTGGAGGGTTTCACACCCTTTAGATCATAAAAACTCTTAACCTTCAATGTCTAAGGTTTAGAGGGGTTAAAATTATTGAATGACAAAAGCATCCTTAATTTAAAATTAAAAAGTTGCTTCTACCATCAAGCTTTTATTGTGACTCCACCTTTAACAACCTTCTGTTTTCCTTTAGCTGGGATTTGCAAAGTTGATGACTTAAAGGTTTAGAGTTTAAGAAGAAAGGCTCTAGCATTTGTATATTCAATGGACACTTGAATAAGTGAGGATAAAGGGTAAAAACATATTATAGCTGGAAATATGAGAATACAGCAGGGTTGCTAAAATTTCCTGGCAGCAACAAATTATCAATGGTTGGATTTGATTGGAATAATCAACAGGTAGGCCTGAGAAAATAATTTGGTGGGTTTTGCAGCAGTTAGGTAATGGGGTAAGAATTCAAGTTGAATAACAAGAAAAGACTGGAACTAGCATGCTTGCATGGGCTCTATGAACAGAAACAGCAGTTCTTGCAAAATGGGAGAGAATAAAAAAGTAGAAAGAATTTTGTGAGCAAGAATCTGTGGAGAGATGAAAAGATAAATAGAAGAGAATGACACCTGCCTTCAGATACAGAGCCAAGATCAAATAGGCATTAGTAGCGACTACAGACTTTTTGTCCTACTAGAATTTGATATCCTAATACAACGAACCAAATGAGAACACTCTTAAGACTATGAAATTCACATAGGACCTCAAACATAATTAAATTATTATCAACTATAAAAAATAAGAATTGCGAAAAATATGATTCTAAGCCCCAGCATCCCAAAGACTCGCACAACTGGTAAAATAGAAACCATGAATTCATCAAGTAAAATACTTTTTCATGCCTGCATGGGAAGCATGGGAATTGATAGGAGGGGCCCTACATTGAAAGTAAAATGGCAAAACACACTAGCAGTTATAGAAAAATCAAATATTTATACATGAAAGACTCGGCGGTCTTTAAAATATGGCATAAAAGTGAACTTACAGGAAGTCCACATCTGTTGAAGGCAGTAGCTGCCATAATCGTAGCCCACCTACGGAGAATTGCAGCATTTTGCTCCCCAACAGCATTCCTCATGCTATTTTTGGATGCTAGTGAAAGACAATGTAGACCAATATGGGGATCCATGAAAGCAGCATTATTTGACGAAAGAGCAGACTTGTCAGTCAAGGAACTTGCTTGGAGACCAAGCATGCTCAGAAAAGACTGAGAATAATTGCCCAATTCCCACTGCAAACAAATTACAAAATCAAAAAACTGGGGACATGCCATGCTTGCAGCTGTATAGAAGTCTCTAAAGTCTAAAGAGGCCAACAAAAAAAAGGAAAAGACAAGGATGGTATTCACAATCCAGAGACCTCTAGCAGGCTTGTAAGCCAGTAGTCGCCTCTCTCACTTGCAGATGGAAGTATAAACTTTGTAATTAAATGATGTTCCAATGGTCCACCACGACCCTCAATAAGCCGACAAATTACCAAGGCAAGCTGTTCATCTCCAAAATTCTTTGCGCATATGGTGATAGCGGAATAAGTGTCACCTCCTAGCAGAAAGAAAGCAATGGCCAACTCCAGCTGATGTCTTCCCATTAAGACATACGCATTTTTCAAAGCGGCTGCTTTATTTTTTTCCTCCTGTAACAATGATAAAAGGGCATAAAAAGACAGCTGATATTATTTCCCCTCTTTTCATGTAGGCATGTTGCATTCCAATAATACAAGTTTATGGCAACTAAAAAAAAAGAGAGTAAAAACATGAAACTTCCTAAACAAAAAGAATAAAAGTTTAGCTGACAGAATATATATGAGCATTTATGTGGAGTAATTATGCATCTATACAACATGTTTATTGGGGAAATGTAACTGAATGTCCATCTAAATGGTCGAGCAATGGCAAGAAAGAAGATATTGCATGCTAGTGGCATAAATGAGAGCCTCTTTGAGATATTTTCTCTGGCTTTTCACAATCTTTTTTTTTTCTTTTTGTTGAACTGGAGAGAACCTCTGGCCTCACAATCTCTTCTGAACTATCTCAGCAACTAAGTCACAAATTGAGGAATTCATGACTTGGCACATACCTGAAAATTGCGAGAGAGAAATGCAACCAAGGGTTTATCCTTTTCATCTTTGCTGATTTTAAAAAGACCAGACAATACTGGAAGTCTATTCAACACAATGTACAAAAGGGCAGAATCTTTGGGATCTTTCTTTCTCAGATATTGTGATCTTGCTAATTTCTCCATCTGCAGTAAAATAACCAGAATCAGTAACAAGAAACGTGTACAAAAAGAGGTGCGCAGACATAGACACGAGCACATAGCCAGAGATGAGGTTGGAAAAACTAATTTAATAATGTAATTATTAGAAAACCACATAACAGAGCTGGAAAAAATTCAGTTTGAATACAATGATCAAAATGTATTAGGAGTTGTTGATTATTCGCTATCAATACAATCATCAATTGCAACAAAATCTGTTCATCAGCATAGTCCTCAAATGTACTTTTGAAGAATATGTGGCTCATCAACACATGAAATCCCTGACACAACAGCAGTTGCTACACAGATTGACAAATTGCATGAAAGAAAAAACATCAACCACAGTGAATTAATCATCAACAGTGCAAATAGATCTACTGCAAATGCTTTCTGAATTAGAAATCCTATTGCAAGCAGACTGATTTCAAATTTGCATCAAAGTCAATCGTACACCTTGCAAATCTTGGTCTGGACAGCCTTCATAGGAACTACCATTCCTCATGTCAGGAAGCTGGTCCATCCCTTGGTAAAAAGTCAGCATTTCTGGTGTTTCAGCTACTTGTTACTCAACTGCTAACAGTTTCGCTAATTGACATGAAATTTCAATGGCACACATGCTCAAGTACAACTAATGCCAATTGGTATAACCAATACTATGGCCCAAATTATGTTGCCTAAAAATATGGGGCGGAACTTTCTCTTACAGAGTTACAGTTGAAAGGCAAGAGAAGCTTCTTTCATAATATAGAGAATAAAGAAACAATATCCAAAAGCATTACCCTTGCACGCAGTTGTGCAACATTGGTGAACCAGAATCCAACCCCAAGAGTTTGCATTTCTTTCCATGAAGGTTCATTAGGAAGAAAAGAACTCAATAAATTTTCTTGACAGTCAGAATGGAAGGCCCAGCTCATCAGCCTAGAGTCACCAACCAACTCTTCCACGGAAGGAGATCTACCAAAGCTTCGAAAAAAATGTAACTGCTGAAACTTTAACGAGACCCAGAACCTAGAAAGCAACAAGAGAATAAAATCAGTACTTACAGGCACTCAGGAGAGAATCGGATGATTCAGTATTGCACTAATAAAAACAAACATGGAACAGGCACCATAAGTGAAAGATCAATCTCAGAAATTTTATTCTGTCATAAACATACCATCTTCATCTATTTTTTGCTGATCAGGTTCCATATGTTATTTCAAGTAATTTCAATTGTACAGTAAACAGTACGCTATCAGTAGTATTTCACACCAACCATGTATCTTGATCTGGCCAGATATATAAAATTTCTGACCAAAATTTTTATTCTCTTACATTCCAAGCATTGCTATCTTACTGTTCATACAAAAGTTCAAATGCATTATTACAAAGCATTTCCTTCCCTAATGGATCAACCACCATTATGCTATATCCCTTCATAATATTCAAACATTAATACAAATCTTGCTAGACAAGATTCAAACCAAGATGTGGAGCAACCATACCTTTACTAAAATGGGCATGATAAACAATCATTAGATACATATATCTCAGAGGAAATATTGTATAAACTAGACAATCAACAAAACTCAGAAATACCTTTGCCCAGGTTCATCAAGATTTGCATAGGCACAAGCAGAGTGCTGAACATCGCTGAGAAGATCTATAATTGCAAGCATTTCTGACTTCTCTAAATTGGTTAGAGACTCAAAATCATACTTCTCTAGAGTTTCAGCAAAAGCACTAAGTTCAGATTTCGTTGAAGATGCAGCAAACATATTATTAGAAGCATCAGAGGTGAAATTATAGGCAAAAAACTGTGAGGATGAAGTTGGCAGTCTTGCATCAGCACTCCACTGAAATCCCTTATTAGTTAAACCAGAATCTTTCAGGAGAAATCCCTCAAAATAATTTGACAATAGGATCTGTGGAACAATTTTGCTATGATCTGCAGAGTTGTATATCTTCTCAGCAGCACAACCAGAAGAAAGATATTCAACAAGATGCCTCACAGATACATATGCACGTTTCCAGTTTCCTAAACACATCAGAGATTACTTGTATTAAGTGGCAGGTCATCAGCCTAAATGAAGTAAAAGAAGCCAGCTTAGAGTCTCGCACAGCTTTCCAAAAACAATTTAATTAAAAAGGTGATCATCACTGCAATTTGAATAATTCATGCAATACCTCAGTGGCTCATTCAAATTTCTGAATTATAAGAATTCAAAATGGATTGTGATGATTTAAATCACTATCCTTAAGTACCTGAATATATGTTCATAATAAGTGCCTCAGGGTGATAAACAGCTAAAGTTCCCGTTAACTTCTCTGCTAGATCTACCAGACTCCAAAACCCTCGCACAGCATTTGAATGATGTTTGAGTTGAGCCATGGCTACAAACAAACTGCTTGAAGAGCAATCATTTTTTGCATCAAGTTTGTCATGAATTGGGGATTTGAATCCTCCACTAATACCTTCAATTAATGTTTCTTTGAGATCAATTTCACCATCTGTGAATATGCAAGAAAGGATTTCCTTGTCTTTTCCACCTTTATAACCTTCCCTTATAAGGATTTCCTTGTCTTTTCCACCTTTATAACCTTCCCTTATAACATTTGGAGGATATTTGCCCCATTGCTTATCACCTTCAAGAAATAACCATTGACTTAGTAGACTAATGTAGCTATCATGGACAATAATAGCTGTCGCATTGGGCCCCCAAAGGAAGTCACGGATAGCAGGGAAAGTATGAGAAACTGCAATGCAAGACCAGCTGTTGACATTCAAAGATTGAGGGCTCAACAAAGTCTGTCCACCATGATGCTTTTGTGCATATACCTGCAACTCATTATGCATGCAAATCCCAAGAAATAACTGACCATTGCCTAATGTTAACCAATTTAAAGAAATGACATCTCTTCCAACAGCTATCCTATCTTCTAATATAAAACTCCCAGCCCCTATAACGTGTACAGCTTCCCATACATGAAGAATGCTGGTATCATCTAAATGACTACCTGCAGAAATGGTTGCAATCTTCCGACCACAAGCAGTCAAACATATAGCACTAACCAGGCCTTGATGTGCAACAAACTTACCCACAAGCTCCCACGGTATTTGAGGAGTTGACTGTTTAGAAGAGTTACTTCTCCACAGTTTCAAACTACCATCAGAGCAGCCTGTTGCCATGACATATGCAGGAACACCAGAGCATAGATCTTTATTGGAACCTAAGCTTTCTGGCATGGAAATGAAATCTCCTGGGCACACAACAGAAAAACTTGTAATCTGGTCGTGACAGTATGGCTCTGGTAAATGTGATGAGCATGGATCGACACCAACACAATATCTTCTATCAGCAAAAGTATTTTCAAAATTCAGTACAGGAGTATTTTTATCATCAAACTTACAGTCACAACATCTTCCTGATAAGTCAAAAGAATGTAAAGTAACTTCCCATGAAATTGGTTGAAAACCCTTCAACCATATCGCCAAGAGCAAAAATCTATTGTATCTGAATGTCTTGTTGCAAGAAGAGGGTAGGGGAACTGCAAAGATATTAGTGGGACCATCCTCAAATGGACCATGACCAGTTAGAGGTATAGTGCCTATGTAGTGGCATATTATGCCTTCTTTGCAAATTTGAGAAATCTTAACTATAAAGCAATCGATTCCACCAGCATGTCCCACTAGAAGAACATGGTCTTCGCCCAATGTTGAAGGTGCCCACCTCAAGCTTGTATATTTAGAACAAGAGTCGTAAGTTGCAAGTTTTCCAGAAAGTTTCCATCCAGGTATCAGTTTTGCGGGACCCAAACTGCAGTTTGAAATGGTAGAAACTATCCAAAATAGAAGCAGTCCATCAGAATCCAAAGAAACAGCCAGTTCCACTTCATAAATATGAGGGTGCATTGCAACCTGTAGTATTTTTCCTGTATGACCTCCATTTAGAACACCACCAGATGAACATGATGAGTATTTATCTATCTTGGATTTATTAAAAGATGCATCTTCTATATCACTAGGTATTTGGGAATACAACAAAGACCTGACCAAGAAATTACAAGGTGAAAGATGCATCAAACTGCATATATTTGGCGGGCCAGACAAGCAGTTCCTCAAGACAACAACCTTATCCAGAAGTAACCAGGCATTGAAATTTGCAAAACCAGCACCATGAAGATGTCCTGCTTCAAGGTCCTCTAGTTCCTGTGTCTTCCATAGTGTAACACGAGGAAACCTTATGGGTGAGATGTCATCAAGACAGTGGATGGCCCAAAAAGTAATTCCTCTGCCTGGACCAAACCCAATTAACCACTCACATCTGCCAACTCTGTCATGCCCATTGCCTTCTACTGAAAATGTCTGGCTAATACCTTCTCCAATTCTATATATACCCCCAATTTCTGCTGCCCAACTAAAAAATACATCCATACCCAGAGTTCCCTTCAAGACCTGGTTTATCTCAATTACAGCAGCAATGCAAAAAGACTTTCTCACTGTTTTGTGATCATGATTGTCCTTGCCTAACTTTCTTACCTTTCCACTGTCTACCTCAGTCCATAGCCTAAGTGTTCCATCTAAGCAGCATGTTAGTAGCACATGTCTACGCAAATGTTTCTTATCTCGCTGTGCTTGTTGTCCTGTTGATGGTCTCCACTGAATCTTTGAGACAGGCTGAGGGTGATGCAACTCAGTTTTCACATACTCAGATGTTCCATTACCATAACATACTAGCACACAATTGCTAGTCTGGTCAGATCCTTTAACATCTACTTTACTCAGATAAGCTGCAGTAGCTGAAGGTCCCTCAATTGACCAAGTGGCGGAAACCAGATTTTGAGGCTGGTCTCTTTTAAACTTCCAAGCTATTTCCCAAGACATGTTCCTCCTCCTCCACAAAACCACATCAATTCCACCGGAAACTATCCCATCCCCCGAACCTGTCCATGTGATTGCTCCCACCTTTGTAGATTGTACAAGCATTGCATTCTGACTCCAACAAAAAGAACCTGAATATGAGTAAGAGATTTTAATTCATATTTACAACATCGGTATGGGCAAAAGATTTTAATTCATATTTACCACATCAAGTAATTAAAAGTTGCAGACACAATCCATTCTCTGAAAGCAATGACAGAGTTCAATGATATTAGTAAAATTAAAAACCATATTGATTACGCAATCAAATCATTTTTCCCATCTTTCTCTCAGAAAAGACAACAAATCAGTTTAATTAAACCTCCAAAATTCATCTGCCAGCATTTATCTCAAGTTCTCCAATAATATCGATCGGAAGTATAGTCTAATCAAATTATAATCGAAACTTTTCTGTCTACATTGCGCAAAATGCTTCAAACTTCCGATTACAGTTCATTTCATTCCTTTTGCTCCATTTTCTCAGCAACCACACGGAAATCAAATTTCAACTTCGCAACTTACCTTTGGAGCTCGCTGAATCATGCGAGAACACGGAGATACAGTTATCTGACGCGGCCGCAAGCTCACCAATAGACGGGGTCACCGGAGACCAGGAAACGGATTTGACAGGGGAAGAATCGTCGCTGGAGAGCTCGAAGACTTGCTGAAGAATGGGACCGATAGCGGCTTCTTCGGGAGAGAGTGGAGAGGGTAAGTGAGAGATCACTAATAGAGATGAGGCTCCATATGCAACCCATGAGTAACCGGAAAAGTCAGGTAACCAGTCGATGGTGGAAGCAGAGCGGGTCGGGGCGGGTGGAATGATGTCGGATCTGAAGAGAGAGAGAGGGAGGTGGTCGGTGGGGTTAATTGAGGCTCGAGTAGGAGAGGCAGTGCTTGTTTCGGGCATTTTGGTTTCGCCTGTGATGCGAGGAGAGAGTTAGTGAGAGACAGACTTGACGGATCTGTGTATATAATCGCGGGTTCGATGGTAACCGTTTGTCTTCGAGAAGGAAGAATTATAAACTATAAAGTATAAACGAGTCCTTGTACTGTATTAGTTAGTATTTTTAATAATTTATTTTTCAAAGTATAAATTTAAAACGATGTTACCCTTAAAAAAATGTATTAGGTCAATCAAATATCGTGCATATTTTAATTTTAATTTAGTGATTTTTTTAATGGTGGCAGTATTATATTTTAAATATATCATTTTAAATTAATATTTTTACATTATTTTAATATATTAATGTTAAAAATAATTTTTAAATATATATAATTTTTAAATAAAAAATACTTTAAAAATAACCGTTCATATAAAATCAATTAATAATATTTAAATAAGATGATAAGAGCTTGTTAACTCGGAAATGTATCAAAATAATATTTTTTTATTTTTTAAAAATTATTTTTGATATCAACGCATCAAAATGATCTAAAAACACTAAAAAATATTAATTTAAAACAAAGAAAAAAATATAAAAAATTAATTTTTTTAAAAATACTTTTAAAATATAAAAACAAACAAGATTTTGAGTCATCAACAAGTTGGTTAGCTTTATTTATTAAGAATAATGAGTAAAACTTTAGCTTATTCTTACAATAATACAATTCATTCTATAAAATCAAGCTTAAATTGTGAATTTGTTCGAATTTATGTACAATTATTATACTTATAAATCAACTAAAATTTTGCAACAAATTCAATCATAAATCTAGATAGTTTCTCTCTTTTCCTTCACTTTTTTTTTTTGTAAAAGAAATAGATATAATCTCTCTCTGTCTCTCTCTCTCATCTTTCCTTCTTTTTTTTTTTTTGAAAAACGAAGATATAGTTTCTATTAACTTCGTGACGGAAAACATCAAGGGATAACATTAATCAATGTGGGATATTTATAAAAAAAACAAATAAAAAAAACCCTTAATTGTGTACTTCAGGACTCAATTGAAACGGTAAAATAGTTTGAAGACTGATTGTAATAGATAGAATTTAAAAGAAAATTGCACTCGAGTTTTGGCCTCGTGAAACTCAGTTGCTCATGAATTTCTTTCTTTATTTTTATTTTCGACAAACGCCCACGAATAGAAAACATAGAATTCTCCCACCCGAAATTTGAACAAAATTATATTAGAAGTGTCTGATGATGAGGAACCTCAACGGAGATTGCCATTTGGGCACCGAAAGTGAAAGCAAGAGAAAGGTGGTTGTCGGTCGTTTTGCTGCATGGAAAGACGTAAGGGATGCAAGGAGAGGAAAGAAACGCTCAAGGGGCAAACTAAACTTGTATTTCTACACTACGAATGGAATGGAGAGCACTAGTGCTACCACAGAACAAAAAGAAAAACAAAACCCTCTTGTGCTATGAATTGCAACATCACAGAAAAGGATGATACCAGAGTAGCTTATTGACAATTAACGAGCACCTACAGCATAACAGAGTAAAGATCAATCTAATTTTGAATGACATGCATATCCTGGAATCGACAGAGATCTGTTTCATTTTATAGCTGGCTTTTAAAGAAGGACAAAATATTGGAACAAGTAGGAAAATTACCAAGGAAATGAATTGTTAGAGGAATCCCAAGAAAAACGAAGACTCCTTTAAATATGTACATTCTGTCATGATCTTTCTATATCACAAACAGTCGAGTCTCTTGGAAAAAAGTGTGGGTGAGATTTCAAGTCAAGTTCTAAGACCAAATCCAGACCATCTCTTTGAAGCCTCCTCCTCCATCCTCTAGGAGCTGGAATCCAGGAGATTTACAAGGGAGTTGCCTTTCCTGATCCTAGCCCTCCCTGCTTCCTTCAAGAGCACGGCTAGCCTTTTCTTCTCATCAGCAACTTCTGGATTTGCTGTTCCAAGTTTTTCTTCTCTTAACTTGAGTATGTACTCCAATATCACAGCTGCATCTTCGACCCTGTAAAGTTTACCACAATTGAAGTGAATGCTTAAATGTGACCAACAACAGAGGAACCAAAACGTTTCCTTCGAAAAATAATCACAAGAATGAAATGCTTAAATGTGACCGAAAAGTGCACAAAAGTTTCTCCAATTAGCTAACCCACTGAAACTTGCATCAGGGACTTTCTGGACTTTTTGCAAAGCATTATGCCACATAATATTTGAGTAAATACACTATGGCTTCAAAGATCATCCAGCATGTAAGATGGGGGAATAGATGGTCCAAACCAAAACATGTCATAGCAAAATATCATAATCATAAATAGGTTCCAAATAGGCGGGCTGAAGATTTTTCCAAGCAGAAAACAAGGACTTCATGACAAACCATGAACATCTGGAGCAGATAATGTGAAAAGGGTGATTGTTATTCCTGGTAGACACCTTCTGTGAATCAATATTAAGGGTGAGTGTTATCCCATTTTAGAGAATATACATGTCATTCGTCAAAACCATCATACCCAAAATGATTACCATGGTATGTAGAAAATAAAGAGTTTTGTCTGGTTCTGATAAAATGACATTATGATAAAACCAAACAAGTGACTGCAATACATATCAACAAGAAGCTGCATGTTTATAACAGGTAATGAGGTAAGAAAGATCATGGGGCTGAATACAAAAGAATTCTCACCTTCCCAAAGCATCATAAGTTGCTGCAAGATTGCTATACACTCCAAGGGTATCCGAGTGACATGAGCCACATTCCTGCTCTAAAATCTCTCTTGCTTCTTCGAATAATTCAACTGCCTCATGTATCCTGTACAGTTGCACACTGGCCAGTCCCAGCTGGTTCAACAAAATCCCAAAGAAGACTGATTTAGCATCCCCACTGGCCCGGAGTTTTGCTACAGCATTTTCGAAGGAACTTCGAGCCTCCCCATACTTTCCAACCTTGTAAAACATCAGTCCCATTTGTGCTTCAATTCCTGCAATCATGCAGCGTTGCCCTGGCGTGTCCTTCAGTAACTTCATGGCCATGTACAAGAGCTTCAACGCCTCCCCATGTTCATTTAAAGCTTCATAGATGGCTGAGATTTCAGCCAAACCACTAGCAATCTCCTCGGTTGCAATCCCAGTCACTGGCTTTGAAAATATTCTCAGCGCATTCTCACAGTATGATTTGGACTCTCTTAGCTTGCCTGTTTTATAATACACTTCTGCCAAGCGATTATAAACCGACGCAACAGGAGAGTATTCATCTCCCCTTGTAGATTTAAAGACTGTTAAGGCTTTTTGGTATGAAAAAATGGCTTCATCAAAGCGACAGAGGAACACATAGATATTGCCAATGCTAACATCAATAGCAGCTACTTCATTTTCCTGACCGGCAGCAATCATCACCATACTAGCAAGTACAAGTTCCTCAAGAGCACATTCATACTCCCCCTTCGCTTCATAAATAAGAGCAATAAGCCGGCGATCACCTGCCTCTTCAATTGATGCTGGTGCGTTATGCTCCCTGTGAATTTCAAGGCTCTTTTGGCATAGTTTTTCTGCCTCGTCAAACTGCATTGCTTGAACATAAGCCTCGGCTAAATACCTGCCATTTTCACTATTAAAACAAGTTTAACAGCAAGTATCTTATAATATTATCATTATCATTATAAGAGATATTAAATGAAAATGGTGTTTCACTTTTCCCTAAACTCAGACACCCCGTGGACGTCAGGGGAACAAAGATTTTTAACAACTTTAGTCCGGGAAGACGAAGATCAATTTTTTAAAACAAAAATTACTCGCGCGCCTGGCAGCATACCCCTAACTAGGTGTGAGTAAAAAAATCGAAAAACCGATTAAACCGAGAAAACCAGAAAAAAAAACCGATTAAACCGATTAAAATTTTGAAAAAACTGGCCGGTTCGGTTTCGGTCGAAAAAACCAAACATAACCGAACCGAACCGAAACCGAGCCAAACCGGAAAAAAACCGAGTCAAACCGGAAAAACCAAGTCAAACCGGTTTGAACAGGTTTTTGCCCTAAAAACCGAACCGAACCGAAACCGGTTAGTTTGACCCGGTTTTGGTTAGGTTTCGGTTTTTTTCTAAAAAAACAATTTCAGTTTGGTTATTTTTTTTATAAAAACCGAACCAAACCGAAAATAATCACCCTTACCCCTAACCCCTTAACTTTTTGTTTTTTTAAAAAAACATATTTTAAATAAAATTGCTAAAATGATATTTAATATCCTCATGACATAGATTCAAATAAAATTTTAGAATTTTATAATAATATTAAAACAATTGAGATGTTTTTTTATTTCAAAGTTAAAAATTACTTTTCAAATCATAATAAATTTTTATATGAACAAACAAGCTTATGAAAAAAAAAGCATAAGATTTTCCAATAGAAATAGCTTTTTTCCTCGTAATTTAAATTATTTCAATTCTTGTTTTAAGTTTGAATTGAAAAATCATTGTATTGAAAAGTCATGGTTACGTTAAATAACTAAAAAAAAATGTATAAAAAAAAAGATAAAACTTAAAAAAAAAAGAGAAAGAAAAGTTAGAGTAGGAATAATGATTTGATAAAATTACCCCTGAATCAAAAAAATCTTTATATTAGATATTAGAAATAAGGTAAATTTTCATCATAATATAATTATCTTTAACAATTTATACTGTGTTAAGTTAGTAATTCATTTTTTCATAATAAATTTACCAATTTACCTCTAAAATAAAAAAATAATGCCTTTCAATCAAAGGCTTTATGATCTTGTCATTTTTTTTAAATAATTAAATTACTTCATTATCTTTGAAGAAAAAATCAACATAATTCTTTCACAATAACTTTTTTTTTATTATTTTACATTAATTTTATTGTTAATTTGAAGGATAATCAAGGGTAATATTATAATTGATCATATATTAAATATTAATTAAAAAACATGATGGCACGGGCTCACATTGGTCAGCTAGTGGATGGGCCCTACACTATTTGGACGGTGCGTACGGGTCGTCCGACCACCAAACGCCGCCTTCCGCGATAGCATTTGAAAGGTTTCAATACCCCTTTCATAATGAGGTGGCAAGTGTAACAACGCTACTCTAGTTTAATGTTGACATCCATTTTTTTCTCTCTCTTGTTTAAATTCAGCGTCAACCCCTGCAATTTATTTTTCCTCCACGTTTGGTCATTGTTCTTTTTACTACTATTTTTTTTTTAATTTTGAATAATGTATTGAATTACAAATATTTTTCAATTTCACCTCCTATATTTTTTTAGTCTTTCAAATTTGGTCCATGTTTTTTTTTATTACTATTTGCTTTGTTTTGGATCATTATTTAGATTTGTTTTTTATAATTTCATTATTCTTGGATTTTTTTTATCAAATTTGATCCTCTTTCTTTTTATTACTATCTTTTTAGCATTGACAAATTTTTTAAATTGGTGTTTTTTTATGATTTTTATCCTTGAAAATTAAATTGATTGGGAGTTAAGCTTTTTGATTGATCTTAGGTCTAGGATTTCATGGGTTACAAGTTATAGATATTAGACCGGGTTTAGAAGAATCATCTAGGTTTGCTTTGTTTTATTTTTTTAAGCTTATGTTTTCTTATTTTTTTATTCCTTTTTTTTAGAGTTTTTGCTTTGTTATTTTTCATGATTTGCCTTCTACGAAGTTACAAGTTCATGACCAGAGTCACTGGTTTCAAAACTTAACGAGGATTGACTTTTTTTGTTCTTTTTTTTAAATTGATTTATTTTAATTTCATCATTTAATATTTTATTTATTGAAAATTGATTTTCATATTTTTTTTCTTTTTTTCTATTGAGTTATCTCGATCATGTGCCCATAGTTGCGAGTTTAGCAGATTAACTCAAGTTTACTCATATTTTTTTACATTACTTTTTTTAAAAAAAAATTTATCTTTCAACATTAGGTTGCTCGATAATTGAGTTTTATGATTTTATTCAGTTTGCTTTTAAAAATGATCACCCTGGTATCACAACCGGGTCAAAAATTTTGCATCTTGACCCATGTGGGTTTGAATAGATTTTTTTCAACCTTTTTCTTAATTATATTTTTTTCTTGGTTTTCATCTCACAACATTTTATTTGCTAGAGAATGAGCTTTAGTTTTTTCTTTTCATTTTGTTTTCTATGAAATTATCATATTCTCATTTGATTTATCAAGAATTAGTTTTTGAATTTTCTTTTTATGTTTTTCTTTTTATGAGGTTATCTCAATTTTATATTCATGGTTACAGAGTTTACGAGTTAATCCAGTTTAACTGAGGGTTTTTTGTTGCTCTTTTTATTTTTTCAGTTTCGCCTTTTAACATTGAGTTTTTTTATACTTATGGGTGCAAGTTGAGTTTTTTTTTAAACTTTTTTCGTTGTTATTCTTTTTGTTAATTTATTTATTATTATTATTATTATTTTATTTATATTATTTAAATCATCAATTGAATGTTTGGGTCTCGATTATTTATTTTAGTGTTTTTTTTACATTAAAAAGTTGACCAGGCCTGGGACGATGCACAAACCATAAATCTAGTTTTAACTAAATAAATACACTTTTTATATATAACTTAAATCATTGAAATTCTTTAGAATTTTTATTTAATAATTTTAAAAAGCGGGACAAAAAATAATATTTAATAATTACTACAAGTAACAAATTTATTTTAACTGAGAAGGTAATTGAAATTGCACGGCAGAATTTTAATTGAATTAGTTAGGTACATTTCATAAGTGGATTTGTTTAAAATGGGACCCATTTGGTTAGAGTATTGGCATACCAACGTACACTCATATGAATGGTTAACGCAGGTTAGCAAACCACAAGACAAAAGACTAAAATAAATCAAAAGCTAAAAAAAAATAATAATAATAAGTTCAAAATATTTTTTTTATTTAAAAATATATTAAAATAATATTTTTATATTTTTAAAAAATTATTTTTTACATCACCGTATTAAAATATATAAAAAAATAATTTTTAACAGAAAAAAAATCAAAATTTAAAAAAACATAATTTCCAACTCGTTCCACTCATTCACAAATTACCTGCAAGACTCAGCAACTCTTGGATCCAAATCCCCGAGAGTCTCAATTTGGATCTTTAAACCGGACTCATAAGACGATATGGATCGGTCCACCCGGCCTAGCATAGAATACGTGTCACCGAGCTGCATGAACCCGGAAAACTTCGCCATCGCATGATCCGACCCGCTTTTATGATCCAAAACCTCAAGAGACCGTTCTAAAACCGGAATTGCGTTCTCCAATCGGTTCCTGCTGCAATAGATTGCAGCTTCCACTTGCAAGCTCATAGCCAGGTCCAGACCCGGACCAGAGGATATCTCAAACGATATTGACGCTCGGGTCGCATAATCTAAGGCCTTATTCTGGTTATCACCGGAAGCAATGGTGTCTATGGCAAGCTTTAATAAAAAGGGGCCCAGATCCGGGTTATCAAGAGACGACTCATCGATGCGTAGTTCTTGCAGTGTCTTTTTGGAAGGTTTGATTTTTGGTTTGGAGAAGGAGGGTGATGGGGTTCGCTTTAGAAGCGGAGATGGGGTTTTATTTCCGTTTTTATGGATGTGATTGTCGTTCTGAGGGAAGGAATTGTGCAATGGGGTGGCATTGGGTGTGGTTTTTGCAGAGACTAGGCCCAACATAGTTACAATATAAAGCAATAATCCACAATACAGTTTAGTTTCTACGGTTCAATGGAGAGCTGAAAGTGGCCACGTTTTGATTCACGTTGCATGTTTTTGGATAAATTGAGTAGCAAAATTAATGGGTTTTTCTTTTCTGACACAAAGAGCTTGATTATTAACGGTGGTGGTGGTGGTGGTTGGTGGTGGCTTGGAAGATACTTCTTATGATGAAGCAGTTCAGGTGTTTTCTTTTGACAACAAGCTTTACAACGAAAAAAGGGAGAAACAGAGACCCAAAAACCATCTACACTACCACTGTCAAGTTTTACTGTGCTGTTCGCTTGCTGATTTCCCTTCCTTTCTTTTTACGTTCTACAAGAACAAGATGCTTTGCTTCATTCTTCAGCGATCCCTGCTTCAGGGTAGTACCGTAATCAGAGGCAGTGTCTGCTTGTTAGTAAAAAGTAAAGTAATTTTAATATTAACTTTTTATGGAATAGTAAATACGAGAGAGAGATTTTATTTTTGTTGTACATTTAGAAATTAAATTTTATTTTTAATATTTTAAAAAAATTAAATATAAAATTTCATTAAAATAGTATTTTAAAATATAGTTGCTGTTATTTTTTAAAATATTTTTTTATCTGTAAATATATTAAAATAATATTTTTTATTTTTTAAAATTTATATTTAATATTAGCAAATTAAAATAATTTAAAAACATAAAAAAAATTTAAAAAAACTAAATAAAAATTAAATTTTCACGTATCTTTATTTAAATTGTACTTCCAAACAGGGCTAAATTAAATTCAATTTAAAAGATTTCAAAGTTGCTAAAACTTTTTGTTTGTCCCCCTTGCTTTGTTAAACCGATAAACCCTTCTCCCGTGTTGCGTTTCTTCATTTGATTCTAGCTTGCGTATCTATCCACGGGTGATTTTAGAGGTAATTTTAATTTTAAAAGAAATTATAAGATTACAGGTTCTTACTGTGTAAAACCTTGTTCATTTTCTTATAAAACACTATTTATAGCGTTGTTCATTCTACAAGTCTTCGTCCCCGGTCCATCTATTTTTTTTATTTTGATTTGGTTCAGTTATATAACTTTGATTTCTTTCAATTTGGTCCTCAAAATTTCTTTTATTTTTGTTCTTGATTTTTTCATTCTCTTTGGATAGCCTTTTATCATGTTTTATGGGTGTTTCTTATTGTTTTGTTATTGAATGTTATGTTGATTTTGCATGGGAGAATTTTGAATTATTAAGAAAAACAAGATTAAAAGAACAAGGACCGAGATTGATATTTGACAAAAAAAACCTTTTCCAATGTTTATTGTTACAAGACACGTGAATCTACAGTTTATCCCTTAATTTTAATATTTTTAAGTTCAATCCCTTATGGTTTTGTAATGTTCATTTAGATCACAAAGTTCATTTATTTTACATTTCAATCCCTAAAACTTAAAAGATGATAAAGAAAGCCGTTGAAGTTTTTTAAAAGAGAGAAAGCTTTTGGATGGCAGGATTTTAGCTACTAATAACTTTCATTTTAGCATCTATGGATGCGTCTTCGAGAATATAGCTTAATAAAGGTGGTTTCCATCTTTAGTAATACTGGAAAAGGTATATAAGAGATCAATTTTTTTTTTATTTGATTTGATTTTGTGTTTTTTTGGCCGATTAGAATATATTTTGTTGTTAGAGGCATGGTTATAGCGGTTCATGGGATATTTTTTTTAAAATGTTTTTACATGAAAAATTGGTTGAAATATGGGTTTCGAAACCTCAATTTTTCAGTCGTTACAGCCACCTTTGATGATTTAAAAAAGAAAGATGATGATCGGTGAGTTATTTGTTCAGGCGGTGACATGTCATCCAACAAATTTGAAAAGAAAAAAATCGGGCACATCTGGGTTTTCATGTTGAGCTAGGCAAGCATGTCAAACCCATGCACGCAAACCCTTCAAGTTTTTTTCTCTTTTAGTATTGTTTTATCTAATTATTTAAAACATATTTAAATAATTATCTAATTACACCATTATTTAAAAATAATGTCAGCATCTTCCATAATAATATCAGCAATTGATTTTTGAATATATATATATATATATATGAACATTTTCTAAATGCCTATGAGAATTTTATTTTAAAAGTTTTTATTAAAAATATTTTACATAGTTTTCTCAATATAGTTTTGTTATATTTTTTGTAATACATTCACATTAAAATTATTAATTCGTTATTCATTATTTTATTTTATTAAAACTTGCATTTAAGTTTATGATAAGTTTTTGTTTTAAAAAATAAAAGTTGTAATAAAAAAATGTTTTGTAAAAGAAAAGCATCACTAAAGATACAGGTTTCGATTAAAGGGATATTTCTTTTAGACTTATTTAAAACCATTGAACTTTTTTTTATTAATTTTAATTTCTCGTAGTAGTTATGCAATACACAATATAACATAGCTAAAGAAATATATATATTTTTTTAAAAACACAAACACTAGTTAAAAACAGAAAATTAATACTAACATTTATTTTTTTCTAAAAAAATTAGATTATTACATTTATGATAAAAAAATATATTTTTATTGTTGTATAAATAAATAAAAGAAAAAAAATTGAAGAGCACCCCATATCACAAAATTTAATATCTCATATGCATTTATATTTGAACTTTCTACTTTAGCTTTCAGCTAGCATTAAAAATATTTTTTATGGTTTATTAGTTTATTTAATTTTCATTGTATTATTTTATTAAATGTGATTGTCAACTTTTAAATTTCCAATTAAAATTTTTGTAATACAAGAAAAACAATTCACAATACCAACATGTTTTTCTGTTTCATTAAAAAAAAAATATGAGATACTACCCGTAACATAACACGAGTAATTTACTAGTTACCAAGAAAACTAAAACTCCTCGTGATTTTACTGTTCACCCTTTTTCTATTCACATAGACACAGATCAATGTGAATTGGAGAGGTGTAATGACAGAATTATCTCTACTAAAAAAACTTGTTAAGCATGCAGTTGGGGCTTCTTCGTCTTTTCATTTTCTTTGAAACAGTTCAAATACGTGTTGAAGCAGAGTAATGGCCGAAGCATGTTGGGCACGCGCCATTGGGTGGGGGCTGCATGCGCCATTCGAGTGGGGTGTGCGGCTCCAGAACAGAACCGAGAGCCGCCTTATGGGGCGTCTTTCGATGCGCCTCGCCACCCCAAGGAATAGTGGCAAGGCGCATGTGGTGAGGAGGCCTACGGAGGAGCTTCGAGATGGGGTTTTTCCCTCCCTCCTTCTCTGCCCTCTCTCCTCATAGAAAATCATGCTACCCATTGCAAAAAAACACAGGTCAAACATGATTCCAGCCCAAAAAAAATAGGTCAAGCATTAGGTCTATCATAACTGCCAGATCCAAGGCTCTTGGGTATGGTATGGCTGTCAGACCCAAGTCTCTTGGGTCTTGCTTGGCCATCAAACCTAAGAGCCTATAATAAATAAATAAATTAATTAATATTTCTGTTTAGGATACTTAAAGGATAATTTAAATGTTTTTTAATTAAAAAAAACAATTATAAAAAAATAAATTAGGATTTATGTTTAATATATTTTAAGGATAGTTTAAATTTTTTATATAAAAAATAGAAAAAAAGTATAAAAAAATTATTTAGGATACTTCAAGGCTAGTTTAAATTTTTTTTTTAAACAAAAAACAATTAGAAAACAAATTAATTAGGATTTCTGTTTAGGATACCTCAAGGATAGTTTAAATATTTTTTTTAGAAAAAAACAAAAAAAAATTTGTAAAAAAAATTAATTAGCATTTTTGTTTAGGATACTTCAAGGGTAGTTTAAATGTTTTTTTTTAAATAAAAATTAATTAGGATACTTCAATGATAATTTTAATGTTTTCTTATAGAAACAATTATAAAAACTTAATTAACATTTTTGTTTATGATATTTCAAGGGTAGTTTAAAAGTTTTTTTAATAAAACAATTAAAAATAATAATTAGAATTTCTTTTTAGGATACTTTTAATGTTTTTTATAGAAAAAAATAGAAAAACAATTAATTAACATTCTTATTTATGATACTTTAAGGGTAGTTTAAATATTATTTTAAAAAAAAATTAAAAAAACTTAATTAGGATTTCTGTTTAGGATACCTCAAGAATAATTTAAATATTTTTTTTTTATAAAAAATAAAAAAACATTTATAAAACAAAATTAATTAGCATTTCTGTTTATGATACTTCAAATATAGTTTAAATATTTCTTTATAAAAAATAAAATTTAAAAAATTAATTAACATAGTTTTAATGTTTTTTTATAAAAAAATAAAAGATTAATTAACATTTCATTTATAATACTTTAATGATAGTTTAAATATTTTTTTAATTAAAAATATTTATTAGGATTAATTTTTATATTTCATGGTAAAGGGTATTTTTAAGTAAGCTTCCATGCTAACTTAAATTAAATCTTCTCTCTGAATTATCTTAAAACCAAGCTCTCCACGTTGATTAATGTAAATTTATAAATTCTTCTAATTGAGGGTTATAAGATAAAAATTAAGAAAAAAAAGTTGATGGGCCTAGGGTTTGGAATGTCCTAGTATTTAAAATTAAGTTAGCAAAAGATATGATCACAAAATCATGATGTGACACAAAGTTCGGGTATCCAAGATCTAAATAAAGCTCATATCTATCCTTTTTTATTTATTTGGAAGCTGCCGTATCACTTAGCCTAATGTTCTCCTAGAACATGGGTCATCGATTTAGGCTTATAGGAGCCCCAATGACTAAATAATTCTAAAACACTTACAATCAAATTGGACTCAGGGTGTCCACAGGGTCCAGCATGACAACACTCCTAAATAAAAAGCCTACTCAGATTCTATGGACAGACTGAACCTCAGATGTGACTAATACACTTGAAGTTAGTTGTTACATTTGAATGCATTATCTCCTAGTCAAACATAGTTTACTCGTTAACAACCATGAGAAAAAAATATACAACCATGAGGAAAAAATATACAAGCATTAAATGAGGGCATATATAGTGACCGTGTACCCTTTAAAAGATGATTAGGTTATCATTATAAATTGTATACAACTTACAAAACTCAAAACTCTGATAGTTTTTGTGATGACCTATTATCATTATATGCTTTTATTCTTAAATACTTCAAAACCATATATGGAAAGTATATTGACCATCTCACCCTTACATAGACACACCTACATGAATTCAATGCTATATAAATAATTTTGAACTCCAAGATAAGATATTTTTTTTTTAGATGAAAAGAAACCATTCTTTTCTTCTTACTAAAACATGAATAGTCTCCATAACATAACACAAACATACATAACATCACAAAAGCTCTTATTTCTAACCTTAACTAATTGATATTTCAGAGATCCCCAAACTTCTTAATGGATTTGTTTTGCTGGTATTTCAATTGTTTAAGTTCACCCTATTAGTCCTGTAACCTATAATAACCTTTGAAAAACTATAATTTTCAAGTTTTCAGCAATAATTAGATACATACTTTCCTAAAACAATGATAAGTAATTCTTAGGATTTATGGTTTGCTATTTGTTATTTTACAAAGCAAAAATTAATTTAATTTTTGGACTTTCTTTGATAATTAAGATTTATACTAGTTTCAGTGCTTCTGCTACGCTGCAGGCTATATCAAGTCAACTAAAGCTTTTAAAAAACATGTGGCAGTTGTTTTTCTTGGTGATGGAAAATCACAAATGCATATTCAAATCTTGATTATTGTATTCAATAAAATAAATCAATTATCATATACGTTAATAAATAATAATAAAAGAATCATTAATGATAAAAAAAAGACTAAAAAAAAATCTGGCAACACGTCATGCTATTTAACATATTTGCTTAATATTGTATCAATATTTTTTTAAAAAAAAGAAAAATAAAAACTGAACATAAAAATTAATATGTTAGCACAATTCGTGTGCTTTTTATTTATCTAGCTTTGCACCATGTTGTGGTCCCTTACATGGTTAAGGTTCCAACTTCACCTGTGTTAGAGTTATCTCGGCGTGGCTTGTTTGACAATGATAGACCAAAAACGACTTGGTCGCCCCATTCAAGACCCAGTGTAGGTCTTAAAAAAACTCGTTGTTGTTTTAACAATTGCCAAATCTAACCAGGCTCAACTTTGAAACAATGAAATACCAAATGATAAAATAGAAAAACAAGTTTATAGATTGAAACGAAGAGATGACACCATATTGAATTGACCTTAGTTAACCCAGATTAACCTGCTAGGTTTGAAACCCGAGTGATGACACGACCAAAATGAGCTAACTCGATATGGAAACCCATCACATTCATTTCTTTCTCATTCGTTTTCCTTGATTGGGCCTTTATTAGGTTTGTGTGAGATGAAATTCAGGACTAATTTGAACAGCCATCTAAGAATCAGGAGCTAAAAATCAAATAATAAAATATTTATCAAATAATTAGGGAACAAAATTAAAAAAACAGGCTGAGTAAAAACCAAATTGAAAAAAAGCTTAGCATATGTAAGTAGTCTTGCCGCATTTAAGTAGCGCATGAGGCTTTGTCCGAGCTTTGTTCACGGCTTTCTTGGATAGCGCTAGAATCATTACGGCAAGTTCTCTTTCTCAGGATGGCGCCTGATGTTAGTGAGTTGATGACATGGGTCAGATTGTTCTTTTTTTCTTTTCTTTTTTATTTTCTCTTTCTCCCTTAATTTACACGTGACATTCGAAAAAAAGAACTATTATTCTTGTCCACAGTTGTATGTGAAAGGTATACATTGATTCTTTTATAACAATTAGTAGCCCATAATAGGATGTGAAAGGATGTACAATGATTTTTCAATAGCAACTAGTTTTTTCTACGAGATTGATGGCCCATGCGAGGCTACGGGGTAGACCAAACTTTTTTTCAACCCTAAAAAAAGGTTCAAGAAATGATTATGTTTTTTAAGAAATATGAAAATTTTGATAATTAGATTAAACCTTGATTAATTTATAATATGATAAAAAAAAATGAGGCAACAACAACAATACATAATTTTTTTAAAAAATATTGCCTCGGACAAAGCTGAATTAACTTGTGGAACCCGTGACCTAGCACATGAGATTGAGATAACCTTATAAAAAAATGATACCAGTAAAAATCAATTGTTAAAAAAGACATGAAAAAAAAAAAGATCTAAACTAACCTGATCCAATCTTTTCAAACTCATAACTTGAAAAGTTAACAAAATCTCTATCAATAAAATATTAAGGGATGAAACTGAAAAAAAAATCCAATAACAAGAACTAAAAACAAAAAAAAATAGCAATAAAAAAAATAATGATCAAATCTGACGTAAAATAAAATGGACTAAAATATTGAGGGACGCAATTGAAAAAATAATTCAATTCAGAGAATGATATAAAATATTGAAGGATGCAATTGGAAAAAAAATCCAATTAAGAGAATGATATAAAATATTGAGGGATGCAATTGAAAAGATAATTCAATTAAGATAATAGTTAAAAAAATCAAAATTAAAATAATAGAGACCAAATATGAAAAAACCAAAGAAGAATTAAATGGAAAGAAAATCTCAATTGTATGGATAATCTAAAATAAAAAAATAGAAATAAAAAGAACAATGACCAAATCTGAAAGCAAAATAAATTGAAGGGCTGCTTTAAAAATATGCAGGGGTTGGCTCTGAAATCGATGAAAAAAGGGGAAAGAAGAAAGGAAAAAGAGAAACGGTTATTGATGTAAAACATGACATATCTTTGTCACATGCGCTGTCCAGGAAAGGAGGCAATGTCGTAAAGATTAAAACTCTGTTAGGAAGCCAGAGTTTGGCCATTGGATAGCGCCGTACGTGCTGTTCAAAAACCATAGGAGAACTCATGCGCGCCTGAGACAACCCTGCAGTAGCCTTTTTTTTTTTTTCTAGACCAAACAATATTTTATTTATGTAAAAATACTAAACTATCCATGGCCATGCTCAATAACTACAAAAAAACCAAAGTAAAAAGATAAAAACACTATCCAAGACAAAAACAATTCTTATTTAAGAGTAATAAAATAAAAAAAATTCAAAACTAACCCTCCCTGTTAGTATTTTTTGTTTTTTTACTTAGAATGATATATTAATCATTTTACTGTTCAATAAACAATGAAAATACTATTATACCCCCTTTCAAAAGACATTTGTGGTGTATTAACTTTGACAAAATAGTTATTTTACTATTTCAAATCACAGTGACAGTGAATTTATAACTACAGTAAAAATTGAACGGTAAAACGGCCACCCGTTGAATTTATTGCTACAGTAAAAATTTAACAGGAAAAACAGCCACCCTTCTAATTTAATAATATTTTTGGTAAGCTTCACATATAAGAAGAATAAACGCGAAAGTGAAATCAGTGGTTCTTTCAGTCCAATTCGTAAAGGTATAAACCGTAGGGAAATTCGAAGCCATAGCCCAACTGACTGAAGCTCACCAATATCAACATGCACTCAACATCTCCCGCCTCGAAATCAAAACATTATTATTCCTAAAATACTCCTAATTAAATATCTTAATATCTATCCAATCCTCCCCCATATTGACTGCTCAATCCATGCAAAATCTTCAATGGCATGGTTGTAAAATATACAAAAAAAAAAGAAGCCTTGGAATAGTCCCTTTGAAGAAGACCATTCCACTTCTTGAATTCTCTATCTAACCGCCAAAAACAAAACAGTACAAGCCTTCCCGTTCACCTGAGATCACAACTCTCACATGCCATCCAAAAACTCTCTCTAATCTCTATATACTCACCCTGCCCTCCCTCTCTCCTCCCGGTTGCGTAATCGACTTTTCCACATTTCCTCTCTCTCTAGCTAGCAATCACCAAAGCACTGTGAAGGAAGGTAATCTCTCTCTTCTCTTTCTTGTGCTTTCTCTCTATATACAACAAATTAATTCTATCTGATTTCTTGTGATCCTTTAATTACATTTTTAATAGAATGTCCACCACATTGAGAGATCTTCTGGTCGCCGAGAGGGAAAACGAGGCTTCTCCGCCTCCATTTCCAGGTCAGTCAACCCGTTATTCCGTTTCCGGAGATATTTCTGATGAAGAAGATTCAACAAATACTTCGCCGCTTTTCTCGTCCGAGGAAGAACAGTCACCAGAAAACTTGAAGAAAGTCACTGCGCCTGCAGCTTCTTTACTGGATCTTAAACTGAACGAGAATCTTGACAAAGAAGAATTGAAGAAATCATCGGAGTTTATAACTCTTGAACCTGCAACGATTGTTGATAAATCTTTTGAAGAAAGCGAACCTTCGTATTCTTCAGTGAAGGAAGTTCTTAAAACGGCGGAGAAATCTCCATTCTCTAGTGATCTAAAATGTAAACAATTAAGCGAGGTTTCTTCAGATTTAAAAATCGAGTCTGTAACTCTAACTGATTTGACTAAGGAGCCTTCAGCTTCTTTGGAAAAAGTAATTGCTAAGTCAGTTGAGAAATGCGAAGCGAAAGGAGAGGCAACTGTGTCAGAGGAATCGACGGTAATTACTTCGCGTGAGGTTGTGGGAGGTCGGATTCCGGAGAAGGATGAAGCGACGGTGACGGTGCAGAGCAATGTGTGTGTATCTGATAATGCCAAGTCAACAGCGTTAAAACAGTGTCCTAGTGTGGGTGTGAAGCTGGACGTCTTGGATTTGAACATATCTCAAAGATTGAACGGTGGAGGGCTTCTGATGAGTCCAGAAAGTTGCACGATGGTGGATGAAGCATGGGAGAGGCTCAACAAGTCTTATGTGTACTTTAAAGGAAAGCCTGTTGGGACTCTAGCTGCAATGGATACTAGTGCTGATGCGTTGAATTACAACCAGGTATCTAATTCAATTTCTTGTGATTTTGAAGTACTGGTAGGTGTTTTCATTTTTTTTCTGTATCCATTTCAGATTGTTTCTGTTATTTGAGAAAAGATTGAATGAAATGCTTTTTCTATTTTCAGAGTACTTCATATTACAGTGGGTGATTTTAAAGCATTGGTTCTCATGAATTCAATTTCTTGATTCCATTTTCTATATATAATTTTGTGATGCAAATTGCTTGATGCGTGAACACTATTCTATTTGGTTCTCTCCTGAATTCTTTTGGCAATTGCACGGTGTGATCTTCACTTCACTATGTGTGTGTCTAAGGTAATATTTGCTCATTTGGTTGGCATGTTGCTATTTTGTATAGAGAAAATAATTCAAGATTTTCTTCATCTCAGAGTTTTAATGCCTAGCTCTATGGCTGTACTTGTGCACTTTGACATTTCTTAAATTTAATATGAACGGCGTACTAGGTATCAGGGGGTTAGCTTGCAAATAAGATGAACTCTGATGTTCAATGTAGTCCTTTTGCAAATGTAAGAATGTAATGACTTAGTTACGTTGCGCCTGACTGCAATTGAAATTTCTCTGGCAGAATATTGGTCTAACTATGTGGAATTAGTCTTTAATTTTATGAGATTCCTCCATAGATTTTTATATTTAGTTATAGAAATTGACAACACATTTTGCAAAAATCATCTTTGGTGGCTTAGCGTGTCTCTCATAATGATCTAGGTGCAATGGTTCCCCATTATACTTGTATTCTCCGGTTGCTGATCTAAGGATGTCTTAGTATTTCAGAAATGTTAAATGAAAGGGTGTTTTAACTTGTGACATACTTAGCAGCAGAATCTGATCTGAAATTTCCAGAAAGATTTTTGCTAGTTTGGCGTCTGCTTATTTAGAATACTTCGCAGAGTTATTGAAGTTCCAGAAGGATAGAAAGTTCGATCTGTGTATTGTGTACTAAATGTATCAATTGGATTCCCTGAAGACTCCTCAGGTTCAAATCCATCTTTCATGCTGTCTAGATAGATGGCCCTTTGATCATAGTGCACATGACTTGGATAACAGCAAGTTGTTGATATTGCAGCATTCCAAATACGTTTGAAATTACTTCTCATCTGATCACATATTTGATGAGCCACCCACTCTGCACTTTTGAAAGCTGCTTTCATTTCCTTCGATATGGAACTCGGTGCTTGCAATGTGCCTTGTTCAGTTTTCTAATCTAATAGGAACTTTCATATCATGATTTTGGATTGTTTCAGATCATAGTGCAAATGCTTTCATGCTTATATTATGTAACTTCACTTATTCCAGACTGCCCCCAGCTGCTTCTTTCTTTTCAGTGACTTTTAGTCTTATTTCCCCCCCTTTTACTTGCAGGTTTTTGTGAGAGATTTTGTTCCTACCGGCTTAGCATGTCTAATGAAGGAGCCTCCAGAACCTGAGATCGTGAGGAATTTTCTGTTGAAGACCCTCCACCTCCAGGGTTTAGAAAAAAGGGTTGATAACTTCACTCTTGGAGAAGGTGTCTTGCCTGCAAGTTTTAAGGTCCTCTATGACTCTGATCTGGAAAAAGAAACCTTGCTTGTGGATTTTGGTGCCAGTGCAATCGGAAGAGTGGCACCTGTTGATTCAGGTTTCTGGTGGATAATTCTTCTTAGGTCCTATATCAAACGCACTCGTGATTATGCACTATTAGATCGCCCGGAGGTACAGAATGGAATGAAGCTGATACTTAAACTTTGCCTTTCGGATGGATTCGACACTTTCCCAACTCTTCTATGTGCAGATGGGTGTAGCATGATTGACCGGAGGATGGTGAGTTTTCTCTTCATCATTATCCACAATCTTGATAGAATATGGGAAACTATACATACCAATCCAACTTGATAATTCTGAACCGGACTTTAGAGTACTGGTCTGTTCATTGAGTCATTCACTTTAACCCAAAGTAAATTTAGGTTTCCCCTTGTATTTTATAACTTCTTCCTCTCAGTGAAATCAAATGCAGAGAGCTTATCAACTGAATTTAAAATAACAGCCCATTCAGTTCATTTTCTTTTTTATTTTATTGGAGAGCACGACTATGATTGTAATGGATTTTCTGATTGGCAACTAGCATCAGTGAAGAGATTCGGAATGGAGACTATTAAAGTTGGTATATGTGTGCATTCTAATCTTGGTTGACAGATTGTCTGGAAAATTAAATAGTAATTTCTTTATGGAATGGAATTTGCAGTTTAACTTCTATTTGTTTTTGGAACAGGGAATATACGGGTATCCAATTGAAATACAGGCACTTTTCTATTTCGCACTAAGGTGTGCGAAGCAGATGTTAAAACCAGAGCTCGATGGCAAGGAATTTATTGAGCGAATTGAGAAGCGCATCACAGCTCTCAGCTACCACATTCAGACATACTATTGGCTGGATTTCACACAGCTAAATAACATATACCGCTACAAAACCGAGGAGTACTCCCACACTGCTGTCAATAAATTTAATGTCATCCCAGAGTCCATTCCTGATTGGGTGTTTGATTTCATGCCTTTGCGAGGAGGTTACCTGATAGGCAATGTCAGCCCAGCTCGCATGGATTTTCGTTGGTTCTTAGTTGGGAACTGCGTTGCCATTTTGAGCTCCCTGGTTACACCTGCACAGGCGACAGCCATTATGGATTTGGTCGAGGAGCGGTGGGAAGACTTGATTGGAGAGATGCCTTTGAAGATCACATATCCAGCACTGGAGGGACATGAATGGAGGCTAGTCACTGGATTTGATCCTAAAAACACAAGGTGGAGTTACCACAACGGTGGATCATGGCCAAGTGAGTTTCATCGACTCCATGCATGTCAAGGCATATTATGCACGGGAACTTCAACGTGAACAAAAACAAATACTTGTTCTTGATTATTTATTTTTTTCGCCAGTAACAATGTTTAAATCATGCTTGTGACTTGCTGAACTGTGCTCTTCGTAGTGCTTCTATGGTTACTTTCAGCAGCGTGTATTAAGGTTGGAAGGCCACAAATTGCAAAACGAGCAATAGAGCTGGCGGAGCAGCGGCTGTCCAAAGATGGGTGGCCTGAGTATTATGATGGTAAGACCGGCAGATATGTTGGGAAGCAAGCAAGGAAATATCAGACCTGGAGTATTGCTGGCTATTTGGTTGCTAAAATGATGGTAGAAAATCCTTCCAATCTTCTAATGATATCTCTTGAAGAGGACAAGAAGAGTGCTAAGTCAAGGCTCACCCGCTCTAACTCAACTTCCTTTTAGATATATACCTCGAATTCTTTAGAATGATGGCAAAAAATCCTATTATTTTGCGGTGGCACTTTTGCTGATTGATTGCTACAATCCTGTGAGATATGATGCCCACATCCTATTATTTTCAGTCTTGTTGAATCGCTTAGGACTTGAATCTTTGTAGATTTGGATGATAATCAATTTACATCTATTATAGAAATATAAAGACTGCAGTGACTTGAACTCAATGGTCACTGTTTGTATATTTGCTTTATGCAACGCCAGATCTCCGTGGAATTGGATGGTCGTAAACTTAGATCTGTTTTAGATGGCTCAGCAATGACTCAAAAGTCTCATGTTCAATGTTGTATCTTGCTTCAAGTAAAGGTTGGATTGAGCAGGCAGTCCCGACCAAGAAGTTTGAATTGATGTAGTCTTGCATATCGTACAAGGATAAGTAGCTCGGGTTGTGTCCGAACCCTGGTCAGTACCGTGGGAGGGCACTGCTAACACAAACTAATAGAGCTTGGAAAAACATTGTACTAAAATAATGTTCACTAAAATAATATAATGATGATTTTATTATTTATTCAAAAAATCTTAACACTTGCTGTTAAATATAGAAATTAAAAAAAAAAAAAAACAAAAAGTTGTTGTTGCGTGTGGCGCCTCCTAATTACCAAAACCCTTCCTTCTGCTATGTTATTGAAAGTATTGTCGTGTTTTCTTTTATGTTGTTGCGACATATGTAGACAATGGTGAAGTAGTTTGTCACTGGTGAGATTTTTTTCTTCTTCTTTTCTCTCTCCGTCTCAATAAATTACTGCTTAGTCAGTTAGTTCTTTTTGTTGTTAATATTTTAACTCCAATCCTCATTCTTTTGATTTTTGACATTTTGTTAAATTGTTTTTTCTTTTCAGTTTCACCATTCAGTAAAAAAATTGTTTGTATTTCTTATTTCAATTTTGATAATCATTCTTTTGATTTTTTTGTTCTTTTGATAAATTGATTTTTTTTTAATTTCACCCTTCAATCAAAGATAAAATTTAATTTATGTTTCAATTTTGATTCTCATTTTTTTAATTGCTATTTTTTAAACCCTTTTATATAATTAAAATTCTTTTTGGAATTGAATTTCATGATTTTTCTAGATAGAGTGCTTCTAATCTAATGACCCGGGCCACATGTTTGAAAAGTTAATGCGGGTTGATGTTTGTTTTTTCTAAAAAACAGGCTTTGTGATTTTCTTTGTTTTTTTCTATTAGGTTATCCCGATCTCATGACCTGGACTGTAGGTTTGACAAGATAATACGACTTGACTTGATCCTGAGTGTCGGGGTTATAGGTTTGTCTTGCTAACTCAGGTTGATCTATACTGATTTTCTTAAGTCTTTTTTTATTCACTTTTGTCTTTCTGTATTAAATGAGCTAAGAATTAAGCTATATCGTTAGTCTCTTTTGAAAAAACAAATTCTTTATATTATCACAATCATTTTTTTTTTGTAATTTGGTTTATATATTATTATTATTTATTTTTTTATCAATTAAATAAAATAAAACCAACTTGTTATCTAGTTAGATTTATAACTTGAGTCACAAATTTTTCTTGTTCTTTGACACTTGTTTGTAGCACCCTAGCATTATTTTTTATGAAAAGAGTCAGGCCCACAGCAGATGTGCTTCTTCCTTATCACACTAATGAAGCTTAAAAAATATATACATTTTTTTATATATTTTTCGCTCTTGTTTTTCTATTTTTTATTTTTTTATAAAATAAATATAACTAGTTAGTCACCAAGCATAATAATAAAAAAAATTATTCTCACGCTTGTATGTGTTTTAATTAAAGATTCCTTTTATCACGTAAAATCTATTTAAGTATCCTTAATAAATAAAGTGCGAATTAAATTTTGATTGAGAGCACCATTAAAATTTTGCATGTTAACTAAGTTTATAGTCCTGTGAACCGCTGCGGGGTTGCCCGTGGATTTAAAAGAAATAAAAAATAAAATTACTCGGGTTATAGTCCCGTCTAGATTAAATAATTTAATTTAATTTTAATAAGATAATAAAAAAATCAGCAACGATGATAAACAAATAATTTTTTTAAATGACCATATAACCTAAGAAAAAAAAACCTTTGAAAGTATGTAATTAGATGAAAAAGATACAAATAACCCGGCTTGAGTAAACTCGAGGTTGCTTGATAAACATGTAAGTTGGGTAATAAAAGACGAGTCATAGTATGTTAACATGCAAAACCTGTGATCCAGGTAATGAAATCATAGAACCCAAGATATCATTATTTTAAAACCCGGCCCAGCCCAACAGGTTTGACTTCTGACCCGGGTGATTCGGGGCCTGGGTCGTGCCAAGTTTCAACAAAAATAAGGAGAGAATTGACCTGGTATGATTCGATAAAAAAAACTAGGTTGACCTGCAATCCAATTAGTTATAGGAAAACCCAATAAAAACCCATTAACCTTTTTCTTTTTCTTTTTCAATTTTTTTTCACAATAATATCCTTTGTACATTTTCATAAAATACAAAAATTGGGTTGACTCATGACTTAGAACTGCCCTGAGTCGATCCCTAAGTTGGGTTTAAAAACCATGTGATAAATAACTTTTAAAACCTATGATAGTGGTCATTAGAATAGAAACACAATACATGAAAAAACCGAGAAGTCCAATCCTTAACAAATCAAATGTTGAATGATGAAATCATGAAAAAAAATCAATTACATGAAAAGATCTCAAATAAAAAAATAGCAATTAAAAGAATAAGGATGAAAATCAAAATTAAAAACAAATTATAAGGAAAGAATAATTTTTTGATCGAATGTTAAATTGAAAACAAAAAAGAAATTAACAAAAGGACAAACAGAAAATCAAAAGAATGAGAACTGGATTAGAAAAAATAAAACTACACTTAGATTGAAGGATGTAATTGAAAACCACCAAAAATTTGACAAAATGTCCATGAAAAAAATTAGAAATTAAAAGAAGGATCATATTAAAAAACATTATTTATGACAAATTAGGATTGATGATTAAATTGAAAATAAATAAAACTTTAACAAAAGAGTCAATGATAAAATAAAAAATTAAACTAATAAGGACTAAAGGTGAAATACCAAGAACAAAATGGATCAGTCTGTATTTTTCATGTAGGAAAGAGAAAACAAGAAAAAAAAAGATGATCGGTAAGAAACCTCATAACATTCATCGACATTCTTCGCCATATTAAGAGGAAGAGGACACATCAACACATCCAACGACACGATAGTAGAACATTTTATGCCATTAGAGGTGTTACACGCGTCGCCTAAAATGTTCGGGTACCTCCCACACATAAATACTATTTAACTAATATGAAAAGACATACATGCCATTAATTACCCCAATATTTACTAAAAACCCAACGTAAAAAGACCTAAAGTTGCCTCACCCTATGGTTTAAATTTTCTTATCTTAAGGGCATACTTATCAATTCATTGTATTTAACAAACAAAAAGACTTATTTACCCCTTCCCGCCAAGTTTATAATTTTTATTTTTATTTTGAAGGTAATTATATCATTTTATTGTAAAAGAGATGTTAGTGCATCATATAAAAAGATCAAAATATCTCTATAATAAAGGCATATGGATTTTTTATTATAGGGGGTTACAGTGAAATTGACTTTTATATATATATATATATATATATATATATATATATATATATATATATATATATATATATATATATATATTAGCATCTTAATATTTAATGATATAGACATGAATTAAAGCAATTTTCAATATCAATATGGTTTGTCAAGAGAAATAATAAAGTTTGTGAACCCTGGATAAGTTTTATTATAAGTATCCTAAATGAGATAAATAGAGATAATAATTTCATAATTTCTCTTGTAATTTAATCATGTTTGGATTTTTAATAATAATTTATGGAGTTTTGATGGCTTAAAGTCAAAACAAAGCTATTATAAGATACTTATGGTGATCTTACCTGCATTTCCATATCAAGATGGATCAAAAGTTAATTTGTAATGCAAAACGAATATGCAGGTGATGCTTTTTTTTTTTAACATCAAAATATTTGAAGTATAAAATGAAAATTTAATGCGTGTCTTTAATAAAATAAATCAGTAATTATATGCGGATTAACATTTGTGATCTTGTGCCACATGCATATATTTAATTTTTAACAATTAAATGCCAATATTATTTAAAAAACAACAATAATTTATACTCTCTTTATACAAAATTTCAGCTATTTGAAATAAAAAGAAAAATATATATATTTCTCTAATTTAAATTCTATTTTCTTATTAATGCTTTTCTTGATTGTTTTAACGAAAACTGTTTTATAAACAGAAATCTATCATGTCTAAAAAGAAAATTGAAAAATATTAAAATAACATCTTATCATTTTGTATATGATTGAAGATAAGATTTCTTTGATTAATGTGATAAATTATATAAAAAATATTAAAAAACATAACTTCTATGTTAATTTAATATTCATGAGATCTTTTTATATTTTTTCTTCTAATATTAGGCATATAAAAATTAGAAAAACAATGTCAATATTCTCATAAAAACCTATAATATCATATGAAAAACATGATAAAATTCAATAATAATTAAAAAAATATATATATTAAGCACTTTACCCAATAGATAGAGGGTTAGGGTATACAAATAGAGGGTCATAAATGGGTGGGCTTGCGAGGCCAAACCCACACAACTGACTTTTTTTTTAAGAGTAGACGACATGTTATCCATCCCTTTTTATTTTTTAAAAAGTAGATGATGTGTTGTATTCTTGCCTACTTTCCGATCATTGGAGAGGTGGCTAAAAAACTAAACTAGGAGAATTTTAGCTTTAAAAACCCATTTCTTAGCCCATTTTAGTTTAGAAACACCTAATAAACATTCTTAGTAAAATATGACTACTCAAAACACTTCTAAATTGATCTAAAAATATAAAATAAAACAAAAAAAATTCTCCACACTGATCTATTTTTTTAGGCAATATGAATATCTAAAAACATCTCAACAGAACTCCTCATGTAGAATGAAATCTATTAACTCTAAAATTAACCTTTTTTTGTTGTCGTAATATGACAAATCAATGACATTTTCTCTCCTTTATTGTTTTTCAGTTTCTCTCTCCCCCTTTCAAACCAAGGGACTAAAAAAGAAACAAAATTAGTAAAAACAAAGTCTATGCATGCATTTAATTAAATACATCAAGAACCATTTATGTCAATAAATTCAAAAAATAAAGTGTTAACGTGTTTATTCAATTCGTCTCGTTACAAGTCGAATATTTTTTTTATAATGCAAAAAAACTAATGTGTAGGTACTATTAACGTGTTTTTTAACATTTAATAAAAAATATAATCGTGAGTTAAAAAATCGATGCTAACATATAATAAATATAGTAAATATCATATGCGTTAATAATAACATGTAAGATCTTAAACTAATTTTTAACATAACAGAAGAATAGAATAATATTGCAATTACTACAGTAAAACATTATTTTCTTAGTTTTTGTATAATAATTTCTCAAAAAAAAAGTGTAAGGAAAAAAAACAAATTACAAAAGAATAAAGATAAGAACAAAAAAAAATGGTATAAATAGGTTAAGTGTAGAGTGATAAATATTTAAATTGTAAAAAATAAAAAATAATATTTATTTTCCAAAAACAAATATAAAGAAAAAAAAAATCTAAAAAAGATATTACATAAAAATAGTGATAAATAAATGAAGTGTAAAATAATAAAAATATCAAGTATAAAAAAAACTTGTTTTCTAAAAAAACAAAAATTATAATTTTTTTTACAGTGAAAAAAATTTAACAAAATTTACAATTATATATTTCTACGTAAAATCACCTTAGTAATAATCGGTAAGCTAAAGCGCAGCTGGGCCTTAGGAATCACCGCTAAAAACAAATCGAAGGACAAATAACAACGGCCTTAATAAAAAAGCAGCCGAAAGCAAAGAGCCATACCGTTTAATCCCTCTCCACGTCTCTCCTTTTTCCTTTTTCCTCTCTTAAATTCGCGCAAACTCTAGAACCAGTCGTCGTCGTCATCAACAACAACTCAATAGAAAGAAAGAGATAAATAAATCAGAAATGGACAGCACCACCACCACCACCACCACCACAAATCCTAATAACAACAATTGCAATTTCATGTCATGTGAAAAGCTGGATCGGGTTGCCAGTTGGGTTGGGGTCAACGTGGCGTCTGCTTTCTTTGCTTCTCTTGAAAGATGCTCTTGCATCAACCTTAACACCACCGATCTTGAAGACGATGAAGAAGCCAGGGACCGTCCTCTCATGCTCACCAAGCCTTCGGCCCACGATCACCACCTCGATGCCCAGCCCACCATCAATAGCGATGCCCCTAAGCTCTCCGTCTGATCATCATGATGATCAAGATGTTAATTACCCATCTTTTTGAGGGTTTGTTTCATTTCTGTAGCACTTGGACAAAATAGTTCTATATAATAATAATAATAATAAGAATACCCGTTACTCTTGCTGTTCTTTTCTTGTGTGTTTAGTGTTGTATTTTGATATTCTATCAATCAGCAAGATGTTTCTTTTTCTTTTGTTAATCTTGCTATGATTAAGATGTTCTTTATTGTAATTTGTGTGTTATGGCAAAATTGACCTTTATTTTTACTGATTGCGGTGTGGTTTTTATGATATTCTCTCAGCTAGAACTCTCGAACCCTGTTCTTTATTCGTTATGATCGTCATAATTCATTGTCTAAAAAAGTTATTCGTAGCTTGTAATTGTAAATGATTGCAGTTGGAGATTCTCTTAATTCGAACGAATCGTTTAAAGGAACCACCTTTAAGGACAGGTTTAGACTTTAGATTTCTGGTGCTTGTTGCTTTCTCTCGGTAGGTAGTTGGTCTTCCTTTTACTTTCATGCAGGTTATTACTGAGTGTAGGTGAATATAGTAAAGGTGGATCTTTCGAGGAATCTAATCCTCGTATCTTCAGCAGTCTAAATTATGTGACTGCTTTTAACTTTTGAAACATCTATACCGCTACAGGGGACTTTTCGTTCTATGATCCTGTGATATCTCTGTTTTTATACTGTCATGTTGGCATTGACTGGGATGCAGAATAATAATGAATTGTGCTATTGATCGGAAGGGAGTTTTTGTTCTTGATCACCACAGATTATTGTTTGCCAAATTATTTCATGCATTCTGAGGCCATGCTTTTCCAAACTTAATGATTGAGATTTTAGATAGTATTAAATATGGACAGTTTTCTCTGCAAATAGTGAGTGCTTTCTTTTTAGGGCTGTCAACGTTGAATCATGACCTGAGCTTTATACTAAAAGTAAGCGATGCTATTTGTCTAATGCAGGGATGGTGTTTTTGGATTGGGCTGAAGAGATCAAACACTAATTTTTCCTTGTTTTGAATCTTATATTTCCTGCTATTACAAGCCGATAAACGAAGAACAATGCAGTTTAGCTAACTATTTAGAGGATTTTGTAATAGATACATCTTTGTTACAGTAAACAACAAAAGCTATAAATTCATCTTTGGTTATTAATCATTGTTTCCCGTCGATATGCGATGGATCCCTGGTCAAACACCAAGTACTGGGTTCCTTATATCAGTCAACAGAATCAGCATACAGAAAATATATCCAATTGTGGAGTGATGGGATTGTTGGTATCAAGCCAGCAAGACTACTATGGTGGCACCGGATCATTTATTTTGTGATTGAGAATGCTATGTGTAATTATATGCATTTGCTAGGGAATGGTCATCCAGAAAAGGAAAAAAATGAAAGAAAAAGTTGCAGCATGGTTAAACAGCGTATTGATGAAAACTTATTTATACTGCACGGGCGGCCAAAGTTTGAATTGTTTGCAGTGTGCAGCTCTAGATATCAAACACAAGTGGGTAGTCTGATAAAGCTATGGAAAGGTAATCACTTATCTCCATGGTCCCTCCAGCAAACCAGCATCAACACACAGCGCATGATAATATATAGTCTTCCTCTCTTCCCTTTCAGGCTCTTGCTTGGAACCTGAACTTTGCCTCGTCTTCTAAGTGAAAAAGCTAGACATGTTTTGCCTATGGCTGTCTCTGTTGCCCTGTAACAAATTAGATAAGCTAAGAACAAATGGAAAAAAGTTTCATCACCTTTGTCCCTCAGCTATTAAATAATTCTTCATCTGTAGCAGTATATACGGTTTGTTTCTTACAAGGATGTAAGTTACAAGGGTTTGTTGCAAATTTTGTCTTCGATGCAGTAGCAAGTAATTTTTTATATTCGTTGTAATTTGAGTTTTGGAGCCAGTGGCTCTGATGATAAAAAAAAAAAAAAAAAAAAAAATTGAGGATCGAGCTTTTTTACTTAAGAACCTAAATTTTAACCTTTTTTTTAACACAAAAAATCAAAGAAAATATCAAATAGACTTTTAACACCCCCATTTTTTAACCATAAAACATATTTTACTCGGACTAAAACCTAAAATAAAATCAAATAAAAAAATTATTGAATTATCGAGTCCGATCTGCTTTTCCAATCTTCCAATCTTTCAACTGAAGGAATGGGATACACATTTAGGCAAGATGTTCTAAATGGGAGGCTGGCAAAGACTAAAAGCATCTGCATCAGCAATTGAACATCAAAGTAGCACTTAACTCTTGCATAGATATAAAATAAGTTGGTTACGAATCCAAGGGCCTGATCCAGGTTTTTCACATTCAGATGAAATTGAAGATTTTTATAGCTAATACATACTGGTTCTTTTGTAGAAGGTAAAACAAAAGATTATATAAAACTCATTCAAGCAAACATCAGTAAGTTCCTTCTTTATTCTTCTATAGATACACTTAAAGGTTTCAAATTAACGACTCTTTCTCATGTAGATTTATGGATTGATCATCTCTGAATTCCAACACGTTTCTCCATTGGCACTCCGTGACAAGGTGGACACTATTCTCTGGTTACTCTTCAAATTCAAGTAATCAACCTGTGAATAGGATGGATTTTACAAAGACTAAAAGAAAAATTAAAAGTGTCATCAATCAATTCAAGATTGTACAAGGTTGAACCTGATCAGGCTCTAAAACCAGCAGACAGAATGTGGCGACTGGGCCTGAAGAGGGGTCAAGAAAGAATTCATCTGGAGATTGCTCACTTAGACAAGGAAGACCAGGATTAGGTCCCAAGTACTGCAGCCTTGATTTTATAGCACTAGCAAACCACAATTTCTCTCTTTGCTGCATCATGAATTTAAAGATATGAGCAAACTCTAAGCAGATCCAGGAAATTGAATGCTAAAAGATGGAAAATTCAATTGCATAACACATTAGAAGTCATTATCTTGAATTAAAAAAAGCCTTATTTCAGCATAAGACTACAAGCACCATCCCATTCAAAACTTGTTTTGCCATTTCTAACAGGAGATGTCTTGTGGACATCATGTGATTTTCAACTAATTCTGTTTTATGATTCATGGGTTACCTGTAGTGGTGAAACTAAAACACCATGTTAATGAAGATAATCTTGTGTTTCATTAAAGATTTATAGTAAAGTAATGCCATGAAACTGACAAATGGTCCTTTTTTCTTTGTTGGAAGGGTAACGTTTGCAACTTGCAGACAATGAGGTACATCGAGCTGGGAACCCTCCCTTTTTACTTTCAAACAGCCAAAGCAACCCATTGGCAGGATTCAGTCTAAGGCATAAAGAACTAACAAGGTAAAAAAAGGGGGGGTTCAAATCCAAAGCAAACTTTTTCGTGACTGTCATAACTTAACAAGGTTGTTTACTTGAGTAATGTCATCTTGCAAAACTAAGTAGGACTAGCCACTCTGAAAAAAATGTTTTGCACTATGTTTAACTCTTCCAAGTGACAACCAATTAACACATACCCTCTCATGCTGGGCTCTCTTCTTAAATAGATGTCATCACTCATTACCCTGTTTGTAACTCTCTAACATATTCTCTCTCATACATTGCACACTATTAAAAGGCTCATAAAATTCTAATTTTTGTGCAAGCACAAGATAATGTGGAATATATATAACAAGCCATGACTTAACATTCAGCATCAGAAGTCTTTTTCTTAAAACCAAGAATGGCACATTACTGACTTCTTTATTTAACACCAATGATATATATGGAAAGCCATCTTGTAATAAAATGTGATTTAATGTAAGGGATAAAGGGATAGAACCTGAAGCTTTGCTGGATTGGGATTGGACCCATCAATAACATCAACTCTTCCATTGATCCGGAATTGCTCCCAAGAGTCGGTAAAATACCAACATATCTACATCAAGTCAAGTTACATCTAAGTAATTCCTATCGAAAATTGAAGAATAACAAATTCTGACAACAAGCCAAGTTACATCCAAGTAGCATTCCTATCGAAAATTGATAAGTAAAAAAATTCTGAAATACAAACGAGTCATATATTTATTATTACCTCAGCAAATGGACAATGATTAAGCTCTTCAATCTGCATATCGAGGTTTTTTTTTAAGGAAAAAAATTCAAATAGCACAATAATTAATAATCATATTAAAGGGGGAAAAAAGGGGCGAAGTAGCAAGAAAACCTTGCGTGTACGGAAATCAGTGTTGATTTGGATTCTATCGCTATTTTCTTCAAATCCTCTGTAAGTAGAAAACCCAGCAATAAACAAGCAGACATCTTCCTTAAAAATTCGTAAAACACAAACAAACTTCCAATTTATAATACAAAAAAAGAAGATAGACATTGAAAATTAAGAGGAAGGACCTGAAAACGACAGAGCGATTGGAAGGTCTGCCATTAGATCCAATTGTTGCCTGAAAGAAGAAAACATCGCAATTAATAACTAATAAATTAGCGTTACTTAATTACGAGTAGAGAGAGAGACATACATACAAATTGAACGAAATAAGAGTGTTTGAGGTGAGAGTTTGACTCTATTGCGCTCAGAAGAAGCTGCTTCCATGGAGATGGGGTTACTGTTCCCATTTCATGCTCGCTCGCCGCTTCTGCTTTCTAGTCCTTGCTCTGTTTTTGAGGGAGAGAAATTTATAATAAATAGGAAAGGCGTTTTGGGCTTTCTTTGCCAAGTACTACAGTACTTTGTAATGGTATTTCATGGGCCATCTTTTGGGCCAAGTCTACACACAGCATATGATGTTATGGGCCTTTTTCTTATTTCAATAATTTCAACTGGCTTGATTTTGGGTGTTTAGCGGCCTGAAACCTGGAAGAGAATTTGGGGAAGGAGAAGGAGCAGGAGCAGGAGAAGGTTTTCACTATGCTAGAGCAAGAATTGCTTCGTCGTTTTTTTTTCTTTTCTTTCTAGAAATGAAGGGCCTTGAGCCCAAACAAACAATCACGACGATAAGCAACATGGATAGGGAATTGCCATTTTTTTTATAAAAAAAAAACTATATATGTTATAAAAACATTAAAAAAGTTTGGTGGGAACATTGTTGATATAAAATAATGTTGGATGTTGGGATACAATTTCAAATTAAAAAAAATATTTAATTTTTTTTAAGAAATAATATTTTTATTTCAGCTTTTAAACTCAATATTTGATAAAAATCAACAAATTTATTATTTATTTATTAACATATATAATTCTTAATTTATTTTATTAAATGCAAGTATAAATTTTTCAGTTTATAATTAATTTTTTTTATAATTAAAAAACATTTTTTTAACAATGCTAGAATTCTTTTTTTGCACTGAGGAAAAAAAACTTCATCCTAAACATAGCACGAGGAATCAGATTAGTGTATAAATATATATATTTTCAAATATGAAATCTATTAAAAGAAAAACATTAATAGCAAGTGTGATCTTAATATAGTAAATCATGTAAAACCTATAAAAGAAGCCCTTCAATACTCTTTAACCAAGGGTTAAATTATTTGACATCAAGGGCACAAAGATCTTTTTACTCTGCAACATAAATGAAAATTACAAAAAGGCCCCCATTGTCAGTTATTTTGTTTATTCCAAAGATAGATAAGTTATTTTAATGTAATTTTTTATGAAAATACAAAAATAACCCTAAGTAAAAGCTAAAAGATTTATTTCTTTTAAGGGTAATGATGTAATATTACTGTACAATTAAAACACAAAATACCCGTCCTGTCCCTTATGAATTTTAGAACACCAAAATTTTCTTAATTCAAAGAATATTTTGCCCTTAAAAATTTGGCTAAGAGTTTTGTTTTTAAAACCAAGGAGAAAATACTATTCCCGTCCATAGTAAATTATATCTGAATAATATTTTCTCATTCTCTTTAGTTTTTTTTTTTAATTGTGTTTGATAATAATATATAAAATAAAATAATTGTTTTTATATCAAGTGAACATGACATAATAAAATATAAAAAAATTATTTTACCCTTAACATATATTGTTGTTAAACTTACATATTTTTTTAAAAAATAACTATATATATATATATATGATATTATGATGCATTGTATTTTTAAAAAATAATTCTCACTTAAAAATATATTATAATATTGTTTTTTAATTTTTGAGAATAATTTATCAAAAATATTTAGAAATTATTAAAAGAATATTAATATAATATCTTTTAAAAATAAACCCAATTAAACACAAGAAACAGGCTGTAACTTAGAATAACATGTCGAATAGATAGATGATTTGATTTGAAACGTCCTTTAAGCGAGATAGAAATCAAATTTGCTCCCAACTCCCACGTGGACTGCTGGGCTTGGAGTTAGGCCAATCTTCTGTCTTTTTTTAATGATTACTAGCAATCATAGATTATCAGAAATTGAAAGACGTGATGATCTTAGCCGAGGGCAGATTGTTGGCGACTGGAGAAACGTTCAAGCGCCAATCAATCATTCTTCGTTACCTGCATTCTAGCAACTTGCATCGCTCGACTTTTTCTCCGTCTCTTCCTCGTTTTAGCCTTTTATTCTGGTCAATTAATCATTACTACAACATAGTATCTGCATCGTCGCCCGTTCGTTGTCCTAATCGATTCTGCTGACAGTAAATGTGTAGTAAAGATAAAAATCACTGATAGCATCCTTTGCCTGCCTCGACAGCGCACACAATTGTCCATTTTAGAAAGTCTCACCCACCAACCTGGGAACGGAAGTTGATCACGAGCTCATCTAACCTCTAGCCCAGGGTCCACGACTGGTGCAGAAATCAACTTGAAATGAAACTACGCACGCTAATCAATCATAATTCATCATCCCTGTAATCTACGTCTAAATTCAAAACTTAATTTAAAAACCATATATTCGGAATCCTAATAACCAGCTGCTGGTAAATGATTTTCCTTCAAGTTTATATTTTTATCATGTGTTAACTAATTTTTTTTAAGTTAGTGCTTTGGAAAAAACAAAAAAACAAAAAAGCACAAATCTACTATAAAAAAAATATTTAACTCGCGACTGATCAGGTACACGTGAAATAAATATTAGCCATTATGTTTGATAATTTATGTTGGGGTTACCCTAATTTCCATATTTTTGGTGAATAATTTCATGGAATGGTGTGAATGAATAACAAGGCAAAACTATAGATTATCATTGAAATTTTGTGCATGAATGACAGCACAAAATCAATAATTCATCTGACTATCTGAGTATATTCTGTGGGGCGATGATGAATAATTGTGTACTGGAATGTCAGGAATGTAAATGCTCTTTACTTCTTCCTTTAGGTTGAGACAAGGGTGGTTTTTGTTTGTCATAGTTTTTTGTTTTAAAAAAGTAAAATTTTTTATTATAGTTTTAAAAATATATATTTAGTTAAACTTATGAAATGAATTTTTATATACAAAATAAATGAAAAGTAAATATTTATAAATAAAAAATTAAATTAAACTTTTACAAAACTAAAATTTAAAATGTGATAAAGTATAAAAGATAGAAATTATTTGGCAGTTATATACATAAATTTTTTCAGTAAATGCTATGTGAAAAAAGAAAAAAAAAACTCTAGATTTTAGCATTGTTGAGGGCAATATATATATATAACTTTTTTTTATTAGAAATACATAAAAAATATTTTTTTATATTTTAAAATTTATTTTTAATATCAGTATATCAAAACGAATCAAAATTTAATTTAAATTTTTTTAAAAAAATTCTTTTTAAATCTAAAAATAAATACACCAATAAAACAAGGGAAGCATTTAATGCACCACAAGGCGACGTTTCCCTTGTCGTTTGTTTGCAAGTTTTATTTTCAGCCTTTGAATTTCTGCCAAGTAAAATCACCATGATAAACGTGAAGATGCCATTTGATTATAAAATTAAACAAAGATTTAATTAGGCACGGTTAATCAGTAGCCTCTCTCGATAAATGCATCCTCTTGACCAGGCAAGAGGGAAAACCTTCCTTTTCCACTGCTGTCTCGTGACAAACATAAAAGAAGTTTGCCTTCGAATTCTAGTCTCATCAAACAGAATATATTATATAGTCAATTATACCATAACAAATGAATGGTGAATCTGAAATCTAAGGACAGAGGCAATTAATTAATGAGGATTATAATTGTTTAGCCTTTGTCACGAGCGCACATTTTCGGCTAAGAACATGTTTGGGAACGTGGTGCAAACTGCGTTCCTAAAAAATTCAATTTTTTTTTGTTAAAATTTAATATGATTTGTATGTTTTATATCGTTTTGATGTGTTGATGTCAAAAATAATTTTTAAAAAATAAAAAAACATCATTGACATGTATTTCGATACAAAAAGTTATTTGAAAAGCAACCACTACCACACTGCCAAGCACCCTCTCTAACTTAATAGGAGTAAAATTAGAAGGGAAAAAGTCGCTCAAATTTCATAGTAATTAGTGAACCCTAGCATGTGTTGTTTAGAGATTTTTTTTAATAAGAAAATAGCTATCAAAAATAAAAATAAAATCACTCTAAAATATTCTATATAAGTTCAGCGAGCTGGTTCTTGTTTGTTTTAATGATAAATGTATTGCTTACATTATTAGTGTTTATCTAAAATACTTTAAAATTAATTAAGGGCATTACACCCATGATGATGGTGAATGATTAATTGGGTCTTGGCATGTTTCCTTTGATAATATCCAAATTAAACTCGAAGACCACCACTCATCATCAATAATCCTGTATGGACTCACACTGACCCGATTCAAATTTACTCACCGTAAAGGAAGGATATAATTAACTAGTTTCAAAAGCAAAAACACAAAAATAAAGTCACACACATTAATATGAAGAAAAAATTAAATTTAATCAACAAATGAATATTTAAAAATAATATTTAAAATTAAAAATTAATATTAATGTCTTATAAATATTTACATTCATAATTTTAAAAATAATCCGTAAACAACAATTAACTAAATAATCAAAATAATAGCTCAAAAAAAAATTGTCGTTGACGGGCTCCTTTGAACCAACATGTTACCATTCACACTAGGGGTGTTCACGGTTCGGTTCGATTTGGTTTTTATCAAAAAAAGTAACCAAACCGAAAATTTTTTTTTTAAAAAAAAACCGAAACCGGTTCAAACCGACCGGTTTCAGTTCGGTTCGGTTCAGTTTTTTAGAGCAAAAACCGGTTTGGCTCGGTTTTTTCGGTTTGGCTCGGTTTTTTTGGTTTTGGCTCGGTTTGGCTCGGTTTTTTGTCCGGTTTTTTTCGGTTCAGTTCGGTTTTTCCGGTTCCAGGCTTAAAAAACCGAAACCGAACCGAACCGGTCGGTTTTTTCAAAATTTTAATCGGTTTATTCGGTTTTTTTTCACGGTTCGGTTTTTTCGGTTATTTTTTTTCCGGTTTTCTCGGTTTAATCGGTTTTTCGGTTTTTTTGAACACCCCTAATTCACACCCAACATGAATAAAAAAAAAAGCTTTTTTTATATAGAAATTGGTGTCATGTATTAATTAACTTGAATATGCGACATCCAAGGAATATGATTTAATTAAAAGTCTTACAATTTCCAGGTTAATTAGGATAAACAAAAGACAATTGCACATAACAAAAGACATGGTCACGTGTTAAGTATTTCTATCATCCATTAGGCAACATTTAATGATAAATAATTTTACTATCTTGGATTGATTTGTGGATAATAGAATGATTAACACGCAACAAAATAATTAACAAAAAAAAAAGTATTTAAATGTCCGTTTTAGCTATCATAATTGGGGATTTTTTTTATCTATACACACACACAATTAAATACTTAAACTAAGCAAACAAAAACATTTTCTTTTTTTTTTAATTAAAAAACAACCTATTAGTTGTTAAATTTAATTGAAAATATTTATTTTGACATAAATTTCAAACATACACATCCACATGTGAAATTTCAACATCAAGGCCAAATAAAATTGCACTTGAGGGTCTAGCTGCTGTGGTCAACCGTGTGACTTGTTCCGCCCCCGTCCCGGGTTCGACCCTCTATGTGCACGCCTGTCACCCCCGCGGTGCCTTACCTGCTCCTGGGCTTGCAGGATG
>Ga0307515_10000704_pt1 | contig 77241 bp, 73 predicted proteins | sample 17_EM_MG_FD_194513 | JGI IMG/M metagenome (GOLD analysis project Ga0307515, IMG submission 194513) | Populus trichocarpa ectomycorrhiza microbial communities from riparian zone in the Pacific Northwest, United States - 17_EM | ecosystem: Host-associated > Plants > Roots > Unclassified | place...
CGCGTCTCCTGGCCGGTTGGCCTCTGGTATCAACTCGGATTGTCTGTACTACTGTTAACCTCGATTGGGTGGACAATTCATGCCTCTTTTGTATCTGCAATTCATAGATCTCAAGTCCGTATGATTTCTCATTGGTAGGTGTCGCGACGCGTCTCTGGCCGGATTGGCCTCTAGAATCCACACGAAATCGTCTGTTTCCGTTAACCTCAATTCAATAGATATATCAAGACACTTCGCTGATGCAATTAGTGCTCTCAAATCCGTATTATATCTTGCGTGTAAATTGGGTGTTGTGACGCGTCGGAAAGGTGTAATTCATGAAATCCCGTATGCGAAACGTATCTGAAATTAAATAGCGATAATAGTGTAAAGGCATACGCCCGTGTATGGCCTCGTAGGAAGGTATATCAGTAGATACGGTTGCACACGTGGATGTCAATATTGTAGAGTAGTATAAAGGTAAGGTATGTAAAATTATCGCTAGAGATCTAAGGCTCGTGGCGAGCCGACTATATAAAGCGGGTATTACCCGGCCCTGGACACGTCACGTGCAGCCGTGCCGTTACACATAGGCATCTCTCAGAGTTTGGTAGGAATATATTGATTGGTTGTCTTCCAGTCCAAGATGCATCCAATGTTCCCTCTAGTACTTTAATGTGTTTCCAAACTCAACACATTGTCTCTGGTGGAGATCACATACCTGCCATTTGTAATCCAGGTAACTCTGAACACTGGCTGATATGTCCTTTGAGCATCCAGTTGTCACCTGCATTTGACACTTGTTAGTTTATACTCCACCACTATTTGCATACTCCTGGTGGCTCCCAGTGACCAATGTATATTTTGCTTATGTGGGTTGACAGCTGGTACATACCCTATTGTAATAGATATTATTGTCTGAATCTACAACTTCCCTCCACATTTAGTTGCAGAGTTATTGTCCAATTACACAATATTATATAAATAAACTAAGAGTAACTATGTGTACTGTCACCGCCCTGCCTCCATTGTCCGGACACTGAATATTCATTATACTATTGTATAAGTAAATCAATATTCAGTAGTTATTTTGGCAAAATGTAATGCAGTTTACCAAATTTTAGAGAAATTCTATCAGAGATAGAGAGAAGGAAGTATACACAGCTATGTGAATTGCGTGTATATAATACTTTCGGATGATAGTAAAACTCATGAACTCAATCGGATTGGAAATGATCTATTTCAATATTGCAGTTGTTTATATTTGACATTCCTGCAAATTATAGCTGTGTATAATGAGCAGCGCATAGAGAAGACGTGCTTGATACAGTAATCCCCAGCATATTAGATATATTGTTCTAAGATTGTTATGGTGCACTTTACGAGTGATAGTATGATGAAAGAATTAAATATGTACAACAGAGTGTGAAGGAATTGGCGGTATCGAAAGGCGGAGAAGTCTGTAGACGAGGAAATGGTGTGGGAGTGTGGCAAAGTGCTAGCGGTTTCATTTTATACGATAAAGACTGACTTGTTGTGATGTCAGATGATGTTGTGTGGTTGTGCTGAGAGGAGTCATGCTGAGGGTGTGTGAGATCATGAAGGAAGATTTGGATGGAACATCGGAGCATGAGGAATGATTTGAGAGAGGCATACAAAGTGTATATATCGCAAGGATTGATTGGAGTTGGAGGACTTCCTTTTTCTCTCTGTTTAAATGTTCTCTTGTATAGCGAAGCAACAGACAATGTTGTAACAGCTTCGACTTTTACTGTTGCCTTGATTTCTTGATATGAACTTGGAGCATGATTGCCTTACTTCCAATATCACTTACGTCCGACCACGTCCATTACAATAATGCCCCATGCACTGACATATTGAGTCAATCAGTATAATATATAGTCATTGATATTCACATGATACGATGCATCACGTGTCATTGAACAATATTCATTCCGGACTGCCAAATACACATTATTGCATTGTTCCACGTCTACTCTGAAAAAAAATTCTGGTTGTTATAAATCTCACACTCCAAGGCTGCATGACTGTATGGCCTCATGTATGAACTGCAAATGTTTCCATTTGCACCTCAAAGAACACTCTGAAGTACAGTTTGTAGTATTATCTCGAGTACACTCCTGAGCTTCCTCTCATGTATACTTACACCTGTGCTATCAATGTGCTCTTACACCCACTCCCATGTATGCTCGCAAGTACACTCCCAAGTACACTCTCAAGTAAGATTGTGAATATACTTCTTTCTGTACTCCATTCTATCCTATTACTCTGTTTGACTATATAGTCCGAAGTACACAGTATTGTATGCACCCAATTGCATTCCGTTGTATACTCCCAGCCTGCTTTGCTATATTCTCTAAACTATTCTCCCAAGTACCCATTTGTGCAGATTATCAACTGTGGTTCATTATAAAGCCTTGTTGAGTAGCAGTAGTCTGGCAGAGACCAGAGTATATTGGAAGGCCGGTACCAAGAAATGTATAGTGGAAGGAGTACAGTGAAAGGGTATAGTAACTGATATCATAAGATCAGTGTATAAAGTAGTCAGAATCTGATCCTGTGCAGACCCACCGCTGCAGAATTTGTGAATGTCTTACACTCATCTGTTAACAATTGCAAACTGAGGAATAATAAGATTATTATGTAACTCAATCGTGGAGAGGGCACATTACTTAATTACATATGGGAGTCTAAACTGTATGCTGCTGTCTGCACACTTTGCGAGTCTGACTTTGGCTTCTTTTGTGGCTGATGTTGATTATAATGATGGTAATGTTCAAGTTGATGGTGATTATAATGGTGATAGAGATGGTGATGGTAATTGTGGTAGGGACTGTGCCTGTGATGGTGACAGTTACAGTGCTGCAAGCACTTTGACGAGTAGATTGGCTTAATTAACATCAAAGTTTCCACAGACTTAGAGTTTTCCATCTGCCTCAAGGTTTGCATGGAATTACTACTCTTCCCAAAGTGTGGCACCCACCTGTATGTTTCTCCAAGCTGTGGGTATCCCCGGTATGGTACTTCCAATTGCAGTGCTCCCAAGTATGAATCTCCCAAGCAAGATCCCAGGCAGGCTCTCAAGCAGGCACTCAAGCAGGCACTCAAGCACACTTTTAAAAACTGTGTTCAGTACAGCCCAACCCTAGTTGCATTAGAGACAGGCAGAGGAGTATTCAGTACCTGCGGTATGTCATTGCATGGTGAAATATACAGAACGTTACAGAATGACTATGTACAATGATGCGCTCTACATCATTCTAGAGGGCATGAAATTGTTGCTACACAATGCATCTGTTCATATATATGCATATGTAATAGCGACGTATGAGCCCATGAGTAGGAAGCAGCATATGACTCAGGCCCGGGAAGAATGTTTGCATATAGCAATCCACAATGTCATGGCACTTGGATGATATCCCATATCCTACAACATGGTACTATACATATATTCACATGGTCCGAAGTGCAATCAAGTCACTATTCCCTACATCGCCAAGCCAAACATAGATATACATGGCAATGACTATATTCTATTGTTCAGTTATTGGATACGTTTTGCTCATCATGATAAACAAGTTTCAACACTACTGTCAAGCCCATTTCAACAATGACTAAGTTGAAAGAAACAATCAACCAAGATGGCAATTTACTGTCGATCTCCTTCCTATGCTATCTGAGACAGCTTCCAGAGGTCAATTGAGATTGGCAAGTACATGTTTAAGCACAAACAATGTAGTATCTCCTGTCAGCCCAGAAACTAAAATTGTTACACAATAACTCTTGGTATGTTCCAAAGAGGGAATCTTCATCATGAATGATCATTGTATCACTTATAACACTCACAGCATGCATCATAGACTGAGCCATGGTGTGGGCGATGATGCATACAATCTGGAGCCAAAGAGTGCACAAAAAACATAGTAGGAGATGGTAGCCATTTCACAGATGATGAAACTGTCGCAAGTGATGCTTAATGATGCCATGCAACAGAATTGTCAACTCTGGGTGCAGAATGCCAAACAGATAGATGTGAACTGGGAATTCCGCAGAAAGCATATTTAACAAGAAGTAAAGAAAATCAATATTTTCCTTAAGACTCAATAGAATAGATACTGTGGTGAAGCAAAGGAGATTGCTAACTACCTGAGCACAATACAGTCTGATTTACAATTCCATTTGCAACAATTCCACCATGGAGATCCCAACAGGTTCAATATACAGCAAGCTTCTCAACACAATGAAGAAACATCCAATACTTCCACAGTGAATGACACAAATAAGGAATTCGGTGGAGGAGATTCGAGATCTACAGAGATATATTGATAACTATCTCACCACATCAAGGCCCTCACGGATGACATGCGGATGATGTTCAGCAATCTCAATTGGATGCTCAATGTAGCAATGATGATTATGTCCTATGGTCTCCAAAAAGCGAATAAACCAGTGTGAGTCTGTGTCACGCAAAACAACGTGAATTGGAGCACAGTGGGATGGCTTTCATATGACAAATTGAACCACTATGAAATCTACTAGATTTGACTACACCCCAGAATCAACTACATGATGAAGCTGTTCATTATAGATGATGGAAAATTCAATGGTATCACACAGCTGTTGAATCATGCAGCTGATTCAGAGTCAAATCTCGACCGCAAGAAGCCACTGCAGCAAGTTGCGCACCAACAGGAAAAGCTGTCAGCAGAATAATTTCAACACGGCAGTGAAAAACACAACTTCTAAACATCCATGTCTATGCTGGCAACGGCACTGTAGCCTGATAATCCAAGGTTGAACCAGGATATCATAAGTGCTCCTGTGTGTTGGAGTCTACAAATGTTTAAAACTATTGGCAGTTGCACAGAAAATGCTTGCCCTGTGGGGTAGCTAAAAGTAGAACATTCCTGTGTCCAAAATATAGATGTGCTGCCCTCATCAATAACCTGCTGCCTGAGAAAATGGCATAGTGATTAAACACCAGCACTCCTTGGACTGTCAACAACCAAACAACCATCTTACCTCTCCGGTTATATGGCTTGGTGACAGTAGATGGATGAATTGGAGCTTGGAACGTGGTCATTTGGTTCATGGGCATTGATGGCAACATTAGAGTGAATTCAACTTTATGCGATATCACTTTGGTTAAGAATTGTCTAAGAGAGCCAGAAGCCACTCATGTCAGGTCAATATTTATGCAGAACAGCAAGACCGGGTTCTTCTGACATTGTTCCCAAGGTTCAAAGTATGCTATCAACTCATGGAGATTCAACTAGTATGAGTACATCTTGAATCCTGCGCTACAATTATCATCATCGCTCCCAAATCTCTCAATACACCTGGACTACCCCACAATGGAGAATGTATCACAATACACAGCCATAACAGTTAGGTGATCACACATTGGAGAGAGCACCACCATGTATCGGTGATAGTTTAATATATTGAAGACTTAGTACTGGTCGACAAACCAGTAATACTGACAGTTGTGCTCAGAGTATACTGTCCTTCCCTAGATTCAGCATGCATCAAGCTCCCCAAGCATGAGATTGATTTGACAACTGTCAGTGGACCTTCCTCCAGAACTGGAGGAGGCCAAGGGGAGGGATACTGATCAAATATGAAAGTGCAGTGGTATGAAGATAGAAAAGAGGAAAGTTGTAATGTATGGCTGTCAGATGTTGGGGGAAGCACACTGGTGAACTACTCAACATTGGAGATCCATCCAAATTCACTTGGAACCCCAAGTCAGAGTGGTGAGGCCATTCATACTCCAGATATTGAATGATCAGTATGATAGCATTGAACAATATCTGCACTGGTGATGAGACCATCATGACAATCCTCCATAGAATCAGGGAATGCAGTCGACCACTGGGAGTGACTCTAGCAGTCACCATGTTGGGAATTGTTGGTAAGATTAGGACTATCAATTCCAGCGGTGGATGAGCAGCCAAAGAGCAGATGTGGTGATTATGGGAGAGGAGCATCCTCGGATCATTGAACAATGGCTACCAGCTTGCCAAGTCCCAATTGGAAGTTGTTGGACCAGCAGGGTTTGCCATGTTCCTTGGTAAACAACTAGTTATTCAATATCCGAGTTTTATGGCAACATTATTCAAAATTCCAGGTTGGAGATTGAGGCTAATAGACAGATGCTAGAACAGCCACTTGACCAACTGATGATTGATGTTCCATTCTCATTTAATTGAAGGACTATGTGGATGTCAGCAGCAAAGACACGGCAGAGATTTTGGCACTGCACTGGCCAACTGACAATGCTATCAATCTGGAACCAAGTTTGAATTTACCAGATAGCCATATCTACAACCATGCATAACTCGAATTGAATACTCTCAAAGTCTATACTTGAATCATCTTGCAAATGAAATAATCGAGCGATTATTATTGCCTCTGGCAGGACAAATCTCACCTGTAGAATACAACAACGGTAGCCTGCTGCAGTGTTTTGACAATTGAGTGCTTAGTAAACCCATTATCAAAATGTGATATATCTTCCCAATTGTCAAGCAGATGTACAACAGAATGCATGGAGCATGTAATGTTGCAAAACCAGACCCCTGAAATGCACAATTCTTCCTTAGACTTATGGACCGCAATGAGGCCAAGGCCATGTATTGTACCGAATATGCTGTATTTCAGTACTAACTGATACTTTTTAGATTCACCCAAGCAAGAGCGAACATGGGAACTTACATTAATAACTGCTAATGATCTCACATTGACAACTTCACTGTGCACCAAATTGAAAATCTAATGATTCACTGAACAGATTAGGTGGAGCATAGAGAGGATGAATGAAATGTTTAGAAACAACTGCAAGAATTCAGTCCATACAGTAGAGCTGAAAGTTGCAATTTTGGAGTTTTGCAGGTCTGGCTCCTTGGCGTTGTCACAAGCTTCCTTTGGATAGGGAGAGGGTCCGAATGTATATTACCGATTGTGCACAGGCTGACCCTAAAGTGCATTCAGAATGTGGAGATTGCTATTGCATTGATGAACAACCCACAACTGTTGATTAGGCAATATCCAAAGGTAATAACATCGAGATTAGTCCTGCTGAAGAATCCAGAGCCTTCCGGAATACGGAATCAGCACCATTGAAAATGATCTCTGGACGTGGAAAGTGGATTCTGGTTGGTATTAAAGGCCTGCACTGATGTACCCATCCTGAAGCATTCTGTCCTTTCAATACCCATCTGAGTGTGAACTGATATATGCAACTTTGCAATCGTTAGCATTCACAATGAGCACAACAGTTCCCTAATTCTCAATATGGTCAACTATTCTTGCCAATGATAATCTTGTATTGAACAGTACTACAACATGAATGATCTCTAGTTCTGGGTGGTAGTGGAGTATATGAAGCAAAGGCTGCACTATCTGCAGGAGGTGAATCATAGGTTTATTGTGCAGTGCAACCAGTACAATCTTGAGTTCTTCCAAACATCAAAAGTGTCCTCCCAATGGTAGGCTACCTGTGCACAATTTTACCATTTGCATGACTTCGATGTTTAACAGCTGGATCAGAAAAACAGTGCAGCTGATACACAGTCTAGATCACCTGATGATGATATTTGCTACCAGTAATTGATTACATGGCTGCTCACCATGTCAGCAATTCCAACTGACAAAGCACATGGCTACAACTGATGGGGAGGTGTCAAGAATTGAGCCCAGATGGGAGATTTGGCAAGCCAGTGATATTAAGGGACACAGAGAAGGTGTGAGACTACAGTGAAGTCATATTGGGAATATATATAATGATAAGAAAGTGAGCTGAGGTGTTTAAAAGTTGGATGATGTGGCATGGTTGTGTTGATGGGGGTTTTGTTGGTGATGTGTAAGATCATGAGTGAGGGTTCAAATGGTACTTCAAAGCATGAGAAAGAATTCCAGGGAGATTGACATACTGTAAATGAAAAAGGAGTGTTGGTATTAGAGGGTGTCCATTGCTTCTCTTTTTACTCGTTCTTGTGTATATCCCAGCAATAAATGTTGTCAGAAAATACTGTCAATCCTTCGTCATGTTTATCAATAGGATCTTTGAGTTTTGCTTATTTTCACTCAAATACTTGTTTCCAATATTACGCACCTCTGAACCAGCCCAGTATACTATGTGGAGTCTCAACTTTGCACACCTGATGTTCAAAATGCCAACACCCTTGGCCTTGGTGCAGGTATTGTTCCGAAGCTTGCTGTGTTTAATGATGACTGTGTTTACCACCCACCTGACGACATTGGACTCATTTATGTGACCATTCCATTGATTCCCACTGACATCCTGCCAGACTTGATATTGATCAGAATCTGCAATGATTACCATCTTTGGGTTCAACAGTTCAATGGTAACTGTACTTCATGACCAAATAGATTTTACCATGTGCTATCTCATAATTTTAATCAGAGCCTTGACTGTTGAATATTTTTGGAAGCATCCATTTGATCCTTTACAAAATCATGTAATCGCTTGAACCATAATTTTGGGCACAGTCAGATGTCCCATTTTCATGGAATAGTGAGTGTACAGAGGCCACAAGGGATAGAATTGTTAGTAGTGTGAACGATGCAGTGATTGCCCAACATCGACCATATGATTTGGGACTTTCTGCTTGGAGGTGTACTTATCGTGATCCAGAGGAACTTTGTGATTGTGATGGACATAACTGTGTAGTGAGTTCTTTGGTTTTGGAATACACACCAGCTGCAGCAACAACAGCAAAGTCAGTTGGAATTCCACTAATAATAGATATGTCCATAGAACCCACCTCTTCTGAAGTCAACCGGGACAGTCGGGATTGGTAAATGTGTCTGATCAGTTGCTATGTCAGGATCAATGCACAATCAGAGAGGACTGGTGTTAATGTCGAAGGAGGATCAGGAAAAGATATCAGGATTAGTCATGGTTCACAAAAGACAGCATCTTGTTTGTGGAGATTTGTAAACAATTCACAGCATGCCAGTAGGTGCTACAAAGGGAATTACAGTACATGGAACAAGCAAATAAGGTACATCAGGTGTGTGAACACCCCATGGAGATCATACACCTATAGACACACATCATTGACCTCAAGGCTGGACATTTTCTCTCTCCCCCTTGTAACTACATCATGTTGGAATCCACCATGTGCATAATGACTAGTGCACTAGAAGAATTGACAAGACGACCTGGGTAGGAAAGATGTCATTGGAACTGAAGGAGGAGCTGGAAGCAATATTGAGAGATGCATGAGAATCTGGAGAGAAGGTCTGCAATATAACGATGCTGTTAGCCAACATATTGACTTGGGCAGCCAGTGGGTTTTCGGCTGGTTCTGAGGGACAAGATGACAGAGGCCAGACAATGTCCAACACCATACAGTAATCATTGTCCAATCAAACTCCATTGAGTGGTTCAATTACAGTACTTAAGGTGACGATCCATCATCAACTCTGAAGCACCCCAGACGAGCAGTCAATGATGTGTTACATATACAACTCCCCGCAGGGAGTGGCCATGGGACAGATCTTTGCCACTGGTCCCGGAAGATGGAGCTAAAGGGTTGGGTGAGGTACCAGCTGTAATAGAATTCCTAGCTGCAGCTTGTGGAGATGCTGACCAAGTAGCTACTATGGAACAGAAAATCAACCACATCATAAAACACAATCCTGAGTTCTCTGAGTAGATTGCTGACTTCCCAGTCAGAGCTACCAATCTCAAATACAGTCTTTCAGCACTCCAGAAAACCCTAACAATGGTGTGATTCCTAGAGATGGACAATTCCATCCGGTATATCGACAGACCCAGTAAGCAACCCCGAATCATTGAGGTGGGTGACCATAGGAATAATCTCATCGCCCAATTGGGAGCTTAACAAGCAGCGGGACAATCCAGGATGGATTTCAACTTATCCCCCAAACCTGCACCCCCCATGAAGGTTCAAACAGTAGTACCGGCCGGAACAGTAGATGGATATACCAGACCATCACTGATTAAATTCTGTGCGGGAAGGACAAGGCAGTCAGCTGAGGAATGGGAAAAGAGGTATGCAGATGCAAGATGTCTGTACTGTGGTGAGTATAATCACAGGGTGGTAGAATGTGCAGCAGGAAAGAAGGCACAGACGGGTAAAGCAGTGGGAGTACAGCAAAAAGTAGAGAAGGCTGGGATGTCGTGGCTCATGATAATGAGTGAGTGTATGATTTGAATGAACCAGTGCTTGCGAGTAGTATGGAAAGTGGGCGATGTTGGTACACACAGGAATAGTGTAACGATATTTAATAGTCGTGGCAGGATTATTTATTATAATAGAGAAATGGTCTGAGGTGTTGTGATGGCGGATAATGAAGTGTGGTTGTGTGGATAAGAGTTCAGTTGGTGGTGGGTAGGATCAGAGGAAACAATTCAGATTGTACTTTGGAGGATAGAGAATGATGCAAGGATGGCAGATGCATTGTATATCATGCACGATTATATAGTAATGGAGGATGCTATTTTCTTTCTCGTTACTTGTTCTCTTCTATAGCAAAGCAACAGATGACTTTGGATAAATGTGTGCAACTGTTCCCATGTTTCTTGAGGCTCATGTAGAGATCATTGGACATTATCCAATATTGCATTCTGGTTACCAATATTCCCCATGTCCAACCCTGCTGGTTACATTAACAGAAGTCGTTATATGACATACCTCATACTGTATGTTCCTATAGCCTTCTGCAGGGAGTAAGTCTTGTTCTGAAGCTTGCTCTATTCCTTATTGGGTGTATTTAGCACCTGACCAAGGTTGGACATATGTCCACAAGAATTGCGTGAAAATCCAATAACAGCTTAGCAGATATAATATCCAACAGTACCCACAGGGATAACCATATGTGCATGCCAAAGAATGACAGCAGCTGTACTTTGTGAATGGATCAGTTTGATCTTGAAGGAGTACCTTCGAAGTTATTCAAGCTTGAACCTTTCAATGGTGTTGAGAGTACTGACATCAGCAAAATGTAAAATGGTTTGGATGTCATATCTGAACAACTCAGCAACTCTGATCAGCCATACTGATCTTTCCAGATAGTCCCAGATGGTCCCAGATATGGTGAATGCAAAGCGATGTGCTTTCAGATGCTCCAAGACTACCTTGCTGGTGCTCCTCAGTGCTCCAAAAGCTGTGGAGCAATATTCAAAAATCTCCTGAAAAGTGTATAGTTGTCGTCAAAATGCTACAAAATCAAACTATTATGATGTGCAAATTTCAGAGCTATTGAAAGTATTGGCCACATCACCAAGACTATGCCAGTGCACATTGAACCCAGAGCAATTCCCTCCATAAGTGATTATTATAATGTTTATATCAAATAGTACAGTTCGATCAACTATCTTCCACCATCACTCCCTGATTCAGACATTCTAACCTAGTCGACAGTCCTGTAGGTATCAATATCAACATGATTATTTACAAGCTGTACACTGTCAATTCTCTCTGATTCAACATTGTCTCGGACCAATTGTGCGAGCCCAATACTTGCTCCAACATGTACAATATGAATCTTATCAGTCTGTTTGACAATCCAGATGAACCTGTCAATACAATTAGCTCAACCATGTAGATCTTTGTACTTTGTTGGAATCTCCCCCACATATTCTTCAACTTGAAAATGTAATATCCATTGTTGAGTCTTCTTGCACCTCTGAGAACAGGTCAATTTTGTTTTTCTGGCAGGAAGGGGCTCCTGAAATTGGAGGATCTGTTTTGGTAGTGTCCAGCCAATATATAATACAGGAACAGAAGGTACTCAGCCTTGGAAGGTGGTATTGAGATCACTTGCCTTATATTGGACATAGATGTTATCAGATTCGGGCTTGATATCTTTGTTTGCATGGTTATATTCTACCTTGCAATCAAGTCCCAGACACTCAACAAATATAGGGCAGTGAAATGGTTGATGGTCGCACAACAGCCAGGTCTGAAGTTTAATAGATATACTGTCTGTGAGTAGTGTCAGCAACGGTTCCGGGTTACCCGGCTGCAGTCTGGGTTGGAACTGGATCCATGGCCCCTGTTTGGTTCTGCAACAGCCAAGGAACCGAACTGCCCTATGACAAGCTGTTTGAAACCGAAACTGCACCTAAACCTGCGCTTCTCTGGCCGGGTTCCATATACAGCAGACCCTCATTTTTGCCAACTCAGAACTTTGGCTGCAATTAAGTATTTGAGTTCTGATCATATCACAATATGATATATATGTAGAAGATGCAGTTTTGCATGCTTTTTCACCTCCTGCTGTCGGATTTGCAATCTGGTCAATATTGATTGAGTTGCTGTGAAATAATGCCGCGAATTGGGCTTTTTCGCAGTGAGTCAACGAATAATGATGGGATCACAAATGGCACAATCGGAGGTGACAGAGCATGCAAAACAGTATCTTTTACGTATATATCATATTGTGATACGATCAGCACTCAAATAGTTCATTGGAGCCAAAGATCAGAGTTCACAAATGATTGGAACTGGCCTAAGAACCGCGGGTTTGGTGCGGATTTGTTTTGCGATGGCGTAAAGACGTTTGCAACTGTTCGAGTTCGGATCGAACCCAGACCCGGAACCGTCTTGTGGATTTGGAACCGTTGCTAAAACTATTTATCAGTACATTCTGCTCATATTTGAGCACCAGTCTACCAACTGTGCATCCCCAGCCCTCTTCAATTTGTGCATGGAATAGCTGTCCAAGCCTGGGAATTCTGAACTACTCTAATGCATCTCTGAGTGAGGTTTGTTTGATGCATCGGCACACACCGCAGATATGACTTTCTCTCAGGTGATGGACCCCTTGTGATATGGGGTGGAATCATGGCTCTTCCTGACGATGCTAGAGGTGTAAATAATAGGATCTCGAACAATTTTGCCATGTATCGGTGGCGGATTGAAGGTTGAAACAATTTGCAGAGCCAATATCACACTAACCTTGAACGTAAAGTTACGACAGTGTCTTCTCCATATAGTCAAGACCTGTACACCAGTCACAGGGCCTAAGCCTCTGTTGAATGCAATTGACTTCGTTAGTAGATCCATATGCCTCTTTCACATTCACAATATGTATCCATTCAGAAAAATTGGTTGTCAAATTGTTACCAGAACTCATTTGCTGAATTGACTCTGATCTATGGCTCACAACATGGATCTTGAAGTATCCAATATGTATAACATGCAGTTGGATAGTATTCCGGACATCTTGAATGCCAATTGCCCGCCACCAAGCTTCATACTCGATCAAGCAGATGGATAATTCCTTCTTGCACCTCATCTGCTCATTCAAAGTGATCCTATATATCTCTCTCTACAGCTAATTCCCAAAGTGGTCTGAATCAGTGATACTCCAGGTGGTTGATTGAGTCTCAGCATCGGATAGGTGGAATCGAAATTGCACATGCGTGACAGCAGTCATGTTTGTGGACCCATATACCATTTTTACTTCAGCAGACTTCATTGGACTAAGTTGTTTGGCGAATGTGCTTCTGGAACCGGTTGCCTTAGTCCTGACCTCCTGGAATTGTGCTCACCCATGATGTTGGGATAATGTAGTGAAAAGCTAGTGTTTAGCTGGTGTCACCTGATGGATTGCGTGCTCCAATCGCTCTTGTGCCTTGGGCCAATCAGCATCTGACCATTTGGTTGCCCCTTGTCGGGCCCTATTCAGGCGCACCTGATATTGCCTTCATTTTGCTCTTGTAATCTATTCAGCCCAGTACACCTGAATGGCCATTGCAGTACGGCTTGTATGAATCTTTCGTTCTCATAACTGATGGGATTCTCTTGACAACTGTTCATCCACTTTGGCCTTTGCTGACTTTGACATTCTCTGTTCTCAAAAGCACTCTTCTTGTCACATCTCTTCAGTGCAGCATCTAGTGCTGTGAGGGATAGATCAGAGTGACATTGTTGGCTAACAAGTAGACAGAATGCTCATAATGCAAGCACTGCTCCCATTACCATTTCATCAGAGGTTGTTTCCACTGCAGTTTTCCGATCATCCTTGGAGCAGTCACAAATTGGAGCGCAATCTATTGCCTGGGTTCTGATTTTGCACTGGATTACTTTTCCCTGCCTCGAGCTGGTATTTGACAAATTACGTTCTGTAGGAAAGAGCTGGAGGGCCGGATATCGTGGTCCCAATGTGAATTCATTGTCAATCTTGATCCGCCGCATATCAAACTTTCAGGTATTTCAGCAGCCAGTGTGATGTGTTGTCTACTAATCCGAAGAGCAGCTGATGCGATTTTTCACGCTGCCACAGCCAATAGGCATTGCAGTGGTGTATTGCCAGCACTTGTTGCAGATTGGATGAACACCAAGAGTGTGCAGAACATCAATATTAGTTTTGTCCGGAAGCTTTGAGCATATATGCTGATCTCTTGCATTGTTGAGTGTTCAAAGAGTGGAATGCTTGATAGCGGCACAATTAGAAATTGCACACATCAGGAATCGGCCATATGAGGCTTGAGCAACCATGGTTTGTTCTGGATACTCCCCGACCCAGGCAGCCAAAGAGGATAACATTGTCTCTGGAATCCATCAGCTCATTTCAATTTCAAGCGAGAACCAGAAATGTCCAGATTTTACAGTGCAGACAGCTAGTGTTAGCAACAGATCCAGGTTACCCGGCCACGGTCCAGGTTGCAACCGGAACCGTAGCTCTTGTTCGGCAATTCAACCATAACGGAACCTAACTGCCCGATGACGAGCAGTTGGATCTCCGAACCGCACATATCGCCGCAGTTTTCTGGCTGGCTTTTACATTCAGCAGAACCTCATTTTCACGATCTCAGAACTTCGGCTCCAAGTAAGTATCTGAGTCCTGATCATACCACAATATGATATATACATGAACGATGCAGTTTTGCATGCTCTTTCACCTCCTGTGCTCCAATTTGGGATCCGATCAATATTCATTGAGTCGCTGTGATATAACGCCAACTATTGGGCATTTTTGGCTGTGACTCAACAACTATCGATCGGATCACAAATTGGGGAACAGGAGGTAAAACAGTATGCAGAACTGCATCTTTTACGTATATATCATAATGTGATACGATCAGAACTCAAATACTGAATTGGAGCCAAATTTCTGCGTTAATGAAATAGTGTAACCTGACAAAAAACCACGTGTTTGGTGCAGTTTGGTTTTTTGATGTGGTAGATCCCGTTGCAACGGTTCCAGTTTGGTTGCTGCCTCGACCTGGAACCAAACTACAGATTTTGAACCTTTGCTAATGCTAGAGACAGCACAGTTCTAATTGCGGAATGCCATGCCTCATCAGTATTTTTGGCATATTTTAGGGGACCAGGGATCAGCCCTATCAGAATCCAGGTGCTCTTTTTAGGTGTGCCACTGATATCATGTCAAACATAACTAATTATGTGATACAATGGGCAGCCACGCTGATCTCTGAAAATATTAGCCAAGCCAGCCTTGTCGGAAGTACCAATAACCGGCATAATCCTCGCACCAGCCAGAAGCTGATTATGTGACTCCCACCACCATATGGCTGTGTTCATTTCACTGTATATTTGACGACTTTCCAAGTGTGCAACATGCCCCAGTTCAAAATTGTGCTGTACCTCAAATGGGAGATGTGCCAAAAAGAACTGTATTCATTCGAAAATATCCCTGTGGTTTAATGTTCTGAAGATATACAAATTCTCTTCATTCCAACTATCAATGCCTCTCCCGAAATAGAGTTCTGAGATGTGCATTTGCCAGGCATGTACTTATTGAAATAATTCGATTTCAACGCGGTCCAGTCCATGCGTTCAATGTTGCTCAACGTATGTTTTGGTAAGCTGGCTGAATATTTCAGCCTGTTGAATGTTGTGTGCTGACTGAAATGGATGCCATGGACTCTATTATTCAGAGTACTTGCGATGCTGGTAGTAAAATCCGTTTGTTTTGCAAGATGCTTTCCTCGCCGCATTTCCCACTCTCACTAACTGCCAATGATCTTTTCACTGTGTTTGATTAGTGCTAAATTTCGGATCAGGCATCTGGGGGTCTATAGTTTCATTGTCAGGAGTATCTTCAGGTGTCGGTGCACCAGGCACATTGTCTATAGGTAGATCATTGGAAGACTCGCTACTCGATGGTGATACAGGTGTACCGACTGTAGTTGAACCCTGATGGCTCAGGTCAATCCCACTCTGCAGGTTTTAATACTATGAATATGTGAGATTGCTAGCTAACTGTATGCTCTGGCAATGATCATTAAGAACTGACAAGGCTTGTAGGATGTTGTTTCAGTAATGACTATTGACTGGAGCTTGGATCCTGCAGAGAAGAACGATGTTTAGCAAAGGAGCTCAATAAGTACCAACCACTGTTGCGGCTTGAATCACCGGCCTCATATTGAATACATTGCAAGGTTGTACACACACAACTTATGTGTAATATCCCTAGTCATGGTAACCGTCATACTGGATATAGTTCTTGTTTGGTTCCCGGAGATATCGTATCATATCCCTTCTATGAAATTCACACTCATAGTAGTATATTCAGGTTAGAATCAATCCAATATCTTAGTATATAAAATTGAACATATAACAAAGCTATGCGGGATGTGTGTAATTAAGGTATCTTTTCCTCAGCCGGATCGGTTCCATGGATCAGAAGTTTGCTGAAATACAACTGATCGTGAGAATGAAATGGAATAGATGATGCTCTTCATTCTGCCGAAAGTCACTGCTACCTGCAATATGCCCAATCATATACCGATTTATTCTACATCAAATCTAGGATCCATTGTTGTTTACCACCATCTTTGTTTACAGAGTATATGGATGAATGTATTGCAACAAATAACAGCCATTATGGCTCCAACACGTGGCCTATTTGGCTCGCAGTGCAGCGTCGACGATGATTCAGAATCATCAAATAATAATTCACAAACTACCACTGGCAAAGGCAGTCAATTTGGGAAACACACAAATGAACATCGTCTACCACATGGGTAAGGTTGCCCGCCTTCACAGCAGCCATTTTCAGGCACTCCACAGTTCTATCGCAATTCTTTATTCAACATCACATACAGTTCGCACTCAACCACCAGCACACACCAGGAGTGACCCAGATATGGGCCACAGTGCCAAGGATTTGACCACCACCAACAAGGTCATGGTGGGTCTCAAATGTTCCCCCCTCTGCAGATTCCAGGACAAGGGTATTCATATCCCAGCACACTGAAAGTGCCTGCAGAACCACCAGGAAACAGTCCAGTCAATTGGCCGACATTTTACAGGGCTATACTTCCACCTCAATCTCATTCCGGTGCCCCTGGGAGACCACCCATGAGCCTCCTAACGATAAGGTACCAGCCGCCAGCGGAACAGCTGATTCAGATAACCCAGGGGTTGCTGACCAGCCCCGATTGCCTGAGCTGTCCTACCACGAATATGATACACATAATGACGGTGAAGATTCATTGAATGTGGGAAGGGCTGAAGGCAAACCTCTAATCAGCCCGAAGCAGACCCAGTTCTCCTTGAAGCAATATGTCAAAAATATGGGGCAGGCCAACATCAGTATGATCAACAACTGGAAGATAGTATGGGTGGTTGGGTTTCTGGAGAAAAACATCAGCCCATGATCCAGAGGCAGAATGATTTGAAGCAACTTGGAGATAGACCCCTCCATGGGAAGGCAGGGGTTTCTGATATTTTGCTGACATTGGAGAACAGGCTGACTGCAGACAATTTCGATAATTCTGAACGGATTTGGCAGCAGTGGGTTGAGATGTTTTTGAAGAAATACGCAAGAAAAATCCAGAAGGCGAGGCAAATGGAAATGCGAGCCAACATGCCACAGGCGACGGATTTGCGAGAAAACGGTGGCCAAAAGGTAACAAGACACCTTGCTAAGGTACCATATACAACATTCTTGATTGGGATTATCTGGGTGTCGAATGGGACTGATAACAATATACTCTCCAAACAACGCCATGCACCATATACAGATGAGAGGCACCGGGAGGTGCTGATTGACATCTTCAACAAACAAGGAGGCCCGAAAGAGCCATATATTCTGACATCAATGTTAAAGTGCAAATTGGGGTAGAATGAATTGAATGAAGAGTATACCGGAGTATAAACACATGCGGAATCGATGAATTTCTCCATATATTGCCGGATTTCATACAACTGTTGCCTTTCCAATGCTTTTGAGTTGCAACTTGGACACAATTCGAAAATGTTTTCTGTAGAAATCGAGAATGCTACTGATACGCGGGAGCTTCCATCTAAGTAATGATACTATTATGTATCTAGGGATACTGAAGTAGGTACTAGGAACACGGCCGTTGTTCTTATTGTAGTTGTCTAGGCGTATCTCCACACACAGTGTATTGGAACCTGTATACATTGTATATGCAAAGTGGACAGATATGTATGGTTGTATCAGATGCTACAAAATGGATACCAACTATATTGAATTGTGGCGTAATGCAATACTGACAATACATATAACTTGTAACATGAATCTCAGTGATTAATTACTATCAGGAAGTATATTGCGATGATTGATCTCAGATATTAATTGAGATCGTAAGGTATTTGGTATGATTAATCTTCGATGATTAATTAATAATGTATATTCATATAATGACTGTCGGTGATCAATTGATATTGTAAGGTGCTCCGTATAATTAATCTCGATGATTAATTAATATCGTCAGATATATTCATACAATTACTCGCGGTGATTAATTCATATCATGGCAGTAAGAATTTGCCCGTTGATAGTGCGATCTGAATTGATACGTATCTTCAACAAATCTTCCTCTATTCCTTCCTTGATCAAGGAGGCGTTCAGATACTATCGGCAATATTACATCTCAGCGTAATCTCCCTCAATAATCCCAATCTCCACACATAAGAAGATTACGAAATATACTTTGCCGCTTCGTATTCTGTTTCCCAAATCGGGCTTGGAATTCTGAATTTGAAAAATTAGGTTTATTCTTAAAGATTGTTCCGGAGCACAGTATATATCACTGCCATTGTATTTTGGTCCGGTAATTAGGAAGTATATTACTTCGGTATCAAAATCATCAATATTTAACACAGGTATTTTGGATTCAGGAATGAGCAACCAGGCTATCCATGGATTTGATAAAGGCGATAACACAAGTACGTTAACATATTCTGAAGGGAATGCTTTATAATGACGATAATTAATCAATATCACAGTGAACTGAATTATACTTGCCCACTACCAGATTCACTGTGGTGCAAACAACTGATCTTCTCTTTCGAAGTGATCCAGTAATAAAGATAAAGCATACCGAATGTTGTCATACTCATTGTTGAACTCAGGCTCAACCATGGGGCGTGGGAACTGTGTACAATCCTAATAGATAATACTAATATACTCGACAATGATAATAATATGAACAAGAACTGAAAACAATGATAATATTGCAGCTTCTTCTTCGCAGGTAGGTATCCTAGGTATCGTACCTGCTTGTAGGGCTGCCCTTTCAATGCCAAAGCATTGCTGTATCTTTATATCTTTCTTGTAATGTATGATTGGGTTTCAGGAGTTACTCCCCCTGTAGGGCCATCATCATAAAGCAAGGATTGCTATGATCTCATCTGTCATATCGTAGAGTACTACATAATGAGCTTTAATCTCTGTTGATAGCATACCACACATACGAAAAGTTATCGTGCATTGCATGATATGGTTTGAAGAGTTACTCTCCCAAAAGGGTCATGATCAGCAATAAGATTTAATCAAACAGTCAGTTCAACTTCGATATCTTGCAACTCGTTTGTTCGGGTTGTCAAAACCTCTACTTGCCTGACGTGGTCATTGGGAGGGCTTTAAACAGATTGCTTTATTATATTAAGACACAACCTCACCTTTCAGGCTTTTTGGTTTATCTGCTTCAGAGGCTGTAGGTGGCAGCCCACCATTGTTCTGTCCACATTTAATTATGATGAATTAACCTGCCAGTTTGTTTGGAAGTTCATCGGGTCCTGCCCTACGTCATAATCAATCATACTCCCCATTCTAAGGTCGAGACTGTTCTCACTAACCGGGGAGTGCCCAAGGTGTTCCCATACCTACTGGGAAAACAGCTTGAGATCCCAGATCATTGCATATTGACTATTGTCTGCCTGACACGTCAGTAGCTATATAGCAGTCGACACATCTAGTTCTACTTCATTCAGTTCAGTGAATGTGGTAAGAAATAACTGGCATCTCTTTAAGCCCTGAAGGCTTACAACTGGCAAAGGTTACTGCATCATCAACTCAATACAAATTATTTGTACTTTCAATGATTCCGCTAGCAATGAGGCTCGCCATCAAATCGACACAAGGTTCCCATGAAATCCTGCTAAGGATCACAGGACTGGCATAGTTGTATCGTCTAGGATAGGCGTTATGTATTCTAAGAGTGTAAACTCTGTAGCATATATCCTTCTGACAATCGAAGAAGTACTATTTCCTCTATCAGGAGAGAACCTCTAACAACTCCAGGGAAGAAGATTGTTGAGCACATAATAAGACCAGCAAAGGTAATCCCTGCTAGCTGTGTCAAGGCTAGATGTGCACAAATGCTAATCATTATACATAGGCATTGGAATGTTCTGCATAGAGTGGAAGAGGGAAGGGAGAGGAGGATGGTGAGCAAGAGAATGATACTCGTATTAATGTACAGTCTGATTGACAGCATAGAAATGATTGTATTCCATCAATATGCATTTCTTTGAATGGTTGCTTGTGTGTGAAACACAGCACATTGTGATGAATGTCAGGAGCATCAGAGTGTAAGCCCATCTGCGCAGCATACATCCAAGCAACCGAAAATGATCATTGAGAAGAAACAGACAATGAACCAAGGTGCAAGGCAGGTGCAGAAGCAAGTGGCAGATATTCAGGAGGTCCTAGATCCACATAATAGCAGTTCAGTTTTGAATCCTGTTCTCAGTCAAATCAACAACAAATTTGAATAAACGTTGCTTGATGAGGAAGTTGGGCTGCTGAATGCCTGTCCAATTCACCAATAGAAAGCTGACCAAGTCCCTGGTAACATGTATTCAATTCCAGGCCTGCCTGGAACCACGATTATGGCAGACCGGTTTTGGCCAATATAGTTTATTCTAAGGAGATGGGTTTGGGTTTCAGATATGCCAGTTGCACTGGTGGCAGATGAAATAGGTCTTGGCATGACTTTTACCTCCATGGCAGTGGCTATGATATGCAATATGCTGACTAAGAAGGTTGTTATGGGGTTGCCACTGTCAATTTTGTGTGGGAATACACTTGAAGAGTGGGTGAATATTGCGCAGAACGACTAACCCGGGATTATTGGTACTGATTGGGAGTGGTATCAGTAGCAGAGACTGAATTCATTACCTTGCCGCCTTGTAGTTATCCAGACAACTCCACCTCAGGCACTTCCAGCGCTGACTTCAGCATTGAACCAATCCTGACGGTCACAATGCCAGCAGTGGTAGAGACTGTCAAGAGTGTCATCCACAAGATGATATATGGAACAGATTTGAAACTGGTGAACATGTTGCAGGTGGGAAATGTGAATCTCAACACCGGGAAAAATGACCTTACGCGACACATAACTCATAGAGAAGCTGTTTTAGGGCCGGTAATCCATAGCATATTTGATGCGTGGCACTATGATATCCTATGGACCTGCGAGTTGACTTGATTACTATGATACACATGCGATTATGGGTGCTTGATACTATACATCATGCTGCATTCAATAAAACTCTCAAATGCACTTCATTGCACGATCCCAAGTAAGCTCTGAAGTACACTCCTGATTTCACTCCCAGCCTGCTTGACGTACGCTCCCCAGTAAGCTCTCAAGACACTCCGAGTACGCTCATAAGTACACCGAGTTCATTCTCATGTACACTCCCGGGCATGCTCTCAAGGAGGCTCACAATTGCACCCGATGGCACTCTCCCAGCTTGCTGGACTGTACGCTCCCAAGTAAGCTCTCAAGACGATCTCAAGCATACTCTCGAGCATGCTCTCAAGTACACTCCCAATTGCACTCTATGACACACTCCCAGCCTGCTTAACTATTCGCCCCCAAGTAAGCTCACAAGATCCTCCCAAGTACATTCCGAGTACATTCGCAAGTACACTCCCGGGCATGCTCCCAAGGACGCTCTCAGTTGTACTCGATGGCACACACCCAGCCTGCTTGACTGTACGCTCCCACACCAGCTCTCAAGAAGCTTTCAAGCAAACTCCCGAGCACGCTCTCAAGTACACTCCCAATTGCACTCGATGACACTCCCAGCCTGCTTGACTATACGCTCCCAAGTCCGCTCACACGATGCTGCCAAGTACACTCCGAGTACGTTCTCAAGTACACTCCCGGGCATGCTCCCAAGGACGCTCTCACTGGTACTCGATGGCACACACCCAGCCTGCTTGACTGTACGTTCTCACACCAGCTCTCAAGAAGCTTTCAAGCACACTCCCAATTGCACTCGATGACACTCCCAGCCTGCATGACTATACGCTCCCAAGTCAGCTCACAAGCTGCTCCCAAGTACACTCCGAGTATGTTCTCAAGTACACTCCCGGGCATGCTCTCAAGGACGCTCCTAATTGCACTCGATGGCACACTCCTAGCCTGCTTGGCTCTACGCTCCCAAGTACACTCTCAAGAGGCAAGGCTCCCGATCTCGTTTGACTATATGCTTCCATGTATGCTCCCGGGTGCTCGATCCAGAGACTTGCTGAGTTGCAGGAGCCAGGCACCAGGAGGCGGGTGGCAGGTGACGGGTGGCCGATGGCGCATGGCGTATGGTGGCTGACATCGTGAAGTCGGTCGATATCATACTCTAAACCTTATCATTAGCGCGCCCACCGTGACAAGATCTCACGATGCCTCATGGTCATGGTGTTGACAATTGTAGCCTTAGATTCCGCAGGAATGGTAGGCAATTCGATCTTGCAGTGAGCAGATCTCCAACTCAGATTGTCCAGCGGAATCTGGTACCCACTTCCCATCAATTGTGGGCGTATGTGTGCGCATTCGGTCTGGGGCTGATGGAGATGATGGTGATGGCAATGGCAATGGCAATGGCAATGGCAATGGTGATGGCAATGGTGATGGCAATGGTGATGGCAATGGTGATGGCGATGGCGATGGCGATGGTGTTGGTGATAGTTATAGTGATCATAGTATCGGAAGTACTTAGACAGGTAGGTTGGCTACGTCAATGTCAGCCTTAAAGCTTCTACAGACTTAGAGCCTTCTACTAGGCAAAGCTTCCACAGACCTAGAGCCTTCTATTAGCCAAAGCTTCCACAAACACAGAGTATTCCATCGGCCAAAAGCTTCCTGTGGAAAACTCTACTCCTCCCCAATCTGCTCCTACATGCTCGATCCCGAGACTTGGTGAGTTGCAGACCCCAGGCACCGGGAGGCGTGGGGCAGGTGGCTTGTGGGGACCGGTGTTGGGTGGGCGGCGTGTGGCATGAGGCAGGTGGCAGGTGGCCGAAATCATGACGTCAGTCTAAATCATAGTCTGAAGCTTATCCTTAGTGTTCCCACCGAGACGAAATCTCACGATGCCTCACGACCATGGTGTTGACAATTGCAGCCTTAGATTCTGTAGAAATCGTAGGCAATTGGATCTTGGGGAGAGCAGATCTGCGACTCAGATTTTCCAGCGGAATCTGCTGCTTGCTTCCCATCGATTGTGGGCCTATGTGTGTGCATTTGGGCCTGGGCTGATGGTGATGATGGAGATGCTGATGATGGCGATGCTGATGATGGCGATGGTGGTGATGACGGCGATGGTGATGGTGTCGGTCATGGTGATCATTGTTCCAGCAGCACTTAGACAAGTAGGTTGGCTACGTCAACGTTAGCATCAAAGCTTCTACACACTTAGAGTCTTCTATTAGCCAAAGCTTCCAGACTTAGAGCCTTCCATTAGCCAAAGCTTCTATACTTAGAGCCTTCCATTAGCCAAAGCTTCCAGACTTAGAGCCTTCCATTAGCCAAAGCTTCCACGGACTTAGAGGCTTCTATTAGCCAAAGCTTCAACAAGTCAGAGTTTGCCATCGGCCAAAGGCTTCGAGTGAAGGAGAACTCTACTCCTCCTGAAGCGCGGCTCTCTCAGGCAGGCTCTCAAACAGACTCTCAACGAGGCTCTCAAGCGGGCTCTCAAGTCAGCTCTAGAGCAGGCTTTCAATTGCCAGCAGGCCCTCATGCAGACTTGCAGCAATAGTGTGTATAGTACCGGTATGACAGCTGGCAGTAAAGACAAGTATAGGTCCATCGCTGGCCGGCAGCCGTATATATTTCCATAGGCCCACGCGCACACCTCTATGTATCTACTATAGATGACTATAAGGTGCCCGTCGCGCAGGGGTCTGCTGGAAGCTTGCTATGAGCTGGGTGTGTGCGCATAGCGCAGCCTATAGTCAATTTGCACTTTTACCGATGAACCACAAGCATCCAAACAGCAGTAGTGACCTTCCTGGAAACCGATGCAATATCAACCTTGTTTCGTATGATACAACAATATCCACAGTGAAGCCATGAAGCCACAGGCAACTTCGTTAGAGTGCATCGAGTTTTGGAATTGTTGATTAGTCCCATCGGTATAAGAATAACAACAGAGCGGCCTGGCAAATTCCCATGAAAGCAAGAATTGGTTTCAAAATTCAAGTTGCAGCTAAACCAGGATTCCATTGACTCTATGACAGGTGTCATCAGACGATATGGCTGTTTTCAGGTGAACGTGATCATCCAGAGGACGGTTCCGCTAGGGCAGTGCATGGCGCAGAGGCATTGTATTCTGCAGTGAAGCGGCAGATGTATGCTATCTGGACAGAATACCAAGAAGCTCAACAGGATGAGGCTCACAGGATGCTTCACAGTGCAAAACCTGGAAGGATAAGGAGGTGATCAGATTCCGAACTAGCCAATTGGCAACTACTCGCTCGGATACTACTGAAGAATTTGCAGCGTGTTGATGTCGAGTGGACTGACAATGACCCAGCAATACAGAAAACCCTGGTGGACAGATTCACTCGACAGGGTGCTACAGGCGCATGGAGGGTTAAAAGATGTCTGCTGGCATGTTTCTCATTGGTGTTGCGAGACATGGAGGATCGCAACAATATTTCTGGAAAATGGAACAATGAATGGCCACTCGATTCTTGGGTAGATTCTCCAATTTCCCAATGGCTCAGAGAGCCATTTTTGCATAGGCATGTCAATGAAGCGTTGGAGTCTCCAGAATCTAACCAAGATAATGCATCAAGAGAGCGACTCTGTCCGAAACATGTGAGACATGAACACACACTTCCCAGTACACCTCCACAAATGGGGGTGCTTTTTTGTCCTCTTTCTGGCCAAGTTCATGATTTGGAGTGGTGGCGAATGAAGTGTTTTGCGGATGGTGTAGTTGTATTCCACATATATGCAGACATCGGCAAGGATGATGACACAGAAATGCAGCGCAGATTTCAGTATTCACAACATCCCTCTGTATTCATAACTGCACCCACAGTTGGTGGGACAGGCCTAACTCTTACAGCAGGAAACAGTGCATTAGTAACTCACAAATTCTGGGTATTGCATCAGCAGCGGCAGACATTTCCATGAGTTGTCCAACTGCGGCAAAAATGAGTACTACACTCATGGTTACTATGTACGGGCCTTGGTGACTATGATAACCACCCGAGTGATCACCATCAATTCTCTGGAGTGGTGCAAATGAAAGTCCCACATGGCTTTATGAGTTGACCAAATATCCCAACATCGGTGATTTACCAGATTCTGGAGTCTTATGAGTACCATATGAAGCGGCTGCCGGATAATGGAGATTCATTGGAGTCTGATGAAGCATCATCTTAGATTGTTAGGATGCTTCATCAAGTTACACCTCATTTGACATTCAACCAACATGATCTTCTGAAATGATACAAATCGTGAAAATGGTCGTTTGTAAGGCACACAGTACTGCATAAATCAATTCTGTCTCCATGTTATGTTGAAGCGAATCAAAGTTCTGATGTTGGAATTGTTGTGTCTTATATCAGAAATGGCTAGAGTGGGATTTCATTGGCATTCTTGATCATTAATAATAACCAATATGAGATGAAGTCAATTGACATGCAACATTACAAGTTCCCGTCTGGCCTATCTAATGATAAATGGCATAAGGCAAATTTTCAGGATGATGCAGCGAAGGGCTTCTAATCATTTGCCATTTGCAAATATGAGATGCACCGGAAACCTGAGGCCACATACACATTTCAAAGTCCAAAGAGTCCAAAACGCATACTTCAACCACTTTCTGGTGCACTGGGGATTTCTTGGCATATGGCATTAGTCGTGTTACAACATATCAAGCACTTCATATTTGCCGATGCCATTTAGCAATACAGTCAGTCTAGGCGAGATTGATTAGCTGGTGCAGAAGACTAGACCCTGGCTTGCTGATTCGTGGCAAAACCGCAGCTGTTGCTGGTATATGATCGAAGTTCAGGTGCAGCACAGAATCCTCAGCATATGTCTTGAGTGGTATATGGACAGATCCAGCACAGTATATTTGCCGACCTCATTGGCAATGATACAGTCTATGTGATATTGGGTAGTTCGGTCAGAATGTGATATACGGCTCGCTAATTGGTGGCACAGCCACAGCTTTCACTGGCAGTTAATTGAAGTTCAGGTGCACCGGAGAGTCCTGTGCAAATATAGTTATGGCCAATCGATCACTGCATCTTTGCCAATGCTAGTTGGCAATTCAGACAGTGTGGCAAATATTGAGAACAATTGTCAGAAGATGAGTCACAGGTTCACATATTCATGGCACAGCCGCAGCTTTTGCTTGCCCATAATCGAAGTTGTAGTGCTGCTGTGAATCCTGCGCATAACGATAGGACAGATCCAGCACAGCCTAATTGCGAATCCCGATTGGTAGTCAAGACAGTCTAGGTAAAATTGAGTACCTGTGTCAGAATATGAGACACAGGATGATATTGTCATACTGAAGCAGAATCATTCGCAGGCATATCATAGATGTTCAGGCACACCTCAGATCCGCATCCCAGAGAGTCTGATGCGGTGACCCAACTTGGGTAGACATGGCGAAGCTTCAGCTTTCGCAGCGTGATATTTTCTGCTCAGTGGTTAGAGTTCAGGCACAACTATAATATGCAATCCAGTCCCGAATGAAGTTCTTGCATTTGTATGAAGCCAACCTTGACAAGCTGCAACTCATTATGGATTTATCAGTCCAGCCCAGTCATGCCTCAAGAGTGACAAATAAGCCACTGAAGAGTATGTACCCCAGTCTGTAGTGCACTGGATAATTTAGTTTGCTGTGTTCTCATCATGTGTTCTTTGACGTTGAATCAGTGGACACTGTGCACACTGATGGTCATCTATCATGATGCTTGACATTGAGGTGCAGGTGGCTCATCCCACTCCGCCTCAGTAAATATATGAATCTTTGCTTGATTGGTATCTGCAGGCCGCCGCTAGAATACTTTGAACTCTGCACTCTGTGTCAACTGTCCGCTGAAGGATGGTAGCCCAGCGCAACCAAACCATCAATGCTCTGCCCTTGCGAATTAGTTACGTTACTGAACCTGTTAGTGATTAAGTAGCATGTTTGGACCTATGCATGCTGATCATAGAACAGCTTCTGCATGTTTGAAATATCTAGTACGAGCAGAAGCTCGAGAGCGAGAACCTCAAACAGATGATTCTGCGCAGCGACTATACACAATGTCCGGCCACTCCCGGTCACTGATATACTGCACATACCCCAAGCAGCCTAAGCTCTCAACTGTTTTCATGCAGACTTAACTGGATTCTGACTAAATGTATGCTTGGGCTGCCAAAACATGTATCTGAAAATTGATTATGTGATCAGATTTCTATCAAGAGAGAAGTTTGAAGAGAGAGAATCTTTGGAGCACAAGTTAAGGATAGGCAGCTTCGAAGATTGCAATTAACTGTCAGAGTATGGTTAGCATGCAATCGCTAGCCATTGAATCCAAGCATAACCATTTTTACATTGGTGCACCGCAGTTGGCAGAACTCCAGGCATGCATTCATCATTCCTCTGCCTGGTGTAAGATGACGTCTCACTATATATTCACACCATTGTAGCATATAGCTTCCAACCCCAGCATTTATTTTCAGTCAACATAGTAGGAGTAAGACTCACAAGGAATATGCGATTTAATGGTGTCCAACTTACCAGATATTAGTCGCAAAATCTGGATGTGAGTGATTATTTACAAAAAATTTGTTAACGATCTTGGCATTGACGAGTGCTTGAATCAATAAGATTACCCCTGAATCATCCATCATATCTTACCATTCTTTCTTTACACCTGCATCTTGCCTATGTTTACCAAATTGGCTCCCTCCTCTATCAAGTGCAACATTGTTGTGAAGGATATTGTGCAGCCCCAGCCCAGATGAACACATCAAAAGGAAGTTATGCTTACAATATTGCCTGATCAACCGCTAACATAGCTGCAGCATGGTGATACACCGGAATATCGTAAAAATACATATGGCTTTCTGGCGGACATACCACATCGAGAGATTAATGTTTGTCCTTGATTGATGACAAACTCAGTACGAACCCTGAAAACTCAGCCATCACTTTCCAAGCCCCAAATCTATCCAGTTCTGCAGATTCTAAAAGCTGCACCAATTCTATGCCATGCAGTCACCTCAAATGCTCAAACATTCATGCATAATTAGTACATTTGGAGAAGTCATATGCAGGGGCACATGTTCTCATTCATGTTCTCCATGCTCCATTTGGCCAGCACCAAGAGTTAGCTAATGTCAGAAGGTTTTGTCCAGTGCGTCTGATTCAATCCCATTTGCATTGCCTTTTGCCAACCTCCAATTCTTGAATCCATACAGAGTGTTGTTGACAGGAGTTGCAAACATTCAGCATTGGTAGTGCATCTATTCCGGTGCACCTGACAAGGAATCCATCATTTCCAGTACACCTGGCAATATTGTAAATCACAACACTGGACTGCTGTCCTTGATATCAAGATGAGCCATTGAAGTTGTCCCTGCTGAAGCCCTGAATCCGAGCCTTGAATTGCATCCTCCTTGACTATTTGCAAAGTCTTGCACCATTCTTCCCATTATGCTGTTGCACTTAATTCCATATTTACTGCTTATACACTCTCCCTGACATTCCCCAACTTTCTGTCTTCATTACAGCGAATGGAACCTATGCCCAGCCAGGTAATGAATCACTATTCATAGAAGAATCAAGAAGCACACCTTGAGGGAGCACTTACATTCAAGAAAGCAGCCAATTTTCATTGTCCATCAAAGATTTGCCTTCTATTTATCTGCCTTGGTGCATCCTATTGCAGTTGACTGCTATCCCCAACTTTATCAATGAAGCAGGATGATGATACTGACAAGGAGATTGGTGATGATGAAAGCGAGGACACCAGAGAGTCAACCTTATCATTGGACATTGAAGTATACACTTTGAATCACCAACAGAAGGTCATACTTCTAGGCCAGGCATGCTGGGACAAGTCATTATGAACTGCAAGAGTTCCACTGCCAAAGAAATGGAGCACTGCCAATACTGTGATTGTATGCCCTCCACATCCAAATTCCCGCAATCCAGCTGGGGCAATGGCAGCACCACTGCTGAAACACTAATAATCAACCCTCTTCAACAAGTTTTCTGAGTCTGACCATGCACCATCTGCCCAGGCACAGCCACCATGCAAGTCTAGTGCAGACAAGAATGGTCCATGACAAAAGGCCTGTGGAGATCAGATTGTTCTTCAATACCGGAAGGCTGCATTCGAGATTGCAAAGAGGTGTAAGTAGGCATTTTTATTCATGGAGACTGCTTGGCCAATATTTTCTGATGACATGTAATGGATACTTAAAGAAACTTAGAAACTGGCCATTTAAGCTCAGGATTATTAGGGGGCATTTGGAGGTGCTTCTGTGGGTAAACCATCCCTGTGTGAATTGCCGGGTGGTCCATCTCTCAAAATCGATCTGCAAACATGAGAAGCTGTAACTGTTGGATTCTGTTCAATGCTCCTCTATCAGATGTATGACATTGACAACACCTCCAAATATATATAATTGAAACTGCAGATCAGTACCATTAGAAGACGGTTCACAGATGGGGCACATCGAACCGTTGTCTGTATCACCGTATTGCACTTGGGCGCTGAGAGTGAGCTTTGGATTCAGATTGTGGAGCTTCTATTAGGCGATACTTATCCCTCAAAGATCGTGGATGGTACGAAATCATGATTCACCCAAATAGAAATGCTTGATCTCTTCTGCCATCAATTTTTCTTTCCTGCCAAGAGCTTGGGGTGCCAGCCTTCTGCATCCCAGTATTTCTAACCTCTCACTCTGCAGACTTTGGCACAGGCAGCTGCAACTATTGATTATGCGCTGTCTGAATATGCCAGTGGAGATACGGCCTCAGATATAATTTCTCAAGGTGAATATCGAGGTACATTTTGCCCATCCCCTGTGGCAAATTCTACTCTGGATGCCACTGTACTGATCAATTACACATTAGTGGGCTGCTTGATACCTCCCCCCCTGTGGTGCAACTTGGCTAATATAGGGGCTCTTCAATCCCTGTCAGCACTCCTCCACCTAGCTTAATCCTCTACTGTTTCATTCCGGAGTTAATAACTCATCATTCAGCACTCCTCCACCGGGATATCCACTTCTCCTTTCACTCTGTCCAGATCGGCACTCCTCTATTTCATTCCTCACAGTATGCTCCCCCTTTCCACACTCCTCATCTTGAAATGGGAGCTCCTTAATTCCCAGCAGCACACCTTGGTCTGGATTGTGGCTCCTATATTACATTCGGCCCTTATTACCCCCCCCCTCCTTTCGGCACTTCTCCCCTGGGATTCCACTCTTCAGTCCCCATCTGTGCTCCTCTGCCTGGATTGGTGCCCATCTATTTCATTCCGCACTCAATATCCCCCCTCTGTTTGGTGCAGCTCCCCTAGAGTGGGCGCTCCTCAATACCCATCGGCACTGCTTAGCCTAAATTTTGCCCCCTAAATCCCTGCTGGTGCTTCTCTGCCTAGATTTGGCACTGTTCTCTCTCATTCCTCACTCCTCCATCAGCTTCTGGGTACTCCTCTCTTCCACACAGTGCTCCACATCCGGCACTCCTCTTTCCCTACTAGTTGCACCCCTTTTTCATTTGATTATATCATATTCCCTTTCAAACCCCCATTCAGATTCACAGCTAGCTAACATCTCATTATACCTTTGATAGATATCACACATCATGCCAAATGATATTGCAATTCAATTTCTTCCACACACCAGGTATGAGAAATCAGCAAATTCAGAGAGTGTCTCATGCGTCTGAGTACCGTTGATGACCTTTGCGTGCCCACATGTGTCGGCCCTGATGAGATTGGTGACATAGTGGATAACATTGACACTCTGCGTTCTCGAGATCATTGGAATGCTTAGTCGGGTCATTGTTTCAGTGTCCCTGCGTATATGTTTTAATCACTCACCACTCTCTTTGGTTTCTTAATATAGCGAGGCATTAAATACAATGTTGAAGTTGATGATAGCTGGTATGATTCAGAAGTGGTAATGAACAATAATCCATGTATCATATTAGCCGTTGAGGGAAATCGATTGCTAGGGTACGTCAGGAGAGTCTCAAATGACGCAGGCAGTTCTCTGACCCGATATCTCCCGTAACCCAGCCATCTTGCTGATTTTGTTTGTGCTATCTGTGTTGTTTCAGTGACACCCCCAGGTGCACCCAAAGCTCACTCCGGCACTCCAATGTGTTCCCAAACTTATTATAAACTCTCCCATAGTCCTCCTCTACCAGTTTTTAGAGATCCCAGTTAATACCAAGGCTGGCCAGACAGCCCTTGTAAGGTCTGATTTTCTCCTGAAATTGAAACTTCTACAATTACACTCTACATCCTCTCCAACACTCCTGGAGGCTCCCAGTTACCAAAATACATTCTGCTGATAGATGCTACATTTTCTTTTGAAGAAGAACCTCTCGTAGTTGATTTTTGGCCACAGTCCGACATGCCATATGCACGGACTATCCATTGAACGGAAGCCGCTAGAGAAGGTGGCGGAATCAGTATTTGTGATCCAGTGTTTGGACCACACTGGACTAGATTTGTGGGAGTACATGTGTCATTTCCCTGTGACCTGGAGGAGCCCGGCAACTGCAATGGACACAACTATACTGGAACTCATTTGACAAGGGGAAACTCATTTTCAGTACAATCAACAGCAAAGGCCACTGGAGTTCCACAAGTTGTGGCAGTACCTCCACCACTGACTCCCTCAAAAATTGTTCAATACAATTGCCATTGGTAGATATTGCAGATTCATTATGGGGTCAGAATCCAACAATGCAGAGAGGGTAGCATTGGTGTCACGAGAACATGAGGAATGGATAAGGGCATTGGAGGCAGGGATAAATATATTGTCACGTATGAAAGTTTGAAGGACCATGTTGTTGTATGCCCAAAGTGGCCCTGTGCCAGTAGCAGAAATGACAGCGCCTGCCAAGCATGTACAAAGGGTATGTGATCACCCGACACATATGATTGCCCCGTAGAGAGATGTTACCAACAAGAAGACACAGCCCCTCCTGCCTTCGAGCTGTGATCATATTGGACTGCCCAAGTGCATGCCTGGCTCGGAAGGCAATTGCAAGGCACGTGTTCCTGACCACTGAATGCTCACACACCATACGAAGTCTGGCAAGAGCTAGAGGCTATGACAAGACTTGCACAAGAATCTTGAGGGGAGGTCCAAAGTTTGAGAATGTTGTATGCCAATAAACAAACCATGTCACCGAAAGCAGCTCTGGCTGCTCCCCTAAGCCCATAGGGCAAACGGCAAAAACTTTCCAACTGCCCGTACTATTCAGAGTTAGATCAAACACCAGGCAGAGGCTGGACTGCATAGCATCTGGTGGTCATCTGACACAAACCCAAAAGAGGTGCTGAGGAAAAGTCAAAGTTGCCAAACCCATTCAACGCGTTGAGGGTATTAGATTTGGGCCAGCTCTTGCCACACATTCATCAGGATGTAACGATAGGGCTGGGTGACCTAACAGCAATACTACTCATGGAAGGAGCAGTTGGGGATCCTGACCACATGGCAACAGCAGAGTGCACAGTCAGCGAGATTAAACAAAACAAACATGAGTTCTCTCAGTACTATGCTGAATTCCAAGTGATAGCCGCTGACATCAATTGGAATCTCTCGGTACTCAGGCAGACCCTATGTACGGGATTGTAAGATCGGATGATGGATTCCTTCCAATATCAAACTATGCCAGATGTCCTAATCATATTCATCATAATTTGCAAGAAGTGGGAAAATCAGATTCTACAACACCAAGCAGAGAAGGTTGCACAACTATCCAGTGCAGGGACTGGTTTTACCTCTTCCAGCAAATCCCCAACACCTCTGATGGACCTGGCAACTACTTCAGCAGGTACTGTTGTTGAATATACTGGCACGGTGCCCAGGTCCTTCAGTGAACAAAGGAGAATGCTGCCATACAAGGAGAGGGCAAAGTGGTTTGCAGATAGCAGATGTTTTCACTGTGGTGGGTCAAACCACATAGCAGCAGCAGTTGTAATGAGCAAATAGGCCCAAAGACTGAAAGCAGCAAGCTTGGAGGGTAAGTAAGCAGGGACCTCTGACAGTTCAAATGAATCAGGAGAGGATTGGATCAATTCAAGCTGGATTGCACTACTGGTGATGCCAAATGTTTCAACTTCAAGATATTGAAATTATTTGGCTTTTCGTGTCGCTCAGTTAGCAAGATGATGGTACTTTAGGGATCAATGGAAGGGAATCATTCAGTTATGATCCATACATTGACTATAAAAGTTCAAGTGAAAGCAACACATGCATTGAATGATCATGGAGCAACAGGCATAGTATTTATGCATCAGGATATCGCTTACCTTCATCAGATACTGCTCAAGGCACTGAGTGAGAGCTGACAAGTGGAAGTTATTGACAAAAGACCCATCCATTTAGGAGAGATTACACATCTTGCAAAAGTTCAACTGACAATCCAGGACTGCAAGGAACAATCACCAATGTTTATTACAAAGTTGGGACATTATCAAATTGACCTTGGGGTTCCTTGGTTGAAATTTCATTATGTTGCAGTTCGGTTTTGGGCAAGTCTGATTTCATTCGGGTCGCTGTATTGTATGACACAATGTCATTATATCAGGGTAACTGTCCTGGGGGTGATGCAGTACCTACCAGAGGCAGTGTGTGAGGAAGCAACACTGTTTGAACAAACAATATGACCCCCATGGCAGGTCCATGGAAATATTGCGAGGCTAAATGGATCATCCCTCCAATATGCAGCAAGGAGGGGAAGGTTGACCTGGATTAAGGAATAGTTGTATGAAATTAACAAAGCAATTGAAGCGAAGAATTTGAGTGAATGCCAATTGGAGGAGGTTATTCTGGTACAATATTATAAATTCCTCCTATTGTTGGGTAAAGATTTAGCAGATGGACTTCTGCAATAGCAACCCTGGAATTGTCATCAAATATTGATGAATGCTGGAGAAACGCCAAAATGGGGACAGTTATCAGGTTTCTCGAGAACCGAGTTGGTCCTCATGAACAGGTGGCTACAGGAGTGTATATGGAACTGGGTTAATGGACAATCGTCATCACTGTTTGCTGCACCGGTGTTAATCGTGATGCAACCTGATGGCAGATTGAGATTCTTTATTGATAACCAGAATATGAAAAGTATGACGATTAATAATTGGTATCCTTTATCATAGATTAGTAAAACATTGAATTCTCTCCAGGATGGAAGGGTTCATATAATGCTGGACATTAGAGGGAATTATATCTTGTGATGAATTATGACAGGGGATGAACAAAAGTTATCTTTCCAGACAGCATCTTGGCTGTTCAGACCAATGGTGATGCATTGAAGGACAACAAATGCCCCATTTGACTTCGATGGGTATATTAACAATGGTATCCGGAGATTGTTCAATGTCTTCTAATCGGCATTTCGGGAAAATGTCTTGATCTAGAGCACACAAGATGAGGAATGCATCAATCATGTGAAGTGGGTCATCCAATAATTGCTGGATGCCAGATAGTAGCTGAAGCCAGAGGTATGCGAGTTCCATTAGGAATCAGTGAAGTATCTGGGTCTGATTATATCAACATAAGGAATGTCCATGCATCAAGATGAAGTCGACACCATATGAAATTGGAGTCAACAAATGAAGATAGTCAACGCAAGCTTGAGTAACCAGTTCAAAGTGTAACAACTTCCTGGATTCTGCAATTATTATTGACCATTCCTCCTTATGTATTCTGACAAAGCAGATCATTTGACATGAGTGACAAGAAACAGTGAACCATTCTGATGGGAATCTGTACAACAGCTTGCATCTGAAACCATGGCTGCAGTAAACGCAACAACCCCAGTTCTCTGACATTTTGATCATGTGTTAGAAGTATTCATATGAGGGCTGGTCTGAATTACACATCAGCGGGAGCTCAATCAAAATAGGATGATGAATGGCAATTCCATCTGGTTGTCCAATTTGTGAAGACATACTCCCCAGCAGAAGGCCATTATAATCATTATGTTATGCCACTTGTCGCTATAATTAAAACATTAAAAGAATGCGGACAGGAGTGCAAAGGAGTGGTACACCCCCGGCAGTTGCTTATGAACCATTGAAACCTGGAGTATTATATGAAGAAGACACTAATGAACCAGAGTAATGAAAGGTGATCCAAGTTCGCATTCCGTTTTGATTATGGAATTGTCAACTGACCAGCGAGATGATAAGCAACTGTGGAGGCACAGATAGGGAGGTCTGGATTCCTCTTTGTAGTGGGGGATGAAAGATTGAATAATGTGGAACAGGTACATCAGCAAAAAGCGAAATTGGTTTCCGAAAATGGACCACACACACCGATCCTTCTCTTCATTCACCACAAATAATCTGAGCGACGTATTTGAAATCATCCACAATGTTTCAAAGTGTTCAATGATGTGATCACATTGTCAGGACGTTTCTACAACTTGTGTACTCATTTATGTTATTTTACTGCACTGGTTTCTCGTGGATCCTCTAGATTTTAATCATTTCAACAATTTTTTGAACTGTTCCATTGATTTCAAAAAATTCATAACTATTAAATCCCTTGAGACATTGATTATACACAAGCTAGCGCAACTCCGATAACAAAAATTCAGAGTAAACCCTTATCAGATTTCTATACATCGCTGGAATGATTACATCAAGCATCGAATTGAATAATCTACATGCAAAACAAATTGAAACCATTCAAGTCAATTGTGTTGCTCAAGTACCTCCATGTCCTATCTCGCTGCAGCGTCAGCGGATCAATGCGTACAGCCCCTTTGATCGCGCTGATAGGGATGGTATAAGTAGTGCCCACAGCGAATTGAGGCTTACGACGGTAGTTTGCATCGTGTAAGGGTTGCATCAGCAGTTGATTTCTCTCCTCGACAATCACCATAGTAGCAGTCTGAAGTTTCGGCCCTGTTCCAAACGTCTCAACCATGACAAGAAGCCTTTTAATGCTCGATTCAGCATTCTTGACGACGAAAAGACATTTCAACTGTGCGGGAATGCATCCTGCAGTCATCTTAATGCGGCTATCCGAACTAGTCCCCATCCAGAGAAGCAGTGTATCATTTCTTGGTGGCTTATGCATTCTCGACTTTGTGGACACAGTGCAACGAACCATATGAACTACCTGCTCGTTGCATGGAAAAGATGCCACCGGACTTGCTACAACATCCTACTGAATGCATTGTGCATCATTGAGATGACTGATATATTGATCGCGATCGACGTAGTCTATGAAGTTGGCAAATCTTTTGAAACACAAAACAATGTCATTCTGTAGCTCCCCTTTTGGCATTGCACCACACTCAGCCAAGTGATCAAGGGTCTTGATTTCTGGTCGCAGGTTTTTCATCATGCGCTTGATAGGCGCTGTGATTGGAGGCGTTTCATTGTCGCGGCATTGTTTTGCAGCGTTTGCATTCAGCTCTCAATACTGAGCCACCCTCTTTCGGGCTTCTGTTCGCACAATCTGGAAGGCTGCCTCCTGACGATCTAATTGTCGTTACGCTTGTTTACAATCCATCATCGCTCTTTCCGGGAGTTCAGAGCTAGCATCTAAGAGGTTGCCATGCTGGCAAATATCGTCACAGAAGTGGTTCAAGAGATGCATCACCAGAAAGTTGAAATCAGATTCATCGACAGGATGTTGTGCAATGTCTGACTCGATCTGCATTTTGTTTTCATCAACACAATGACGCGTTGCATCCGCAGAAAGATTGATCCAAGCGGGGTAACTCTCCTGTTCCTCTGGTTCGTCCAAAGCAAGCTGCATTTCAAGGCTTCCGAGACCATCTTCGTAGATTTACTGGCGTGGAATCGACTGAACAGATCCTCCTGATGACGAAACTCCATCAGCCAATTCTCCATGTACTCGATTGTGGTTTCAGTATGGTACCCGCACTGTGCCATAAGGTGAAAATTCACTAAGTCCTTGACGCACAACAGGGCTGCTGTGAAGGGAATCCTTAGTCTCGCCAACGGGTTTGAAAGAGTTGCCGCAAAAACTGGAACTATCATGTGCCTGAGCGCTTTCATCTCCTTCCCACTACATTGCGTCACCTGGCTATATGGCTTGTTGAATTGAGAGAAGCAAGGATATGGAGGCATCATTGCCCAGACCTGGTTGCATTTGTCGATCATGGAATGCTGTTCGAGGAAGGACGTTACCCTGCTGATCAAATGCGTAACCATATGTAGATAGACAGTATGAGCAATATCGGGTACTATACTAGTGGTTGGCTAGATGCATTTCATAGTCCAGAAGATGCCTTCTGAGGTTCCAACCGCTTGATCTTCAAGAAATTATCTTGCTTCCTGTCACACTGTCTCATCTCCCTGAGCCGCGTGTGTCATCGTTTGGAAGTATAGCCGATAGTCTCTCAATTGCCATGATGATGAATACCCTTCTCCAACCGACAATTGAGGTGCTTCGCACAGGGAGTAATGGGGCTGATTGATCGAGTGCAAGAGAACGTTTTAGAAGTATTCAGCCATCCATGCACAGATGAAAGGATAACATTGCCACATCAGACCGTCCGGGCAAATCATATGCTTTCCAGTGTTGATACCCACGTTGATATGGCGAAAAATCGGCTCCAAGGCCATCCTTAAAACCGCTCAATTGTGCATTTGTTGTTCCTTCACAGCAGTCGTTTTTCCATGTCCTTTAAAGTGATATTTCGGAGGAATGGGAAGAAGGGTAACAAGGAAGTTTCCAAGATTCAAAGGCGTTGATCTGGTCGTCGAGTCGATGATTCAGAGACTGAAATATACTGGCCATTCCTTCTGGTCACCTGAATAGATTGGACAATGTGTATGGTCAAAACTGCCAAATATAGGGACAATCATAGCTCCAAGCGGCCGCTGTAGCTATTGAAGTGGTCGAAATCATCGTAGCTGTGATGAAATTCAACTAACGTACCTGTTCATTCCACCACCACCCGTCGCTGGATTTCGCCTCTCAGTAGATACGTTCCTGAGAATCATTGAATTCCCTTGCTGGAGCATACGACATATGTTCCCTGAACACAGGCTGTTGCATGATGAACTTGATGCATTCAACAGGATTGCAGTAAAAGAGACGTGCGTAATCATCGTCGCGAAGGTTGTTATGATCAGCCACATGATTCCAACACACTCTACCCGATTTCCAAGACTCAATGCCCATCGCATAGGACATTTTGTTCAACCTTCTGAAGAATGTGTCAGACAAAGTGAAGTGGCTGACAGTTGCCATCATAGGGATTCTGAAATGCTCGTTGATAGCAGCTCTGCTCACATTGTGCTTGACACACCTGTGTGCAAATCAATAGTCTTCATCGCAAGAATATGGTGACGAATGATCTATTTCATTATTGAAGCGATCGAAATACTTGATACTAATGAGCTATCCGGCTAGATCGTTGTCCAATTGTGGAGTACCATAAATACGTGTCCAAACTGAAGGTGGCTCTGGATCGATACACACATTTTTGCAGTCGGCTTCCATACAGCTGGAATCATCATTGGACAGGTGAAGAAAAGGGCCGCGATGCGTTTCATGAATGACTGGAATTTGAATACTTTCCTGCTCGATTACCAAACCATCATCTGGCAGTGTTTTGGCTTATACGTATATTATCCCTTCATTGTGTTCGTGACAGGGGTGAGTGATGTAAGTGCCAATGTAGGATTACGTTTTCGAGCAATACAGACACTGTTCGCGAAAATCCATGTCTCATTGGCAAAATGAACTGTTCCAACAACATTAAGAAGCATCTCAAAGGTTCTTTGGCTACTCAGACCGTTGGAAGCGGGCTGTGCCTCAGAAAAAGCCGCACCTCAATTCACGTTTTCCAAAAAGGGGTCCTACCACTCTGGTACGATTTCTCTCATCCTCCTTCGCACCTTTCCAATGTGTGTAATTGCTCTCTCATTTTCAACTTCCATTCGATTATGAAACGCATATTGCATCTGCATTCAGCTCGTTGCGGTCAGTGTTTTGCACCCTCACAAGACTCTCCTATGCCCATTGCCTGATGTATGGTTGTCACTTTTTATTGAGTCTGTACCATTCATAATCCGTACATTCTCCTTTAATACCGACCCAGCAATGTTATCGAGGGGTACAAGAACTACAGCAAGGACAAAAGAGTGAGATATGACTGCAGAGCATGCTATTGGTTTTCTTTGTGATGAACTTAAGCATTCAGTCAATGAATCAGGACGCTTAAATGATGCTAATCGAATTGTGTCCTAGATGAATAGCAGTCAAGATTATGTCGCTGGATCAAGAAAACCCCTCCAAGCCCAAATATATATCTGCCTTGGCTGCCCACCTTACTGACAATCTACAGAACCTTGGACACACCCTCCTCACCACTACTACCACATAGAATCACCCTTGATGATATATCCAACACTCTCAATGCTTGTTCAGAGTAACGAGCATTTGATATCCACCACGCAATCATTGACCACTCTTGAGAAACTAAAATGTAACGTGATGTTTTCTGGTTGCTGAAATCAATCGTAGCAGATGCTATTACTATCCAGATGCCGACTCTAAAAGTCCGCATCTGGGCCAAGAACGCCAGTTTTGGAGTCAGCCAATGCGCAGCAGAAACCATGGGCAATTGGCAGGAGAAGGGTGGCGTGACAATACAATGGAAAGATAATAAAGTGTGGGAGCACATCTGGGAGATTGCTCAGTCCATGACCATCAGCAACAAGCAAGGCACCGGCCCTGAGCAATGGGATCTCCTAATCCATCATTCCAATACTCTAATCAGTGATCTGGCATCTGGAAGGCCACTTTGGAACTCTTACATGGCAGACAAGACATTCCTCAATGGTTAGAAACTCTAGGCAGCACTGAGCGAGTTCTTGGAAGTTGGCCTTCGCAGAAGGAAGAGTTGGATTGACGGAACCCCGACTCAGAAGATGGAATTCGTGCACATTGGTATGTCACTCATCGCCCCAATCCTTCTTTTGCTCTTCTTGATGTTGTGGAGATACAGAAGACAATGAGGAAGAAATCTCAGGTCACCAGTCTCCGCCAATAAAGGCCCATCGCGACACATTGACTGATTTCCTTGTGGAGCCATTTAGCTTTACCATTGCCTATGTGGATCCCGACATTGCTGGGATAAGGGTGGGTGAAAACAATACTCAGCTATTCTCATTGCACTGGCCTGGGGTTGATGAATCGATACTTCTGATAGTTACATCAATCGTCGATATGACAATTTTGTCAATGGTGATTGCTCCAATCGACATTCTGGCAGACCCCAGCCAGACAATCCATGAGCTTTGGGACTGCTGGATGGAGGCTAATGGACATGGTGGTCTGCACACCAGTAATGTTACCCCAAACTTTGATATCAATACTGCTGCCTGATGAGTAAAGGTGACGATGAAATTTAACAACCCGCTGCTTCTTTGCAATGGTTATTGTTGCCAACAAGTCGATGGCACACCTGGTGCCCAGACGCCTATGTGTGGTGGCCGCCACTACCTCTCTCTGGGTGACATCCTCCCACCTTCAGCCGAGGATATGATCGAAGATATCAGGGAGAAATCAGATGATGATGCTGACTCTCGGTGCCAAAATCCAAGATGCTTCCTGACAACGAAAACAGGCTTCTGAAAGTTTGCAAGGATACTTCAAATGAGGAGTATCGGACTGCAGGGATACCTTGAATGCAACCAAAACCGTGCTCTTGGTCTCTTTGCTGATCAAGAGCAAAGCATTCTTGCTAATAAGGATGTAGCTTGGCTACGCGAGCACAATCACATTGTGAATTCTCCCGCTGCAGGCTGTTTGGCCAATTTCAAGCATACAAGCAGTCGCCTAGCTGCAAATCAGTCCTTGTGAGGATGGAATGCACTGGTTGGATTGTTGTTCAAAGACTTCAGTTGTGAGTGGGTATTTTTCTGGCACTTTGGACGGTGGATGGATGGGTGATAATTTGGAATTTATTGGTTAGGGTTTGGGACGCTTTTTAGAGTTTTGTTTATTTTATTATTACATCGGTCATATTCATGCTTGAAGGGCTGCGTTGGCAGTTCACAATCTTGGGATTAATGGTTGAGACGTTTATTTTTGGGAAAGGCATAGTGGCGGCAATAGGACTCTGTGTATGGCTCTCATGTAATTGGTAGTGTGGTATCTTTACCCAATAAAAGTTAGCCTGAATAATTGGTGAAACGTGAATGCTCTATCTCTCGTTGCGATAATGATTTCTGTCAAAGGATACTAATCAAAAACCCTGCGGCATGCTTGTCACCTGCCATTCTTAGTTCCAAGTTCCCGTCCATCCAAGGAGATGGAAGAATGGGTGGTGGGAGATGCCAGGAACATATAATCGTCGACAGAATAAAAAGACACATCACAACAATGCTTTCTATCATATCAATGTTTTGTTTCCTTTACACAATGCTTGAGGTCATTTACTAGACATTCATTCACTTTTTGTTTAGTCACTGCTTGAATTTTTTCATACATATCAGTTGCCGCCTTTTTTCATCATGACACGAATGCTCCGCACTTCTTCTCCTCCTCCTGTCCCTTCCAGTACATGGCGAGGCAGAAAATCTATCCACGACGAGGATCTCGATGATGATCCCACTATAATACATGTCAATTACAATGATCATCGAGACAACAACTCAGAATCCGATGACGAGCCTCTGTGGCGACCATCTAAGAACGCAATCGCCAAGCCGCCAACAAAATATTCCTTCACGTCAACATTTCGAAAATGACTTGGGGCAACTCAATTAACCCCCACTTCGGCGCAACCCCTACATCCAGAGCGTTGAGAGGTCTATATTGACTCCAAGCAGGAGGATTAATGGGAGCCTGCGCCACTGGCATCCAAGAAGGTATTCAATTATGCGTTTGAACCATTGAATTTGCCTGCTAATGTATGTATTTATGGGAGGAAGGATTCAAACTAAGCCGGTGAGCAATTGTTTCCATCGGAAGCTGGCAATCCCTGGCAATATGAGCACTGTGTGCACATCGTGACAGACGTCATTGCTGGCGCAGAATTCAATGCCCAGACAACTCTTTGACAGGTTCCGGCCATGGTCATGGCACGTGTGAAGCCTAGTGTAGCTATTAATTATGCGATGTAAGTGAATCCCTTTGCCCTGAATGCGGTGAAGACCGCCCAGATTGATAGATGGTGGTATGAGGAAATCACCAGGATTGATCCAGCCCAGAGGAACCCAGACCATCCACGTGCCTACATTTCAGTGGTATATAAATCATCTCAATGATTGTTTTCATTGCTGACACTGTGCATCAGGCTCTTGCAAAGATTACATACTCCTGTGCAGCGTGGGTATACCGCCGCAAGAATCCAATCAACTCTATTTATGGATTTCAAACGAAGTCACCCACAGAGATCCGGAAAATGGTATCCTGGCTATTGGCCTAAGACATGTTTACATGCCCCACAATTGTTCATAAGGTAAGTTCAAAGTTCCCTTCTTGTTTAATCGTTGTCTTGACAATCAATTTAGGAGTGCAAGTTCCAATTTGCAGCGACTGAAATTGTGAATCTTATTCACTGGACATACTTCTATGGCATACGACACTTGTGAATGAAAGATAGATCGTTGATTGATGAAATCAACCCAACATTCAATGCCATTGCCGCAACCGCCATCCACCATTGCCTGTTGGTGTAAATGCATATGCCAGTATATGGCCTCGTAGGAAGAAATATCAGTAGATACGGTTGCACACGTCGATGTCAATATTGTAGAGTAGTCTAAAGGTAAGATTATCGCTAGAGATCTAAGGCTTGTGGCGAGCCGACTATATAACGCGAGTGTTACCCGGCCCTGGACACATCACGTGCAGCTGTGCCGTTACATTATCCCCCTCTTTAGGTGCAGACCCCCTGGCCTGTATCAACCCGTCCATGAGTAGGAACGGAAAGGAAACAATCAATCAACCATTAAACCTACGGAAACGTACCAACCCATAAGTCCCACAACCGATCTATACCAGATGGTAGCTATTCGCCGGATCCGGCTCACGGGGAAACTCCACCTCCACTTGACTTGTCTCCCGAGGTGGTAAAAACCCGTGCCGACGCCATTTGTACTGGGCCGAGATCCAAAGAAGTAAACAAGTAAAGAGAAGAGAAACAGAAAGAGGGAACGTCCAAAGTAACACCGTCCTCCATATCTCCACTGCCAGAATGTCCGGCATCCGACGATCCAATCTCACAGTCGTACATTTTACCAAGTGTAGGTCATCATGGGAATTAGACGCAGTAATCTCGGTAAAATCCCCAATCATAGTATGAGCCTCGTCTTGACTCGGCTGCATCGATGGTGGCTTCCGCTCACTGCTATTCATCATCGCCATCGCCATCGCCATCGCCATCGCCATCGCCATCGCCATCGCCATCGCCATCGCCATCGCCATCGCCATCGCCATCCCCAATTGCATCGGTATATCTAACTTGTAAGCATCCCAGTAACCGATCATACTCACCATATATATTCACGTGTGCTAGCACTCCAGCTCTCCCAATTCCTCGTGAACAACTTTGTAGGCCAAGCCCATCAGTGATCATTATTGCTGCTTTGGAAGTCATATTCGCGCTCAGTGACCACGGATGAAGTGGGCTTGATTTCCCGACATCGATTGTAGCTTCTGCTCTCGGTATCATTGCCGTCGGTGACGGTGGATCATATACAACCCTGTACCTATCTCGGAAGCTTCTCATGAAATGGTCATTCATACCATATATATATTCAGGCACGGTTGCGCTCTCCCGAGCCCTTGTGTATAGCTTGGTCGGCCAGTCTCGATGTATCTGAAATCATCCCTTGCAGCCGGTGGCTCTCACACGGTGCCTGTCAGTAGTTATATTCATCTTCCTTCAGGATCGGCCAAGCAGGCTTATAGCTCTCAGTATGGTCGTTCCACATCCAGTTCGGTATTCATTCCAGTCAGTGCCTTCGGTAGAGGGCACCCGATAATCTTCACATCCAATCCCAATATTGAGACACTCGGCCATGATCTTGGTCGGTATGCTCAGTCATCATCTCTCGATAGTTGTCCCGACTGTCTCTCACAATGCCGTTCAGTAAACCATTCAGTACGTTCAGAGATCATTTTCAGTCTTGTTTGAAACTGCTTCGTTGGACACAATGCAGTTGTACGGTGTCCCGTTTGGAACTACTTCGGTAGACATAATTGGACTCGTTCGGCATATATCAAGCGAACTTCATCATCTCATCATCTCTTCGGTGCTCATGCAGTCGCACTAATCATCCTCCAAGTCGGTGCATTTGTACATACACTTAACATCCGCCCTGTGCTCGGCACACTTATCATCTCCAGTTGCCGGGTACACTCGTCAGCTTTCCTCCGGGTATGCTTTCCGCTCCTTGTCCAGGTGTGCTTGCTGTCACTTGTCTGGGTATCCATATCATTGTTTTCTGAATTCACTTGTCGTTGCATCTCCAGTTGCATTGGTTGACCATTCTCCCCGTACACTTGTTGACTAATGTCCAGCGGCGATTCTCTGCCGGTAAGTGCGCTCCAATGTGCTTCCTCCCAGCACTTCCAGTACGGTGAATGCTTGTAGTTGGGGTTGTTTTTGATTCCAGTACGGTCATCCCCCTGTTGTATGTCGTAGCTCTGCAGATGACTAATTCATCACGGCATCTTTGGGTGCCATATCGGTTGATTAGGCTTGATTCTGAAGTTGATTTCAAGTAGCAGATGTGTATCTGGGGATTGTCGAGATTGATTCGGGATTGCCAAGACTGAGTCGGGATCTCATTTGGGATTGCAACGTGGGCATGCATCTTCTTGATTCATCTGTAGGTGCGTTTGCCATCACTTCTCTGGGTGCACTTTTCGCCATTGCTAGCCTTCTCGATTGGTGAATGTGTTTCACGCTGCTTCGTTCCAGCACTTCCGGTACAGTAATTGTTCGCGATAAGGGTTGTTACGCATCCGGCACTGTCATCCCTCTCGTTAATGATCATTGCTCCACCAAAGATTGATCTCGTAGAGCTTGTGCGGTATCGGCATTGTAGCTGTGACACGGGATCTGATTCAGGATCGTATTCGGCATTGGAACTCGGTCATATAGCAACATAATTCGCCATCTCTGAAGAGTGCTCAGTATCGCACTCGGTGGAGCCATCCCACCGGAACACCGTATGTCTGCAATTCTGCGCTCGATTGCAACTTCGTAGCTTCATATCGGAAAAGACATTGATTGTCATTCGTCTCCCGTGATACGTCTCCTGAGATCCATCTCCTGTCATCCACCTCCAGTCACCCACCTCTGGTCATCCATCCATATCCAGTCGCGATCCATTTCCGGCCACAATCCATCTGGTCACGATATATCTGGCCTCAGCCAGTATTTTCCACCCAGTGCATTATTGCGCTCGTATGGGCCGCATTCTGTGACTGCTCCTGTTGCTCTGTATGCCCTCTAAAGGTCATATTCACTAACCTCCATAATGTCCGTCATCCATTTACTCCTCATCGCAGTCCCATAATCCATCCGGTGTCATATCGACCATCATAAGACAATAACCACTCATCGATCCGTCCATATGGCATGGGATCATTAAGTCCAAATCCAAATGCATGATCCGGCCTCTTGAGCACGTGATCTGTATCCACGCAATTGCGTGAATACCGCTCGACTCAACTCAACTCAACTCAACTGGAAACTCCGTTCAACTCAACTCCGCTCAATTGTAATCCGCCCATATGGCAAATTGTAGCCGGGCTCCAAGTTGATTGCATGGTCAATTGACCGATGCGGCAGGGGTGTCTCCGCCTTGGCTTTGCTGAATTCCTCCACGGAATCTGCGTACATAGCCGGGATATGTCCTTCATCGTCTGTAGGCACCATCTTTGTTCTTGTGCCGGCTCCATCAGCAAACGTTGGGTCTCGATTGGTACTAGATATGGAGCGGTACAAACGAATATCCAGGAGCCAGGATTTAAGACGGTTTGCCACAATATGGTCAAGCCCCGCCGTCCAGTACTCCCTTCGTGTCTCGGTGTGCCGGTAGCGGTCATTCAAGGTTCCCATGTGGACGCTCCTCTGCCGCAACTACCGCCGCTGCTCCCTGCTCGTCCGTCCAGTGCCTGGTGCCTATCTCACCACGGGAGATGCTTTCCACGGCCATTCCCAGCAGCCCTATACGAACTCCCACTCTTAGGAAGAACGTCCAAACGACTTTCTCACTGGCCAGTTGATCGTCAAAGGCATTGGTTCAAGTATTGAAATATCCGGAACAATGCTGCCTCCTTTGGAATACGCCTCCTCCCTAGCCGTGATCCAGGTACATTCCCGGGGCATACCTGATGGCCTGCCCGGTCCACTGCCACATCGTCCGCTCACCATGGGGTTCGTGGAGCCAAAAGTCGAATGCGTTGGAAATCGACGCTAATTCTCCAGCTCACAGTGCGTCCACCGTGGCTGTCACCACTTGTACTTATAAGCTCATTCCGCGAATCACGTACTTGTCACACCCAATTGGGACTGTCCGACAACCAAATACAGTCCATTCCCACGTGGGGATACGACACATCAATTGAACCTCCGCACGCCTTCAATACATGCTGAATCTGCTGGCCTCCTGAGAGTGCCCAGATGGTCCATCCGGTAGCCCCATGGATCCTGAGAATTCTGGCTACAAAATATAAACCATCTCCATTGTAATCCTAAAAACCCTCTTGGTATGCCATCGTATGGGCACATATCCGTATTCGCTCATTGGAGTATGTTTGATGAAATTGAAAAGAGTTGGCGCGGATGGCTCTCTCTCCTCACAACGATCTGATTCGGTCGTCCAATCAGGTGCCAACGGTGACAATTGACCTAGGTGATAATTGACAAAGGTGATAATTGACAAAGGTAATCACCAATTGTATCTGCTAGCCATTTTAGAACATTCGGGGTTATTGTACTTCCCTTACGGAGCTACCACACGATCTGCGATTGCTGCTCAACTATCTTCAACTGCGCCCATCGATAGACAAATGATGCCGGTAATCATATCGGTAATCATATCGGTAATCATAGTTGATTCATTGATTTGCTGACTGTATATTGCCTTGTACGACTTCCATAGCCGCAGCAGTGAACTCCTAACATCATCCATAACATAGATAATTCTGTTACTCTTGCAGAAGGTACTAGCGATTGGAACTGCCATTGGTGGCATCGCTAGGTGTGAATCGTACGTATTGCGTAAATCCTCGTTGATTCTCCGTAGGTGCACTTCATTCGAGGTATGTGGCCATTTACGCTTCTTCGCAGCTTCCGTAACGTAGATGACTCCATCGAGTCGTGTAGAAGGCAATCGTGATTTGAACTGCTGTCGGTGATGTGGAACGATGTGAATTGTGCGTAATTGGTAAACCGCCTCTGGAGAATGGCCAGCCTCATCATTGCCGGTGACATGACTGTTATGGACATATGGGCTCTGGCATCATCCCTGTAATCGTCAATTGACTCAATTGGAGGGTAACTTATTGAATATCATTGATGCCGTGATTGATACCCTTCGAGTTCTCGTGTGATGAATTTGTTGCAATCGACTTCGACTGACTTGGTCGCTGACGTGTCTCCTGGCCAGTTTGCCTGGAATTAACTCGGAATTGTCTCTGTAATCGTTAACCTGAATTGGGTGAACTTATCACCCCACTTTCCTTTTGCAATCTGTCGCAGTCAAATGCGGACAATTTCTAGTTCTTAAGTGTCATGACGCGACTCTGGCCGATTGGACTCTGGAATCCGCATGAAGTTGTCTCTGTTACCGTTAACCTTAATTCGATAGACATATCAAGCCAGTTTGCTGATGCAACCAGTGCACTCAAATCCGTATGATAGCTTGTATATAAATTGCGTGTCATGATGCGTCGGAAAGGGGTAAGTCATGAAATCCCGTATGCGAAACATATGTGAAACTGTAAGAGCGATAATAGTGTAAAGGCATACGCCCGTGTTTGGCCTCGTAGGAAGAAATATCAGTAGATACGGCTGCACACGTGGGTGTCAATATTGTAAAGTAGTGTAAAGGTAAGATTATGGCTAGAGATCTAGGGCTTGTGGCGAGCCGACTATATAAAGCGAGTGTTACCCGGCCCTGGACACGTCACATGCAGCCATGCCGTTACAGTTGGCCTGGAAAACAGGCCAGTTTAGGGTCCTGCCAAAGTTTGGTCCAGGAGGTTGAGCACAACATAAGTGTGATACAAGAACCGTTAATCATGCGGTTATCAACGCATACACAGCTGTATTTTGTCCTCTTGACATGGATTTTTGTTTTTCCTCACCAGATCTTCAAGCCATAAAGATAGACAATATCCGCAGCATGATTTGCCGAAAGATCCAGGCAACTGGTATGGACCAAGTGATGGCATGACATCACAACGATCCTGGTGTCTATAGTGAGGACTTACTTGAGTATGTCCTGGAGGACCTGATAGAGCAGCCCATCAATTCTTTCAATCGTCCCAGCAGCTTTGTTGCTGCTACTGCGGTGAGCATGCTATTCTCAGCTGTTCTGCCTATGGGTAGGTCTGCGATCCCCTGCAGCAGCGAGCCCATCCCCTGCAGCTACAGCAACAGCAACAGCAATGACATCACCAACAACACCAGGGTTGAGAATGGAGGTTTAGTTGATGGAAGTACGATTGGAGAGGGTGTGATGTCACTTAGAGGTTAGGAATGGTGTCAGTGATCGGATTTAGGATTTCCTTAGTGTGCAATTTCATTCTAGGTTTCATCCATATATCATAATAGTAGTAAATGTAATAGCACTGATGGTTTACCCAAGTCTGATCCGAAACGCGTGAAATCATTATTGGGATGATGCATAATCCTCCTGCAACTGTTGAACAAATGCAAGGTACTGTTTGTTCATGTAAAAACAAAATAAATATCGTGAACCACTTCTGCATGGTAACTATCATTGATCAAATTAAGCCATGAGGGTCATTAAAAACAAGAACTACATGCTTCATTAAACGCATAGAGCGAGTACTATTATCATCGCAATTACAGATTGAATTGGGTGACGTAGGAGTATGCTGAGAGACGATTTGTGATATTGCCAAAGGAAGCGTGAACCATTCGTCTGGTGCACTTTGTCACATTCACAAAAATGGGTACAATGGTCGTGACACTTGAAAACAGCATCACATCAACTCAAAGCACACTCTAGAATGTTAAAGCAATGCCATATTGCAGGGAATCCTCGATTTCATTTTTTGAGTTTGTGGGTACAATATCTTGAATAAATTCAATCAAGGAGATGCAGTATTTGCTGATGTAGTTCAGAAATGGCAGAACGTACCAGAACAATTGCATTTGTTGGCAGACAGTCTGCCTGATAAGGGCTGTCGCATGAATCCTGATCACTCCACTGAGGCATCTGCAACTGATCCAGTTCCAGGAAGGATAATCAAGGCACTTTAAGAATATGGGGGTATGAAGGAGATAAGAGTGGCTGATGTAGGAAAGCTAATGGACAGATTCAGAATTGGGAGAAGTTGAATTTCCAGGAACATGATGAACTACAGTAATGGTTAATCAGGGAATGCCATGATTCAGCACTTGCAGGACACCCTGGACAGGCAAAGAGATTTGACGTGCTGCACCAACTGGTCTGTTGGCAGGATATGAGGAAACTGATCGATTCGTACACACATAATTGCCATTGTTGTCAGAGGACACAGAGCTCATAACATTAAAAGTTGGGCATCCTGCAAGCATTGTTAGTCTTCCTGAAGCCCTTGGAAGGTATTTTCACTCATGTGAATGTAGATTATCCTGAGTGTAATGAGTTCATTGCCATCTCGGTGGTGGTAGATAAATTCGCAAACATGTGATAGTTAATACCTTCCCAGACAGCAATTGCTGCACCGAGATTGACTGCCCTGGTTTTGCGAGATGTTGTATATGTCCATGGACTCCCAGCAACCATCCTACCAAATCACACACCTCAGCTTGATTCTACTTTCTGGGTGGAGATGTTTAGCTGTGTAGAGATTCAACAGAGGTTGTTGACAGCCTTTCATTCACAAACTGACGGACAAGCAGTGAGCAAGTGAATCCACAACAAGTTCTCGCAGAAATGGAAATCACGAGATAACTCACCTATCATGAAATCGATTTACCAGAGGACACCAGCCTTCGGATCCAAGCATTGAACTCACCCCAGAATATCATTCCCCGCACCTCTGGCCAATTGGAGGAGTCTGGGCACAGCAGCTCCAAATGGTAAACCACACAATTCGGTGGATTTTCGGAAGTTCTTGGTGGCACATGATCGACACAACATGGTGCTGTATGGCATCACCAATGCACCAGCGATGATGGCAACCAAAGAGAGTGGGTGCCCTATAAGAGGGAAAATCGGAAAGTCACTGATTGATAGAGGTCTGAATATGGCAGATACGGGAGAGGCCAGCGGCAACATTGGCGTAGTGTCAGAAAAGCCAACATGAGTCATCTTCATGGCTGTGAGAAAGCAGTTGTAGCAGAATAGGAAAGGTAGAAGACTGAGCAGGGAGATTTCAGAGTCACCGAGTACACTAGGAGACTGGTGGAGCCAAATGGAAAGAAAAATCAGGCAGCAGGCGCACTAAGTGGCTCTGTTGCACCAAACTGTTCGCAAGATGGCAAGAATACTAGAAGCACATATGACGTGTGAAGAAACACAATGGCTTGGCATGAACCAATAGTTGGAGGATTGGGAGAGGAAGTGGGATGATGGCCACAAGGACAACGTACTATGCGGAACAGGTATCTCGGATATGGAAACGAAGATTCTGGCCAGAGCAATATCAAGGGAGAGGCAACTGGAACCAGTGGCCAAAAGTTGCCTGCAAGCATCAAGGCATGCACGGAAAATGCAGCGAGAATGAATAAAAGGCCCGGAGCAGCAGCAGTGCAAAGCAGAACCGTGGCTGGAACCGCAGCAGCCAAAAGTGATTCCAAAACCGGCCCCAACCCCAACCCCAACCCCAACCCCAACCCAGCCTCCAAGGATGAAAACAATAACGAAAGCTACACAGCTGAGACAGTGGGAGACTGTCCTGCCACAGGACCAGAAGACAACCCTGACAAAAATGACACCGCCCGAGACTGCTTGCGTGTGCCCACCCTGACATCCTGCGCAAGCAAGGCAGAGAGCCAGCTGATCTTGACGAGGCATGACAGTATCCTCCTACCCTATAAGATGGATGAGGAAATTGCCTCGGCATTTGACAAAGCATTGTTCCAGCAACAGGATGCACCACATATTCCGTTCAGGAATGCAAACAGGAGAGCTATGGGCACAATTACTGCAATTACGCACCATAACACAACTGCAGAGATGGCTCTGCTGTACTGAGATAGCATTATTAAAGCAGCAAGATCAGTGGACAAGGGGGTCATCACAGTGGAACGAAACAAATTGTGCGAAGGACTAGTGATCCACATGATCCCACTCGTGAGATACATCGGCAAGGACACTGAAGGATTCAAGGAAATGAGGGAGTAGATCCAGGCAGAGAGTGAAGGAGTGAAGATCCCTACGGAATTGAGATAGCTATCAAACCACCGAACCCTTTGCGAGCGAGAGCCGAGAGGAGCATCCAAGACATCATTGGTGGTGCACGTTGTGAGGACGAAGATGATGGCACAGAGACTGTTGAATAGAGGGGTTACTACTGTGGGACGACGATACAAAGTGGAATTGTTCATCAACACAGACCCTGACAGCCTTTCTGGGCTGAGCTGTAGATAGGGCCACATAGAGACCAAGTGCTGCCACCATCAACCAGAGTCTGGCAACTGTGCTGGACAGCACTGATCTGAGGAGCAAAGGTGCAACCTAGTCAGATACTCATCAAGACAAGGGGCATCATGCAGCCACATGCAAGAAACGTGGCCAAATTGCAATGGGAATCATACTGTATTTGGCGAAAAGTGTGTGAAAATCTCCAGGCCATAAGAATGGCGCAACAAAGCAGGTGATTGAAACTGAATGGATGAGAGACAAGAGGGATATCTGTGGCTTCCAGAGCAACACTTGGCACCTGGCATGCGAGCGATATAAGCAACTGGGTAGAGGCACCAATGGCCAACGAGGAGGCAGGAATTATCAGTATAATGGAGGTTGTGGAGATGACAGATGTGATCATAACTGAGACCACTGGACAGTCCAAAATTGGAGCCACCACTTCCAATAATTAGGGCAATTCAACAACACTGTGCCAGGTTGAACAAGTGGACAACTATGGCGCTGGAGATGGGGGTGGTTTGAAGTGCGCACATAGTGTCCTTCCAAGAGCCGCCAAGTGAAAGAATTCCATTTGAAATCTGGCACTCAGAATCTGAAATATGAAAAACTAATAGAGTTTGGATGGCAGGGTATAAGGGAAGCAGCCTTGCAGTGGATGAGCGAACAGATCTGAGCAAGCATGGCAATAATCATGTCATCATCACTGATGTTTGAACAAGAGGATAGAAGGTCACACAGATCGTCAATGTCTACAATCGAAGTGACACACAGTCAAGAGAGACTAGTCTGGAAACTAAGATGGCAGCAAATCATTCGGCATGGCAGCACTGTGCTTGCTGGATGCTTCAATGCCCACAGTAGCCAATGGAATCCAAGATTCACTGTCCAACATGATGCTGTAATGTGGGAGGATGACATAGGCAGAAGCAGATGGGAAATTGGAAACGACAACTTGGCCACTCACTCCTGGAATAGAGGAGACCTCAAAGCCTCCCACTGACAGAAATCCATTTTGCTGATGGAGATTCATCAGAACATCTGGATTCATAACAAACTAATTCTCCAATATAGTCTACATTAACTCAGAAGAAATTATGTAGTGGATCAGCAAAATTTCATATATTGTTGACAATTATCTTGAGACTAATATCTAAATAATTTCACACAGTATGCTAAAAAGCACAATAAGCACAGAATGGAATATAATCACCTGCACACTAGAATATGTCTAAACTATCAATGATTTCATTGAGGTGGTTGTATTTTAACCCATCTATACATACTGTATCATGTGTATCACTTCCAGCAAGATTTACCTGGAAAAATCTATAGACACCAAGATGTCCAATCAGGTGTGCACCACTAACCAAACGATAACTACAGCTTCCAGAGGTATATTCAACAAAGTCACTGCTGGTAGTACTAAATTTGACACAATCACAGGATTACATGATAGTTATTACAAGTATTTACAATAATGGAATACATGGTATTAACTACTACTCCTCCATAATTTTACACTGACCCTACTGTATGGCCAGTATATCACAGTTTGGATAAATTAACATCTGAGATGTAGACTAGACTTTTTACAATTAAATCATTCTAATCTGCAAATATCTGTGGCAAGTGTCTCTTGGAAGTGAATCTTGTACTCTGTGATGATAGTGGTATAAATAATAATTCACATCACCTCAGAACATAATACTACAGTGATTTTTCCAAATGTATCCAGTTCCTTATAGCATATTGCACATTTGCAGGACCCATTCCACATCAATTTCACATTACTGCCTACTCATATAGTAATAGATGTGGAAAATTTCTTATCAAAATTCAACCTCCAAGTTATTGCACATAATTCATTATACCAATTTCATTGCAATCTTTTACTCGTCTTTACTCTTCTAGTTTTTGCGTTAAGTATAAAACTTTATGTCATTAATATCAAGATATCTCACTAGGTTGCCCCGGAGCAGGAGTATAAGATAGTAACAAATAAGCCAGACGATCTAAACAATTGCAGTCTATGAATGATAATATTACGACAATCTATCGCAGCCAAATAAATGTAGCTAACTAAGTCCGCTCCAGCTGATGAAGTAAATCATTCACAGGGTATTAGTACCGACTCCCAAAATCACTACATAGTGGACACTACAATGCCGTAGCGCTGGTAATCGAATCCTACTAGAGAAGTCCGCAGCTCTCCCTTTCCATCGCCGACATATCCAATTGTTCCCATATCTGATTCGGGAAGGAGACCGCCATCAAGATCCTTTTCTGCCTCACCCATGGCACCAGCAAGTACCAATTCCTCTCTTCCCCTGTATTCATCCAAAAGTCCAGAGTGGGGTACCCAAACAACCCTCATTCCGGCGCGCCTTGCCGCTTCCACCCCTGGAACTGCATCCTCAAATACGAGGCATTCCTGAGGAGTGATCTCTTTCTTCTCCTCCGCACGGAGACTAACATTAATGGTCTCTAGCGCAACCAGAAAAATATCAGGAGCTGGTTTGCCTCTTCTTATCCGCGGGTCGTCGCCCAGAACCTGTCGGTCTCCGGGGAAAAGCTTGAATAAGTGTTGAAGGTGGGAAGTCTTGAGATGGTAATTGTACGATGCCGAGGAGGAGGCGAGCGCGATGCGAATCGGGTCTTCGGGATGGGCGATGGAAGAGGAGGAGGCCAGAAGGGTGCTTATGAGCTCCAAAACACCGGGGAGGACTCCAGCAGAGGGAAAAACCTTTTCTTGCAATGCCTTTTGGCGGGCAAGGTATTCGTCAAGTGGTATAGGTATTTGAGCCCAGTCACGGAAGACTTTTGAAGCCTGGAGAACCAGGAGTGTAAGCTAGGCTCGGGTATCTCGCCAGAAGTGATAACGAACGGCGGATACAGGACGTCCTTGGAGCTGGGACTTGATGTGCCAGGTGAGAGGAGGACGTCCGAGATCTTGAAGGAGAGTATTGGTAACTTTAGTGTAGAGGTCCTCAGTGTTCAGCAGCAATCCGTCCATGTCAAACAAACATGCGCGGACTGGTGGCAGAGAGCTGGAGCATAGTTAGCAGAGTTGACAGCTACACAGACAAAGGATAATAAGAACCTTTCTGTGGACGGCATGCTAGGAGAAACGACTATTGAGCTCAATGCTGAGGTGAGTATCTGATGTTCTATGATAAGTTGGTGGGCTGTTAACAATTAACTAAATATAGCAGTAAAATAACAGCTTAAGAAGGTGAATGAATTTAAGGTTGCAACTGCTAGTTGAAGTAGTAACATATTGTACCGAGTGACCGACCCACCTTTACACTGTTACCGATTTCATCAAATCTCAATACCAATTCCACCACCAGAGTCACAGTAGAATCTCTGTGTTACACTGCGAGTATATATATAATTCCAGAGTCACAAGTCATTACTGGAATATTACTAATTTAGTTACCTAGGAATTGGTTTATAAATCAATAAATGACTGTTCATAGGAGCTTCATAGCAAGACCCTAAGTAATGCAAATATACATCTTATATAATACTGCAACATGAATTAATATTTGTTTGATATCAATAAAATTGATAGCTTGAATTAAACTGTTACCCTATATTAAATATTTGCGACAATCAAATATGTACTGCAGATAGCAAGTTTGAAAAGCTTTCAGGGAGTCTAGTATCAGTATAATATTCCATTTCAGTAGAGTTAATAAATATCAGAGCATTTACTTTATTCATAATGCTAAGTGTCAAATGCTAAACGGCAAATTTCGCAGTGATTTATATTCATTATTAGGACAGTACCAAATTATAAATGCCACTGGCTTGGTTAGTAAAATGTTCTTAATAAGTCTTAATATTCTTAGGGAAGAATCTTATGAAACAGGCTGATAGTACTAAAGACTTAGTTTTAATATCGGTTGTTGGTTAATTCAAAATTGTAAATGATATGAGCAAATGAGGAATGGATTTACAAGTATAATTTAATGTAGAGTAACTTCTGTTAACTATATTTCTAACTAATACCTGCTAGACAGTAATACTTTACCAATATATCAATGAAATTACAATGACATGAAGTTTATTGTCTATGTTGAATATATATTTCCAAGTCTGCACTACTTCTAACCAATTTCTCTGTATTATTGACCATTTCATTTCTGTAAATCATATCCTCTTTAATCAATATATATAGTTTGGTTTTATAAGGATTGTTGTAATTAGTAAGTCCATATTGACAAAATAAATATAAAGTAGCAAAGTTATATTTATCTGTAATGGATGACTTGAATAATATCAATAGTTAAATCAAATACTGCTGAAAGGAATTGCCCTTCCAACAGTGTAGGTAAACAATATTTATACTTGGATGCTATCTTTTAACTTAAATTGATAATTTTGAAGATCTTTCTCTGAGATATTATTAGTTAGTTGATTATGGACATTCTATAATTGGATAACATAATTATGTCAATCTATGGAATGTGAACTGTATCTCTAAATTAAATATCTCTCAGCTTGTACAGTGTGCCACTTATGCTGACAGTGTATTTATAAATAACTACCTAACATGTATTCTGTACCCTTCTCTATCCTTGAAACATTACTATAAATAGAACATATATTTTGATAGATAATGTGCAGTTACTGTGGACAAACCTAACTTAGCGATATATATTATCCAGGAATTGTTCTATTACTATCTCTGTGTTTACAGAAGAACTGTATAGAAAGTGTCTACTAAAGTATAATTAATCTGATATAATAAATCATATGATCAATCAGATTTGTAGATATTTTTAAATACAATTTATTTTTAAATATTATCTTCATTTCTCCCAGCCATAGTATATATCTGCCTTTTGAATATTTCCACAGAAATAGTATCATGAAGTATTTAGAACAGTAACATTACATGTAAATTGTCATTAATAATCAGTTAGTATAGAGGTTTATTTAGCACCAATCAATCCAATTGTGGTGGGAATGTTACAGTTCGCAGATTATCGGTGTCTGTTGCCTCTACACTATATAGTATATATCTGTTAACAGTACTTGAACTTTATATAGCAGGCAGCAAAAGAGTAGATTCAAATACTGGGAAATTATCCACATTTGTCTCACTGTGCAAATTGGTAATATTCTATCCCAGATTTTAAATAGAACCCAGGCAAATTGTAATGTAAATAGCATTGTACAGCAGGTTATAGAGAATTTGAAGTGATGCTGTTTGAATCAGTAGCAATAACATAAATAACAAACTAATAGGGATATTATATCTGACATTAATTGTAGAAATTTATAGAAATGATATACATTATGCAATAAATAGTCTGACTGCACTAAATGAGTAAGTAACAACACTTTCTGAGCTGGCAACTGACTGCATTTGGTTGCATGTTGAGCAACTGAAAAATCTGAGCCAATTGATAGGCTGTATAGTAACAATACCTTACAGCCACTGGCAGACAGAGTTAGTAAATACAGCCGATTGGAAAATTAACCAGCAATGGTTCAAATTGCAAGATCGTTCAAACATTACTAAAGTATTATTGTGGGCTTTTAGACCAATCAGCATTTGCAGATATTAAATTTAAATATCTTGAATATATTCGCTACAGACTTGGAAGCATTCTGAAGTGCCAAAAAAACAATCACAAGTAGCTGGGAATACAATTCAAGCTTCGGGGAAATTCAAACATATATCAGAAATGTGTAAACTGTTTTCCAAATCATATCTAAACAATTCAGCAACTCTAATCAGCCACATAGATCCTAGCAGATACTCCAAAATGCTTCCAGATAGGCTGATTGCAAAGCGATGAGCTTTCGGGTACTTTGAGACTACTTCACCTGTGCTCCTCAACACTTCAGAAGTTGTGGAACAGAAAACAAAAATATTCTGAAAAGTGTATTGTTGTCTTCAAAATGCTACAAAATAGAACTATTAGGTTGTGCAAATTTCAATGCTATTGGGAGGATTGGCTGTAGCCCTGACAGTATTTCACTGCACTTCAAACCTGGAGCCATACTCTCCAGGAGTCATTATTATAATATCTATATCGAATAGTACAATTCGATACACTATTTTACTGCTACCCACCTTGATTCAGGCATTGCCACTAATAAACAGTGCACATGGTACGTATATCCACATGATAAATTTAAAATTAAATGCAATTGATTCTATCTGATACAGCATTCTCTGACATCAAATGGGCCGGTCCAACAATTGCTCTGACATGTACAATATGCATCTCATCATTCTGCTTAACAGCCTGGATGAATGCATTAACACAAGCAGACCAACCATGCAGTGCCTGTACTGGGTTTCGAATACCACTGTACATTCTTGAGCTGGAGGATGTAATATACATTTTTGAGTCTTCTTGCACCATTCAGAAAAGTCAATATTGTTTTTCCACCTGCCAGGGGCTCTTGAAAATGGAGGATCTGAATTGGTGGAGTCAAGCTGAAGTAAAATACAGGAAAAGAAGAAAGTCCAGCTTGGAAGGCATTATTGAGGTCACATTCTGTATACTGGACCCAGATGATATAAGATTCTGGCATGATCCCTTGGTTGGCATTGGGATATTCTACCTTGCAATTGTTAGGGATTCTCTCCTAATGGAGGTAATGGTGCTTGTTTAAATGTCAGAACGATATATGCTATGGAGTTTACTTGTGTAGAATACATAATGCCTATCCTGCACAACAGAAGTATGCCTGTCATGTGATCCATAGTGGGATTTCATGGAAGCTTCATGTCGATTTGATTGCCAGCCTAATTGCTAGCGGATTCATTGAAAGTACAATACATCTGCATTGATTTGATGATGCAATAACCTTCGCCAGTCGTAAGCCGTCATGGCTTAAAGAGATGCCAGTTATTGCTTGCCAAATTCACCGAACTGAATTAAGTGGGACTACATGAGTCGACAGCTATATATCAACTGACGTGTTAGGTAGACGACAGCAAATATACGATCATGTGGAATCCCAATCTGTTTCCCCAGTAGGAATTGGAACACCTTGGGCACTGCCAGCTTAGTGAGAACAGTCTCGACCTTACCATGCCGTGACTGTTTGATTATGACACAGGGCAAGACCCAATAAACCACCAAACAAACGGGCAAGTCAATTCATCATAATCAAATATCCACCAGGCAATGGTGGGCCACCACGCATAGCCTCTGACACAGATCGACCAAAAAGCCTGAAGGGTGAGGTTGTGTCATATTATAATTGAGCAATCTGTTTAAAGCCCTCCAACTAACCAGGTCAGGCGAGGAGAGGTTTCGAGTATCGAAACAAATCAGTTGCAAGATAACTATGGCGAAGTGAGCGTTTGATTGAATTATATTGCTGATGATGGCCCTCCGGAGAGAGTAACTCTTCAAACACAATCATGCAATGCACAATATCCTTTGGGATGCATGGTCCGCTATCAAGAGAGATTAATGCTCATTAAGTAGTACTCCACGATATGACAGATGAGATCATAGCAATCCTTGATATATGATGATGGCCCTCAGGGGGGGAGTTGCTCCTGAAACTCAATCATTCAATACAAGAAAGCCTTAAAGAGCCAGAAATGCTTTGGCATTGAATCCACAGCCCGACAAGCACGAACGATATCTATGATACCTACCTGCGAAGCAGAAGCAGAAATATTATTTTTGGTATATGATATTCTTATTATCAGTATCATTATCAAGTGTATTAAAATTATCTGCTATGATTGTACGCGGTTCCCCCACCCCATGGTTGAGCATTTGTAGCACAGTGCATTTGGTGGTTGGTGAGTATAATTCAGTTCACCGAGTTATTGATTTATTATTGCCAATATGAAGTATTCCCTTCAGAATATGTTAACGATCTCGTGGTATTGCCTGTATCGAATCCAGGGATATCAGTGTCACTCATTGCTGCATCCGAAATAGCTGTGTCAGATAGTAATGAATCCGATATGGAAGTACATTCTGGGCGAAGTGACTTATCTCCTAATTACTGGAGCAAAATGCAATGCCAGTTGCATACAACGCGCTCTGGAAAGATCTTTAAGAATGAACCTAATCATTCACATTCTGAATTGCAAGCCAGATTTGGGAAACAGAGTAAGAAGCGACGAAGTATAATTCGTAATCTTCTTTACAGTGGAGATTTCGAACCTTGATGGAGATTATGCTGAGATGTAATATTGCCGATAGTATCTGAACACCAGATTTATCAAGGAAGTGATAGAGGAAGATTTTGTAAAGATATGTCTCAATTAACAAAATAATACCGCCACAATATTGATTAATCACTGTGATTAATTATGTGAACACACCTTACGATGATAATCAATCATTGAGATCAACCATCTGAACACACCTTACAATAATAAATAATCATGGTGATTAATTATACTGGATACCTTACAATATCAATTAACAGGTGAGATTAATTATCCCAATATACTTTACTATATACATTAATCACTGAGATTGATCATACGAGGTATATGTATTGTTAGTATCGTGATATGCCACAATGCGATTTAGTTTCTATCCCATTAGTAGCATCTGAAACGACTATACATATTTGTCAAGTTTGCGTGTACGATTTGTACAGGTTGCGAATACACTTCGAGTGGAGATACACATAGATGAATACGATAGGAACTCCGGCCATAGATCTCGTACTCAGTTGGATATCCTTGGATACGTGAAAGTATAGTTACTTAGGTTGAAGCAGCCCCGTGACAGCAATCAGGTCCCAGGTCCTCAACAGATATAGGCCAGTAATATTGTTGATGGCGGTACAACACACTATTCTCAACGTTTTTAGGTTTGTTGTCTATGAGTACAATCTGATCATATCTGAGCACCAGTTCACTAACTTCGTGTACCAAGTTGTCTTCAATTTGTGAATGGAATTGCTGTCCAAATTCGGACATTCAGCAATCGACTGATGCAGCTCTGAATGATGTTGATTTAAGAATTCTGCATACTCTGCGGATATCAGTTTCTGTCAAATGATGTACCTGTTGTGATATGAGCCAGAGAAACGGCCCATGCTGACAATGCTGGAGGCACAAAAAATTGACTTGGTGAGTATTTTGCTTTTTATTGGCAGTGGATGGTAGGTTGATTACGTTTGCAGAGTCAATATTGTATGAATCTTGAAGGGCAAGATATAATGGTGTATCTTCCATACAGTCAAGACTGGTACAATAGTCATTATGCTTGAGAATCTGTCGAATGTAATTAACCATATTGGTGGATTAATATGCCTCTTTCACATTGCCGATATGTAGCCAGTTAGAAATATCTGCCGTGAATTTGACAGAATAATGTATTCGCCAAATTGACTCTGATACATGGCTTCCAAGATGCACCTTTGGATATCTGAAATGTATTTAACTCTATTTGATAGTTTTCCTCAGCTTCTGAATGGTGATTGTCTACAACCAATCTTCAAACACAATCAATGGGATTGAGAAATCCTTCTTGAACTGCATCTCCTCATGCAAAGTGATACTGTCAATCTCTCTCTCCAGCTGATTCACAATGCAGTCTGTAGCAGCTATTTTCTAGGTGGGGGCTTCAATGTCAGCACCAGACAGACCAACCTCATTTTCCCCATGCTTGATAGTGGTCATATTGGTCGTCCTGTAAACCTCTCCTCCTCCAGCCATCGTTATGTGAGCAGGTTTTTCGGTAACAATGCTTCTGGTACTGGTTGCCTTTGTCCCGACCCCGTGCCTCAGTTGTCACTCATGATGTTGGAATAACTTATCAATAACCTTGTGTTTCACTGGTGTCACCGGATGGATTTCACCCTCCAATCACTCTTTTGCCCTCTGTTGATCAACATCTGACCATTTGGTTGCTGCTTGTCTTGTACTATTCAAGCGCACCTGAAGTTGCCTATATGTGCTGTTGTAAACATTTCTGCCCCGTATACCTGAACATCCATTGTAGTACGGATTTAGTGATTCTTTTCTTCTTGTAATTGATGAGACTCCCTTGCCAACTGTGCATCCAGTTGCACATTGCAGACTTTGATGTATGCTATTCTTGCAAAATACAACATTCCTTATAAAGTTGCCTCAGTGGCTCATCAAGTGCTTAGAGGGATAGATTAGAGTGATATTGTTGGCAATCAAGTAGAGAGTATTCACATAATGCCGGCACTGCTCCCAATGTTGCTTTATCGGAAGCTGTTCCCACTGCAGTTTTACTGTCACCCATGAAGCTGTCGAGAATTGGAGCGTGATTCACTGTGATTGTGCTGATCCAGCCCCATATCTCTTTTCTCTATGAGGAGCCACTTTTCAACATATTGAATTGTTTAGAAATATGCTGGAGGTGTTGATATTGTGACAGCAATGTGAATTGACTGTCAAATTGATCTCTGACATTTCTAACTTTCAGGTAATTGAACCGCCAGTGCAATAAGTCTTGAACTAATCCCAGAAGAAGCTGATGCAATTCATTGGGCTGCAAATACCAATTGTCATTGCAGTGAGTGTACTGCCAAAACTGGTTGCAGATTGGGTGAACACCTAGAGTGAGCAGAACATCAATTTTAGTTAAGTCCAGAAGCTACAAGTAAACATGCTAATATCCCCACTTGTCAAGTGATACAAAAGTGGAATACCCCATCCATGCATGTTTAGGAATTTCACACATTGGGCATGGGCCATATGACACTTGTGCAACCAAGTTTTGTTGTGGATATTTCCCGACCCAGGCTGCCATGAGAGGATCACATGGTTTCTGAAATCCATCTGTGGAATCCTAATTCAAGCTGGGACCAGGCATATCAACATTGCTGGGTGGGGACAGCACAGTTCCAACTGCAGTATACCCTACCTTGTTACTATTTGTGATACCATTTGGGGGACAGGAGATCAGCCGAATGAGAATCCAGGCATTCTGTCTATTTGTGTAGTGGATTGCTATTCATATACTAGCAATCGTGAGATACAGCAGCCAGGTATGCTTATAGTCTGAAAAATTTGCCAACTGAGGCTTGTCAGATGCGCAAATGACTGGGACACACACCACTCGAGCAGGAAGCACCTCATGCATATCCTACCAGCAATAACCTGTGTTCATCTCAGTGTATCCTTGGTAACTTTATGAATTCCTAAGGCTAACCAGTTTCACATTGAAGTGAGCCTGAAATAGGCATGATGTGAAATACAGATGTATAAATTTGAAAAAATCCTGGTAGTATAATGTACTGAAACAATGGGACTGATGATCATTCAAACTATTATTGCTGAGCCCAATATCGATTTCGGAGAGGAGCTTTTACGTGGCATCTGGGGATCTGAATTATTTGATTTTGAAGTTGTACAGTCCACATGTCGGATGTTGATCTATGAGTGTTTTTGTAGGCTGGCGTAATGATTGATGCTGTTGAAAATTGTGTGGGGCCCAAAATGGATGTCATGGATTCGAATGTTCTGACTACTTGCACTGCTCGTTGTATCATCCAGGTACCTTGCCATATAATGTCCGCCTCAGATTTTCCTCACCAACTACCACCGTACAAGACTTGCTTTGTGTTGGATCAGGGGTACATGCAAGATCGGGCTTCAGGGGGTCTATAGTTTCTTTGTCGGAAGTATCTTCAGGTGGTGCTGCACCCCAACTGTTATCCCTGGGTATATGAATACTTGACTAGCTGATAAGGGGCCAGTTAGATGCAATGACTGAAGTCGAACCTTGATGGCTTTGGTGGATCCCAGGTTGCAGGTTGTAACTTTTGATTAGCATAGAGGCCTTTGTTCATAAATAATGGGTGATATTGTTGCCTGTGAGCCTTGAGTCGGTAATTGTCAAATAATGTGATTTTACAGATAAAGCTCTGCTCATTTATGCAGCAAGTGTTAACTAGATTCGAGAATTGCTCAGTGAACACTTATTCATCTCAATCTCAATGATGCTTCAGGTGGTGATGTAGAGCATCAGGGATGTTGGCTTGTAAGCGAGATAACTCTTGTTAGTGTACCAGATCTACAGCCAGAATGTACCTATCTGATGGTGGGGGAGGGGCGAAATCTAGTCACCATATAATCAGTCATCGTCACAAACCAAGATTCATAGGTCACATTTGGTACAATAATCATGCACATCATCTGCTGAAAATCATTACCAGAGAGCAGAAGGTATCTTTTGTCATCACTGCAATCTACTTTAGATTCGTATTGATTAGGTGATTTCTTCACTCACAACAATGTGTCCTATACTACGTAATTGTGGCATTGTGAGTTTTACTTATACTGGAGCCACCTAACAGCTGATCAGGAATCTGGATACTATTATGACAACGAATAAGTGAGTTCCTAGTTAGCAGTATGCCTGATCAATGACCATTGAAAACTGTGTAGATGGGAGGAAGGTTTCCTACAGTAATGCTTCATGAATAGAGTGTTGATCCTGACAAGAACAAGAATGTTTAGATTCTGAGCTTAATTGGAAGTCATCACTGTTGCCGCTCAACTCACAGCACTCCCAGTTAATGAGATTGCAACACAGTACATGCGAAAATTGTGTGTAATATCTCTAGTCATGCTAACCATGAAACTGGATGTAGTTATTTTTGGGTTCCTGGAGAGATCATATCATATCCCTTCTATGACCAATGAACTCATGGAACCTGTACAAAGGTGAGTATCTGTCCAATATCATAGTATCATGATTTGAGCATAGAACAAAACACATGGAGGAGGTGTGTAATGAAGGCTTCGTTTTCTCTGCCAGGTTGGTTAGAGGGATCAATGGTGTAGTACAATACCACAGTACATGAAAACAGAATGGCATATAAGAATCGCTTCATTCCACCGTAGGTAACTGATAGTGGCTATCTACTCAACCATACACCGAGATATTCTGATTCGCATGCTGCATCTATAGTAGTTAACCACGACCCTGTTCGCAGTGCGGGACAACCTCCAGAGCTCCACTGAAGTGTGTGAATATGGCTCCGCTGGGTGACCTGCTATGCTCGCAACAATGGTGTGATAACAATTTTGAATAATCACATAATTGTTCAGGAACCGCTGTGGCATGAAAATCAGTTTCTCACCACCACCGCCACTAAGCTTGGCAGAGGACTCAGCTGCAGCGGGTGTCCGGAGATACAGGGATGATAGAGATGCCCTGGGCGTTGGGGGCGGACGGCCATACAGGGGTAACCGAGATGGACAGAGCAATGGTGAGTATATACACCTGTAAAAATGACCTTACAGGATGTGTAACTCATTGACAAGCTGTTTGTGGGCCGGTAATGCAGAGCATATTTGACGCATGCCACTATGATGTCCTATGGAGTTACACCTGGACGCGGACAGTATTATATCAATTGTACATGATGACTAGAAATTGGGCTAGGTTCCATGAGATGCAAGAGAGCCAGAGGCCTGATGCCTGGGGCCAGTATTTCTTGACATGAACTGCTATGGAACATGGGAGAACTGGAGGAATGATGCCTCTGGTCGAGTATTTTCTACATATTGAGCTATGGATTGCGGAAGAGCCAGGACTGATGCCTCTGGTCAAGTATTTTCTGCATATCAAGCTATGGATCGCAGGAGAGCCAGGACTGATGCCTCTTGTCAAGTATGTTCTAGTTATTGAGCTATGGATCATGGGTGAGTCCGAGACCAGATACCTCTGGCAGCATTTATACCGATTGAGCCATGAAATGTTGGAAGGTCGGAGCTAAAGGACACGTGACGCCCTGTGTAGACCATACCTTCTCCTACTCTTCCTCGTCATTCTCCTCCTCCTCCACCTCATCCTCCTCCTCATCCTCTTCATCCTTGTCAACAATGACAATTTGGTTCCTGTGGTATTCCTTTGGTCTAGCAGCGTCATTGTCAGTCTGCATTTCACCTTCAGCTTCTGGTGGTTTGGGCCAGAAACGATTGAACATGACTAGGTGGATAGTATTATTGAAATAGTAGTAACTGGTACCGGGGATGCAAATCAGGTGTGCGGTAGCCTATTCACACTTGATTTTACCTACAACGTGGTCGGCCTGGTTCCGATTGAAACCATTGTTGAAGACTCTGAGCAGCCCATTAGATGGCAGACAAACGCCTTGGTTTTCAAGCTGGAGCTCCTGCAAAAGTACCATCCATCTGTTCCATAGGCCATCCTGTAGCCATAGAATCCTCACCAGTTGTGCCGGTTGTATGTCGCCTACGTCACCTTTAGGCTGCTCATCTACCTGGAACCACAAACAGTCGTGGTGAGGATCACCACTGCGAAATAATTGATCGTCCGTGCGGCGCAAAGTTTGGGCAGTACAATGACAACAGCCGAATGACTGGAAGTTGGCCACCGGGACCTCAAGTAGGTCAAATTCAGTGGCACGCATCCCACCAATGACCCTCCTATTGGCACTGGGTATATTAAGGTCATATCTACAGTATTGATATATGTATTCTACAAGTGGAAACTTGTACATTGGAAGATGCTCATTCTTGACACAGAAGCACTTTTGACTGGGGGATCGCAGCCCATGGTGATGGATATTTCTGTCATCCTGGCGGACGCTGAGGGGAATATTCTCCGTTATCGGCACTTGCTCACGGTTGCATCTGTTGAGAAATATATGATTGTTAGGTCAATACAACTGCAGTGCCTCTTCGATTTCGGGGCTCCTGAAGCCGTTCTTAGCCAGCTGCCGGAGGTACAATCACCCCATCCGGAGGACATCAACGCCCCTATAGTCATTGAGAATCAGACGTTTGTACCGAAAGTTGCAGTTTCACTTGCGATAGGCGCCTATACACTTCATTAGATGGTTCATTTCCTGTGTTTCAGTGCTGTCTTTGACTAAGTGTCCAAAGCGCAGAACTGAATCCTCATAACACAGCATGAGGTGAATTTTGACGAAGTCGAAAGAGGCACATTTGTGTACTGTGGAATTGTTGACTTCCCATTGGTGCTTTTTGTCATCTGCCTTTCGGTGTACTTTTGGGTGCAGGAAAGTGCTCCTGCACGATTGGCCATTTCATCATGCTCGATGGCATGTCAGGCCTTGAGTAGAACATTCCGGTCCTTCATGCCTACATGGGTGATGCTGTCTGTGGCCTCTGACGTCTGGTAGGTGGTAAAGACTTCTTCAGTTTTGTGGAACTCCTCTGAATGATCCTGGAGAGAGTTGGGAGTCTCGGTTGCCTGGGTTTGGTATTGTACCACAAGACTCCAGGAGACCAGTTACGGAATGCAGCTCAATGCTCTCTGGAAGACCGCTCAGTGATGGGGCAGTGGGTCATGGAATTGTGCTGCCAATAGCCGGTAGACAAGTCAATCAAAATCACCCATCGATTTACCACCACACTGCGAAATTTGCCGTTAGGCTTTGCCACAGTGTTCACAATGAGGGTATGGAGGAATGCCAGCCCTGATCTCCTCAAATGCCACGGCTGTCCCATGGTGTTGTAGGAAGCCTTTGATCCAGGTCATAAGAAGATCGAACATTCCGATGGATATGTTATGAAGGGTAGCAGGCTGGTGGAGGTTGTAAGTTTCGACGTGCAAAAGAGCCTAAACAATTCATGAGACCATCTTTGCACTGACAGACTTGAACCAGTCCTCGGTGACCATTATAGCCTGATTATTTCAAGCAGTTTTGGCAATGTGGTACTCCCGACAATTCTGCTGGAAGACTGCTGACTTTCGCCGGTGGAATTCCAAGTCTGGCGGAAGAATAAGCGACCCCAGTTTGTCCTTTGGAGTTTGACACTTAGGGCAAGCATTGTACTTGACACCCATAAGGTTGGCATCCTCCATGTGATCTGCTCACCAAGACCCGAGAATTGGCCAGCAATGGCGCATTGTGCTGTCGGAACAGGGCCACTGAGCACCGGAAATGATGTCTCCTCCCTTCGGAAATCGCCTCACTGGCTCCAGCACTATCCCGGCGATATCACTCAGCACCTGCTTGTCTATATCGCTCTGGACTTGGTCATTGGAAGCAGAATTGTGTTGAAATTTGGGGGGCACCAGGTGGAAGGCAAGCGAAACCAGCGCGAGGTTGCTGTATTTGTTCCCTAGAGAGGAATCGATATTCCCAAAGGTCCGGTAGATAAGCCAAGCTTTCTGGTGACTGGAGAAGTTGGTGAGCGGAGTCTCATCTGATCCACAGATCAGTGGAACAATTGTCGCCCCCAGAGGATGTCTATTCTGCATCTTGCACCGCCAGGCTGCCGAATGCAACTGGGAATATACTGGATCACCCTCCGCACCAACGGTCCGGGTTGGTGCAGAGATCATGTGCTCTGTATATGGGCATTTGCAAACAAGGCACCGCACGCATTCTACAAGGTCTCAAAAATGGACAAACAGCCAACTGTTTGTGTGGAGATGGAGGCTTCCCACCATTTTGGCCGTTGATTATCCACCATGATGATTTGATTGTACATCGTCCGTTCAGATGTGTAGCAAAAGTGCTTGGGAACCTTGCATCTGCCTTCGTTGAAGTGGTGACCAATTTGTGCGTTGGGAAGGTGGGCCTCAACACATCTGATGGTCTGTTTGAAGTTATCGGAGCAATAGAAGGGTTGCCACCGGTTATTGATGAGATCTCGGAACTCACAGAAATTGGAATCATCACTGAAGGTCCTCCCAGCTGTGTGATGTATGTCGATTTTGGGATTTTTCCCGTTGATCAGGGTTTCCCCGGGGTCAGCCTCCTCTTTCTCAGATGCCTGGGCTGGAGTTTGGGGTTGCGGGACGTGTCGGTACAGGCCATCGTCTGCTGAGTGGGTTTCCTGTGGTACTTGGTTGAGTGCAGGGCCCGGAATACTGCCCTTGGGTTCGGGGATTTCTGCAGGACACTGCTGATGCGGTGAGTAGAGTCATCGACGCGGTGAGTGGCTTTGTTGATGACTGGCCGGTGGCAGCGGCTGACCCAGATGGCTGACTCGCAGAAGGCATTTAAGGTTTCCCCGGCAGATAAACATCCTCACGCTGTCAGGATATAGGCACTTGAGTGCCTCTCAGACGCTTATTGGTGGTCTCCATCCTGGTGGCATGGCTCGAGGTCTGCCAAATGGTTACAGGCTGTTCGCGGTCCGTTGGATGAATTCACTTACCCAGTCGCCGGTTCCTGCACACAGCAAGCCTAGGAATGGGTCACTGGCAGTTCGTTTGATGAAGTGGTTATAGAAAGAGCGTTTGCGATCTGTCAGATGGTCAGAGAGTGCATTGAATAATGGAATGCTTGAACAAAGAAGAGCCATCTTGTCGATCATGTTATCCTTTGTGTATATCGAGTTTGACTGCACATATCAAGTTTGATGATGCATACAGTGTTGGAATATGCATGTAAGGTTTGACGATGCTTCTAAAGTTTGATGACAGACTCGAGCCCGGTGGATGAGTAGGGTCTAGCCGGTGGAGAATGCTGACAGCTTGCCTTGGCTAGCTACAGCCAGCAGCAGCAAATCTGTGTGTGGGTGCATGTGTGCGGCACCCTGATGTCAGCTAGTTCTCAACTATCTCTATGTCAAGAAGATGTTGATGATGATCAACTATTGGGAGTCTCGAGGATCAACAAAGGCCTTCTCCTATCTACTGGAAGCACAGACAGACCTGAATCCGCTCATGTTCTGAACATATCTTTCAGAGATGCCAGTCCCGGCGGGTATCATTGTTCCACTGCAGATATTGAATTCCAATACCGCCTGAAGTTGGGAAGGTAATAAGAAATTCTCCTAGATAGAGTTTACTATCCATATGCCCACGGTCGCAGCTGATCAGTAGTATATACAGAGACTATCTCCAGCCATTGCACCCATTTCCTCCATCTTGGTTACACTTCACGTGCTCCACATTTGCATCCCGGACAACTATCCTTCCAACGGCACCGATTCTACCACTTTCAGACAGATTCCTCACCCAAACCTCTGACCTCTGACCCTAGCGCTACCAATCTCACCCTGTCTACATGATCATACTCACCTCCATATTTTGGTAACAGCCAGAACAGGGGTTACCAAGGCAGGTTTTTTTGATACAGCCTATATACGGTGGTGTCACTGACTGATACACCCACGCAACAGAACGCCAAGGACTGTGGAGGCCACCAGTACAAGAAGGACCACGAGAATGAACACACTAGCAGGCCTGGAAAGGCCACACCGGGCTTGGCCAAGGTCAACACCAGTGGCTTGATCTAGGTCCAGATGCGAAAAGCAGTGAAGGCAATTACCATCCCCAATGATAGCTAGAACAACAAGGAGAAGGAGCAGGGGTTAAAGGAGCGGCCAACGGACAAACAGCCGGTAGTGGAGACAGATGAGGACGAGGATGACACGGACGAGGATGACAAGGATCTGGAGGATGATTATATGCCCTATATCAGCCGGGAGACAGTAGATGGATACCTAACAAGTATTATTGGCCATCTAGAGGAATGTTCCTGACCGCTGTATAGGGATACCTGTCACTCGGAAGCAGCGATCTGTATAACATGCCGCCGGCTATGGCAGAAGCCATCCTCGTAGTCGATGAAGCATCATTGAAGACCTGCCCACAGTACATCCCAGAAATATGGTACAACACCAGGGCACTCTCAGACTTCACCACCGCCGAGGGCACCGAACAGTTCCACAAAGAAGTGCAAGAGACCCCGACTACAATCTGATAACATAGCCCTCGACTTGGTGCGGTAGCCAAGATCTTCCCCTCAGCAGCTACTTGGGAAGACCTCAATGACATGATCTCGCTAAGGTGTGAAGAGGATCTCATTGGGTGGGCGGTGGAGACACAGTGTCGCTGGTGGCTGGAAAATAAGGAATGGCCAATGGCGCTGTGGAACCGTGAGCATTCAGATGATGAAGATGCTGATGATGGCAATTGCAATTCTAAAGGCGGTGGGCATGACCGGGAAGCCAACACCGGTAAAGGGAAGGAACCTGTACGGGTAGATCAAGGCGGCTAGGACGATAACAATGCTTGCAAGGACGATGACACCGGAGCTTTCGAGTGGTTGCCCATATACTCTCGAAATGAGTTTGCGACGCAACATGTAAGTCCTCTATCCGGAATCTTGCCAATGTAATGTAGTTGACCGTCCAGGGAACAACACTGCCAACCATGAAAGTCACATCGTCATGGCTCGTAGTCTGGAGGCCATCTGCCGATGTGACCCCACATTGGGACACAGCCCGGACGCACACTGAAGACCGATCATGAGCCGTAGAAAGCCTGAAAGTTAGAAGGAAAAAGCTGAATCCTTTGGGGTCAGCAGACTACTGGACACTGACTGATGAGGTTGTCTTTCGATTGGCCATAAGTGCCCCGTTCTGTGGTGCATAGACAAGTGGAGCTAATCGGAGATGTAGTGAATGTTTGCATTGTCAATGCTGTGAAAATGCTGTCTGGTGGGCATTGATGCACATCTTGGAGGAGTGGGCCAAAAAGAGGCAGCGGGAAACAATGAAGACCGATGACATGCCCAGGCCAACCCCTAAGAAACCAATGTTCTCTGGACCCTCTGAACAACCGGGACCCTCTGGACAACCGGAACCCTTGACTCCTGCCTCATCCATGCGCACTCCTGCAGTCATTCCAACTCCTGCGGTGTTACCTTCTCCGTTGGCCGATCGTACTCTTGTTGCCAATCCCACTGCAAGGGTGGATCCTACCCCTGCACCCGATCCGACTCCGAGCGTTCACTCCCCCATCCTTCGAAGTCGTCCAGATCCCCTTCCTCCGGTTCGCCCTCCTCAGGTTCGCCCTGCTCCAGATCGCCGTCCTCCGGTTCTCCCTCCTCCAATTCGCCCTCCTCCAGTTTGCCCTGTTCAGGTTCTGCATCCTCCGGTCTGCCCTGTTCTGGTTCGCCCTCCTCCTGTGCCAAATTTTCTGGGTGGATTGTTTCGTGGGGGGTTGCAGGGATTGGATGATCGAAACCCACTGGCAAAATAAGTGGCACAAAGCTGGCGGATCTAGCACCACCAAGCAATGTATTCACCAACTGTGTCAGATACCACAATGATGACAAAGATACTATCCGGATTGTCAATATCTGGTGGCCACGTGGGTCTATCTGTGGGCCGAAGTTGCAGGGCCTGAGTCTATTGGGCCGCCTGGTGCGAGCTACATCATCCAATTATATATGTCTGGTGGGCTGCCACAGTCCCTGCCTCGGGTGAGAATGGTCTTTAATGTGCGGGACCAGGACGTCTCAACTGGGCTCAAAGATAGCCGCAATGAAAATATCCCGAATCTGGTCTGCCGGGTATTGCCGCAATCCTCACCTGATGCCGATGCAGGTAGGTTTCTGGCCTCAGGTCAGTGGGTCCTCTGCTGACTGCAGTCAACCGCATTCAGCCGGTTGATGAACCTTCTCTGGCTGGTGGTATAGACTTTGGGGTTTTGAATTGGTGCATGTGCATTTGAGGTAATTATTAATCAATGATAATCCACCGGCATTCATTTGGTTTTCCGCCAGTCATGTACCAAGGGCCACTGTTTTTGTCATCTGGAAGATATTTCATAGGTATTTGTTTGGTTTTCCTGCTGGTCATGTGTCTTTGAGGTAATCATTATTGGATGGTATTCCGCAGGCTTTCATTTGGTTTTCTGCTGCTCATTTATCAAGGGCCGCCGTGTATGTCATTTGGAAGGTATTTGGTCAGTTTTTGTTTGGTTTTGTGATGTTCATGTATGTTAGGGCTGTTCATCTGTTACTTGGATGGTATTCCGTTGGCTGCTTTGATTCATTTACTTGTTTATTGTCATTGGGATATCATCAAATGGATCTCCTTACCCTACCTGTATATGATATTTCTTCCATACCAATCGTTTCCTATTGTTAACCAATGGTTCATGCATCACAACCAGTGGCCTGTGAGGCTCATCTGGTGGAAATAAGAGTATGGAGATCTGGATCAAGCTCGTCTAGAAGAATTTGGATGATGGAGATCTGGATTGAAGTCTTTGTCTAGCGGGAACAAAGTAATGGAGATGTAAGTGTTCGCCTAGCACGATTTTGGTTATGGAGCGCTGGATCAAGAACTTTGTCCAGAGGGAACACAGGTACGCAGATGATAATTTCAGTTAGAGAGAACTACATCAAAGACTTTGTCCAGGGGGAGTCAAGTTACGGAGATCTGGATCTAAGTCTTCCTCCAGTGGGAACGAAGTTACTGTGACCTGAATCAAAGTCTTCGTCCAGTTGGGACAAAGTCATGGACATCACAATCAAAGTGTTCGTCCAGTGGGAACAAAATTACTGAGGTTATAATTTCGGTTATAGAGATCTAGATCAAAATCTTGGTTGAGAGGGACCAAATTTAGAGGGATCTGGATCAAAGTCTTTGTCCGGCGGGAACAGAGTTACAGAGATCAGGATTACAGTCTTCATGCAGGGGGAACAAAGTGACGGAGCTTAGAATTTCAGTCATAGAGATCTAGATCACAATCTACAGCTCGCGGAATTTAATGAAGAATCACTGATGCAAGTGGAAGATCCGGACCCCACCTAGATACCTATACTATGCCGAGTGCACTCTGCAGAACAATCTCCCTTCCTCCTCCTACCTCTTTTGCTATTCTTTCAATACACGTCATCCATTAGCGTCGAAATGGCAAGAAGAAACACTCGGAGACCCAGGAGCAATGCTGTAGCTAAATCCAATGCCACCAGCCGATCGACGAGACTGCACAAGGAAATCGCAGATTGGGAGGAAGAGGAAGCAATCTCTTCTTCTAGAAGCGAAGATGAGTGTACTGAAACTCCACGCCCATCATCCAAGTCCTCATCTCAGCCGCTGGTAAGCTTATACTCTGTGGCATTTGTGCCATGCTGATGTGGGACAGAATCCACCAGATGTCAAACTCACAGATGACCAACCCACAGATGTACCAGCGGATTTGGAGGATACGGATGACGAACTTCTCCGGGACTTGGTCACTCCTACGCCAAAACCTCCAGGGTCGAACGCACCCACCGGACTCTTGTCGACTGCTGCTCGAACCTCACCAAAGCAGACCTTGCCTAAGGCACGCAGCAGACGATCATTGGCCTCCGCCTCATCTTCACCGTCGGTGGATAATTCCCTGTCAACGTCAGCATCTGGTCCTGTGTGTTCCCAGCAAAGCAATGATTCTAGAGCAATGGCCTTGATGCCCGTGACGTTCCTTTCAAGCCCTCAGAGTTCCCAGCAGAAATGAGCTGTGGCTGATACCGATTCCAAACCATGGGAGGCCAAAGAGACTAAACCAGGACAGAAGTTGAGAGGTATCAACCAGCTCAAGAACCCACAGGTTAGAAAAGTTGCGGAAGAAGCTTCCATCACGATCAGGTGGAAGACATTGTTCAATAACCCTTTCTCAGAAGATGTAGACGAGATGGCTGCCATTGCCTGCTTAAAGGCGCATGGATTGTGGATAATCGATGCTAGTGTCCCCCAACAACCGATGCTTGAACATGTGGCCTAGACAAGTCCCCTAGACTGTCTTTGGTACCAATGTTAGCCAGGAGATACAGATCAGAGGATTTCACTATTCCGTGCAAAGCACCGCAGTCTTACAGATTGGCATAATATTCCAAGGGATTTACCAACTCATGGAGATGGAGGCCCCAAAGAGGAAGGAGAAGGTCCACTGGCTACTCAACGATGAACAACATATCTTTCAGAAGAAAGACGTAGAGGCAGGTATCATACATCCACTAGTAGGAATAATGCTGATAGTGATCCTCAGACTCACAAGGAGCGATATGTTAGCAGCTCCATTGCCTCCGTCATTTACAACTGTGTCTTCAAGGTGAACAAATCCCTGGGCATCCAAGATTTGTGCTTTCTAGGGCAAATGTCACCTGAGTTCATCTGTCTAATGGCAACCGCTCTCCAGTGGCACCACCACATCTACGTTGCCACTGGCAAGGCTGTACATGCGCTACTATTCAACTCAATGAATGCTGGCAGTGAGTGATCTTTCCAATGACGGCTGCACAATAACTAACTGTCGCAGCAATGTATAAAAGGCATCAGGAGATGGGGGATAGCGTGTATATGACGCCAGAATCATCAGATATTGCCATGGTCATAATCAAACATAAGGTTCTAGATATCAGAAGACAAACTGGGAAGGCGGTTGAATCTAGAAGCCTCCCACAACCGACCGCATTCCCGGCATGCAAGGAAAACCTCTGCAAGATGAAGCAAAAATTCGCCGCTCTAGAGGCGCTACATGACCCGGAGAATTCTGAATAATAGTTAGTATCTGTAAGGGCAGGGAGTATACCTGAGGTCATCTGCCATGTGCTAACTACTTCACAGTAAAATGCACTGCACCTGGGATAGATTCGCTGGTAAGGTTCGAGAGGACGGTGTCAGGAGGTAGGGCAAAGAAGGTGAACATCGGTTTGTAGTATGGGGTTACAGTTTGGCAAAGGAAGGGGATTACATTTTGTAGTGTGGAGTTATGGTTTGGCGAAGGAAGGGAATTAAGTTTGACTAGACTTCCTGCTAAAAGCATTGTATTCATTAGTGAAAGTTTATATTGTAGTATGATTTTTATGGTGCAGTAGCTCCCTTCCATCCACTGGAAGTGGAAGATCATTGTGCCATTGTTCCACTGGAAATGGTGCCATAGCACTTGTAGACTACTGCAACTCTCGGACCACCATACCATATCTCCACTGGAAATTGTACCATAACCCGCGTAGACTACTGCACCTCGATGATTATTGTGCGATTGCTCCACCGGAAATTGTGCCGTAGCTCCACTACAACTCCATTGACCATTGTGCCATAGTTCATACAGAAATTGGGTGAATATACGGATAGCAGCATATGATGCCCATTCAATGCAGTCATAGCTTTAGGGTGGACTCGGCTTGTAGTTGCCGCAAGCCCATTGTGCGATCGCACAATATCTATCTATCTTCCAGGGGCGTAATCTGGTCAAATAGATTTAGCGTGAGCTCGAATTGAAGTCACCGGGCACTCATTGTGCAATCGTAGCATATCCATCCTCCATAATGAGCCAGTGCAGTGATCTCAATACACATAGCAGCCAAACACAAGAAGTCATATTGGAATATGGAGGGCTTGGTATGTCCACCTGATATCTGGATATCCACTCTGCCAATGCATTGAGCCTGCTGGCATGCGCAGGACATGATCAGCCCAACGATAGTCCACTCATAGACCCACCAGTCGTCAATGCATTCGTAGGCCCACACGCAGATGTCTATGGACGGACTATGCATGACAATAGGCTGGGTGTTGCGCAGGAGTCCACACAAAGCTTGCTATGCATCAGCAAAAAGTGGAAAAGGTATTCTGAGCATTCTGAGCATTTTGAAGGTTTTTGAAAGTCAAGTTCGCGTTTAGTCGATTTTGTTGGGTCCAGTTATACAAATCATACTCAGTGATAGTGCATCCACAATATGACGGGATTTTCAAACTCGGTATAGTGTTCCAAAATTGGTATAGCCTAGTTGGATACATTTCTTAATTGATTAAAGTCAGCTACTTTTATTGTTGAAAAATGTAATGAACATAGAATAGTTTGCTGAGTCATGACATAAAACTTGACATTACTATTTCGAAATGACAAATCAAAAACAAACTAACTCAAATAGGACATATGATTAAAGATATTCAGTTATTTGTTGATTATAGCTGGAGGTATTCCAAATATGGTTAGTTTCATTATGATTTGTCATGAAGATATATAAACCAAAAGTTTCATAATATTACTAAGCAAGCAATAGTAT
>Ga0307515_10000705_pt1 | contig 77144 bp, 63 predicted proteins | sample 17_EM_MG_FD_194513 | JGI IMG/M metagenome (GOLD analysis project Ga0307515, IMG submission 194513) | Populus trichocarpa ectomycorrhiza microbial communities from riparian zone in the Pacific Northwest, United States - 17_EM | ecosystem: Host-associated > Plants > Roots > Unclassified | place...
ACTGGTTTCGCGATCAGCTCAGCAGCGTTCGAAGCGCCGGCAGCTGGGTGGTGAGCGAGGTGCTGTCTTCGAGGCAGCGCAGGTCGAGCAGCAGGCGGTCTTCGGCGATGCGGCCGATCACCGGCTGCGGCAACCGGCGTAGCGCGTTGGCCAGCGCGTCGAGCGCGGTGCCAGTGCCTTTCTTCGACGTGCCGGCCGGTGCGAGCGCCAGGCCGGCCGAGGGCAAGCGCTCGATCGGCAACGAGCCCGAGCCAATCTGGCCCTGCAGCTCGACTACCTCGGCAGTAAAGCGTGGCGCCACGGCTTCTGCCACGGCCGGCAGCAGCGCATGCGCCTGTGCGCGGATGGCATCGGCCGGGCGTGTCAGCAGGCGCAGCGTCGGCAAGTCTTGCTTGAGTCGTTCGGGGCGCAGGTAGAGCATCAGCGTGGCCTCGAGCGCAGCGAGCGGCAGCTTGCTCATGCGCAGCGCCCGCTTCATCGGGTACTTGCGAATGCGATTGACGGCTACCTTGCTGCCGACAATCAACCCGGCCTGCGGTCCGCCCATCAGCTTGTCGCCCGAGAAGGTGACGACGTCGCAGCCCGCGGCCAGCATCTCTTGCGGCAGCGGCTCGCGCGGCAAGCCGTGGTGCGCCAGGTCGACCAGCGAGCCGCTGCCCAGGTCGGTGGCCAGCGGCACGCCGTGCGCGTGCGCAATGCCGGCGAGCGTGGCCTCGTCGACGGCGGCGGTAAAGCCCTGCACCATGTAGTTGCTGGTGTGCACCTTCATCACGAGCGCGGTGCGCTCGTTGAGGGCCAGCTCGTAATCGCGAGGGTGGGTGCGGTTGGTGGTGCCCACCTCGACCATGTGCGCACCGGCGCTTGCCATCACGTCGGGCATGCGGAAGGCGCCGCCGATTTCCACCAGCTCGCCGCGCGAGACGATCACCTCGCGCCGGTTGACGTGTTCATGAGCCAGCGCGGCGATGGTCAGCAGCACGGCTGCCGCGTTGTTGTTAACGACGGTCGCTGCCTCGGCACCGGTGAGCGTGCACAGCAGCTCTTCGACGATGCTGTCGCGGTCGCCTCGGCCGCCCGAGGCCAGGTCGTACTCGAGGTTGTTGGGCGCGGCCATCACCGTCAGAAGGTGCTGCAGGGCCGCGTCGGCGAGCACGGCTCGGCCGAGGTTGGTGTGGATGACGGTGCCGGTGAGGTTCAGCACCGGGCGCAGGCGGGGCGCGAGACGCGTATCGATGCGAGCTGCGAGCGACGTGGCCAGCGTGTCGATTTGCACCTGGCTGCGCTCGACGATGCTGCCCGCCAGCACCTGGCTACGCAAGCCGTCGAGCAGGCCACGCGCTTCGCCGGCCACCAAGGTGTGCCCATGGGCAGTAAGCAGGCTGCGCACAGCTTCTGCTCGCAGAAGCTTGTCGATCGAAGGCAGATCCTGGGGCTGGGCCCTTTCCCTGTCTGACCCCGAACCGTGAACCACGGATTCGTCGGTCGCGGCCATCAGCCGCCTCCGCCGTCGGGTGGGTGCGCGGGGCCGCTCTCGGCTGAGGCCCCGTCGGGGTCGCCGAAGAGCAGCATGAGGTTGACGCCGTGTCGTTGGAAACCGGCTTCTGACACCAGCAGGTCGAGCGTCACGGAGGCGAGGTCATCGGCCACCGGTTCCACATGGGCATCGCGCTCCATGTGAACGATCTTGAGGTAGTGGCCGCATTCGTCGCAGGTCTCGGCCTCGACTGGCTGCTTCGCGTGGGTCGAAGCGCCCTCGGCAAGCTGCAGCGACTGGTAGTGGATGCCCTTGGTGCTGAGGCAATGCGAGCACTTGATGCGCACCATGTGCCATTGCGCCGAACAGAGCGAGCAGTGCAGGTAGCGGTGGCCGGCGTCGCCGCCGATGCGTGACACGCTGGCGGTGGGCCGGCTGCCGCAACAGGGGCACAGAGTGGCGTCGTCGGTGCGGCCGAAGGGCGCCGGTTGATCGGCAGTGCGTGCCGCTTCCGTGGCCAGCACGAGGTGCGTCCGGTAGGCCTGCAGTGCGGCGGCGATCAAGGGGGCCGCGGCCAGGTCGAGCCCAAGCATCACGCCGTTAAGCAGCCGATCGGCCTGCTGCTCGATCCAGTCGTCGTCGACCTGGGCCGCCGCATGAAAGGCAAGCACCGGCGCCTGCGCGGGGCTGCCATCCAAGCGGGGAAGCAGCTTGCCGACCAGCTGGCGCAGCCCGTCGCGCCAGGCCGGGTCGCGTGGCCACAGCGCAGCGGGCAAAGGTGGCAGGCCGGCACGAGAAGCGGCATCGAGTGCGGCGCGGTCGGGCAGGGCGGCGGTTGGGTAGGCCTGCAGCAACTCGTGCTGCGCATGCGTCAGCTCGGCCATGAACAGCAGGAAATCGCGCATCGAATGGCCGTCGGCCCGCTGGCGCAAGCGCATCTCGCGTTCGCCGAACAGCGTGGAGCGCTCGGGCAAGCGCAGGTACGTGACCAGCTGGCCGGCCTGGACAGCGATTTCTTCCGGTGAGAGCAGTCGGCTGGTGGACGTCAGGGCCATCGATGCATCGGTTCGGGTTGCTGCCTACTTCTCGCGGCTGATCTCTTGGTGCCAGAGCGAGTGGTTGTGTCTCGCCCAATTCTCACTGACCTTACCGCGTGTCATGGCCCGTATCGACCCTTTGACCCAGATGGCGGCATAGACATGCACGATGACGCTCAGGATCAGCACGACCGCCGAGATGGCATGCACGACGACGGCAATGCGCCGGAGCGGAATCGCGAAGTAATCGGCGAACCACGGCTGCCAGAACACGAAGCCGGTGATGAACAGCAACAGCAAGCTGATGCCGAACAGCCAGAACACCGCCTTCTGCCCGCCGTTGTATTTGCCGATGGGCGGCATGCCGCGCTCGTCGCCGGTCTTGATCAAGCGAGGCGACGCCTTGACCCACTCAGTGTCATGCGGCTTCCACACGTTCTCTCGCCACACCTTGCCGAACAGGATCACGAAGCCGAGCACCATCAGCACGCCGAAAAACGGGTGCAGGATGCGCGTCCATGTGCCGCCGCCGAAGAGCGCAGTCAGGAAGAAGAACGCAGGGTGAAAGAACGCGAGGCCGGAGAGCCCCGCACAGATGAACAGCAGGGCCACCGCCCAGTGGTTCATGCGGGTGCCGGCGGGGTAGCGCTGGTAGAAGCGTGTCATGGTGGTGCTCCTTCAGGCGTCTTCGCGCTCGCGGCGACCATCGCCCGGCGGCTTGGGTTCATCGGCGTCAGCGTCGGCGTCGACCGGCCCGACCTTGATGTAGTGGAAGAAGCCGGCCACCGCAGCGCCGATCATGGCCGCCACCGCGAGCGGCTTGGCGGCGCCCTTCCACAGCGAGACCCAGGGGCTGATGGACGGATTGGCCGGCAGGCCGTGGTACAGCGCGGGCTTGTCGGCATGCTGCAACACGTAGACCACGTGGGTGCCGCCCACGCCAGGCGGATCGTAGACACCGGCCTGGGCGAAGCCGCGTTCCTTCAGGTCGGCGACGCGCTCGGCACCGTAGTCCAACATGTCTTCCTTGGTACCGAAGCGAATGGCGCCCGTCGGACAGGCCTTCACGCAGGCCGGTTCGAGGCCCACGCCGACGCGGTCGGAGCACAGCGTGCACTTGTAGGCCTTGTTGTCCTTCTGACTGATGCGCGGCACGTCGAACGGGCAGCCGGTGATGCAGTTGCCGCAGCCGATGCAGTTCTCTTCGATGAAGTCGACGATGCCATTCGTGTACTTGACGATCGCACCCGGCGCCGGACAGGACTTCAGGCAACCCGGGTCTTCGCAGTGCATGCAGCCATCCTTGCGGATGAGCCACTCGAGCTTCATCTCTTCGTTCGGCTTCTGCGTCTCGACCTCAGAGAAGCGCATCACCGTCCACGATTGGGCGCTCAGGTCGGCCGGGTTGTCGTAGACGCCGACGTTGTGGCCGACCTCGTCGCGCAGGTCGTTCCACTGCATGCAGGCCACCTGGCAGGCCTTGCAGCCGATGCAGCTGGGAACGTCGATCAGCTTGGCCACTTGAGGCGTGGTGCGCGCATGCGGGCTCGGCGTGGTGGTGGCCGAGCGCGCGGCGATGTCGAGAGATTGCAATGACGACATGGCTCAAGCTTTCTCTATGTTGACGATGAACGACTTGTACTCAGGCGTCTGAGTGTTCGCGTCACCGACGAACGGCGTGAGCGTGTTCACCAGGTACCCCTGCTTGGCCACCCCGACAAAGCCCCAGTGGTTGGGCAGGCCGACCGTGTCGATCTTTCTGCCGTCGCAGTCGAGCTGCGGAATGCGCTTGGTCACGAGGGCCACGCACTTGATGAAGCCACGCTTCGACGACACCTTGACCATCTCGCCATTCGCGATGCCCTTGGCCTTGGCCAGCTCCTCGCCGATCTCGACGAATTGCTGAGGCTGGAGCACCGCCGAAGTCTTGACGTTCTTGGTCCAGTAGTGGAAGTGCTCGGTCAGGCGGTAGCTCGTCGCGACGTACGGGAAGTCCTTGGCCGAGCCCATGCTTTCGAGGTCGCCCTTGAACACGCGCGCCGCCGGGTTGGCGCGGGCCTTCGGGTTGTTCGGGTGCATCAGGTTGGCCAGTGGCGACTCGAAGGGTTCGTAGTGCTCCGGCAGCGGGCCTTCGGCCATGCCGGTGGGCGCGAACAAGCGGGCCACACCCTCGGACGTCATGATGAAGGGCTGCACGCGATCGGCATCGCCGGGATTGGCGTCGGGCCGGATGTCCGGCACGTCGGCACCGCCCCAGGCCGTGCCGTTCCACTGCACGATCTTGCGTTTGGCATCCCATGGCTTGCCGTCGGGTGCGCTGGACGCGGCGTTGTAGAGGATGCGGCGGTTGGCCGGCCAAGCCCAGGCCCAGTTGAGCGTCTGGCCGATGCCCCAGGGGTCGCTGTTGTCGCGCCGCGCCATCTGGTTACCGGCCTGCGTCCATGCGCCGGCGTAGATCCAGCAGCCGCAGGCGGTGGAGCCGTCGTCGCGCAGCAGGCCAAAGCCGGACACTTGCTCGCCGGCCTTGGCCAGCACCTTGGGCGGCGCCTTCGGGTCTTTCGGGTCGGGCGGTGCCAGCACGTCGGCCAGCGCCTTGCCGTTGTATTCCATCGCCAGTTCCTCGGCCGAGGGGCTGTGCGGAATCTTGTACGGCCAGGTCAGCTTGACGATGGGGTCGGGGAAGGCGCCACCGTCCTTCACATACGCTGTCTTGATGCGGTTGAAGATGTCCGCAATGATCTCCGGGTCTCCGCGCGCTTCACCGGGTGGGGGCGCGCCTTTCCAGTGCCATTGCAGCCAGCGGCCCGAGTTGGTGAGGGAGCCGTCTTCTTCGGCGAAGCAGGTCGAGGGAAAGCGGAAGACGGTGGTCTGGATGTCTTCGCTCTTCACGTCGTTGTACTCGCCGTAGTTCTTCCAGAACTCGGCCGTCTCGGTGTTGAGCGGATCGATGATGACGAGGAACTTGAGCTTCGACAGCCCGTCGACGATCTTCTTCTTGTTGGGGAAGGAGCCGACCGGGTTGAAGCCCTGGCAGATGTAGCCGTTCATCTTGCCCTGGCTCATCAGCTCGAAGGCCTGCAGCACGTCGTAGATCTTGTCGATCTTGGGCAGGTAGTGGAAGGCCCATGAGTTCTCGGCCGTGGCCGCCGCACCCCACCAGGCTTTTTGCAGGCTGACGAAGAACTTCGGGTAGTTCTGCCAGTAGCTCATCTGGTTGGGCCGAAGCGGCTTGAGCGCACGGGTCTTGTAGTACGTGTCGAGGTCCTGCTCGGACTCGCGAGCCAGCGACAGGTAGCCGGGCAGCGAGTTCGACAGCAGGCCCAGGTCCGTCAGGCCCTGGATGTTGCTGTGGCCGCGCAGCGCATTCATGCCGCCGCCGGCGATGCCGATGTTGCCCAGCAGCAGCTGCACGATGGCCGCGGTGCGAATCATCTGCGAGCCCTGGCTGTGTTGTGTCCAGCCGAGCGCGTAGAGAATCGTCATCGCCTTGTTCGACGCAGACGTCGTGGCGATCATTTCGCAGACCTTGAGGAACTTGTCCTTCGGCGTACCGGTGATCCGGCTCACGAGCTCGGGCGTGTAGCGCGCGTAGTGGCGCTTCATCACCTGCAGCACGCAGCGCGGGTGTTCGAGCGTCGGGTCGACCTTGGCGAACCCCTTTTCATCGAGTTCGTAGCCCCAGCTCGCGTTGTTGTAGCTGCGCTTCGCCTCGTCGTAGCCAGTGAACAAGCCATCCTGGAAGCCATAGGCTTCGCCGACGATGAAGGGTGCGTTGGTGTAGTTCTTGACGTACTCCATCTGCAGCTTGTTGTTGCCGATGAGGTAGTTGATGACACCCGCCAGGAACGCGATGTCGCTGCCCGCGCGGATCGGTGCGTAGTAGTCGGCCATGGCCGCCGAGCGCGTGAAGCGCGGGTCGACGACGACCAGCTTGGCCTTGTTGTGGTGCTTGGCTTCGATCACCCATTTGAAGCCGCACGGGTGCGCCTCGGCGGCGTTGCCGCCCATGATGAGCACGAGGTCAGCGTTCTTGATGTCCACCCAGTGGTTGGTCATCGCACCGCGTCCGAACGTCGGGGCCAGACTGGCCACCGTCGGTCCGTGTCAAACGCGCGCCTGGTTGTCGAAGACGAGCATCCCCATCGAGCGCATCGCCTTGTGCGTGATGTAGCCCGATTCATTGCTGGATGCCGACGCGCAGAGCATGCCGGTGGTCGTCCAGCGGTTGACCATCTGGCCTGCGGCGTTGTTGGCCACGAAGTTGGCGTCGCGATCGGCCTTCATCAGCTTGGTGAGGCGCGTCATCGCATCGTCCCAGGAGACGCGCTTCCACTCCTTGCTGCCGGGCTCGCGGATCTCGGGGTACTTGAGCCGGTTCTCGCTGTGCACGAAATCGAGCAGCCCGGCGCCCTTGGGGCACAGCGTGCCGCGGTTCACCGGGTGGTCGGGGTCACCCTCGATGTGGATGATGTCGGCGGTGACGTTCTTCGCCCGGTCGCCCAGGCTGTACATGATGATTCCGCAGCCTACCGAGCAGTACGGGCAGGTGTTGCGGGTCTCGGTGGTGCGCGCCAGTTTGAAGTGGCGCGTTTCCGCCAGCGCGCTCGTCGGCGAGAAGCCCAGCGCCACGAGCGTGGACGCTGCCAGCCCCGCACCGCTGACGCGGAAAAACTGCCTTCGGTTCATGTCCATCAGAAAGCCTCCTGCGACGCGTGGGCCGCGTGATACATGGAAATTGAAGTGAACAACAACGGCGTCGCGCTGCGGACTCGACGCGGGCCCGCAGAGAAGGCGTTTGCAGTCGACGAGTCGTGTCATTTTGATGCCGCCGTGCCAGGAGCCGAAGCCGCGCCGTCTCCGCCGGTCGGCGCCGGCGCGTTGCCTGCGCCGGCCTTGCCGGTCCCCTGATTCGTCACCATGCCACCGATCGCGGTGGCGCCGTCGGAGGGGCCGGCCGCAGATTGAGACGAGGCCGGCAAGTCGCCGGGCTGAGGTGTGATCGTCGAGTTGGCAGCACTTGCGCCGGCTGCAGCAGGCGAGGTCGCTTGTGCCGGGTCGCGGCGTTCACACGCTGCAAGCGCGAGCAGCGCAGCTGCGAGCGCTACCCGACCGAAACGGACGCAAGGCAGTTTCATTCGATCCCCAAGGATGACGAAAGCGGCCGTAACGTGCGGCCAGATGCGATTTGCCGCGACGAGTGTACGCACACGAGCCTGCGCACTGCAAGTTGAATCGGCCTATGTGAGCTGTTCAACGCGGGAGGCGCCTTTCGGACAGTCCGATCGTTGCGCCTGATCCGGCGCCAATCAAGAGTCCGGCGGCCGCCTGTTCAGCACGGCCCGAATCCGGGCGATCGTGTCTTCAACGCGCGCATGGCGAGACACGTCCAGCCCCAGCGTGCGGCCGATGGCATTGACCCGCGCCGGATTCAGCGGAATGCCGCCGGCGTCGATGGCGGCGATCAGGTCCACGGCGCGCTGCCTGTCTGCAAGAGCGAAGTTCTTCGGGCCCGGTGCCAAGAGGTTCTTCAGCCACTGGAATGGGCTCGGTTTGCGCGGCGCTTGCATGGGCCAATCATCCGCCCTTCGCGTGGGTCAGGTGCCGTTCGCGCGGTGAGCCGACTACAGTCCCCCCATGAGCTATGAACTTCATTACTGGCCCACCATCCAGGGGCGCGGCGAATTTGTGCGGCTTGCGCTGGAGGCTGCGGGTGCGCCGTATGTCGATGTGGCGCGCGGCGCAGGCAAGGCGGGGCAGGGCATGCCAGCCATGCTGCGCTGCATGGAAGACGACACGCTGGTGCACCCGCCATTTGCGCCGCCGTTCCTGAAAGACGGCGCCGTGATCGTAGGGCAGACGGCCGCGATCCTGCACTACCTCGCGCCGCAGCTGAAGCTGGTGGCGCGCAGCGAGCAGGCGCGTGTGTGGACGCAGCAGATCCAACTCACCATCGCCGACATGGTGACCGAGGCGCACGACACCCACCACCCCATCGGCAACGACCTCTACTACGAAGACCAGAAGGCCGAAGCGCTGCGCCGCGCACAGCAGTTCTGCCGCGAGCGCCTGCCCAAGTTTCTGCAGTGGTTCGAGCGCATCGTGGTGCGCAACCCGGGGGGGCCACGCTATCTGGTCGGCGGCAAACTGAGCTACGCCGATCTGTCGCTGTTCCAGCTGATCGAAGGCCTGAGCTACGCATTCCCGAAGGCGACGCAGCGCGTGTTGCGCCACACGCCATCTATCGTGCAGCTGCACGATCGCGTGGCTGCGTTGCCGCGCGTAGCCGCCTACTTGGGCAGCAACCGGCGCATTCCGTTCAACGAAGAAGGCATCTTCCGCCGCTACCCTGAGCTAGACCTGGGCTGAGGCCTTAGCCGCGACAAGGCATGGGCGTGTGATGCCTGACAGGCAAAATGCGGCATGAAACCACCGGCACGACTCCAATCCCTCATCGAAGAGGGACTCATCGACACTGTCGTCCGCCAACTCATGAGCGGCAAGGAGGCCATGGTCTTCGTCGTCAGAAGCGGTGGCGAAACGCTCTGCGCCAAGGTCTACAAGGAAGCGACCCACCGCAGCTTCCGCCAGGCCGTCGACTACACCGAGAACCGCAAGGTGAAGAACACGCGCCAGGCCCGCGCGATGGCCAAGGGCACGCGCTTCGGCCGCGAGGCGCAAGAGGCCGCTTGGCAAAGCGCCGAGGTCGATGCGCTCTACCGCCTGGCTGCGGCCGGCGTGCGCGTGCCCAAGCCGCACAACTTCTACGACGGCGTGCTGCTGATGGAACTGGTGGCTGACGAAGGCGGTGACGCCGCGCCGCGGCTCAACGACGTGGTGTTCACACCCGACGAGGCGAAAACCCACCATGCCACGCTGCTGATCGAGGTGGTGCGCATGCTCTGTGCCGGTGTCGTGCATGGCGATCTGTCGGAATTCAACATCCTGCTGTCGGCCGACGGCCCGGTGATCATCGACCTGCCGCAGGCGGTGGATGCCGCCGGCAACAACCACGCGAGCCGCATGCTGCTGCGCGACGTGGCCAACCTGCGAGGCTTCTTCGGCCGCTTCGCCCCCGAGCTGCTGCACACGCAGTACGGGCCCGAAATCTGGGACCTGTACCAGCGCGGCGCCTTAACGCCCGAGACGCCGCTCACCGGCCGCTACGAGCGCAAGGCCGGCGCGGTCGACCTCGGCAGCATCATGCGAGAGATCGACGATGCGCGCGCCGAAGAGGCGGCGCGGCGCCTTCGCATGCAGATCTGAGCCCGGGGCTCAAAACAGCCCGGTATCGACGGGTGCCGCCGTGCCGATGCGCTGGCGAGGGCGATCGCTCTCGGGCAGCGTGGCGTGCTGGCGAGGTGCTTGCGCAGTGCGCACGCCGAGGATCTCGGCCAGGTTGGCGCTGTGGTCGAGCAGGGGCTTCAAGCGCGAGGCCGGGCCAGTGAGCAGCGCCGTGACGCCCGGGCCATGGCCGCTGACGGTGCTGTCGCCGTGCACGATCACGCCGATGGTGATGCGCGTGCTGCGCACCGACGGGCCGCTATGCGCTGGTGGCAGAGCAAGCCGCCGAACCTGAGTCTGCGCGGTCGATGGCGCCACCCAGCGACCTGCGGATCTGCTCACCAACCGCGAGATGCAGATCGTTCAGTTGATCTGCCTGGGCTACCTGACCAAGCAGTTGGCCGATCGTCTGCACCTGAGTGAATTCACGGTGCGCTCGTACCTCAAGACGATCTACTGCAAGCTGGGTGTGCGCTCGCGCGCAGCGATGGTGTTCCGCTACACGCAGGCTTTCGGGTTGCAGGGCGGTGCGACGTGAATGCCGTCAGGGCGACGGCAAGTACCCTCGTGGCATTGCCCGGACGTCGCTCGCAAAAGCGGAAGACTGCAGCCGCCAACGAGCAAATGCGTTTACGCAGGGGAGAAGTTCAACAGCCTGTTAGGCATCTGTAGGCCCGAATGGATATCCGATTTCGGCGGCGGCCTCATGCGCTTGAGCGAGGCTTACCTCGGGATTCAGTAAGCCTATGAGCTCCTTGGTCAGCGGAACGTGCCTGTAGATGCTCTGAACTGCGACGATCGGCAGATCTAGTTCGTAGTACCACTTGGCAAACTCTTCGTATGAGGCGGCCGGTTCGAACAGCAGTGCGAGGTGTTCCGCAGACCCATCGTCGGACTTGGAGAGAACTGGATCGGGATGAACTACTTTCTGCCAACCTGCATCTTCAGACGCTCGCCAGTAGCAGTAGCTGAGCCAATCCATTCCAAAAGCTGGCTCCGCGAGAAACGAAGCGAAGGCTTTCGGAATTTGACGTTGAACTTCGCTCGCGAAGACCTTGTCTCCGGCGATTGAGGTTTCGTGGGCGAGGCCCTTGATTGCAGCCCCAAAGGGGCCGAAGAGAACGAACCAGTCGTCTCCAGAGCCGTTTCGCATGGACCCTATTGCCTCAGCTTCGCCCCAGTTCGCGTTGAAGCTGTAGTAGCGACCGTCCCACTCGGGACAAACGATGGCATCTAGCATGGCCAGCGCTTGTGCGCGGCGACGCAGACTTGCGATGTCTGGGAGCGACTTTGGATCGAATTGCGTGGCGGTTGGATGCATAACGTTTTACGTGAGTGGCATACGAGTGCGGCGCAGCCTTGCGCGAAGCGCACCAACATGCCCCGCCGTTGCATGTCCCCTCGACAGAAGGGTTAAGGCACATTCTGCAGTGTGGGACTTTCGGCGGTGGACGGGACGTAGGCCAGCGATGCGAGTGCTGCGAAGCCCATGCTGCCCAGCCACACATAGAACCCGGCCGTAGCGTGATATGAGAACTCGCCCGAGCTGCCAACTGCGATTGTTGTGCCAAGGAGGAACAACGTGGCGGCCACGAGTGCAAGGAAAGCCAGGACGAACGACAGCCCGCTCTCCTGACTGGTTCGCTTACCCCAGGACACCCACAGTAGTGGATTGGCAACCCACGAGACGTGACCCGCGAAGAAGCCGATAGGACCAAGGAGAAGGGCCTCAAGCCCGTAGTGATCTTGGGCCTTTCCGGTTTGGTAAGCGGGAAGTGCAAGGCTTACGCCATATGCGAGCAAGCTAAGCCAAAGTAGCCAACGCGACACCGCATTGCGACGCGCCAAGACTCTTTCGGGACTCGAACTTCTCACGTGGGCGGTTTCAAGCACGAAGTGCAACACCGGCGATGTTGCTGGGTTTGAGTTCGAAGAAGTCTTCAGAAGATGTCCATGTGGACGCGCTTTGCCACGGCAAAGGGCGAGTGCCGCAGGGCATCGAGCTTGCGGCACTTCCATGTGAACGACAGGCCGCAACTTCCGCGAAGGCGCTCGATCCGCGAATCGTCGAGCCAGCTTATTGCGTGTTCGTCACGATCGTGACGCGCCGATTCTCAGGCGCCGTCGGCACCTTGCGGTTCAGCAGATCGGTGTCGCCCTTGCCCTCGGCCTTGAGGCGGTCGGCGGCGATGTTGTGGGTGGTCACCAGGTAGCTGCGAACGCTCTCGGCGCGTTGCTGCGACAGGATCATGTTGGCATCGGCCTGGCCGCGCGGGTCGGCGTGGCCTTCGACGTTGAAGCTGTACTCGGCGAGGCGGTCGTTCTTCAGTGCGGCGGCCACCACGTCGAGCTGCTGTTTGGCGGGCGCAGTGAGTTCGGACGAATTGGTCTCGAAGGTGATCAGCAATGAAGCACTGGCCTTCTTCTGCGGCGCGAGCACGGCGTCGGTGCTGCGGCTGACTTTCAGGCTGCGGGTCAGCACGGGAGCGGGTGGAGGCGTCAGGGCATCCAGCAGGTTGGATTCGGTGACCTTGTCGCCCTTGAGCAACGTGGTTTCATCGGCCCAGGTGGTGGCGCAGGTGCCGGCCAGCAACAGCAGGGCGGCAGCAGTTTTCGAGAGGGTGTTGAGTTTCAGGCGCATGACAAATCTCCGGGCATCAAAGCTGAGGGGTATGTTGAACGATTGGCGACGGAACGGGAAGCGACAAAGGTCATCCAGGGGGCATCGTGAGTCTCATCCCGAAAAGGGTCCGGGCACGGTTTCACCCCACAGGCTGGAGAACTGCGTGGTCTCTGTCGGATCGCCGATCCACACGGCGATGGCGCTGTAGTTGTCTTGCCGCGGCGTGGCAGCGGCCTGAATGGCATCGGCCATGCGCGAAAGCCATTCGTCCGGCGACTTGGAGGCCGCGAACGCCGCTTCGATGGCGCGCTTGTCGAAGTGGTCCCACCAGCCGTCGGAGCACAGCAGGAAGGCGTCGCCGTCTGCGACTGCAACATGGTTTTCGATGGTGTTGGGCTCGATGCCGCCTTCGGCACCCATGGCGGCGAGCAGCTGGTTCTTCTTGGGGTGGGTGAGGGCCTCTTCGGGCGTGAGGTAGCCGGCTTCGACCATGCGCTGCACCACGCTGTCGTCTTGCGTTACGTGCAGCACGCGGCCGTGGCGCAGCATGTAGAGGCGCGAATCGCCCACGTGCGTCCACAACGCTGCTTCGCGGCGGCTGTCGATCCACAGGGCCACCAGCGTTGCATGCATGCGGTCGCGGCTGCGCTTGTCCTGCTTCTGCACCAGCGCTTCGTTGGCATCGCAGACGAGCCGGGTCAGGTAGTCGGGCGTGGCCTGCGTGGCCGATTGCAGGCCGAGCGCCGTCATGCGCACCACGATGTCGGAGGCCACGGCGCCACCGCGGTGGCCGCCCGCGCCATCGGACAGCACGGCGTACCAGAACGAGCCGCTCTGGCCGTGGCGCAGATCGTCTTCGTTGTGGGTTCGCCCACCCACCTCGCAGCGGCTGGCGATTTCGACCTGCAGCATGCGGTGTGCCGGTTAGGGGTGCCGTGCTGCGTCGAGCCGGTCCAGCTGGTCTTCATATGCGTCGATGAAGGCCTTGCCGAAGAGGTCGTGGAAGTCGTCTTGCGCATCGTCGCGGATGCGCTTGTAGTGCTGCAGATAAAGCTCCCACAGCTTGGCGCGGCGGTTCATCGGCAACACGCTGTCGAGCACGCTGTGGCTGGAGATCTTGCCTTCGAGCTTGGAGGGCTCGAAGCGGTCGAGCACGCCGGTGAGGGCGGCCCGCATGCCGGCCATGGTGCCGATGGCGTGGCCCAGCAGGTCGTCCATCACGTCGGTGACGGCGGCCGGGCCCATCATGAAGCCGCGCATCGGCGGCTGCAGCAGCTGCTCGATGGCCGCGCCGGCGTCGGGCGAGAACTTCAATGGGTTGTTGTTGCGCGCCTGGATGGTGGTGACGTCGGCCTTCAGCTCCTGCTTGGCGGCGGCACGCACGGCGACGAGCTTGATGGTGCCGTCGACCGAGTGCTGCAGCACCTGGCCGATCACCTTCATCAGCTCGGGCGTGAGGCCCTGCGGCAGCTTGATGTTGACGCCGGCACCTTGGCAGAACGCAGCCCACAGTGCATCGGGCGATGCGGTGGAGGTGCCTGACGAGGGCAGGGCATCCAGCGGCGCTGGGGCCGAGTCGAACGTGGGGCGAGACGGCTTCACACCGGGCACGGTGCCTTGGGGCGTGAGGTCTTGCGGCCGCACCACCGGAGGCGGCGCAGGCACCGGGCGCGGCGCGGGGGCGGCGGGCATGGCGACCGGCGGCGGCTTCGGCGTGGCCTTGATCACCGTGATCTCGGGCGGCGGTGCGGCGGCCACGGGTGGTTTCGCCGGTGTCACAGGCGGCGTTGCAGGTTTCACGGCCGGCGGCACGTAGGCCGCCTTCATCTCGGGTGTGTGGTTGAAGTCGGCCGATCTGGCCGACGGTGGCTCGGCCGCTGCACCGCCACCGAACATCGCCAGCGGGTCCTTGTTCTCGCTGTTGCTGCCGGGCTCCGTGCCGGGCTTGGGGGCAGACAGGAACGACGCCAGCGGGTCGGCGCCTGGTGCGGCGGGTGCATTCAGGCCGAACATCGCATCCAGGCTGCCACCGGGTGGCGAAGCCGCGTTGCCGAGCAGGTCGCCCAGGCCCAGGTCGGCGGGCAAGGCCGTGGAGGGCGCTGCGGTCGAGTTGCCACTCATGAATGAATCCATCGCTTTGCTGGCAGGCGCGGCCGGCGACGAGGGCAGGTCGGCGAAGGGGTCGAAGTCGTCGGGCAATCGTGCGGCCGGCGCAGCGGGTGGCGGAGGTGCAGACGGCGGCATGACCGGCGCACGCACGTGCACGGCCGTGGTCGGCGGGTTGGCGGCTTGGCCGTCGAGCAGGCCGGCGAACGGGTCGCTGGCGGTCGACGAGACGCCGCTGCCCAGCAGATCGGCGAAGGGGTTGTTTGAACTGGTGGTCACAGGTGCGGGTGCGCCGGTGGGCGCCACGCGCAGCTTCGGGTTGGTTCGGCTCTCGGTGGCCGATGCCTTGATGACCGTGCGCGCGTCGACCGGTGCTTCGGTCGGTGGCTCGGCACCATCGGACACGGTGGCGCGCATGCCGTAGCCGCCGACCATGATTTCGTCGCCGTGGCCCAGCGTCGCGCCTTCGCCGGGGTTGACCGGGCGGCCGTTCACCGTGATGGCATTGGCGCTGCCGACGTTGCGGATCGAGAAGTTGCCGTTGCTGAACCACACCTCGGCTTGCAGGCGAGAGATGTGGCGCTCCGGGTCGGGCAGCGTCAGGGTGTTGGTGTCGGAGCGGCCGATGGTGCCGCCGCGCTCGTCGAAGTAGCCAGTGATGGCCTGGGACAGGGTTTCGCTCTTCAGTGTGTGGGCGCGAATCACAAGATTCATGGGGACTCCATTGGCGGGCTGGCCTTCTCTGACCGGTTCAAGAAGACATGGCTTGCCAGAGTTGCCTTTATCCGGCGAGGGGTGACGAATGGCAATCAACGAAAGTCATGCGCCGACCTCCGTGGGTTGTGCCACGTGCGAAATTCCCGATGCTGACTTCGCAGGTGCAGGGCTATCGGATGCAGGCCTGCTCGGGCGGCGTTTCTCGCCGCAGCTGTTGCAGCAGCGCATCGGTCGTGCGCCCGGTCACCTTCCAGCCGAGCCGGGCTTCTTCGTCCGAGATGGCCAGGCGGGTCTTGGTGCCGGGGCGGCCATCGGCCTTCAGCTCGGGATGCGAGATCGACAGCAGGCACTGCAGCTCCTGGATCTCGCGCCGCGTCAGGCCCCGCTGGTTGTCGCTCCAGGTCACTGCGATGGTCGGGCGGCCTTTCAGGGCATCGGCCAGCAGACCGATCGAGAACGCGTAGTTGAGCGAGAAGTTGTACTTGTAGTGCGCCTCGAAGTTGGACGAGGCCAGCAGGTACGGGCCTTCGGTATCGTCGTTCAGGCTCAGCAGCACGAAGGGTGTGTCGACCGGCACGCCGTCCAGCGGGCTGATGGACACGACACCGAGCCGCTGCCATTCGGCCAGCGGGCGGCGGTTGGCGTCCAGCAGCTTCTTGGCGACGCTCGAGTACAGCGTGCCGCCGAAGGCCTTCTCGCGCAGCGCGAGCGAGCGGTCGAAGGGCGGTGGCAAGGTCACGGCAAGTGCCCAGGGCACACCCGGCAACCAGCCATCGGCACGAACCTTCTTGGCGGTGAGCATCAGGGCATCGGGCACGCTGTGGATGCTGTCGACCTTGCCGTCCTGGTCGCCATCGGCCAGCGACTCGCCGATTTGCCCGCGGTGCTCCAGGTAGGTGGAGGGAATGAACTGCGTGAGCCCGAAGGCGCCGGCGAACGAACCGAGAAATTCCTCGGGCGCCACGTCACCCAGGCGCAAGACCTCGATCGCCGCGTACAGCTGCCGCCGAGCCCGCACCTTGGCCGCGGCCGTGGCGGAGATGGGGCCGCAGGCCCGGTTGGCCAACGCTTCGACGACACGGTAGCCGCCCTGGTGGCGTCCGAAGTCGGTCTCGACACCGAAGAAGGCCACCACGGTTTCGGGCTCGACGCCGGTCTGCGCCTGGATGTACTGCAGCTGCGGGCGCCAGCGCTCCAGCATCTCGCGCCCTTCGATGACCTTCTGCTCATCGACCAGGAACCCGGCGTACTCCCAGGTCGGGTTGATGAACTCGGGCTGCGGCACGCCCGGCTCGGCGAGCTTGGGGTCGTAGGCGATGCCGGTCATGAACTTGTCGAACACGGCCGGCGCAATGCCTGCTTGCGACTGCGCGCTGGCACGCAGTTGGCGCAGGCACGGCGCGATGTCGGTGTCGGCGGCCCAGGAGGGCAGGCTCACGACACCCATCAAGAAGAGCAGGGCGATTCTCATGGTGTGCCGGGCCATGCTAACCCGCGGTTGCGCGGCCTAGCCCTGCCGGCGTCGTGGTGCGGGCGGCAAGGTGGTGGTTCGACGCGTGATGCAGGCACAATGTGCCGGTTTTGAGCATCCAAGCACCCACATGACCCCATTCACTCGCCAAGGCAAGGCGCCTGCCCCTGCGCTTGTGTTGACGGCCATCGTCGTCGCGCTCCTCGCCGGCTGCGGCAGCAAGACCCCGAAACCCGAAGCGACACCCACGCCAGCGCCGTCAGGGAACCTCGCTCCTTTGTCATCGACGTCGGGGCAAGCCCTCCCGCAGCTGCCTGCCCAGCCCCCCACACCGGCTGCCCAGCAGCAGGCGCAAAAGTCGGCTCAAGGCGTGATCGATCTGCTCGAAGTGGGCAACGAAGAACAGGCGCGCAGAGAATTGCAGAACGCCTTGTCGCTCGACCCGAACAACAAGCTGGCCTTGAACCTGACGAAGCAGATGACCGAAGACCCGGTCGCCACGCTCGGCAAGGAATCCTTCCCGTACGTGGTTCGCAGCGGCGACACCTTGTCGCGCATTGCCGGCCGCTTCCTGGGTGACATCTACAGCTTCCACATCCTGGCCCGCTACAACAACATCAAGGTGCCTCGCCAGGTGGGTGCCGGGCAAACGCTGCGCATTCCCGGCAAGGCACCGCCGCCGGGGGCGTTGACGGCGAATGAACCGGCACGGCCTGCGGTCACTCGCGCCGAGCCGGCAGCGGCTGCGGCACCGCCGCCTCCACCACCGCCGGTCGCCGAGACGGTGAGCCCGGCCGAGACTGCCTTCCGCAGTGGCGATGCCGCCTCCAAGGCCGGCATGCTCGAGAAGGCGCTCTCCGATTACAAGAAGGCCGCTGCGCTCGGCCACCCTGCGGCTGCAGCCCAGGCTGATGCGACGGCTAAGCGGCTGGTCGACATCCATTCGCGCAATGCCATGGCCGCGATGGCACGCCAGGACTTGGACGGCGCCGTTCGCTCCTGGGACCGCGTGCTCGAGATCGAGCCCGACAACGAGACCGCGCGCCTGGAGAAGCAGAAGGCCTTGCGCCTGAAGGACAAGGTCAAGGCGCTGCCGGGCTGAGAGCCTTTACGGGCGTGCGGTGCTTGCCGCTGAGGCCGGCGGCTTGGCGCTCGGTGGTTTCAGCATCGAGCTGCAGCCCGGGTGCTTGGGTGACACCTGCAGGCAGCGCTTGGCTGCTGCCTGAGCGCCGGCCGGGTCCTTCGGTTGAAGGGCCAGGGCTTTCTTGTAGTGAAGCTCCGCCAGCAGCTCGCGCGCGGCCTGGTCATTCGGTACCGCCTTGAGCTGGCCGGCCATCAGGTCGATGGCCTCGTCGATGTCGCCCTGGCTTGCCAGATTCGACGCCTGCTCCATCAGCAACGGGTTGCCCGGAGCCGCAGGCTGAGCGGGTGGCGCACGCTTGCCGGTGACCTCTGCCGGCAGTGACAAGGTCTTGCCCGGCTTCAGCAGGTGCTCTTGCCGAATGCGCGCGCGCTCGATGGCGCGCAGCGCGTCGATGGCTTCCTTGTTCTGCGGCTGCAGCGCCACCGCGCTGAGGTAGAGCTGCTCTGACAACGGCAGGTTGCCCTTGAGCTCCTGGCGCGCACGCGCCAGGTAGTCCTGCACCAGCATGTCGATGCGCCTTTGCACGTCCGCCAGCCGACTGTCGTACTCGCCCGGCCTGAGCAGCACGAGCACTTCCCAGGCCGCTGCGGCATCGGCCAGCGCGCCTTGCTCTTCCAGCGCCAAGGCCTTGTCGCGTTGCTGCCTTTCGAAGGCGCGTATTTCGTCGGATGAAGCGGGCGCCGGGGTCTCGGTGGCGGCGCGAGGAGATCGCGTGGCCGAAGGTGAGGGCGTGCCACAGCCGCCCAGCAGGGTGATGGCGAGCAGCGCCCACGGCGCAGCCCGATGCAAGAGGCGATGAGTCATGGCAGCACGATGGGCCGGCTGATTTGCAGCCGCGCCTTGAAGGCTTCCAGGTCGTGGTTGCCGTAGATCATGGTTCGCCGCAGCATCAAGGGCTGTGCGTAGAAGGGCGTGCCACCGGGGGTGACGGTCACGCCCAGGCGGTAGTTGTTGCGCGCCAGCACGTCGAGCACGATCTCGTTGGCGTCGCCATAGGGGTAGGCGAACTGCTTCACGGGCAGCTTCAGGCGGCGCTCGATCTGTTCGCGCGGCACGCGGGCTTCCGTGTCCAGGCGCTGCCGGTAGGCGGCTTCGCTTTCATCGCGCAGGCGGTTGATCAGGTTGGCGTGGGTCTTCGAGTGCGCCTGGATGTCGATCAGGCCCGTGGCTGTCATCTCCTGCATCTGCGGCCAGGTCAACGCGTCGCCAGCGCCGACGAAATCGGTGTACAGGAACACCGTGGCCGGGAAGCCGTGCTTCTTCAACAACGGGTAGGCGTAGCGGTAGTACGACTCGTAGCCATCGTCGAAGGTCAGCACGACCGATTTCGCGGGCAGCGCCTGCTTGCCGTCGAGAAAGGCCGCCACGTCTTGCAGGCGCAGCACGCGGTAGCCGTTGGCGTCCAGCCAGTCGAGTTGTTCGGCGAAGGCTGCACTCGACACCGTCATGCGGTTCGTCGAGTTGCCCACGCGGTGGTAGCAGAGGATGGGAATGGTCTGGAAGCGGTCGCGCTTCACGCCCGTCGGGTTGGTGGGCTTGAGCGGCACGATGGTGGGGTAGCCCGCGCGCGGCTTGGCACCGGCGTTGGCTTCGGCCACTTCCCAGTCGCGTTGGCCGCTGCCCAGAAAGCGGGCAGCGATCGACGTGTAGCTGTCTTGCGGCTGCGGCAGGTAGAGCAGCCAGCGGTCGTTGCGTGCCAGCACGCCTTCGTTCGAAGCCGCGCTGGGTGGGGGTGCGACCGCGGTCGGGCTGGTCGACGGCGTGGAGCAGCCGCTGAGCAGTGCCAGCACGCAAGACAAGAGCAAGGCCCAGCCCGCACCGCGACGGGCGCACGAGACCGGCTGCACAGCAGTAGCGCGGTGCACGGTCAACGCGAGAGTTTCTGGGTGTCGCCGCTGGCCGCGGGTGCGACCGCGGGCGGCATGATCGCCGGTGGGCGCGGGCCCGGGGTTTCCTGCGGCAGGGGCCGGCTGGGCATGAAGCGCTGCTGCAGCGCCTGTGCCATGCCGTCGAAGGCCTTGAACAGCTCGCCGAACTCGTCCTTGCGGTCTTCGGTGATGCGGTGTTCCAGTCGGCCCATGGCGACCTCACTCATCGACTTGGTCAGCGTCTTGATGGGCCGCGCAAACCAGTTGGCCAGGAAGTACATGGCCAGCGCCACCGCGATCACGGTGACGAGCACCAGCACCACCATCAGCGTGAGGCTCAGGCGGGCCACGTAGGCGAGCGGCTTCTCGGCAATGCCCAGTGCCACGCGGCCCACGGCCTTGCCTTGGAAGGTCATCGGTGCTTCGAAGCCGAGCACATTGTCGTTTTCATCGACGTAGCGGGTGACCACGACCCCGCCCGAGCGCGTTCCCAACGCCTGCCCGGTGCGCGGCGTGTAGGGCTTGCCCACCCATGCCGCCTGGCTCGAGGCACGGACCACGCCGGCGCGGTCGATGACGGTGATGTCGGTGAAGTCGCGCGTCTTCATGATCTCCTGCACCGACACGTCGACTGCCACCCATTCGTCGGACAGCGCCGAGACGGCGTTCTGCGCCGCGATGAAGCGGCTGAGCGATGCGCCGTAATCGGTGACCTGCCGCATCATTGCGGCCGTTTGCTGGTGGTTGACCACGCCGCCTGTGGCCGCCATCACGACGAACACCACGAAGCCCATCGTCAAGGCCCACTTGACGCGCAGCGGCACGATCTTCGATTTGCCTTTTTCGCGCGCCTCGTCTTCGAGCTCGCGCTGCAGGTGGATCATCGCGTCGGCCAGCTCGCGGCCGGTCTGGAAGCGGCGGTCGGGGCTCTTGGCCAGGCAGCGCTCGACGATGCGGCGCATGTCTTGCGGGATGTCGGGGCGCAGCTTCTGGATGGGCACCGGCTCATCGTTGGCGATCATCACCGCCAGGGCGACGATGCTGTCAGACTTGAACGGCGCCTGGCCGGAGAGCATCTGGTACAGGATGATGCCGACCGAAAACAGGTCGGAGCGCCCGTCGACCTTGGAGCCCTTGGTCTGCTCGGGTGACATGTACTGCGGCGTGCCCAGCACGTCGCCCACGCGCGTATCGCCGCCGGCTGTGGAGGAGGTGACGTGAGCGATGCCGAAGTCGGTCACCTTCACGAGCTGCGCACCCGACACGCACATGATGTTCGACGGCTTGATGTCGCGGTGCACCACGCCCTTGCTGTGCGCGTAATCGAGTGCCTTGCCGAGCTGGATGCCGAGCGAGATCACATCGCCGATGGGCATCGGCCCCACGCGCGACATCAGCTCGTTGAGCGGCTCGCCTTCGATCAGCTCCATCGCCATGTAGGGGCGGTGGTCGATCTCGCCCACGTCGTGCACGGTCACGATGTTGGGGTGCGACAGGTTGCCGGCCGCGCGTGCCTCGCGCAGGAAGCGGCCGCGGTATTCCTCTTGTTCGCAGTATTCGGAGTGCAGGAATTTGATGGCCAGCGCGCGGTCGATGCTCGGGTCGTGTGCCTTGTAGACGCTGGCCATGCCGCCGCGGCCGATGCGGCTGATGATGCGATAGCGCCCCACCTGCCGCGGAGCGTTGGCGGCCCGGCTCGCGCGTTCTCCTGTCGGCAAGGTGTCGAAGCGCGAAGACGCGCCTGTGTCGCCGGCGACGCGAGTCGATTCGGTGTCGAAGAGAGAGCGTCCGGGGGTCTCGGGTGATGACATGGGGCTAGCCTTGGTTCGCACGGCGCGTTGCCAGGGTGTGAGTTATCGACCCACGCCGGGCAATTGGCAATCAACGAAAGTCATGATGACACGCGGAGGCGTTACTTCCGCTTGCATTACCTTTGTCATGTGCCTGTTGGGGGAGCCGATGCGACACTTTGAAGCGCAGTCGCTGACAACCATGAGTGGGTTCTTGTCTGCCGGCCTCGAAGGCATGACGACTGCGTTGCTGGGCCGCCGGACCGCCACCCGCTCTGACTGGAGGGAACCCGCTTCATGAACACCCCATTTCGTCTGCTCGCCTGCCTGATCGCACTGAGCTCCGTGGCCACGCTGACGCACGCTGAAGAGAAACGCAACGCCGTGTCGCTGTTCGGCAATGTCTCGTCGTCGAGTGATTTCTCGCAGGCCAACGTGAACGCTGCCTATGAACGGCTCGTGACCGAAAAATTGTCGCTGTCGGTCAACGTCAGCTACTTCAAGATCAAGGCCGGCGGCGCCGATACCAACTCGACCACGGTGTCGGGCGGCGCCACCTACTACATCGGCCGCCCCCTGGAGGCTTCGAACATGCTCTTCTACGGCAAGGGCATCATCAGCTCCACGCACATCAGCGGTGGCGGCAGCGGCACTGGTTTCGGCGCGTTCGGCGGCCTGGAGCAGCCGCTCAGCGAAGCGACCAGCCTGTTCGAAGAACTGGGTTACCAGCGCACGAAGATCGACGACACGAGCTTCAACCAGGTTGTGTTCAACATCGGCCTGAAGCTGCGCTTCTGATGAGCCCCGCCCGCATTGCAGGCCTGTGCGCGGTGGTGGCCTTGCTGGCCGCGTGCGGCTCCAAGCCGACCGCGCCGTCGTCGTCGCCATCGTCGGCCTCATCGGGCTGGCCGAGCTGGGTCTTGCAGCCCGAGGCCGCGGGCGGCGTGGCCGCAGCCGAGTGCGTGGAAGCCAGTGGCAACCTGTCGCTCGACCGCAGCCAGGCCGCGTCGGCCGCGCGCGTGACCATGGCGCGCAACCTCGAAGTCAACATCCAGGCGAGTGACGAGCTCACGGCCGGCAAGACGGTGCAGGGCGGCAAGCAGCAGAGCACGCAGTCGTTCAAGTCGTCGGCCAAGGTGTTGACCGAGAAGGCACTGGCCAACACCCGCGTCACCCGCATCGAAGAGGTGGTGGTGAACAAGGCGCCTTGGCTGTGCGCCGAGGTGGCGCTCGATTCCGCCGGCACGCGCAGCCTGGTGAAGCAGGCCGTCGAGACCACCGGCACGCAGGCAACGCCGGATGTGGAAGAGATGCTGCTGCAGCAGTTCCGCCGCCGCTCGGTGCAGGCGCAGGTGGTGCAGAAGAGCGCGCAGTGAAGCCTTGGCGAGCGTTGCTGTGTGCGGCTTTGGCGGCATCTGCCAGCGCCGGCGTCGCAGCGGCCTGCAAGGTCTCGGGCGATGGCGATGTGCCTCCAGCCTGGACCACGCCTTCCGCCGCCGAAGACCCGGCCACCGTGAGTGCCGTCGGCTCGGCCGTGATCGATGGCGACCGGCTGAGCGACGCGCTTGCCGCCGCGCGCACGCAAGCGCTGAAGGAGCTGGCCGAACGCATCCGCGTGTCGATCAGCTCCAGCGTCAAGCTCAACGACAGCAAGGTGAGCGAAGGTGGCAAGCAGGTGCTGCGCTCGTCGATGGAATCGGTGGCCGAAGCCACCACCAACGTCACATTGCAGAATGTGCGCGCCGACCAGCAATGGGTGGATGCACGCCGATGCCAGGCCTGGGTGCGTGTGTCGGTGGGCCGTGTCGACTTCGACCGCGCCCGCAAGCGCGACGTGCTGCTGGCGCTGGGCAAGCAGGTCGGTGCGATGCTGGCCACGGCCGAAGACGCGGCCAAGCCCTTGTTGCAGCGCGAGAGCTCGGCCGCTGCGGCCTCCGCGCTGCTGGGCACGAACGATTTCAGCGAGGTGCCCGAGGTTTCGGTGGCCGCGCTGAAGGTGCGCCTGGCCGGCGTCAACAAGATGATCGACAGGATGAAGCAGGACGAGAAGCGCTTGCTGGCCTTGGCGCAGACGCATGTCGAGGCCTATGCCGAGTTCAAGACCAGCACCAACCCGGTCGAGAAGCTGGCAGCGGCCGGCCGCGCGCTGCGGCCGCTGCGCACGCTGCTGGCGGCCGCCTGGGTGCCGGACGAGTCGACCATCGGTTTCGTGCCGAAGGTTCGGCTGGTGTCATTGCTCGACGAGGCGGGCTATACATGCCTCGCGCGCAAGGCCGCAGATGACAAACAGGCGGGGCCGGCTTGCTCCGCAGCCGACATGGCGCAAGAGCGGCAGAAGGAATACTTCGCCGGCCGACAGGTGCTGTTGAGCTGCAACCTGCGGCTGGGCGGCAAGACGGTGCCATGGCCCAAGGCCTGTGCGTCCCTGTCCGAATCGTTGGCGAAGCTGGGTGCCCGCACCGAGGCGAGCACGAAAACCGTGCCGGCCGGCGCCACGCACATCCAGCTGGCCGTCGACGGCCGCGTGAGCACCCGCAAGGACCCGGAAGACAACACCCCGGGCTATCGTTTCGAAGGCACCGTCAGCAGCCACGTGCGTGGCATCGACAGCCCGATCGACGACTCGTACCAGGCGCTGACCGGCTGGAACCCGGTGTCCGACGCCATGGCCATCGACATCCTTGCGATCAGCGCCGCGAAGCGCTTGCTCGATCGCATCGGGCAGAGCTGGCAGTGAGCACGATGACATCAACACCCACGATGTGATGAAGCGGCGTTTTGTCTCCCTGTGGGTCTGTGCAAGTGCGTGGTTTGCGCTGAGCCCGGCGTGGGCCGAAGGCACGCGTGTGACCGCAGCGGCCTACATGAGTGACCCCAAGTTCGCCGCCTACGAAAAGGTGGCTCTGGCCCGCACCGAAGAATTGCTCGGCGACTCGAACTACGTGGTGCTTGACGAGGCCAAGGCCAAGCAGCTGAAGAAGGGCTGGGTCGACCTCGCCGACCCAGGCCATGTGATCACAGCCGAAGAGTTCATCAAGCGCGCCGGCAAGTACGACATCGAAAAGGTGGTGCGCGTCGGCGTGAGCGTCAGCGTGAAGCCGGTGCTGGGCCTGTTCTACAGCGCCACGGCGACGGCGGAGATCCGCATCGTCGACAAGTCGGCGCGGGTAACGGCCTTCACGCTCGACGGCATGGGCACGCGCGGTATCCCGCCGTCGGATGGCTTGACCGAAGGCGCCGCGATCAGCAATGCGATTCAACGCGCTGTGGATGGTGCAGCGCAGCGTGCGGGCCTCACGGTGCTGAGCCCGGCCTTGCCGAAAGCTGTGCCGCTGGTGCTAGAGCCGGTGGCGATCGCACCGGCCGATGCCGAGATGGCCTCGGCCGCTGGTGATTTGTCCACCGAACCTGCCTGGGCCTCGGCCGCCAAGTTCGCCAAGGAAACCTGGCGCGGCGAAGACAAGGCCTGCGTGGCCGTGTCGCCCGACGGGCAGGTGGGTGCGGTCGGCGGCTACACCTGGGCCGTCAACCGGCTCGGTGGCATGACGCGCGGTTATGGCGGGCGCGTGCACCTGATCGACACCCAGCAGGCGCAAGAGTTCAACGTGCACACCATCCATGCCGTCGGCGCGCGCGAAGCGGGCGAAGACAGCAGCTCGGCGCCGCTGGCCTGCGGCTTCGTCGGCAACTGGCGTTACCTGGTCGTGGCCACCGGCAACGTGCTCTCGTGCTACGACGTGGAGCGCGGCACCGAGACCTGCCGCCTGCCGCTGAAGGGTGGCATCGCCAAGGGACAATTGAGCGTGGGCCGCCTCGGTAGCAACGCCTACGTGGCGCTGCAGTCGGACAAGGGCAAGGCCTACTACCGCATCGTGGTGCAGGCACCCGCTGCGGGCAAGTAAACACGGAGAGCCGCCATGTGCAGAAACATCCGAACGCTGTTCAACTTTGAGCCTCCTGCCACCGAGCTGGAGATACGCGACGCTTCGCTGCAGTTCGTGAGAAAGCTCTCCGGCTTCAACGTGCCCTCCAAAGCCAACGAGGCGGCCTTCGATCGCGCCGTGGAAGACGTGGCTGCGGCAGCCCGTACGCTCATCCAATCGCTGGTGACCACGGCCGAGCCGCGCGACCGCGAGATCGAGGCGGCGCGCGCCCGTGCCCGATCGGCCGCGCGATTCGGCACGCGAACCTGACTCCCTCACTGTTACCCTCTACCGCATGACATCACACACCTTCACCGCCTTGACGCTGGCTCTTGCGTTGACAGCCTGCGCCGCACCGTCGCCGCAGCCCATGGTCGACGCAGCCACCGCGCCGCTGAATGACCTCAATATCATTCACGCGACCATTCCGCCGGTGCTGGTCGAAGCGCAGAAAAAACCCTATGCCGCACCTGCAGACACGAGCTGCGTGGCGCTCGCGTCCGAGCTGAAGGCGCTGGACGAAGTGCTGGGCCCCGACCTCGATGCACCGGCCTCGATGGCCAACCCCGGCCTGATCGAACGCGGTACGACGCTCGTCACCGACGAAGCGGTGGGCACGATACGCAGCGCCGCCGAAGGCGTGATGCCTTACAGAAAATGGGTACGCAAGATCAGCGGTGCCGAGCGCTACGCGAAAGACGTGGCTGCAGCCATCGCAGCCGGCACCGTGCGCCGTGGCTTCGTCAAAGGCATGCGCGTGGCACACAGCTGCGCCTGAAACCGATGGGGGAACGCGCCCGCGTCTGGATCGGCTGGGCGTCGCTTCTCTTGTGCGCTCTGCTGAGCGCGGGCGCGTATGCACAAGGCGCATCGCCCAAGCGCGTGGCCTTGCTGGTGGGCAACGCAGCCTATGCCGGCGCGCCTTTGGCGAACCCGGCCAACGATGCATCGGATCTCGCAGCGGCGCTCAAGGCGCGTGGCTTCGACACCGTGGTCGCGCTCAACAGCACGCGTAGCGAGATGACGGCGCGCATCCGCAGCTTCGTCGACAAGCTCGAGCCCGGCGCGGTGGCCTTGTTCTATTACGCCGGCCACGGCATGCAGGTGCGCGGCAAGAACTACATCCTCCCGGTGGATGCCAAGGTGCAGAGCGAAGCCGATGTGGTCGACCAAGGCGTCGAGCTCGACGGCATCCTGCAGCGCTTGGGGCCTAAGGCTGCGTCGATCAATCTGGTGATCCTCGATGCGTGTCGCAACAACCCCTTCACCCGCACACACAGCGACGGCCTGGCGTCGGTCGACGCGCCCAAAGGCACGCTGATCGCCTTCGCCACCTCGCCGGGCAAGGTGGCACTCGACGGCAAAGGCCGCAACGGCGTCTTCACCAAGCACCTGCTGGCCACCATCGGCGTGCCGGGCTTGAAGGTGGAAGACGTGTTCAAGCGCGTGCGCATCGGCGTGACCGAAGAATCGCAAGGCCAGCAGGTGCCGTGGGAGAACACCTCGCTCACCGGCGACTTCTATTTCATCGCGCCGAGCGGTGATGCCGCGGACGTGGCGGCGCCCGACTCCGAGATGCAACGCATGCAGCTGGCCATCGCCACGCGCAACAAGCCGGCGCTGTTGAAGTACCTGGAGCTGTCGCCCGCCGGCAAACTGCGCCTGCAGGTGGCTGCCGCTTACGAGAGCGTGATTGCCGGCGAACCCACGCGCAGCGCGGTGGAGCCGAGCTACCTGCGCGACTGCGCCGACTGCCCACGCATGGTGAGCTTGAATGGCACGAAAGCCATCGGTGCCTTTCCGGTCACGGTGCAAGACTACGAGCAATGCGTGAGGGCGAATGCTTGCGACCCACGCGACGTGGCGGAGATGGGCGCCGGCAAGTACCCGGCCATCAATGTGAGCTGGAACGATGCGGTGAAGTTCACCCAGTGGCTGAGCCAGCGCACGAAGCAGAAGTACCGCCTGCCGAGCGAGGCCGAGTGGATGGAAGCGGTGGAACTGGGCCGCTATGTCGGCGAGGGCAAGACGCGCCAGCAAGTGCCGTTCATCGAGTGCCGTTCAGGCAACGGCTACGACCGGTCGGCGGCGATTCTCTCGGCCTTCCCGTGGCGCGAGTCGGCCTGCAACGATGGTTTTCCCCTCACGTCGCCGGTGGGCGTGTTTCTGCCGAATGCGATCGGCATGTACGACTGGGCGGGCAACGTGTGGCAGTGGACGTCGACCTGTGTCGACACCAAGAAGCAGCCTTGCGAGAAATACGTGTTGAAGGGCGGCAGCTGGGCATCGCCGTCGACTGCGCTGACGCCGAGCGCGATGCTGGCTGCCGAGCCCACGCTGCAGGGCAGCACGATGGGCTTTCGCGTCTACCGCGAATGAGGCGTCGAGTTCAGCCGCGAAGCATGTCGCGATAGAGGCCCGGCTTGGAGCCTTCGATCTCGACCGCACCCGCCACGCGCCGAAAGAAGTCCTTCGGGCCGACGTAGCCTGCCACTGCATAGGCGTAGCCGGCGGCGTGCATGTCGTGCAGGCTGGCCAGCAGCAGGGCTTCGCCCACACCGCCACGGCGTGCAGCCGGCACCACGCCGATCGGCCCGAAGAGGCCGCGCGCGGTGGCGTCGTAGCAGGCAAAGCCGATGGGTACGCCTGCCTGGGCCGCAATGAAGATGCTCGTCGGGCGGTTGGCCAGCGCCACGCGCGCTTCACTCGCCCAGCCGCTGCCGAACTGCGCAATGACCCAATCGATCACCACGCCGTGTTCGGCCCCGATGGGTTTGCGCACCGAGACGCCATCGGCCAGCGGGTGCGATGCGGCGGCGGGCAGCGCGTAGAGTTTGATCAACATGTCCATGGGGCGATTGCACCACAGCGTGCCGACTCAAGGCGAGATCAGCGCACTCATCATCGTGGCGAAGGCATAGGGCAGCTTCGAGCGCGCGGGCGAGCTGGTCGGTGACCCTGCAGAGATGGCCGAGATGGTGAGGAAGTAGACCTCGCCCGGTTGCATCAGATCCGGCGGCACGACCATCGAGGTCTCGCTGGTGTAGAAGCGGCCGACGGTGCGCGAGTCGCTGCGCGGGCCGGTGGCGAAGAGCCGACGCAGCGTGACGAGGTAGCGGTCGGGTGTGCCCACGGCCGGCACCGTCCAGCTGAAGGTGGGCGAGGTGCCCACTGCGAGCTGGTTCGCGAACAAGGTCTTGCCGTTGACGCTGGGCGAACGCACCGGCGTCATGCGGGGCTTGAGGTTCAGTGCGGGGTCGGCCGATGCGGTCGGCACCAGGTCCACGCCGTACAAGAAGCGCTCGAAGGGCAGGGCCACGGTGGCACCCGGCGCCATGTAGCGCACCGTGAAACCGTAGTACGACTCCATGATCTGCGCCCAGTCGCTAGGGAAGGGGTTGCCGTAGTGCACACGGCCGAAGTCGAGGGCTGTGCTGCCGAAGGTGTTGAACTCCATTAGCGAGAAGGCACCGCTCGGGATGCCGTAGTCCGGCGCGAGGGCCGAGGTGCTCAAGGCCAGTGCCGTCGACGAGCCCACGGCGGTGGGGTTCACTTCGGCCAGGCGGCTGGCGAACGCAGCGCGATCCCACTTGAGCTTCAGCGTGCTCGAAGGTGTGACGTCGAGGAAGCTCGAATTCACGGCGCCGGGGGCACCATCGGTCTGCGTGAGTGCCGGCATGACCAGCGAGCGGACGAGGGTGCGGTAGTCGTTGCCAGGCGCGGTGCCGAGCTGGTTGAGATAGGCCTGGTCACCTTTGGCGGCCGACAGCAAGGGGATGAAGATCGCACCCGTCGGGTCGGGCCCGAAGTCGAGCCCGAAATTACCGAGTGCCGTGTCGCCAGTGACCGGCGCGTTGGTGATCGAGGGGCTCGTCAGCGGCAAGGTGAACGAGGTGCCTTGCATCGGCACGCTCCACGCCAAGCCGTCGGTCGACTGCCATGCATTGAGGTTGCCCGCGTTGACGGTGAGCAGCGTCGGGTTGTTGGCGAACTCGGTGTCGGCGCGACCGAAGCCATCGGAACCCCAGTCGATGAACGCTGAATCGGTCCACACCCAGGTGGTGTTGATGTGAACCCAGTGCCCACCTTCCGGCACGCCGTTGATGAGGTAGCTGCCGTCGGCGCGCTGGCTCGTGGCCGCGATGCGCTCGAAGCCGCCCAGGCCGTCCGGTGCCAGGGATTCCACCGTCGAGCCCGTCAGGTCGAACGGGAGCTGAGTCGCGCCGGTGGCGGTGTGATACGAGTCGGAGAACAGGCCGGTCACGGTGCGGCGTTGCACTGCCACCGAGGCGGGCAGCGCGCTCGGTTTCTCGGTGGCGCGCGCTATGGCCAGGCGGATCGACGCGGCCTGCACCTGCTGTGTTTCGTCAGCGCTGAGCCCCGTGACCGTCCCCGCCACGCTCGGCGCTGGGAACAGGTGCGCAAGGTTCGCGCGGATGGGCACGTCGCTGGCCCAGAACGGCATCGGCGTGACGTGCTGGGTGTTTTCGGTGGGCGGTGATGCGGGCGCTGCAGGCGCGTTGTTGCCGCCATCACTGCCACCTCCACCGCAAGCGGCCAGCGACAACATGGCGGCGGTCAACAAGGCATAAATCAGAGGACGGACAGCACGATCGACTTGCAGGTCTGACATGGCGTTTTCTCCTGGATTGAGTCGATCAATCTAGGCCTGCAAACCACCCCTGTCCGGTGACCAAAGTCGCCGCAACGACTTCAAGTTAGGGATGGCCGGGGCCGAACCACAGCCATGCGGCGACGGCGCTGAAGATGATGCCGATGACGAGCCAGGTCTTGGCTTGCGGGACGAGCTTGCCAGCCCTCAAGGTGCGCCAACCGGCCATCATCAGGAAGAGGGGGCCGAGGATGGCGAAGATGATCTTGGTGTCGATCATGGGGTCACGCACCCATCTGGGCCAGCAGGCGCTGTTGCCGCCATGCGGGTGCGGCTACGTTGAAAAGCCGCGTGCCGGGTTGGAGCAAACAGAGGTATTCGGCGGCAGCGGCGCGCTCGCGCTGAAAGCCGGTCTTCAGCACTGACATGCAGTGAGCGGCGGAAGGGGGTTCGCCGACGAAGTAGCGCGTGCCGGGGGCGAAGCGCGCACCGTGGACCTGCCACCAGATGGCGATCTTGTCCGGGTCAGGCCAGGGCAAACTGTCGTCCTCGTCCATCGCGACTTCCGAGTTGGCGGGATCGTCGCTAGGGCCGAGCAGCTCGCCCTCTGGAGGTTTGCGATCAAGGTCGAGGTAGGCGAGGTCCAGACCGGTGATGGTGCTGAAGGCTTCGCCGGCCAGACGCGTGAGTTTCAGGTCGGCCATCTGCTTGATGAGCCAGGGCACGTAGTGCGGATCGCCGGCGGCGCCGGTGCCGCGGATCAGCGTGTGCAACTGCGCCGGGTCCTGCGACAGCGGTTTCAGCAGGGCGTGCACCTGCTCGGGGGCCAGCACCTTGATGACCAGCGCCAGGGCTTTGGCGCGGTCGGGGCCCGGCGCCTTCGACAGCTCGGCCAGTGCGCGGACCGCGATGTCACGGTCGCCGAGCAACAGCGCGGCGCGGGCCGCGCTGAAGCGGCGCACGAGGTCGGCGTCGGCGTCGGCAGCGGCGCGCTGGCAAGCTGGCAGCGACTGCACGTGTCCGAGCGATGCGGCCACGCGCATCGCGACGATGGACGGAGGCTTTTCGGTGAGCGCTGCGTCGAGCGGCGCGCCGGGCGCCACGTGATGCATCGCGCAGGTCGCCAAGCCGAGGTCGCGCTGGAACGGTTGCGGCGACGCCAGCAGTTCCTTGGTGACACCGCGCAGCGACGCGGCGGACACCCAGCCGAAGCCGGCGGCGATACCGGAGCGTGCCTGCGGCTCGGCCTCGGCGACGGCCAGGAGCCGGCGTAGCAGTTCGCCGTCGCGCATCTCGAGTGCGACGACGGTGGCCGTGAACAGCGTGCCGCGCGACGGCGTCTCGAGCGCGGCGACGCATGCGGCGCGGCCGGCGTCGCCGCCCACCGCGAGCCCGTCGAGGTGGGCGACGAGCCGCTCGTCCAGGCGCTGCAGCAGATGCAGCTTCACATGCGGCGCGCGCACCAGCACGGCACGGGTGCCGCGCAGCGATACCGCATCGTCGGTGTGCTGCTGCAGGACGACGGGGATGGGTTGGCGCGTGGAAGTGGTCATGCGAGCAGTCGACTACGCATCGTCCTCGTCCTCGTCTTCGTCGTCGAACTCTCCTTCGTCCTCGAGGTTCGGCACCAGGCAGTGCCATTCATCGCCGTCGAACGCGAACGCATCCTTCGGACCGGCCGACACCAGCAGTCCGCCGCCGGTCGCGACCAGTGCATGCGTCCACTGCACTTCGTCGTCGGCCGTGCGAACGTCGACGCGCGCCAGTTTGCCGTCCGCGAACGCGTACAGGTGCATCGAGGTGGAGATCCATGCGCGACCGTCGAACCAGGCGACGCTGTCCAGATCGTCGTCCTCGACGTCCTGGTCCACCTGGGCCCAGACGTCGCCGCGCCCGACGATCAGCGTGCCGGCGTCACCGACGACGTAGACCAAGCCGTCTTCGCCGCAGCAGAGGTCGTTGATCTCGACGTTGCTGCCGAGCTCGATGCGTTGCCATGCCGAACCGTCGAAGCGCCACAAGTCGCCGGCGCCGCCGGCGGCGTAGAGCTCTTCAGGACCGTAGCCATCGAGCGCATTGAAGCCCTCGTCCTGGCTGACTTCGTCGTCGTCGCCGCCCAGGCCCTTCTTCAGCGCGGTCCACTTGTCGCGCCGCTCGCGCCGAAGCACCGTGCGGCCGGTGCCGACCACATGCAACAGGCCGCCGATGTTCGCCGCGGCCGTCGCTGCGATGCCGTCGGGGACCGGTGCGTCGTCCTCGAACTCGGCCTTGCCCCCGCCGAGCGAGAACACTTCGCCGTAGGAGCTGACCGTCAGCACGCGCAGTCCCGGCTCGAACGAGAAACCGAGCCGCGGACGGTTGTTTTGGTGCAGTTCCTGCGACGCCCAGTCGTCGGGCGGATCCTCGTCGCGCAGCTGGACCACGATGCGGGTGGTGAGTTCGTCGTCCTCGACCGTCCCCGAGGAGGGATCGGGATCCTGCTTTAGGCAGAAGCAGATCCGGTTCTCGTTGGGGATGACGCAGTCGACGATGGTGAAGCCCTTGAAGTACTCCTCCCAGCTGGTGTCGTCCATGAATGCCTTTCCGGAAATCGCTCGCGTTGTCGTTGTCAAATCTTGTTGGCGGCGCCCTTGGCCACCCCGATTGCCTTGCCCCGACCGTCCTTCGCATTGAACTTGCAGTTGGGGCCGCACTTCGCGCCCTTCTTGTAGTACTCGTCCAGCTGCGCCTTCAGGCAATCCTTGGTACAGCCCGCCCGGAAGACGCGCTGCATCGCCTCGACGACCTTGTCGCGCACGTCTTCGTAGGCGACCTTGCCGTTGGCGATCTTCGGCGGTTTGGCCTTGCCGAGGCCGCGCAGGGCATTGTCGGTCTTGTCGTGGAGTTTCTTGTGGGTGCCGTGGCTCTGGTTGCGACCTTCGGCGCAGACGACCGGCGCCGCGTTGTGCGCGAAGCCTGTGCAGCAGGCGGGAACGGTCGCGGTCGGGATCAGGTGGTGGCCGGTTTGGCCGTTGCAGCACTTGCTGTTCACCTTCTTCGGATTCGGATCCGGCGGATCGTTGTAAGGAGGAAGAAAGCAGCGCAGGGCCTGCTGGCAATCGTTCTTCTTCACCCGTTCACCGTGATCGTCGACGGCCGACTTGGTGCGGTCGCGAGCCTGCGTGTAAGGCTTGCTCTTGCGCAACGCCGACTTGCTCATCTTTTTCTTGTTGCTCTTGCGCACCTTCGCCCAGTTGTCGTACGCCGCGTCCAGGCGCTTCGTGGGTGGGCAGTGCGGCTTGGCCGTCTTGTCGTCCTTGGCCTTCGGGCACTTCTCGTCGACCTTCTTCTTCTCGGCCGTGCATGAACCTGCCGGCGCATTAGCCATGCGATCCTGGTAGGACCACGGCGCCGTGTTGGTGCTGGACCCGTGGTTGTGGGTCGTCAGGTCCAGGTTGCGGACGACGTTCTCGCCTTCGAACTTCACGTCCATCGACCACATGGCGAAGTACACCTTGCCGGTGATCTTGCTGGTCATGATGCCCTTCTTCGGCGCGGAGCCGGCTTCGTTGCCGCTGCTCTTCTTGAAGTAGGACTTGTTCTTGAGCATCACCTCCTGGCCCGAGACCTTGACGCTCGACGAGCCGTCGGTCGCATCAGAGGCCATGCCGGTGTTGGGGTAGGGAATGGGCACGCCCGGCGGCGTGGCCGGAGTCTGCGGTGGCGTGAAGCAGACGTCGGGGAAGCAGGCGATCGACTTGCCCGACGCCGCCTTGCACGACACTTCCTGGCCGTTGGCGTAGACGTGGTTGCTCATGCTGGCGCCCGGAACGTGAGCGTCATCGCGGCGCGCTGACCCGCATCGTTCGCGAAGTGCAGAAGGATGTTAGGGCCCTTCGAATAACGCTTCTCGCAGGCCGCTTTCGCGGCGCTGACGACGGACATTCCCGCCGCGGCGCCGACCTCGCCGGTGCATTCGGCCGGATGCCAGATGTCGAACTCTTCCTTGCGCACGCGCAGCGTGCGGGTCAGCGCCAGCGCCGCTTCCTTGAAGTAGTACTGCTCGCCTGAATTGTCGGTGATGCGGAAATCCATTTCGTGCATCTGCCGCCCGGCTTCGGCGAGCGCGCCCTTCACGGCCTGGGACAGGCCTTCCGCGCGTAAGGGCTGTTCGCTGTCGATGTGGGCCGCCTCACGCGCGAAGCCAAGGCCGGTGCACAGCAGTTCGCCGGCAGCGCCGGTGGCCTCGCCGATGAGCAGCGCACCTGCGGCTTCGCCTGGCATGAAACCGTTGGAGTTGCGTTCGGTCAGCAGGCGATTCTGTCGTTCGTAGTGGCTGAGCGTCGGCCACGACAGCAGGCTGTCGACGGCCACCACCAGCACACGCGGCACCTTCGTGCGCGCCATGATCGTGCGCGCCTGCGCGACGGCGATGGCCACGCCGACGCGGCCCTGGGTCACGATGGCCGAGGTGTCGGCGAAGCGGGCGCCGAGTTCGGCCTGGATCTGCTGGAACAGGTCGTTGTCGAGTCCGTCGGTGCGGCCGGGCCGGTCCGGCTCGGCCACGCATAGCAACAGCGGCAACTGGTTCCACTCCGGCTTCGGGATGTCCTGCAGTGCTTCGTCGATGGCCAGGCAGGCCATGCGGGTGAGCTTGCCGAGCCCGCGCCAGGGTTGGTCGAGCGCGACGGTGTGCGCCATGATCCAGTTGCCGGCCGAATCGACGAAGCGCGTCTCGCTCGGGTTCGTCAGCTTAGCGCGGAACGCGGCGCACGATGCCGGCGCGCTCAGGCCCACGCTGGTGACGAGGCCGGTGCGCTGGATGGCGATGGGATGCTGAGCCATGGCGGGCAAATCATGCGGCCGTGGCCGGAGCGGCCGGAGGGCGCATGGGCACCATCACGACCGGGATCGGGAAGGCGAGTTCGTCGCGCTGCTGCCACCACTCGCGGCCCTTCTTGCCCACCATCACGTGCCCTATCTCGTGCATGTTCTTCTTCAGCGGGCGCGCGATGCGCCAGTTCAGCGTGAAGCGCTGCAGCTCCGGCTCGATCACGATGGTGTCGAGCGTTGCGTTGTAGTCTTCGCGCTCGCCTCGTTGCGGGAACACATGCACCGGCGCGACCAGGTTCGGGATGGTGAAGCGCGTATCGCCTTCAGGGGTAAGGTTCGATAGCGACACTTCGATCGGTCCGGTGCTGAACATGTCCAGCGGCACCTGCTGGTCGAGCGGCGCAGCCTGAAAGTAGCCCTCATCAAAATCCGGTGGTAAGAACGGGAAGTGCTGCTCCAGCCACTCATCGTCATAGGTCCCGGCGAGTTTGGACCGTGGCTCCCAACCGCGACCGATCGGACCGAAGGACATGGGGCGGTACTTTCCGTTGGGGTCAGTCACGCTCTGTCCACTCTCTTCGGTAAACGGCAGCGGTTTGCCATCCACCCATTCCCTGCGCAGGTGCTTGTGAAAGCCACGCCCCGCGGGGTTTGCCATGTAGGCTGCATGCTGAGCCGGGTCGTCGTGAAGCAGGTCGGTACCGCCAAACGCCACGTCGTACGAGATGGGTTGTGACACGAAGGGCTCGGGCGATGTGGCACGCAATGTGGCAAGCCCGCAATCCCACCGCCGTGGACCGACCACAGTGAAGCTCTTGCTCCATTGGCCCACGCGCAGGCTCACGTCGACATGCGTTACCGCGCGGCCGCGCGGCGCATAAGCACTGCCCAGCAGCAGGATGTCGCAGCGCAGCTTGCGCGGTGCGAAGTCGACCTCGTAGACCGGGGCGGACAACCCCGGCTCGCCGGTGAAGGTGTCGGCCATGACCAGCGGAAGTTGCTTTTCGTGCAAGGCAAAGTGTGTACTGGGTTCACCGGCCTGTGGGAAACGGAAAGTGCCCTTGATCACCACGACGAGCAACTCGCGGCCGCTCGGCTCCAGCCCCATGTTGTAGCCCGCGACCATGCGGGTGGCGTTGATCAGTTCCATGCGTCAGTACTCGAGCACGTTGGTCTTGCCTTCGGGGTTGATCATGGTGACGCTGGCGAGCGCCCCGTCGGCCTTGTAGCGGTAGCGAAAGCTGGAGATCACCTTTTGCGACACCTTCAGCGTGTTGGCCTCGTTGCCGGGTAGGGCTGCGATGAATTCCTTTGCTGCAATCGTTTCGCCCAATTGCAGCGGCCGACCGAGCGCAGTGCTGCCAAGGGCGGAACTGGCTTCGAATGCCTTGACGGCGTCGGTCGTTGTTACTGCACCGCTTTGCAGTTCGATGGTCGAAGCGTGGTTCTCCACTGTCTCGAGCAGCACAAAGCGCTGGGCGCCCTGGTCGGCGCACATCCACGCGCGCTGGTACTTGCTGCGACGCAGCGCTTGTTCGAGGAATAGCGGGCGCACCGGAGTCACCGGGTGGCTGTAGCTGGTCCAGCCTTCAAAGAAGTAGACCTCACAGGGCATTTCGTCGAGGCTGGCGGCGATGTGGTCAGTGGTCATGATCTTGGCGTTTGCCTTTGGCCCGGCGACGGCATTGAACGTCGCCAGAAAAACGGCCGCGGCGAGGAGCGCAGGTTTCGTGCATTGCTTCACTTCAGCTTCTTGAGTTTGGTGATGTCAGCGTCCGACATCAGCTTCTTCTGAAAGGTGTGGCAATGGTTGCCCAGTTCGAATCGCCACGACCACCCGCCGCTGTAGCCGCGTGCGAAGCGCACCATCGCATCGCGGATGTATGCGTCGCTACGGCAGTCGGCTACCACGGCCTGATATTGCTCGTTGCCTTCGTCGCCGCCCAATGCGTGCGGGTCGCCGGTCGGCGTGCCGTTGAAGCTGGTCTGGCCGTTCAATTCACCTTCCACGCCACGGAAGGTCTGTACCAACGAGCTTTCCTTCACGTTGAACATCTTCTTCTGCACGGCATAGACGGCAGAGCTGAACATATGCTGCACCTGGGCCAAGCGGCTGGCGCCCGGCGGCAAAGCCGCTGGAGGCGTGGGCTCGGTGTGAATCTGGTTGTTCGGGTGCCCCATCGGGTACTTGGGCCACCAGCCAAAGCTGGTGCCTCCGTCGACACACGTCCACCAGTGGCCGTACTTGTCTTCGCCGCCCAGTTCGATGTGGCGGCGGTGGAACACCACCTCGGGCACGGGCCGATAGACCACGAGCTTGACGGTGGTTGTGGTGGTCTGGCCGTCGCTGACCGAGCCGGCGGCAGAGTCGGTGGAACGTGCTTCGCGGTTCAACGCGATTCGCGGGTAATGGATGATCAGGTTGACGTAGTCGGCGTCCGCGAAATGTTTGTCTACATCGACGGTGTAACCGCTGACCGGAAGGTCGGGATATTCCACCTCGCCCGACGCGCTGGTGGTTTTCACCTGTTTGTTGACGGTGACCTCTGCATCCTTGATTGGCTGGTCGTTGCAGATGTCGACGACCTTAACTTTGAGCGTGCCCTTCTTCACCTTTTCGGGCACGGCCATGGCCGGCGAGACCTTATCGAGGTATGGGAAGGGCGGTGAATTGCCCGGCTGCGAGCCGTGGTTGTGCGTGGTGAGGTCGAGCATGCGCACCACGTTCTCGCCTTCCACTTTCACGTCCATGGACCAGGCGTTGAAGTACACCTTGCCCATGTTCTTGCTTGTCAGCACCCCTTTCTTCGGTGCCGACCCGGCCTCATCACCGATGCTTTTCTTGAAGTAGCTCTTGTTCTTGAGCATGACTTCCTTGCCGCCGATCTTCACGCTACTCGAGCCGTCGGAAGTGTCGCTCGCCATGCCTGTGTTGGGGTAAGGGATTGGCACTCCGGGCGGCGTGGCCGGCGTCAGCGGTGGCGTGAAGCAGACGTCTGGGAAGGCGCAGATGGATTTGCCGTCTGCTGCCTTGCAGGACACCTCCATCATGTTGGCGTAAACCTCGCTGGGCATCGCCTTCGTCCGTCAGTTGAGTTGCACCGAACCGCCCTTGATGCGGTTCACGCCGGTTGAGCGGCTGGAAACATAGCTGCCCTGGATCAGCACCTTGCCTGCCTTGGTCAGCGTGATGCTGGCCTTGCCGCACTGGAGCACCATCTGCTCCTTCGCGCTGACGACCATGCGTTCGCCATCGGCGTCGATCTGCACCTGGCCCGGTGCGTCGAGCGGTCGGTCGCCGGCCTCGCGCAACACGCCCATCACGATGGGCTTGGCGGCGTCGCCGTTCTCGAAGGAAAGCACGACTGATTTGCCGATGTGCGCACCGTGCAGGTCGAGCACGGTGCGGGCACGCAGGGCAGCGCTCCCGGGTTGGCCGGGGTAGAGGATCAGCGGGGTGCAGCCTTCGTCGGTGATGGCAATCAATTCGCCGATCACGACCTCGGGCAGTGGATGCTGCGTCAGCACCGCAGGCCGGGCACGCAGCAGAGGCGCGAGCGCATCGGGCTGCCCGGGTTCGGCATCGGCCAGCATCAGTTCCCCATCGGTCAGTTGTTCGCGTTGCATGGCGTGCCTCTTCAATTCTGCAAGATCTTCGAGCCCTTCATCACGATGTCGCTGCTGGCCTTGGCGTTGATCTTGCCGGAGCCTTCGATCGTGATGTCTTTGCCCTTGATGGTGATGGTTCCGTCTTTCTTCATCGTGATGCTGGCGCTTCCAGTGGTCAGCGTGATGGAGTCGGCGGCGGTGATCTTGAGGTTCTTGCCGACGGTCAGTGAATCATCTTCGCCGACCGATGTGGTGCGAGCCTTGGCGATCGAGGTGGATTGCGCACCGCCCACGCTCAAGCTGCGATCGGCGCCGATGTCGCTGCTTTGCTTGGCACCGATCGAGTTGGTCTGGTTCGCACCGATCGTATTGCTCTGATTGGCCCCCACGCTCGTGGATTGGTTGGCACCGACGCTGATGCTCTGCGCCGCACCGACGGCGATTTCCTGCGCAGCACCGATGGCCACGCTTTCGTTCACGCCCACGGCACGCGTGCGCTGCAGCGCGACGGTTTCGGTCTTGCTCGAACCGATGGTCACCGTGCGGTTCGAGCCGATCGTGATGGTCTCGTTGGCACCGACCGTCTCGGTTCGGTTGGCACCGATAGCGATGTCTTCATTCGCACCGACGCTCTCGTTGCGATTGACGCCGATCGTGATCTTCTCGTTGTTGCCGACCTTCTCAGTGCGGTCCACGCCGATCGTGATCGTCTCATTGTTGTCGACGGTCTCGGTGCGGTCATGCTTGATGTGGTTGGTCTCATCGTGGTCGATCGTCTTGGTGCGGTCATGCCCGACCCAGTGCGTCTCGTCGTTCTCGACCTCAATGTCCTGGTTCTTCTCGGCGTGGATCCACAGCTGCTCCGAACCCGCCTTGTCTTCGAAGCGGATCGCGTTGGCGTTGCCATAACCGCCGCCTTTCGATGAGCGCGTGAGGATGCCGCTTTGCGTGGCGTTGGCTGGCAGGTCCCACGGCGGCATCTGCTCGGCGTTGTAGACGCGGCCGGTGATCAGTGGCTGGTCGGGGTCGCCTTCGAGAAAACTGACCACCACCTCCTGGCCGATGCGGGGGATGTGGATGGCGCCGAAGTTCTTGCCGGCCCAGGGGTAGGAGACGCGCACCCAGCAGGAGCTCTTGTCCTTCAGGTCTTTCTTCTTGGCTTCGCGGTCCCAGTGGAACTGCACCTTCACGCGGCCGTACTTGTCGGTGAAGATCTCCTCGCCGCCGGGGCCGACGACGACAGCCGATTGCGGGCCTTGTACGAAGGGTTTTGGCGTGCGGCGCGGTGGGCGGAACTGCTGGTCCGACGGGATGGCCGAGAAGTCGCACTGGTAGCTGCCACCGCTGCCACCGCCCGACTCTTGGGCTGCCACGTGCGCGCGGATCGACGAGGCGGTGATCAGGTACTCGGCGTTCTGGTCGTCGCGCGGGTGGCGGTCGAGCTTGAGCAGCTTGCCGACTTCGATGCTGTGCCCGTTGGATGTGCCGCGCAGCGACTGGAAGCGCGACTGCATTTCATCCATGCGGTCTTCGGCGAGCTGGGTGCCGTCTGCGCTCTGGATGTAGTCGCCCTGGAAGTCGAACATCTCGTAGTCCGACAGGTCGTAGCTGCGCGACTTGTCTTTGTCGACCTTCAGGTCGGTGGAAGGGCGCTCGAAGTCGTAGCTGGTGAGCACGGCCTTGCCGGTTCTCACCTCGCGCGAGAACGACCAGTTCGACACATACTCGGTGTCGGGCGGCGCGCTGGCCGTGTTCTCGAAGTAGGGCAGCGTGTCGTGGCGCTCGACGGCGTTGTGCGCGCTTTGCGAATCGACGAGCACGAGCTTGTGCTTGCCGTCGGTGTGTTCGAAGTACCAGTAGATGCCTTCGTGTTCCAGCAGGCGTGCAATGAAGTTGAAGTCGGTCTCGCGGTACTGCACGCAGTACGTCCACTTGCGGTAGGAGCGAAAGAGCTTGAATTCGAAGTTGGCGACGCTGTGGTCTTCGAACACCTTCTTGACGATGTCGGGGACGCTCGTCTCCTGGAAGATGCGGCAGTCGGACGTGCGGGTCAAGAACCACAGCCAGGGCCGCACAGTGGCTTGGTAGCCGTAGTGGCGGCCGCGGTGCGCGCCGATGGCAAAGCGCGTCACGTAGCCGTTGAAATGGCGCTTGGTGTCATCGGGCAGCTCGGCGTGCACGGTGATCGACTTGCCGAGCAGGTCTTCCGGCTTGATGATGGCGCTGGGGCTCAGCAGCGAAAGCTCGAACTCGCCCAGCATGCTGAGGCCGGCCGACGCGGCCATCGACTCGAAGATCAAGTCGGCTGGCGGCAGCGGTGTTGTGAGCGTGATGGATGCTGGCATGTCGTTGGGCTCAGGCCGCGCTGTTCGCGCGATGGTGAGAAGGTAAGGGCGAGCCGTTGCGGGGTAAAGCGACGAAAGTCACCCCTGCGCCCGAGGCATGCCGTCAGTCGATGAGGCTGCTGCCTGTGACGTCGCAGGCGCGGATCACATGGGCCGGGTGGTCGAGCTCATACAGATCGACCTCGTGCGGGGTGTACAGAGACGGGGTACTGCGGCGCCATGCGCCTCGGGCGCGCAGATCGGCCGCCGCGTCGCGCGGGTTGACGTGGCCTCGCTCGAAGCACAGCACCGGCCCCTCGAAGTAGCCGTGCGGATCGGAGTCCGGGTCGGGCTCGGGGCCCATGAACGTCAGGACAGGGGTTACGTCGTGCAAGGTGCCCAGCTGTTCGTCAAGGCCGCCGTACACGCGCACGCCCGTGTGGTTGGCCATGGTCTGGCAGAACTGGCGACCCTCCACGCCGTGGGCGATGTTGCAGGCGTGGATCTCGATGCCTTCGTTGCCTGCGGAGAACCATGAACCGGCGGGATCGTCCAGCGTGGCGAAGCTGCCGAGGGTGTCATAGGTCCACAGGCCACCGCCTTCTTCCATCGCCAGGCCGGCCCGCATGTCGCCGCGATGGCCGTCGTGCGCCGCCAGTTCGCTGATGCGTCCGTGCGAGTTGAAGATCAGCAGGTGGATGGAGCCGCGGTTCTGTGCGGCGGCCTTGATCATGTCGACCACCTCGTGCACCGCGTGAACAGTGCCGGGCTGCAGCATCACGTGGGCGATCTCGCCCGCCGGCACGCTCGCGTGGCGCGTGGAGGGTTGGCCGAGTCGCTCGATGGCTGAGAGGGTTGCCGACCAGACATAGATGATCATGAGCGTGGCCTCGTAGAAGGAAGTCAGTGCGGGGTACTGGGCTCTGCGCTGCGCAATGCGGCAACCAACCAGCCGATCACTGGCCGGCCCGCCTCGGAGCGCAGCTGCTCTTCGCGCAACACGAGTTGGTGCAAGCCGCCGCTGGCGAGCATGGCGCTCACGTAGTCACGCTGATGGGCATAGCGCCCGTGAGGCTGCAGGTGATAGGGCTGGCCGTCGTCGGCCTGCCAGGCTTCGACGGTGAACACCAGGTGGCCGTTCGGGCGCAGTGCTTGCGCGGCAGACCGCATCGCCTCTCCCAGCTCACCGAAATAGCAGAAGGTATCGGCGCAGATCAACGCGTCGTACGTCGCCGGGTTCGCATTCATGTGGGCCACCAGCTCGGCGTGATGCAGGCTGTCGTACACATGCCGGCGCTCGGCTTTGTCGAGCATGCCCTGCGACAGATCACAGCCGCTCAGGTCGCGGGCCCAGTCGCGCACCATCGGGCCGCACAGGCCGGTGCCGCAGCCGAGGTCGTGGATGTCGAATTGCCGCGATGGCGGCGGCAGCAGCTCGCGCAGCAGGTCGGCCACGAGCTGCGGTGCGCGGTAACCCAGGGCGGAGAGGTTGGCGTCGAAGGTGGCGGCGAAGGCGTCGAAGGTTTTCTCGACGTACGCATCGCTCGCACGCTCGGGCACGGCACCGCCGGAGCAGGCGGCGAGGTGGTGCTTGATCACCGGGTTGTCGGGGTCGGTGGCCAGCCATTCGCGGTAGAGCTGTGCGGCTTCTTCCAGCCGGCCCAGTTGCACCAGCGCCTTGGGCACGGCGTTGCGAGCCTGCAGGTGGCGCGGCCACAGCACGATGGCCTGGCTGTGGGCCTTGAGGCCCTCGTCGACGCGGCTCTGTTCCAGCAATGTGAGCGACAGGTTGTACCAAGCCTGCGCGAAATCGGGCTTGGCAGCGAGCGCTCGGCGGCACAGGGCTTCGGACTCGGCATGCTCGCCGCGTTTGCGCAGCATCGTCGCCAGGTTGTTCAGTGCGTCGATGCTGTTGGGCTGGATGGCCAGGCAATCACGATAGGCGGTGACGGCCTCGTCGAAGCGCTGGGTTTCCACCAGCACGTTGCCGAGGTTGTTCAGCGGTCCTGCCTGCCCGGGCATGCCGGCGATGGCCTGCTGAATGAGCGTGAGCGCGGCTTCGCTGTGACCGCGCGTGTGTTCCAGCACGCCCAGGAAGTGCAGTGCATCGGGTTGCCCCGGCCAGCGCTGCAGGATGGACATCAGCACCGGCTCGGCCTCGTCGTGCATCTTGTCGCGCAGCAGGTCGACGGCGCGCTGCAGCATCTGCCGCTGCGCCAGGCGCGCGGCACCGCTCAGCGGCTTCATGCCGGGTGGCTCTTTAGTCGAACGCATAGGCGAAATCGCCCGCATCGACGCTCAGCTCCACCTTCTTCAGCGGTGCGCCCGAAGCCAGGCGCGTGAGGTACTCGTGGCTGATGCGCGGCAGCACGGTGTTGGTGAGCAGCGCGTCGATCACGCGGCCACCGCTTTCCACCTCGTTGCAGCGGCTCACCACCAGCTTGACCACCTCGTCGTTGAAGGTGAAGGGCACGTCGTGGTTGGCCTCCACGCGCTTCTTGATGCGGTTGAGTTGCAGGCGAACGATCTGGCCCATCATCGACTCAGACAGCGGGTAGTACGGGATGGTGACGATGCGGCCGAGCAGCGCGGCCGGGAATACCTTCAGCAGCGGCTCGCGCAGCGCTTTGCCGATGGCCTCGGCCGAGGGCATCAGCTCCGGGTCCTTGCAGAGATTCATGATCAGCTCGCTGCCGGCATTGCTGGTCAGCAGGATGATCGTGTTCTTGAAGTCGATGAGCCGGCCTTCGCCGTCTTCCATCCAGCCCTTGTCGAACACCTGGAAGAAGAGCTCGTGCACGTCGGGGTGGGCCTTCTCCACCTCGTCGAGCAGCACCACGCTGTAGGGGCGGCGGCGCACGGCTTCGGTGAGCACGCCGCCTTCGCCATAGCCCACGTAGCCAGGCGGCGAGCCTTTCAGCGTGGAGACGGTGTGCGCCTCCTGGTACTCGCTCATGTTGATGGTGATGACGTTCTGCTCGCCGCCATAGAGCGCTTCGGCCAGGGCCAGCGCCGTCTCGGTCTTGCCCACCCCCGAGGTGCCGGCGAGCATGAACACGCCGATCGGCTTGCTCGGGTTGTCGAGCATCGCGCGCGAGGTCTGGATGCGCTTGGCGATCATCTCCATCGCATGGTCTTGGCCGATCACGCGCGCGCCCAGCAGCTTGGGCAGGTTGAGCACGGTCTCGATCTCGTTGGCGGCCATGCGGCCGACCGGAATGCCCGTCCAGTCGCCGACCACGCTGGCCACGGCCTGGTAGTCGACGGTCGGCAGGATCAGCGGGCTCTCGCCTTGCAGCGTGGCCAGCTCTTCCTGCACCTGCTTCAGCTCGGCGAGCGTCGCGGCGCGGTCTGCATCAGACAGCTTGGGCAGCTCGGTCGGGGCGGCGGCTTCGGCGCTCTTCTCGAGTTTGCTGCCGGTGCCTTCGACAGGTGCGGCGCCGTCGCGCAGCTTGGCGCGCAGGGCGAGCAGCTTGTCGACCAACGCCTTCTCGCCTTGCCAGCGGGTTTGCAGCTTGTCCAGCCGCGTGCGCTCCAGGCCCAGTTGCTCGTCGACCAAGGCCTTGCGCTTCTTGGTATCGATGCCGATCGCGTCTTCGCGGCCGATGATGCCTTGCTCGGTCTCGAGCGATTCGATGCGCTTCATGCAATCGTCCACCTCGGCCGGCGTGGCGTGCAGGCTCACGGCCACGCGGGCGCAGGCGGTGTCGATCAGGCTCACCGACTTGTCGGGCAGCTGGCGACCGGGGATGTAGCGGTGCGAGAGCTTCACCGCGGCTTCGAGCGCTTCGTCGAGGATCTGCACTTTGTGGTGCTTCTCCATTGTCGACGCCACGCCGCGCATCATCAGAATGGCGCGCGGCTCGTCGGGCTCATCGACCGTGATGCTCTGGAAGCGCCGAGTCAGCGCCGGGTCCTTCTCGATGTGCTTCTTGTACTCGGCAAAGGTGGTCGCGCCGATGGTGCGCAACTGGCCACGGGCGAGGGCCGGCTTCAGCAGGTTGGCCGCATCGCCGGTGCCGGCTGCGCCGCCGGCACCCACCAGCGTGTGCGTCTCGTCGATGAACAGGATGATGGGCTTGGGCGAGGCCTGCACCTCGTCGATCACCGAGCGCAGGCGCTGCTCGAACTCGCCCTTCATGCTGGCACCCGCCTGCAGCAGGCCCACGTCGAGCACGCGCAGCTCCACTTCCTTCAGCGCAGGTGGCACGTCGCCACGCGCAATGCGCTGCGCAAAGCCTTCGACCACCGCCGTCTTGCCGACACCGGCCTCGCCGATCAGGATCGGGTTGTTCTGCCGGCGGCGCATCAGGATGTCGACCACCTGGCGGATCTCGTCGTCGCGGCCGACGATCGGGTCCATCTTGCCGCCGCGCGCCTGCTCGGTCAGGTCGGTGGTGAACTTCTTCAGCGCTTCCTGCTTGCCCATCGCAGCCGGGGCGAGTGCACCGCTGGCTTCGCCGGGATCGGCACCGGTTTCGCTGGCGGCCTGGGCCTCCTCGGGCGAGCCGCCGAGGATCTTGTGGAAGTTCTCAGTCAGGTCGTCGAGCTGGATGCGCTCGAACTGCTTGCTGATGGAGAGCAGCACATTGCGCAGGGCCTTGGTCTTGAGCAGGCCGACGATCAGGAAACCGGTGCGTACCTGCGTGCCACCGAACATCAGCGAGCCATAGACCCAGGCGCGCTCGACTGAGTCTTCGACGAAGCTCGACAAGTCGGTGACGGACGACGCGCCGCGCGGCAGCCGGTCCAGCGAGGTCTGCAGATCGGCCACGAGGTTGGACGCATCCATGCCGTAGTGCTTGGCCAGGCGATGCAGGTCGGAGTCTTGCGTCTGCAAAATCTGGAACAGCCAGTGCTGCAGCTCAACGTACGGGTTGCCGCGCAGCTTGCAGAACACGGTGGCGCCTTCGATGGCCTTGTAGGCCAGCGGGTTGAGCTTGCCGAAGAGCGCAGAGCGACTGATTTCAGCCATGGTGGTTCCCCTGGTGAATGAAGCAACAAACGCCCGCCACGTCTTCCCGGCGAAAGCCGGGATCCACTGAAGGCGGAGTCTGATTGCTTGGGTGGTGTTGCGTATGCCGGTGAGGTGGATCCCGGCTTTCGCCGGGATGACGAATGAGGAGCTTCTTCATGCTGGACGCAAGCGAAGCTCGCCTCGATCGGGATGAGGGGTCTTGCGGCCCAGCCAGGTGGTGCGGCCGAGCGTGGCGGCCTTGCCGCGCAGCCCCAGGGCTGGCACTTCGCTGCCCTTGAGCACGAGCTGCACGTCCCACAGCATGTCGAAGCCGAGCAGCTGGCGCATCCAATCGCGCAGCTCGATCAGCGAAGGCCGGCCCGGCAGAAAGTTCTCGTACTGCGCGAGCGTGAGCGGGCCGATGTGCAGGCGCAGCTTGTACTGGCGGTCCCACACCTTGGCACCAGCCACCACCGAGACACCCAGCGGCGCGCTGCGGCGTGCGCCGGTGCGGCCGAGGCGGCTGCGGTCTTCAGGGCGCAGCGGCATCCAGTGGCCCACGTAGGGCTCGATGCGAATGGGCACGTCGAAGTACTGGCGCAGCACCTTGGTGATGGCCTCCGGGTTGCGCGTGGGGCGTGCCAGGTGGCCAGCGGCAAAGCGCTTGGCGGCGTCGGGCACGGCGTCTGCGTTGCGCATCGACGCGGGCGCCTGGCCGAAGAATGCGCTGATCCATTTGGCGAACTGGTCGTCGTTCGGCCGATCGGCCTGCACGCTGGGCTGGCTCTGCGCCCAGGCGCGGTAGAACAACAGCAGCGCGCGGTGGTGGAACACATCGGCAAAGCGCGCAAAGGTCGCGTCGCCATGGTTGCGCTGGCGGTCGCGTGCGTATTCGGTGATGTGCAGCGGCAGCGGACCCATCGGGCCGAACAGGCCAAAGAAGCGCGCGCCGATGCGTGGGGGCTTGTTGCCGTCCGTGGTGAACGACATCAGCGCCGCGGGCGCGAAATCGAGTTCGGGGTCTTGCCCCATGCGGATGGGTTCGGCGTTGGGGCGCAAGGCCTTGCCCAGCCGTGGCGACGCGGGCGCGAGTGATTCGATCTGCCGCAGTACGGCGTAAAAATCGTGCGCCCACGGCTCGGCGGCGAGGCTCTGGAACAGACGCTCGCGGCGCTCGTGGAGTTGTCGTGGGTCGGTTGTCATGCCGTCATTCCCGCGCAAGCGGGAATCCACGATGTGCCGCGATGCTGGATTCCCGCTTGCGCGGGAATGACGGCGTGCTGGCTCATAACACTGCGTGGCTTCCGATGCGCGGTTTGCAGCGCATGATTTCGCCGCGCGAGGCGGAGCGCAGCACGGTCTCGCAGAAGCTGTTGGCTGCGGCGTGGCGAGCGAAGAACTTGTCGAGTACGTTGCCGAGCAGGAAAGCGCTCGACCCCTGGAAGCCGAGCTCGTCGACCAACGCCGTCACCTCGACCCCGCAGCCGAAGGTCAACGGGCCAGGGAAGGGCAACCGGCGCACGACCGACTTGGCCTCGAGCCACTGGATGCTGTCGACCTGCTTGGTCCACGCCACGTCTTGCTCGGGGCCGTGCAGCGAGAGCAGGCTGCGCAGCGCCGAGGCCGCGCGCTTCGGGTCTTCACCGGCGATGCTCAGGTAGTTGAGCGTGAGCAGGCTCACCATGGCCCAGCCCACGTCGCCGCGCGCGAGGCGTTGAACCGGCCGGGTGGGGCCGCGCAGCGTCTCGATGCGGCCGGCCGGGCCAGCCGAGTCGAGCACCCAGGTGGTCGAGCTGCCAGGCAGCAGCGTAGGCAGGTCGCGGTTGGTCACGAGGGCGGAGACCGACAGCTGGCGGATGTCTTCGCGGTAGGGCGCGTTCTGCGTGTCAACCAGCGAAAGAAACGCCTCCTGCCCCACGTAAGCGGAACGCGGCCCGTCGAGCCGCTGGCGCGACGACAGCATGCGCGGCTCGCGACACACGGTGTAGTAGGCGCCGTGGCTGCGCGCGGCGTCGTGGTAGCTCGCGTAGAGCGGCAGGAACTTCTGCTCCGCGACCTGGGCAATGCCATAGCCAGTCACCGATTCCAGCGTGTGGATTTCGTAATCCATCGGCCGGGTGCGGTCGGGCACCACGTGGTGCTCCCAACTGCCCGTTCCGGCTGTCGCGAGCTGGATGCGATCCAGCCGCTTTGGGAACAGGTTGACGGCGGGCGTACAGAAAAGCGCGAGGCTGCCGGCGTCCACCAGCGATTCAAGGGCGGCCTCCCCGCGCGAAAACAGCACAACGATCTCGGCCTCGGCACTGTCCACCGTGGCCAGGCGGCGCGCCAGATCGTTGATCTCGAAAAACAGAAAACGCTGCGGCATGGCCGCCAGCTCTTGCAGCAGGCGGTGGCCGCTGAACCCGCGCAGAGTCTCGGGCAGCAGCGCCTGGTCGTCCTCGTAGCCGACGGGTTTGACGGAGTCACCATCGGCAAAGCCCGCGCTCGGGCTGCGGCCGCCAGGCCCAGCGACCCAGGTGCCCACCGTGTTGCCGAGCACCAGCTCATGCAAACGGAAGGCCACGTCATCGGGTGCAGAGATGAAGAGCGGCAGCTTGTCCAGTTTCAGCTGCTTGAACTTGAGCCCGCCATGCAGCTTGAGCTTGATGCGCAGCCCACCGCGCAGCTGGCGGGCCACCGGCAGGTGCGCGAGAGGCAGGTCGGGTGCGTGGCTGAAGTACTGCACCGAGTCGATCTCGATCGGCCACAGCGTCACCTCGTGTGCAGTGCGGAACTCGCAGCGCGTGTTCTGGCCCCGTGTCAGCTCGCTGGTGAGCGAACTGCCGCGCTTGAGCGTGAAGCCACGCGCGAGGTTCGGGTCCAGCGGATCGGGCCGCATGCGCGCGATCATCATCGAGGGCACGGGCGACAGAAAGCCGGGGTACACCGTTTCGAGCAGGTGCTGCACGAAGCGCGGGTGCTCCGCGTCGATCTTGAGCTGGATGCGCGCGGCCAGGAAGGCAAAGCCTTCGAGCAGGCGCTCGACGTACGGGTCGCTGACTTCGAGGCCATCCAGCGACAGGCGTGCGGCGATCTTCGGAAACTCAGCCGCGAATTCGGCACCGACCTCGCGCAGGTGCGTCAACTCGTCGTTGTAGTGGCGAAGGAGGTTGGGGTCCATCAGCCGACGACTCTGCGTGAGGAACCGCTGGCGTCACGCACCTCCACCTGGCCGGCCTCGAGGTCGACCTGGGTGCGCAGCAGCAATTCCAGTGGCACGGGCTGGGCCCACATGAAGCCGCGGATTTCGAACTCGATGACGTTGTGCGTGTCGAGCACGTTGGAGGCTTCGAGTGCGCGGACTTCGAGCGAGTCTTCCATCACACGCGGCTCAAAGCGCAGGATGGCCTGCTTGATGGTGCGTTCGAGCTGGCTCACGTCGACACGCGACGCGAGCTGCCCTGACATTGCGGGCAACCCGTAGTTCAGCACCGAGTCGGCAGCTTGCGGGAACAGCGTCGCCACGTTCTTGTTCAAGGGCTGCACCGAGTTCAGCAGCCACGAGAGATCGCGCAGCACCGCGTCGCGAATTTGCGACTTGTTCATCACGCGGTTGTCGTCGGCCTCGACCTTCGATTGCGGTGCGAAGTCGGTCAGGCGATCCAGCAAGGCCGGCTGCAGGCGGTCGCGGAGGTTCATGTGGCCGCTCCAAGCGGGTCGAGCGCCGGGCCGCCCCAAGCCGGCCCGCATCCCCGTGGGGGATCGGCCGATGTACTCATCGGACGAGGGGTTGTCATACCTCGAGCTTGATCTCGCGTACTTCCAGCAAACCCATTTCGGCGCTACTTGTCGAGAGAAGACGTTGGCCGAGACCTGCGAACTGGTCGGTCCCGATAGGCAGCCATTCGGTGCCACGCGCGAGCTTGAGCTTGCCGTCGGCCTGTTCGCGCGTGCCTGGGTAGCAGGTGGGAACGAGCGCCACTGTGTCGCCGCCGTTGGTGAAGGTCAGGTGCACGGGGGCCCAGACCATGTCGCGCAAGTCTTCGGGGGCTTCGACGGTGATGGCCGAGAGCGCGTCGAAGGGAATCCAGGTGTAGCGGCCATTGAGCACGGCTTCGAGCACCGGGCCGATGCGCGAGTCGGCATCAGCAATCCAGTCGAAGGGCTCGCCGTTCAGGCTGCCGGCGGTGGCGGGGGCTTGTTCGAAGGCGTTGGCGCGCAAGTGCTGCGCCTGAGCCGACTGGCCTTGCGCATCCTGGCCCAGCGCTTCGATCAGCATCGCCACCCAGGCTGCAGGCTGGCCGAAGACGACCGGCGTTGTCTTGCCGGCGAACACTGAGCCACGCACGGCTTCGCACTTGATCGCTTCGCGGTAGGTGTTGACCATCGACAAGGTGCCGTGGTCGAGCTGGCCGCAGACGTCGAGCTGGGCCATCGCGCGCTCCCACTGCCCGAGCACGCTCAGCAGCTGGAACAAAAACACGCGGAGCTTGGCGTCGCCGGGCTTCTCGCGCACCTGGGCTTGCAACGCGGCAAGCGCTTGCGCGGGGTCGCCGGCCGAGAGCAGTTCTTGAGGGGTGGCCATGGTTCTTAGACCGCCAGGATCTCGTCCTGGAAGGTGGTGCCGCCACCTCGCTGGCCGGTGGCCTGCTGCAGCTCGTAGTTCACCTCGACCTTGGTGAAGGCGAAGCTGATGCGCTCGATGGCGTCGCCGTCTTCGCCGCACTCGATGTCGAGCGCGCTCACGCGGGCATTGCTGAGCTTGATGGTGAAGTAGTCGCGCTGGCCTTCACCGGCCTTGCGCATGCTGAGCTTGGCTTCCTTGACTTCATCGTTCGTGGCCAGCACGCTCATCAGCGAGGTGGACGACGAGTCGATGCGCTTGGTGACGGTGAGGTTCTTGTAGCTGCGCCGCCCGGTGGCCTGCGCCGAGCCGAGTGCAGAACTGGCGCTCATGCCCCAGGCCCAGCTGTGCACGGAGATCTCTTCCTTGTGGTCGATGGCCTGGCTTTCGCCTTTCAGCTTGCCGGCGCGCTTGGTCTGCACGGACAGGAAAACGTCGATGGCACCGCCGGGTAAGAGGGATGAAGGCATGGTGAATCCTTTTGCGCACGCTGTCTCGCACGGTGCGCCATGCAGTGAGGTGGACGCAGCCAGGCGGCCGCGTCCTCGCCTCGGGTTGCACCTCGCGAGAGGTGCCCTTTTCCGTCAGTGAGAGACGCGCAGGCTCAGCGCGTTTCGGTGGTCGAGGTGTTCCAGCCGAACTTGACTTCGCCACCCAGACCGCCCTTGTCGTCCTGGGCCTTGTAGGCGAACTCGATGTCCTTGTAGGAGCACATCACTTCTTCTTCGATGTTGCCTTCGGAGCCGGCCGATGGTGCCACGCTGGTCACGAACACTTCCTTCATGGTGATCACGAGGAATGCCTTCTGGCCTTCGCCGGCCTTGCGGGCGGTGAGCTTGGCGTCCTTGAAGTGCTTGCCGGCGGCGCAGTGCTTGGCCAGCACCGGTGACGCCTTGTCGTAGACGTGGTTGAACTTGAAGGAACCCGGCTCGGCCTTGCCGCGGCCCGAGCCGCCGCCGGTGTTGGCACCGGACGGTTGCGTCACTTCCCAGCTCCAGGAGAGAAGCTCGATCTCTCCCTTGTGGTCCTTGTGTGTGGCTTCGCCTTCGACGCCGTCAAACTTGATGTGAAAGTCACCGCTCATGATGAAAACTCCTAGATGGTTTGTAGATGAAGTTGCCTGCGCTGGTTATGACGCTGATTGGCAAGAAACGCTGATCGATCGATTCGGTTCTGTAGTAATTACTGCTGCTTCTGCGAAGGCAGCTTGGAGACGAGACGCAAAGACACCGTGAGCCCTTCGAGTTGGTAGTGGGGCCGCAGGAATATCTTTGACGAGTAGTAGCCGGGGTTGCCGGGGATCTCGTCCACCGTAACTTCAGCCGCCGCGAGTGGCTTCTGTGACTTGGTGGTTTCGGACGAGTTAGCCGGGTCGCCATCGACGTAATTCATGATCCAGTTGTTGAGCCACTTGGACATGTCCTCGCGCTCCTTGAACGAGCCCACCTTGTCGCGCACGATGCACTTCAGGTAGTGCGCGAAACGGCAAGTCGCAAAGAGGTAGGGCAGGCGTGCCGCCAGGTTGGCGTTGGCCGTGGCATCGGGGTCGTCGTACTCCGCGGGCTTTTGCAGCGACTGGGCGCCGATGAAGGCCGCGAAGTCGGAGTTCTTGCGGTGCACGAGCGGCATGAAGCCGTTCTTCGCCAGCTCGGCCTCGCGGCGGTCGCTGATGGCGATCTCGGTCGGGCACTTCATGTCGACACCGCCGTCGTCGGTGGGGAAGGTGTGCGTGGGCAGGCCTTCGACCGAGCCGCCGGATTCGATGCCGCGGATGCGCGAGCACCAGCCGTACATCTTGAACGAGCGGTTGATGTTGACCGCCATCGCATACGCCGAGTTGGCCCAGGTGTACTTGGTGTGGTCGGCGTTGGCGGTGTCTTCCTCGAAGTTGAACTCCTCGACCGGGTTGGTCTTGGCGCCGTACGGGATGCGCGCCAGGAAGCGCGGCATGGCCAGGCCGATGTACCGGGCGTCGTCGCTTTCGCGCAGCGAGCGCCATGAGGCGTATTCGGGGGTGGTGAAGATCTTGGTCAGGTCGCGCGGGTTGGCCAGCTCTTGCCACGAACCCATCTGCGCCAGGGCCGGGTCGGCGGCGGCGATGAAGGGCATGTGGGCGGCCGCGGCCACCTTGGCGATCTCGCCCAGCAGCTCCACGTCTTGCGGGCCGTGGTTGAAGTAGTAGTCGCCGACCAGGCAGCCGAAGGGCTCGCCGCCGAACTGGCCGAACTCTTCTTCGTAGACGCGCTTGAAGATCGGGCTCTGGTCCCACGCTGTGCCCTTGTAGCGCTTCAGCGTCTTGCCCAGCTCGTTCTTGCTGATGTTCATCACGCGAATCTTCAGCTGCTCATCGGTCTCGGTGTTGTTCACCAGGTGATGCAGGCCGCGCCAGGCCGATTCGATCTGCTGGAAGTCGGCGTGGTGCATGATCTGGTTGATCTGCGAGCTGAGCTTTTCGTCGAGCTCGGCGATCATCGCTTCGATCGAGGCGACCACGTCGCTGCCAATCAACTTGGTTTGCGACAGCGCCTGCTGCGCGAGCGTGAGCACCGCGGCTTCAACGGCGGATTTGGCTTCGTCGCTCTTGGGCTTGAATTCCTTGTTGAGCAGGCTGGCGAAATCGCCGCCCTGGAATTCGACGCCAGTGAGCGCGGAAGATTGACCTTGTGCTTCTGCCATCTTTGTTCTCCGTGAGTTCAGTTCAGGGCGGGTCTCTTGCGAGTCACTCGGCCTTGGGTTCGTCGGACGCCTTCTTGGCGGTGGCCAGGCTGCTCAGCAGCGCCGGGTCAGCAATGACCTTGGCCAGCAGCTCTTCGGCGCCTGTCTTGCCGTCCATGTAGGTGATGAGATTCGACAGCTGCTGGCGTGCGGTGAGCAGCTTGTTGAGCGAGTCGACCTTGCTGGCCACGGCGGCAGGCGAGAAGTCGTCCATGTTCTCGAAGGTGATGTCGACGCTCAGGTTGCCTTCGCCCGTCAGCGTGTTGGGCACCTGGAAGGCCACGCGCGGTTTCATCGACTTCATGCGGCTGTCGAAGTTGTCGACGTCGAACTCGAGCAGCTTGCGCTCGGCCACCGGTGGCAGCGGCTCGGCCGGCTTGCCCGACAGGTCGGACATCACGCCCATCACGAAGGGCAGCTGCACCTTCTTCTCGGCGCCGTAGAGCTCCACGTCGTATTCGATCTGGACGCGCGGCGCACGGTTGCGTGCAATGAATTTCTGACTGCTGGTGGCCATGAAAAAACTCCTCTGCGGGGTGGACGGACGAACTATTCGTGGGTGGTGCCGGCGATGTTTTCGATCTGGTCGATGCCGGCCGGCGCCAGGTCGCGGATGATCTCGAGAAAGCTCTTGCCCATCAGCCGCTGCGCGCGGCGGATCAGCAACGGGGCGGGGTTGGTCGGTTCGTTGCGCTCCAGCCAATCGCAGGCGCGGTCGAGGCTGCGCACCACGTCTTCGCGCGTCTGCAGCGAGCCCGGGGCGCCACGAGACACGGTGTCTGTGGAGCTGCTGTTCGAGCTGTCTTCGGAATCGGATGTCACGCTACCGCCTTCGGCTTGTGTCGCCACGTTGGCCAGGGTCTGGGTCAGCACACGCAGCAGGCGCAGATCGGGGCCCCGCGAGGCGCTGACCTTGTCGCCCAGCACGGCTTCGATGCGGATCACTTCGGCGTGGGCCTGCTTGAGTGCGGCCAGCAGACCGGCGCTTTGCGCTTCGGCAGTCTGCAAGGCTTGCACGGCGCCTTCGAGCGTGGGCACGGTTTCGCTGGGCAGTGGTTCGGCCTTGCCGGCAGCCAGCTCCAGTTGGCGGACGCTCAGCGCCGCGCGGCCTGAGCCAACGATGGCTGCACGCAAGTCAGCCAGGCCGGCGTCGGCATCGACCAGCGGGGCGAGGGCGTTGAGCCGCATCGTCGGGTCGTTGTTGTCGTCGGTGTCGAGCATCGGGAACACATGGTCCCAGTGACGCTCGAGCAGGCCGGCGATCAGCGACAGCGCGCTGACGTAGGCCGTCACGCCATGCAGGCGGGCACCGGCGCGGGCCAGCATCACGGCCACGCGGATGTCACGGGTGCGGTGGGCCACGTCGGAGGCTTGCTCGTGTGCCACGCGCCAGTCGGGCTCTTTCGCAGCGATCACGGTGTCGCCGAACTGCTGCTCGAGCTTGCCTTGAGCCGCTTCGCCGAATGCGAGGAAGGCCGGGTCGTATTCGAGGTCGGCACCACAGGGTGCGTCGTCGCCGAGCGAGGCCAGCAGGTCTTCGACGGGGAGGGCGTTCATGTAGGGCTGCTGCTGGGTTGGATCACGATGGGTGGACTTTATGAAGCCACGGCCTTCACGACATCAGCCGAAAGTCATTTGGTCGATGTGCCTGAAGTCACCCCTAGAACGCCGAGCACTGGCCGCCATCGGTCATGTTCAGGCAGCCCGAGAGCTGCGGCTGGTTGCGCACCTTGCCCCACTCGGAGGCCAGGGGGTTGGTCTGTGTGTCGTCGGCGAGGGTGCCGCGGATCACCGAAGCGGCGGTGCAGATGTAGGGCTGGTCTTGATTGCGGCCGTACACGTCGGAACTCTGCTCGAACCTGAACGCCGATTGCAGCATTTCGCGTGTGACGCCGAGCTGGTCGAGGTTGCCCACCATGAGCCTCAGGTTGGCAGCCTGGAAGTTGATGTTGTAGCCCAGCGGCGAGGTCAGCGAGCCTTGGTTGATGGCATAGGTGCCGGTGGGGCTGGAGGTGGTGGCTGCGGTGCCCAGTGCACCGGTGAGTGCACCGGCCGCGCTGTCGCCGTTGACCAAGCCGCTCACCGTGTAGGTCAAGGGGGGCAGCGTGCCGTTGGAAAACCCTGTTGTCGGGTTGGCCGTCACCGTGAGGGTGGGTTGCGTGGGGTGCAGCAGTTGGTTGCCCGTGGCTGAGATGGCGACGCCGGAGATCTCGCACGTGGCGGCGTCGCCGTACAGGCAGCCATAGAGGTTCTGGCTCGTGCCTGCGGCGGGCGCATTGTTGACCGTGGGGGCCCAGATGCGCCAGCGGCCGGCCGAGCCTGTGCTCAGCGTGGCACCCGTCGCAAACGTGACCTGGCCTGGGGAGACGATTTCAAGCAGCGAGGCGCCTGTGCCCTCCATGGAGATCGAGCGGTTCAGCGTCACGTCGCCGCCGGCCTTCAGTAACACGGTGTCGCCACCCACGCTGTTGGTGATGGGCAATGGCGTGAAGGTGTTGGTGGCAGCGTCGTAGGTGTAGGCCGTGGCGGCGCCCACCGCCAGGGCGCCCTGGGTGGCGATGCTCAGCGAGGCGGGCGGGTCAAAGGCCACGCTGGTGAGCTGGTTGTTGGCATTGTTCAGGTTGACGTGGCTGGCCGCGCCGCCGCGAATGACCAGGTTTTGCAGCACGCCAATGCCGGCCGAGGTGGATTGGCTCACATCGCCCGCGGTGAGCAGTGCCAGGTTCTTGACGGCGTTGCCGTCGCCCAGTTGAATGCCGGCCGAGCCAGCCCCTTCGTTTTGCAGCGTCAATGACAGGTCGGTGTGGGCGGTGAGTGCGTTGTCGCCCACGATGATGGCGCCAGTGTGTGCGCTGGACCCGATGACGACGCCTTGTGCCGCAGAGATGCCGCTGCTGTTGGCGCTGGCCGGCAGCAGCCAATCGGCGTTGACGTCGAAGGTGCTTGTGGCGGCGGCGGCGGTTGTCGCCAGCGCCGACACATTGGGGGGGCTCGCCGTGATCGAGGCGATCGGTGCCGCGAGGGTGATCGTGGCAGCGGTTTGCTCGGTGATGACACCGTCGGTACCCACACCCAGGGGGCGCAGGTTGACGTTGCCCGTGGTGACGACATTCAATTGGTTGATGCTGAGGGCTGTGCCTGTGGTGTCGGCAATGCCGCCCAGCACCACGTTGGCGCCGGTGGCGGCGTTGCCGGGGGTCGACCCGTCGGTGCTGATGTTCACCGTGTTCAGGCTTGCGCCGCTGCCGGTGGAGCCCCCTGCAGATTCGCCGGCCAGTGTGATGCGGCCAGTGGATGCCGCACCGGCAGAAATGAACACATTGGCCAGGTTGAGTCCGGTGGCGAAGCCGGATGTGGTGAGGTTGGCGTCGTCACCCCGGCCCACCACGGTGAGAGAGCCGGTGCCGAGGTGAAAAGCAACCGTGCCCAGGTCCACGCCGGTGAGCGTGCTCGGGCTTGTCGCTACCGTGCGCACCGCACTGCCGTGGATACCGATGTTGCCGCTGGCGGTGGTAAAGCTGCTGCCTGAAATGCTGACGGCCGTGCCACCACTGGCCTGGCCGCCGATGTCCAGGTTGCTCACGGTGAAATTGCTGTTGGCCACGCTGACGCCGGTGCCGCTGCTGGAAGCCTGCCCGATGATCTTGGTGTCCCCCACGGTGAAGGTGTTGTTCTGCAAGCTCACGGCGCTGCCCGCACCTTGGCCGGTGCCGGCGATGTTCAGGGCGCCAGCGGTCACCGTCGACGTGTCCATCCCCACGCCACCGACGCCACCGCCTTGATCGTTGAGGTGAACATCACCTGAAGCACCTGATTTGGCGCTGGTGTCGAGGGTTGAACTCGAGATGAAAATGCGCGCACCCTGGGCGGTGGTGTCGAAGCCTGCACTGCGCATGGAGATGCTGCCCCCGGCCGTGACGAGGCTGCTCTTCATAGAGATCGAGCCGCTGCCCGCCGCGTCGGTTCCGCTGACGAAACTCAAGGACAGCGGGCCGAAATCTTTGCTGGCAACAATGCTTGAGCGTTCGGCGATTGTGATGTTGTCTTCACTGCTCAAGGTGAGGGTTGTAGCTGCTGAGCCGGCGGTGCGGGCGATGTTGGCGGTCGGATCCAGCGCGATGCTCACGTCGGATGAACTGCCGTCGGGCCGTGCGGTCACCGACACCGACGTGTTGTTGTTCAACGCGGTTGAAATCTCGCCGGCACCCAGTTGAGCACCGGTCGCAGTTGGGTCAAACGTTCCATTGGCCGAAGCGACTGCGCCTGGGCTGCTGATGGTTGCGCCGCGCGACTCCACCACCCAGGTGCCGCTGTTGCCTGCGCCACGCGAACCGGCATTGATGGTACCTGCGTCGGTGGCGGTTGCGTTGCCCGCGAAGGTGAGGCTGGTAGTCAGCGAAGGCGCGCGGGTCTGGATCGTGCCGCCGTCGCCGCCCTTGGCACCACCACGCGCCGTCACGCTGCCGTAGACCTCGAGCACGCCATAGTCGGTGCGTGCCACGGCCGCGCCGGCGCCGTAGAGCGCTTGCAGCGCAACCGTGCCGCCTGCGCCCGTGTCGGTGGCGTCAGCGCTGAGCGAAGTGCCCGTGCCCAGGTAGGTGGACTTGGCGCTGCTGTCGCCCACGGTCACCGTACCGCCGCCGGTGGTTCCATCGGCTTCCACCCGAGGGTTGCTGCCTTCGCCGGTCACGATGCGGATTGAGCTGCCGAGCAAACTGACTTGCCCGCCGGTGCCGGCCGTGGCGGTGCTGCTGGCGCTGATCAGCGCCCCGGCGCCTGCCGTCACGCTGCCGTCGCTGCCGGCATTGATTTGAATCGTGCCTCCGTTGCCGGTTGCTGAATTGGTGCTGACCAGGCCGTTGACGTTGATCGTGTTGCCGCGGGCGGCGGAATCTTTGTCTTGCGCACCAACGACGATGGTGCCGCCCAAGGCCTCGGTGCTGGAGCTGAACCCGAGGTCGATGGCTTCGGTGGTGGGCTGGGCAAGCGCAATCTGCACGAAACCGCTGGCGCCCACAGGCAAGACCGTGGCGCTTTGTGCCGAGGTGAGGTTGATCTGGCCCTGGGGCGCCGACAGCACGCCCGCTTGCGACAGGCCGTCGCGGCTGATCAGCGTGATCGAGCCGTTGGCGGCCACCTGGATCTGCGGTGTAGCGTCGCCATTGTTGTAGAGCACCGAGAGGCTGGTGTTGGGGCCGTTGGCGGAGATGGTCTTCGTGAAATCGACACCGCCGGTGCCGTTGATGAACCCGGCGTAGTTGTTGGCTGTCATGGAGTCAGCCATGTCCAGCGTGGTCGCGACCAGCGAACCCACGTTCACCTGCGCGCCCGCACCGAACACGATGCCGGCCGGGTTGACCAGGAACACGCGGCCGTTAGACGACATGCTGCCATAGATCTCACTCGCGCTGATAGCGTTGCTTCCATCGCCGGTGACGCGATTGACCAGCACGCTTTGCGCGTTGGGTTGAATGATTTTGACCATGGCTTGGCCACCGATGCTGAAGCTCGTCCACTCGATGAGGCCACGGTTGTTGGCGCTGGACGTTTGCGTCACGGTCAGTGCGTTGCCGGTGGACGTGCCCACCTTGGCGTTGATGATCGCGCCGCCGGGCTTGAGCACCGGCAGTTGCGTGGTCACGGGCTGGCCGGATGCGTCGATGCAACCCAAGGCCAGCAGGGCGGCAAGGGTGATCGGTGTGTAGCGTGAACGAGGGCGAACACACATGGCGGGCTCCTAGAACGAATGTTGAATTTGCACGAGCAGGCGGTAACGAGGGTTGCTGCCCTCGGACTGCACCGGCTCGCTGCCGCGCAAGGCCAGGCTGGCCTTGAGCGTGAAGAGTTCGGGGTTGGTGAACTGCACACCCAGGCCGGTGCCGTGCAGCGTGCGGGTGTTGGCGACCGGCGTGGCGCCCTGCGCGGTGTCGGCGGGGCGCTTCTGCAGCTGGCCGTGGCCCACGTCGTAGAAGAGGTAGGAACTCCACTGCGGGTTGATCCAGTAGCGCAGCTCGGTGTTGAGCAGCACCCCCTGGTCAGACGAGCCCTCGGCAGCCGGGTAGGCGCGCACGCCTTTGTCGCCACCCAGCGTGAACTTCTCTGCGTTGTCGAGGTTCTTGCTGGCCCACTGACCGGCACCGCCCACAAACAGCGACAGCGTGCGCGTGAGTGCCTGAAGCCGCGAAAGCTGCAGGCTCAGCTTGGTGAAGCTGCCCTGCGTGGCGCCATCGCCTAGCTGCTCATCGGCCAAGCGGTAGTCTTCGGTGTCGATACGCAGGCGGCCGAATTGCAAGCTCACGGTACCGCCGTTGTAGCCACCGCCGCCCCAGGTGCTGCGCGACTCGTACGACATGCCGAAGTCGACTCCGCGCATGTGCTTCAGTGTGCTTTGGCCGAACTCGTCGACGAGTTTTTTGCTGGAGAACCCGGCGCGGCCCACCAGGTTTTTTTCGCGCGTGCGAATGAGGGGGTAGGAGAGCGATGCGTCGACTACGTTGGCCGAGCCAACGGCGCCGGCGCCTTCGAATTGCTCGCCCAGCTCGTAGCCCACCCGCGAGTAGCCCAGGCCGGCACGCCATGGTGTGGCACCCAGCGGGGCCTCGTAGCCGAGCCGGCCCACCGTGGTGCCCTTGCCGTTGGAGGCGAGCAGGCGCAGGTCGAGGTTGTCGCCGATGCCGGCGGGGTTGTTCCAGCGCAGCAAGGTGCCGAGCCGATAACGGCCGCTGACCGAGGAGCCGTGGTTGTCGAAATCGATGCTCGCGTCCCAGGGCCGGCGCGGCTCGGTCTGCACGCTGACCCGGTACTTGCCTTCGTCGCCGCTGGGCAGCAGCGTGGCCTTGGCGGCCACGCCCGGCCAGTCGTTCAGCGTGAACAGCGCGCGGTCGAGCATTTCCAGATCGAGTGGCTCGCCGGCGCGAATGCCGGCGTTGTCGAGCACCTTGGCCACGCGCGCCACCGACACCGGTGGCTTGGGCGAGGCCTCGACCGTCACGCGCTCGACCTGCGGCTCGACGATGGCGACTTGCAGCACGCCTTGCGTCAGGTCTTGCGACGGGAAGCCCACGCCGGCCATGCCGAGGCCGCGCTCATCGTAAGCGCGCCGAACGGCAGCGGCGATGACGGCCAGCTCGGTTGCATCGATCTCACGGCCGATGAAGGGCTTGACCAAAGCCTGCAGCTCGACAGGCGACATCAAACGCGTTGGGCTGAAGCGCACCTCCTTCAGCAGGAACTTGCCGTCGGTGGTGCTGCTGCTGACGACGCTCGACGCCGCAGGCGCTGGTGGCGAGTTGCGAAGCGGCGTGGTCTGGGCCAGTGCGGTCGAAGCACAAGCCGCCAGCGCAACCAATGGGGCTACGAACGAGAGGCAGAACGAGGGGATGAGTTTCATGTCGTGACCTGGGCCGCTCATCGCGCCACCTCGCTGCCGGAAATCAGCAACCGGCCGTTGCCGATCACGTTGAACGGAGCCCAGAAGAAGGGGTGGGCGAAGCGCCGGTTCTTCTGCACTTCGATTTGCGCGAGCTGCATGCTGGCCATGAGGTCGCGCCCTGCGGCGAGCTCGCGGTAGAGCCTGCCCATCAGCAGGTCGGTGGAATCGTCGGCCACCGGCCAGAGCGAGGCGACGATGCTGTTCGCGCCGGCCGACAGCAGCGAGCGGGTGAAGCCGATGATCTCGTCGCCGCGGGCCACGCGGCCCAGGCCGCTCTCGCAGGCCGACAACGTGATGAGCCGCACGCCGCGCAGGTCGAGTGTGTAGATCTCGCGCGCTTCGAGCAGGCCGGGCTCGGTGCTGCTGGCCGCGAACAGGATGCGCGAGAACAGCGGGTCGGCATCGTCCAGTTCGGCGTGTGCCGCCACGTGGACCATATTGGCCCTGCCGGCACCGGCCTTGAAGCGCTCCTTGGTGGCTTCACGCTGCACGAAGACCTCGCTGTTGTTGAACAGCCGGGCCACCTGCTGCACTTCGCGTTCGGCGCCGGGCAGCGGCACGTTCTTGTCAGTGCTGGGGTTGCCGAAACCAAGCAGCGCCGGTGCGGGTGCACTGCCACGGGCCAGCAGCCGCGCACCAACGGCCGACGAGGGCCAGACCGTCAGCGCGGTGCGCTCGATCAGGTAGCTGCGGCCATCGTTCAATGCCTGGAAGGGCAGGTAGTGCAGTGGGCCGTGCGGCACCACGAAGAGCCGCAGCACGGGTGTGAGGTCCATGTCGGCCAGCAGCACCTTGTTGAGCGCCACGGCCAGCGTGCTGGTGTCGCGGCGGCGCTCGATCACGCTGCTGCGGAAGTTCTCGACCAGCGCGGCGAGACCGGCTTGGCCTTGCGGGATCACCGAGGCCGACATGCCGGCGCGGGTGATCAGCCAGACGATGCTGCGGTTCTCAAGCACATGGAACTGCAGCACCGCTTCGCCGGAGCCCAGTGTTTTCTGCAGCTCGGCCAGCGTGACGCGGTGGTCGGCCAGCGTGTCGGCAGCGCGGTCGCGAATGGAGTCGAGCAGCTGGCGTGAGCGCGAGGCTTCGGAGAGCGTCCACGCGGCCTCGAAGTCGCGTGTGTCGATGCTCAGGTCCAGTGCGGAGTCGAAGACTTTCTGGATGTCGCCGAACAGGCCGGTCTTGAACTCTTCACTCTGGAACTTGCCGCGCAGGCTGTCGGCCAGGCGCACGGTGTCGAGATAAGCCTTCAGCGCGGCCGGTTTGTCGCCGCGCTTCAACTCGACACGGCCGATGCCTTCGGTGGCCCAGAGGCGGTTGTAGCTGGCGTCGGCCGACGCGTTGTCGCCCGCGATCTGCTTGAACAGAGCCAGCGCCTGATCGTTCAGGCCGGCGGCGAGCAGGGCATTGGCCCGGCTGCGGCTGTAGAAGCCGCCGAGCTTGCCGGCTTCGCGGGCCGGCAGCTGGTCGAGCTGCTGCAGCGCTTCGCGCGGGCGGCCTGCGGCGGTGTAGGCGTTGGCCAGCGACACCAGTACCAGCGGGCGAAAGCGCTCGCTCGCCAGCGCGAGGCTGCTCTTGTAAGCCTCGGCAGCGTCACCGTAGCGACCGCGGCGCACGGCCACGTCGCCCAACACCTTGTAGGCAGGCGCGTGGGCCTGCTGCGGCTGCTTGGGCTTGAGCGCCAGCGCGCCTTGCGCAAAGCGCTCGGCTTCATCGAGCAGGCCGGCGTAGTTGTAGGAGATGGCGAGGTCGCGCTGCGCGAGCGAGCGCAGGTCTTCGTTGTCGGTGGAGTTGCCCACGTGCAGGGCCTTGCTCGCGGCGCGGATGCTCTGGCGGAACTCGCCTTGCTCGGCCAGCGCGATCGAGCGGCCGCAGTAGCCGTAGCCATCGAGCTTGATCACGTCGCGCTCGTACAGCGCACGGCCTTCGGCGCTGAGCGCGAGCAGGCCATCGGCATCGCGGTGGCGGGCCAGGGCATCGCGTGCCACGGCACTGGCCGGTGCCAGGGCGTCCTGGGCTTGCGATGGCAGGCTGACGCAGAAAAGCACCGCACAGGCGCCAACGAGAACCGCTTTATGCAAGACCCACACGGACTTTCCCTTCATGTCGAACCACAGTCCCGAAGGATCGCAAGGCCCATCATCGCTTCGCAAGTGACGAAGGTGACGCAGCACATGGCTTAAGCGTCTAAGTATCCTGAAACTGCGACGGGCTACGGCACGCTGCGCAGCACGGCATACAGTTCGCGCGTACGCACGGGCTTGAACAAGACCTGGTGGCCACTGCTGTGCACGCGCTTGACTTCGTCGGGCGAGGTGTCGCCGGTGATCAGCAGCGCCGGCAGCGGCGCGCCGTAGACGGCGCGCACGCGCTCGATGGCGTCGATGCCGTCTTCATCGTTCGCGAGGCGCAGGTCGGAGACGACGATGTCGATCACGCCCGCGTGGCGCCGCACCTCGGTGCAGGCCTCGTGGATGGTGGCGGCCGTGAGCACCTGGTAGCCCCAGGTCTGCAGCAGGTCGCTCATGCCGACACGGATGCTTTCTTCGTCGTCGATCAGCAGCAGCGTGCGGCTTGAGTCGATGGGCGAGGGCACGGTGTCGGCCGCGACGACGAGGTTGTCCATCTCGTCGAATTCGGTGGCTTTGAGCAAGATGCGAAACACGGTGCCATGACCGGGCCGTGACGACACTTCGAGCTCGTGGCCCATCAGCAGCACCAGCCGCTTGACGATGGCCAGGCCCATGCCGAGGCCGCGTGAGCGGTCGCGCCCCGGGTTGCCGACCTGGTAGAACTCGTCGAACACCTTGGGCAACTCGTCTTCGGAGATGCCGATCCCGGTGTCCCACACCTCGATGCTGACGGTGTTGGCCCGTGTTCGCGCCACGACGACGATGCCACCTTCAGGCGTGTAGCGGATGGCGTTGTGGATCAGGTTGCTCAGCACCCGTTCGAGCAGGTGCGGGTCGCTCATCACGATCTTGCCGCCGGGCTTGAAGCGCAGGCCCAGGCCCAGCTCTTCGGCCTGGCCGGCGCAGTGCATGTGCAGCACGCGGAACAAATCTCGGATGGGGAAGGACTGCAGGTTGGGTTCGATCACACCGGCGTCGAGCTTGGAGATGTCGAGCATGGAGGTGAACGACTGCTCCAGCGCGTCGATGGAGCGGATCATGTTCTTCACCAGCGGCTGCAGCGGCGTGTCGGCGAGGCGCTTTTCCAGCGTGGCGGTGAAGAGGCCCAGAGCGTGCATCGGCTGGCGCAGGTCGTGGCTGGCCGACGCGAGGAAGCGGCTTTTCTCGCGGTTGGCGCGCTCCACCAGGAACACCTGCTGGCGCAGCGCGTGCACCAGCGCGTCGTTGTCGAGCTTGGTCTGCAGCTCCTTCATCAGCAGCCGGTGGCGCGCGCTGGCGAAGAAGGCGCAGGCCAGCAGAAAGGCCGCGGCCAGGGGCGCGATGGTGAGCGTGAGCGGGACGCCGAGGTACACCATGTAGGCCGTCAGCGGGCCCAGCAGCGGCAGCAGCCACAGGTAGATGGCCCAGCGGTGCGCCGACACCAAATGCGCCCCGGCAGCGGCGAGCCCGAACATCAGCAGCACCAGCGGCACGGTGGGCACGACGCGCAGATAGACCAGCAGCAGGCCGGGCGCCACGCCCCAGCTCAGCGACAGCAGCAGCACCACGACCAGGTAGCGCCGCAGCCATTGCGCGGCCTGTGTCAATGCCACCCGGCCTTGACTCTTGAAACCCCAGATCAGCAGACCGTGCAGTGCCTGTGCGCTGTGCACCAGCGCGGCCCAGATCCACACGCCCGGACCGGGCGGCCACCAGATGGCGAATGAAACCCAGCACACCAACGCCAGGGCGAACGACACGCCCAGCTCGGCATAGCCATGGCGGAAGAGCCGCATCAGCTGCGATGCGCGCGTTCTTTCGCGCCTGCGCTCAGGCCCTTCGTCGGTGGGTGCGTCGGTGAGACCGGCGGCGGTGGCAGGCGAGAGCTGAAAAGCCACTGGGCTCTGGAACTACCTGAACAGGCTGATCAGGTGCGAGCGCGACTTCACGTCGAGCGCCAGCAGAATGGTCGACACGTAATTCTTGATGGTGCCGAGCGAGAGGCCGGTGGCGGTGCTGATCTCTTGATTCGAGCAGCCCGAGAGCACCAGCTCCAGGATCTCGAGGTGACGCGGGCCCAGCTCGGCCACGCGGTCGTAGCGCGATGAACTCGGGAAGCGCGGGAAGCCGCCGTTCGGGCTGCCTTGTGCCGCGGCCAGCAGGCCCATGACCGTGTCGCACATGGCGCGCGGTGCCTGGCCCTTGGTGACGTAGCCCACCGCGCCGAGGGCGCGCACCTGGCCGATCACGAATTCGTCTTGCGTGCCGCTGATGACGGCCACGCGAGCCTGCGGAAAGGCTTCGAGGAACTGCTTCAGGCCTTGCAGGCCCTTGCAGTCGGGCATGTTGAGGTCGAGCAGCACGAGGGCGATGTCGGGCTCGCTGCGATAGAGGGCGATCGCATCGGTCAGCGTGCTGGCTTCGAAGAGCTGGAGATTGGCGTTCTCGACCGCTTCGAGGCTGGTCACGATGCCCACACGAACCAGCGCATGGTCGTCGACGATGAGGAGTTTGGACATCATGCGTGCGGGCTCATCGGCAAGGTGGTTTCGCGGTGCCACAGAGGAGGCTCCGATGGAAGCTGTCGCGTAGGGCAACATCTGGCTCATGGAAGTACCTCTTGTCGATGTATTGATGCATCAATTCGTACAAGCAATGTGCGTGTTGCCTGCAGGCCGCTATTGTTGATTCAAACCGGGTGCGGGTCACATCCCTAAGTCTTGTGATAGGGGTACACCCTGACGTTTCGAGCCGCGAGCGTAGCAGCATCCCAACGCTTGCGGCGTTATTGACGCGGGCCCGCAGGCCGGGTCCACTGCGCGTCGCCGTGGATGCGTTAACACCAGGCCCACGGGCCGTTGAACAGGGGAAAGCATGGGTTGGATCAGCGTGATCGTTGCAGTCGTTTGCGGGGCGTTGGCAGCGGGCGTCGTCGTCCCGGCGATCGGCCGGCGGACACAGAACAAACCGATGGTGGCGGCTGCCTGGCTGGTGCTGGCCGCAGCGCTGTTTGCGCTTGCGCAACAGTTCGTAACTCCTGGCCTCCAGGCGCATTACGACGCGAGCCGGCTGGACGCTTCGCTTGCCGGCAATGCGACCTTCGCGGCCCTCAAGAAGCACGACCCGCAGACCTACGACCGCATGATGTCCGAGCTGCGTGACGGGCTCTTGAAGGGGCGCGACAAGGCCGAACTCGTCGAGGTCATGCGCAGCGAAATGACCACGCTGGTGCAAAAGCGCCTGCCGAAGGCGTCTGACGAGGCGGCCACTGAGTACATGCGGGTGATGGTGCAGGAGATGGGCGAACTCAGGCGCCAGAGCGGCGACCTGTGCTACCGCTTTCTCTTCGGCGGGCCTGACAAGCGCCTCGACCTGACCCGCTATGTGTCGGCCAACACCATCGAGGCCGACTCCGCTGCGCTGAGCCAGGTGGTGCGCAGTTCCACCGTGGCGCCGCAGGCGGTTCCGCAGCAGGCCGATGTGGCACCCAAGCTGCAGCCGGTGGTGGCTGCGCTGCACGGCCGGTACGGGGCCGACCTGGCCTTGCTGCAGAACCCGCAGGCGCCGGGAGTGGACCGCGACAAGCTGTGCTCGATCAGCATCGACATGTATTCGGTGATTCTGCAGATGCCACCGGCCGACAGCGGCAAGCTCATCCGCTATCTGATGGGCCAGAGCTGAGCCTCAAAGAGCAAGGGAACCGGCGCCATCTGCGACCGAACCCCCCATGCCGATGGAACACCTGGATGTGCTGATCGTGGGTGCCGGTCTTTCCGGCATCGGGGCGGCCCATCACCTGCAGACGAGTTGCCCGGGCCGCAGCTACCTGATCCTCGAAGGACGCGATTGCATCGGCGGCACCTGGGACTTGTTTCGCTACCCCGGCGTGCGCTCCGACTCCGACATGTACACGCTGGGCTATTCGTTCCGCCCGTGGACGGACGCCCGCGCCATCGCCGATGGCCCGACCATCCTCCAATACGTGCGCGACACGGCGCGCGAGGGTGGCATCGACCAGCGCATTCGCTTCAATCACAAGGTGAAACGGGCGGCCTGGTCGAGCACGGAGGCGAGCTGGACGGTCGACGTTGAGCATGGCCCATCGGGTGAACTGAAGCAATTCAGCTGCAACTTCCTCTTCCTGTGCAGCGGCTACTACAGCTACGCCGCCGGCTACACGCCCGAATTCCCGGGCATCGAGCACTTTGCCGGCCGGGTGGTGCACCCGCAGAAGTGGACGCCCGACATCACCTACGCCGGCCAGCGCGTGGTGGTGATCGGCAGCGGCGCCACGGCCGTGACCCTGGTGCCCGAGCTGGCAAAGCAGGCCGCCCACGTCACCATGCTGCAACGCTCGCCCACCTATGTGGTGGCCCGCCCGGCACAAGACCGCATTGCCAACTGGCTGCGCGGCCATGTGCCGGCCAAGCTGGCCTATGGCATCACGCGCTGGAAGAACGTGCTGCTGGGCATGTACTTCTACCGGCTGTGCAAGCGCAGGCCTGAGTTGGTCAAGAAGCTGATCGTCAACGGCGCGCAGGCCATGCTCGGCCCCGGCTACGACGTCAAGACGCATTTCACGCCGAGCTACAAGCCCTGGGACCAGCGCCTGTGCCTGGTGCCTGACGGCGACCTGTTTCACGCCATCCGCAGCGGCCGGGCTTCGGTGGTCACCGACCAGATCGAGCGCTTTACCGCGAAAGGCATCTTGTTGAAGTCGGGCACCGAGCTCGAGGCCGACCTGATCGTCACCGCCACCGGCCTCAAGCTCAAGGTGCTGGGCGACCTGCAACTCAGCGTCGACGGCCAGCGCGTCGAACCGGCCAGGACCTTCAACTACAAGGGCATGATGTACAGCGACGTACCCAACCTGGCTTCGTCGTTCGGCTACACCAATGCGTCATGGACGCTCAAGTGCGACCTGACCTGCGAGTACGTGTGCCGCCTGCTCAATCACATGGCCCGCCACGGCTACCGCCAGTGCACGCCACGCAACAAGGACCCATCGGTCACCGCAGAACCGTGGATCGACTTCAGCTCGGGTTACGTGCAGCGCTCGCTCGCGCTGTTTCCGAAGCAGGGCTCCAAGGCGCCCTGGCGCCTGTACCAAAACTACGCGCGTGACCTGCTCAGCCTACGCTTCGGCAAGCTCAGTGACGGGTCGATGGAGTTCTCCAACCGAGCCTGACGAGCCGAGCCCGCGCTCCGCGCTGTGACCTCTCGCAGAATCTTGTGCAGGCGAGGGCGCGTCTCAGTTCCGCAGGTCGCTGCCCTTCGTCGCGCCGAACTGCCTGCAGCCTTTGCAAGTGGTCTGTTCCGGCGCTTGCAGCAACTCGTCCCAACCAATCGATTCCTGGCAGTTGTCGCACAAGCCGTAGCGGCCCAGGCCGAGGCGGGCTTCGGCTTCTTGCACTGCAGCAAGAGATTGCTCGGCAATTCGAAGGCGGGCATGCATGGCGTCGCTGTCGTCCTGGTCATCTTGCGGGTCATGGGCATAGGCCGACAGCCGCCGGCGTTGCGACTGAATCACCTGGCCGAGGTGCAACGATCGCTCGCGCAAGCGGCTCTGGAACAAGGCCATCAAGATCAGGTCCGGAGCGCCTCGCTCCGGTGGCGTATCACGGCTTTCGCTTGTCATGCTTGTCTCCGCGGCGTGAATGCTCTTGTTCGTGGGCTGACCCGCTCCGCCAACAGACCGGGCACGCCCGACCCCAGAACATAGGCCTTGCCGGGCCTTGCGGCAAGCGCCCTGATGCGACGTGGGTTTCTTGCCGAAATCGCGCCGAACCTGAGAGGTTTGACAGGTGCGCCGATATGTCGCGAATGCTCCAATTGCCAGCGAGAAAACCCGCATGGCACGAATCCTGATCATTGAAGACGAAGCCGCCAACCTCGAAATCGCGCAGCTGCTGCTCGAGCGTGGCGGGCACCGCGTGCTCGTCGCGACCGATTGCCGCGCCGGCATCCTCGCGGCGCGGCGCGAGCGGCCGCACCTCATCATCTGCGACCTGCACGAGCCGGTGCTCGAAGGCTTCGGTGTGCTCGAGCAACTGAAGCTGGATGCCGCCTGCGCGCAGACCCCCATCGTCGCGGTGACAGGTACCTCGGCGCCGGGCAGCCCGCACGAGCTGGGGCTGGCGGGTTTCGACGGCTACTTCTCGAAGCCGATCGAGCCGGTGCACTTCGTGGCGCAGATCGAGGCTTTTCTGCCACCCCGGCTCGGAGGGTGATTCATCGGCCGGCGTTCAAGTACCGGCGGTGGCGTAACGGAGCAAGAATCCCTGCCTGTGTGGTGGAGTCTTGCGCTGCAGCAACCGCAACGCGCTCAGCTTGCGTCACAGTGCTTGCAAGGAGTCCCTAGCATGCAAGACACACGCGAAGCCGCAATCCACACAGTAGCCAATCTGCCAGGCCAGGCCATCAGCCAGGATGTGCTGCTTGAAAAGTACGCCAAAGGCGACGAGCGCACGGCCGAGGCGGTGAACGAGCGTGTGGCACGCGCCCTGGCGCAAGCCGAGCAGCCCACCCAGCGAGCCTTGTGGGAAGCGCGCTTCGCCCAGGCGCTGCGCCAGGGCTTCGTGCCGGCCGGGCGCATCCAGTCCGCAGCCGGCACCGAGATGTCGGCCACGCTGATCAACTGCTTCGTGCAGCCGGTGGGTGATTCGATCGCCAAGCCGGAAGACGGCCACCCCGGCATCTACGTGGCGCTCACCGAAGCCGCCGAGACCATGCGGCGCGGTGGCGGCGTGGGTTACGACTTCTCGCGCATCCGCCCGCGCGGCGCGTGGGTGGGCAGCACGCAAAGCAGCGCCTCGGGCCCGGTGAGCTACATGCGGGTGTTCGACCGCTCGTGCGAGACGGTCGAGAGTGCCGGCGCACGCCGCGGCGCGCAAATGGGCGTGCTGCGCTGCGATCACCCCGACATCGAAGAATTTGTCCACGCCAAGGACGAAGGCGACCTGAAGAACTTCAACATCTCGGTGGGCGTGACCGACGCCTTCATGCAGGCCGTGAAGGCCGACACCGAGATCGAGCTCGTCCACCGCGCCGAGCCGGGCGTGGCGCAGAAGGCCGCCGGTGCCTATGCGCGCGGCCCCGTGTGGGTCTACCGCAAGCTGAAGGCGCGCGAGCTGTGGGACCAGATCATGAGGTCCACCTACGACCACGCCGAGCCGGGCGTACTGTTTCTCGACGCCATCAACCGTGACAACAACCTTTCGTACTGCGAGACCATCGCTAGCACCAACCCCTGCGTCACGGCGGACACCTGGGTCATGACGACGGAAGGCCCTCGCCAGGTGGGTGCCTTGGTGGGGCGGCCGTTTGCTGCGGTGGTCGATGGACGAGCGTACGCCACTGAATCGGCTGGCTTCTTCGCGACCGGAACCAAACCGGTGCTGCAGCTGCGCACGCGCGAAGGCCACTCGCTGCGGCTGACGGCCGAGCACCTTGTGCGGCGCGTCAAGCAGCGCAGCCGCTACGCGCTCGAGACGGAATGGATTCCGGCCGGCGAGCTTGTTGTTGGCGACGAACTCGTGCTGCACGATCACCGCACGCTAAGTGGCTGGGAGGGCGCGCACACCGAAGCCGAGGGCTACCTCATCGGTTTGCTGATCGGAGACGGCACCCTCAAGTCGGACAAGGCGGTGCTGTCTGTCTGGGCGCCCGAACTCAAGCTAGCGGCCCATGGGGGTGTCGCCATCGATGCCGGCGCCTTCCACAGTTCGACCGGCATCATGCAGGCCGCTCAGTCCGCCGCAGAGACCTTGCCACATCGCGCGGATTTCCGCGGTTGGCAACGGCGGATCGAAGCGCGTGGCGAGTTTCGCCTCGCGTCCGCGGCGTTGCGCGATCTCGCACTGAAGCTCGGCATGACACCCGGGCAGAAGCAGATCACCGCGGTGATGGAGCAGGCGTCGTCTGCGTTTTATGTGGGCCTGCTGCGAGGCCTGTTTGACGCCGATGGGTCGGTGCAAGGCAGCCAGAGCAAGGGCGTTAGCGTGCGTCTGTCGCAGAGCGACGAGGGCTTGTTGCTGGCGACGCAGCGCATGCTGCTTCGGTTGGGCATTGCCGCAACGCTCTACCGAGAACGCAGGCCGGTGGGTTTGCGCGCGCTGCCCGATGGCAAGGGTTCGCAGCGTAACTACGAAACACGCGCGCAGCACGAGTTGGTCATCAGCGGCGAGAGCCTGCGCCGCTATGCGGACCTCGTGGGGTTCGAAGACACAGCCAAGGCGCAGCGGCTCGACGACGCACTCGCCGCCTACCGCCGCAGCCTGAATCGAGAGCGTTTCGTGGCCACGCTCGCGTCGCTGGAGCCGCAGGGCGAGGAGCCTGTTTTCGATGTGACCGTCAGTGAGACGCATGCCTTCGATGCCAACGGATTGATGGTGCACAACTGCGGCGAACAGCCGCTGCCGCCGTACGGCTGCTGTTGCCTCGGTTCGATCGACCTCACGCGCTTCATCAGCGACCCGTTCGAGCCACAGGCGCGCTTCGACGAAGCGGCGTTCGCGCAGGTGGCCCGCACCGCGGTGCGCATGCTCGACAACGTGATCGACGTGACGGTCTGGCCGCTGCCGCAGCAGCACGACGAGGCACGCAACAAGCGGCGCATCGGCTTGGGTTTTACGGGCCTGGGCGACGCGCTGATCATGCTCAACCTGCGCTACGACACGCCCGAGGCACGCGCGATGGCGCGGCGCATTGCCGAGCTGCTGCGCGACACGGCCTACGAGGCATCGGCCGATCTGGCCCAGGAGCGCGGTGCCTTCCCGCTGTTCAACGCCGACCTGCTGCTCAGCAGCGGCACTTTTGCGTCGCGCCTGCCGCAGCGCCTGCGCGAGCGCATCCGCATGCAGGGCCTGCGCAACTCGCACCTGCTGTCGATTGCGCCCACCGGCACCATCAGTCTGGCCTTTGCCGACAACGCCAGCAACGGCATCGAGCCCGCCTTCAGCTGGAGCTACACCCGCAAGAAGCGCATGCCCGACGGCAGCTTCAAGGAGTACGCGGTCGAAGACCACGCCTGGCGCCTGTACCGCCACCTGAAGGGCGAGCAGGCCCCGTTGACGCCCGCCTTCGTCACCGCGCTGGAGATGAGCGCGCTCGACCACGAGGCCATGGTGGCCGCGGTCGGCCCGTGCATCGACACGGCCATCTCGAAGACGGTGAACGTGCCGGCCGACTACCCGTATGCGGATTTCCAGAACCTCTACCTGCAGGCCTGGGAGTCTGGCTTGAAGGGCCTGGCGACCTACCGGCCCAATGCCGTGCTCGGCTCGGTGCTGAGCACGACGCCGGTCGCTGGCTCCAGCACGGCCACCGTGATGAAGCTCAACGATGCCAACCAGCGCCTGGCGCTCGAGCGCTTGCCCGCGCCGGTGCTGTCGTCGCTGCGCTGGCCCGGCCGCCCCGAGCTGCCGGGCGGCAACGCGGCGTGGACCTTCATGATCCATCACCCCTTCGGCGAGTTCGCGCTCTTCGTCGGTGAACTCGCCACCGAGGGCGGTTCGCCCAAGCCATTCGAGGTGTGGGTCAACGGCGCCGAGCAGCCGCGCGGCCTGGGTGCATTGGCCAAGACCTTGTCAATGGACCTGCGCGCCGACGACCCGGCCTGGCTGCAGCTCAAGCTCGATGCGTTGGCCACCGTGGCTGAAGAGCGCGCCTTCGAGATGCCATTCCCGCCCAATGGCGAGCGCCGCCTGTTCCCGGGCGTGGTGGCCGCCACCGCCGCCGTGATTCGCTGGCGCTGCGAGCAGCTGAAGGCCTTGCCGAACTCGTTGGCTTCGGCTGCGCGCGCGGCCCCCACGCCGGTGATCGACGCCATGTTCGCCCGCGACGAACCGCACACCGGCCCCTCAGGCACGCTGGCCTGGGCGGTCGATGTGAGCAACCCCGCGACCGACGAAGCCTTCACCCTCACGCTGAAGGAGGTGACGCTGCCCGGCCCCGATGGCCTGCCCGTCACGCGGCCGTGCGCCGTGGGCTTCTCCGGCAATTACCCGCGCGCGCTCGACGGCCTGGCGCGCGTGCTCTCGCTCGACATGCGGGTGATCGACCCCGCGTGGATCGGCATGAAGCTGCGCAAGCTGCTCAACTACGCCGAGCCGCTGGGCCACTTCATGGCCTTCGTGCCGGGCCTGCCGCACGGCGAGCGCCGCCAGCAGACCTGGCCTTCGACCGTGGCCTACCTCGCGCGGCTCATCATCCACCGCTACGCGATGCTGGGCGTGCTCACCGAAGAGGGCTTCCCGGTGCGCGACATGGGCGTGCTGGAGACGCCGGCCGACACCGCCCCGTCACCGATGCTCAGCGGCAAGGTGTGCCCCGAGTGTGGCAACCCCAACGTGATCCACAAGGATGGTTGCGATTTCTGCACCGCGTGCGGGTATGTGGGGCAGTGCGGTTGAGGCATGCGCGTTCCCGTCTGGCCTGCTTTCTACTTCTCCGTGTCTGGGAAGTACGGCGCGCCTTGCATCGCCGTCAGCGGCAGGTAGAAAGTTTTTACCGGCACCAGCGGCGCGTTCTTCACCTCCGCCTTGCCTGAGGCCATCAGCGCTGGTCGTATGCAGGCCGCGCGTATGTTTTCCAGGGCTTTGTCCGGCAGCTCCGTTCGTGAGCCAAAGCGGCGGCCGTCCACATGCAGAACGTCGTCTTTCAGCGTGGCAGACAGGTCGAGCGGCGGGCTGCCAAACGCCTGGTTGTAGCCCACGCGAAGCGCATTCGCGTCGCCGCGCCGATACTGCAGCACGCGCAGCTGCCTGGGCTGGCCGTTGGCATCCACTTCCACGTCGCCGATATAAAAGTAGCGCACCTGCGCCGCCGCCATGGGTGGCAGCTTGTAGCTTGAAGACCAGCCGTTGTGGCCTTCATCGAAGAGCCGGCGCAGGCTGGTGGGAAAGGCCTCGTCGCTGCCCGTGGCAAACACGGCCGACGTCGCGCGAGAGAGCGAATGGCCATGAAAATCAAACTCCACGCTCTCTTTCGCGTCTGCCACCGGCTTGCCAAAGGCCGGGAAGACGGCGCCGTTTTGCCGCACCTCTTGCAGTCGCACACCATCGCCCTCGGCTTTCCAGCGCCCGCCCAACAGCGTGTCGAGCGAGCCGCCCATGAAGGCAAAGCAAAAGGTGTTGTCGTCCAGCAGCATCAGCTGCGCACGCGAATCCACCGAGCTCTGCGTGTAGCCACCCACATAGGGCTTCTCACCCGCGGTAACGGCATATGCATCGGCCAGCGACAACAGCGCGAGGGCGAAGGTGGCAAGCGTGGTGCGCAATGGCTGGGAAACTGGATGCACGGGTGGTTCCTTGTGAGTGAAGAAAGAGCATGGAGCCGATGGGCGAGCTGATCGAGCCGAAGAACACGTGGTCCAAGCAACAGGCGCTGCATTGTGTCGAAACCGACAGTCTCCGATGCCTAAAGTCCGCATACCTCCAGACAAGGCAGCGGTCAGATTTGGCAACAGAAAGATTCAGCAAACCGACCCGGATAAGGCGGCCATCCAACCCTGCTTTTGGGCGCCAACCCCAGTCGTATCGCGTACCCCAGCGCGTGTGCCTGCCTGAATCGCCGTGTGCAAGTTCTCTCGGCGCGGCGCAGATCGCGTTCACGCTGTTACGGCTCGTCAGAGTTTGGTCATGACTCGCGTCGGCGCCGCGATGACACTGCAGCGCTACCAAACCGACCGAGAGCCTTGTCGTGCCAATGGCCGTCACTGGTCTCGCGATCTGTCCTGACCGCCATCGTCGCGCTCCACTGGACAGCGTTCTCATCAACCGGGCTCAGAAAGAAGACACCATGGCAAAGCATCCCTCCCAAGACCTCGATGGAGCCGACGACATGCTGCTGCGGCGTCGACTGCTGTTGAGTCTTGGCGCTTTACCCATGACCGCTTTCATGCCGGCGTGCGGCGGTGCCAACGACGGGGGTTCTAGCGTTGCCTCGAGTGCTGCCGAATCCGGCGAGACGGAGTCAGCCACGGCCACCACGACGACAACAACGGCAACCACGACCAGCACCGCGACCAGCCGTACTTTCGTCCACCCTGGCCTGCTGCATACCGAGGCCGATTTCACCCGCATGCGCGACAAGCTCGCCAAGGGTGAGCAGCCCTGGGTTGGCGGGTGGGATGCGCTCACGAAGAGCGGCCGCGCCCAGCTCGGGCGTGCGCCCACGCCGCTGGAGACGGTGATCCGCGGCGGCACCGGCGAGAACCACCGCGCCATGGTCGAGGACATGCAGCGCGCCTACCAGTTCGCGCTGCGGTGGAAGGTCTCGGGTGACACCGCCTACGCGGACGCTGCGGTGACCTACCTCAACGCCTGGTCGTCGACGATGAAGACGTTGACCGGCAACAACGACCAGATCCTCGCCGCCGGCCTGTACGGCTACCAGTGGGCCAACGCCGGCGAGATCATGCGCACCTACACCGGCTGGGCCGCGGCCGACCTGGCGCGCTTCCAGAAGATGCTGCTGGACCTGTTCTATCCGTGGATCAGCGGTTTTCTGGTCAACCACGCCGGCTCGAAGATCACCAACTTCTGGGCCAACTGGGACCTGCAGGCGATCTGCGGCATTCTCGCCATCGGCATCTTCTGCGACCGCAGCGACCTCTACAACGAGGCGGTGGTCTACTACAAGACCGGTCGCGGCAACGGCTCCTTGCCACACATGGTTCACTTCGTGCACCCTGGCCACCTCGGCCAATGGCAGGAAAGCCCGCGCGACATGGGCCACACCACGCTTGGCATCTCGCTCGGCAGCATGCTGAGCGAGATGGCCTGGAACCAGGGCGACGACCTGTACGGCCTGTGGAACAACCGGCTGCTCGCCGGTGCCGAGTACGTGGCCAAGGCCAACCTGAACGACGCGGCGGGTCAGCGCTACATCGTGCCCTTCACGCCGTACACCACCAACAAGGGCACGTTCACGGCCGCCGCCACCGACGGGCCGAACGGGCGCTACGCCTGGGAGGCGGTCTACAACCACTATGTCAACCGCAAAGGCCTGTCAGCGCCCTATGTTTCGACGATTGCCGCCTCGCTGCGGCCGGAGAAGCTGGACTGGGTCGGTGACGAGCCCGGCTTCGGCACGCTGCCCTACAGCCGCGACGCCTACGCCAACCTGATCGCACCGAGCGGCGTGGTCGCCAACGTGGTCAACGGGCAGGTGTTCCTGTCGTGGTGGGGCAGTGCGCGGGCGAAGAGCTACAACGTCAAGCGCGCCAGCTCGGCCGGCGGCCCGTTCACCACCATTGCCAGCATCACCGATCCGCGCGCCCACACCGACACACCCGCCAAGGGCGTGTGGTACTACGCCATCACGTCGGTCGGTGATGCCGGCGAGAGCCAGCCCTCGAGCGTCGTGCGTGCCGCCACCGCGCCCGAGCTGCTGGCGCTGCTGCCGCTGAATGCTGCAAGTGGCACCACGGCCACCGACACCGCGGGCCGGGCCAAGAACGGCACGCTGGTCGGCACCGCCGGCTGGGGTGCCGGCCGCAAGAGCGGCAGCGCCTTGCTGCTCGACGGCAAGGGCGCACACGTCTCGCTGCCGGCCGACGTGCTGGCCCAGACCTCCGACTTCACGATCGCCGTCTGGGTGTACTGGAACGCCGCCGTCAACAACACGCGCATCTTCGACTTCGGCACCAGCGACATCGCCTACATGGCGCTGATTCCGCGCGACGCCGGTGGCAAGCTGCGCTTCACCGCCACACGCAGCCACTACTTCGGCGAGCAGAACATCGTGTCGACCGACGCGCTGCCCGCCGGGCGTTGGGTGCACGTGGCGGTCAAGCTGGCCGGCGACGTGGGCAAGCTCTTCGTGGACGGCGTTCAGGTGGGCGAAGGCAGCGGCATCGTCGTCACGCCGTTCCAGCTCGGCGACACGCCGAACGCGTGGCTGGGCCGCTCGCAATACGGTGCCGACCCGAGTTTCAACGGGCGGATGCAGGAGTTGCGCATCTACGGCGGCGCGCTCAGCAACGCCGAGATCGCTGCACTGGCCGTGGCCTGAGAGCCACCGGCCGGCAAAACACCGGCGTTTCGTCCTGATGCCGTTCGGCCGGGGTCCGAAATTCGTTCTCGATTCTGGCGAGTCACGTGTCGACGCATCCAACCATCTGCAGCCTGTCAAAAATGAAGAAGACCTTGCCTACATCTGCCTGCAAAGAAGTGCTTCACAGGTCTCGGCCGCATCATTCGGTGCTGCGCTTGCTTACCCTGTCCGTACTTGCCACTCTGTCGGCTTGCGGTGGTAGCAACGACGATTCGACTGCAACGCCGGTGAGTGTTGCTCCGGCTCCCGCACCAGCACCAGCACCAGCACCAGCACCAGCACCAGCACCAGCTCCCGCACCAGCACCAGCACCAGCACCAGCACCAGCACCAGCACCAGCACCTGCGCCAGCACCTGCACCTGCACCTGCACCTGCACCTGCACCTGCACCTGCACCTGCACCTGCACCTGCACCTGCACCTGCACCTGCACCTGCACCTGCACCTGCACCTGCACCTGCACCTGCACCTGCAC